>JACCDU011145012.1_pt1 | contig 19641 bp, 11 predicted proteins | sample 7446081 | NCBI WGS metagenome assembly JACCDU01 (sample SAMN15323447, study PRJNA562643) | freshwater metagenome | isolation source: river surface water | place: USA:Blue River Watershed | collected 2017-08-17
GAAGTCCACCGCGTAGTTGTTGTGCTCTTCGATGCCGGTGGCAATGGCGAAGATGTTGGGGTCGAAGATGATGTCCTCGGGCGGGAAGTCCACCTCGTCCACCAGGATGCGGTAAGCACGCTCGCAGATCTCGGTCTTGCGCGCGTAGGTGTCGGCCTGGCCTTTTTCGTCAAAAGCCATCACCACGGCCGCGGCGCCGTAACGTTTGATCAGCTTGGCCTGGCGTTTGAACTCCTCCACGCCTTCTTTCATGCTGATCGAGTTGACGATGGGCTTGCCCTGGATGCAGCGCAGGCCCGCCTCGATCACCGACCACTTGGACGAGTCGACCATGATCGGCACGCGCGCGATGTCGGGCTCCGACGCGATCAGGTTCAGGAAACGCACCATGGCGGCCTGGCTGTCGAGCATGGCCTCGTCCATGTTGATGTCGATCACCTGCGCGCCGTTTTCCACCTGCTGGCGCGCCACGGCCAGCGCTTCTTCGTACTGGCCGTTGAGGACCATGCGCGCAAAGGCCTTGGAGCCGGTGACGTTGGTGCGCTCGCCCACGTTGACAAACGAAGCTCTGGGGGACACACCTTCAGCTGTGTCCCCCACTGAATAGACCTGACCAATGGAGACAGGCTCCAGGCCAGACAGCTTCATGGGCGGGACGGAAACGGGGGCAGCAACGGACACGGACTCACCTTCGGGGGCACAGGTGAGCGTCGTTGGCACAAGACAAGCCCCAAGCCTGACCCGCCTGGCTGGCGGGCTGCAACGCTCCTTGGGGAAGCCCTGATTTTAACGCCCCGGCTCAAGCACCCATTTGCCCGAAACGGCCGCTGTTGAAGTCGGTGATGGCCTGGCGGATTTCTGCCATCGTGTTCATCACGAACGGGCCGTGGCCGACGACAGGCTCGTTCAGCGGCTGACCGCTGAGCAGCAGGGCCTTCACCTCGGTTTCGGCCTCCAGCTGCAACGCATCGCCCTGCTGCGACAGCACCACCAGCTGTGCCTGCGTGGCACGGTGTTCCCCGTTGATGCGGGCCTGCCCGGCCAGCACCACCAGGGCGGTGTTCCAGCCCTCGGTCACGGGCAGGCGCACCGACTGGCCGGCCGCCAGCGACAGGTCCAGCACCTGCATCGGCGAAAAGGTGTGCGCCGCGCCAGTGACGCCACCAAATTCGCCAGCAATCACGCGGACCTCGCCCACACCGCCGGCCAGCGCCACGCGGGGAATGTCGGCATCGAGGAGGGCCTGGTAAGCCGGCGGCGTCATCTTGTCCTTGGCCGGCAGGTTGACCCACAGCTGCACCATGTGCAGGCGCCCGCCCTGGCGGGTGAAGGCTTCGGAGTGGAACTCTTCGTGCAGGATGCCGGCACCCGCCGTCATCCACTGCACATCGCCCGGACCGATCACGCCGCCCTGGCCGGTCGAGTCGCGGTGCGCGACTTCGCCTTCGTAGACGATGCTCACCGTCTCAAACCCACGGTGCGGATGCTGGCCCACGCCACGCGGCACGGCTGCAGGTGTGAAATCGGCTGGCCCGGCATAGTCCAGCAGCAAAAACGGGCTGAGTTGCTGGCCAAGGCCCTGGTAGTCAAATAGCGAACGCACCGGAAAACCATCGCCCACCCAGTGGCCACGAGGGTTGCTGTGAACGCCAAGCACTTGCTTCATATCCTTCTCCTGTCGGTGCGCGCAAAGGTGTGCATATTAGGCGCACGAGCACACCACTGCGCTCATGCGACCCCGTGCAGCCGCCAGCAGACTCAGCCCAGCGTCGGGTAGTCCAGATACCCCGCATCGCCACCGCCGTACAGGGTGGCGCGTTCCACCGTGTTGAAGGGGCCGCCTTGTTTCAGGCGCGCACCCAGGTCCGGGTTGGCAATAAAGGCCTTGCCAAAGGCCACCAGGTCGGCGCCTTCGGCCAGGGCGGTGTTGGCCAGCGCCAGGTCGTAACCGTTGTTGACCATCCAGGCGCCCTGCCCGCCTGCGCTGCGGTAGGCCATGCGCAGGGCCGTGTAGTCGAACGGTGCGGGGCCTTGCTGGTGGTCACGCGGGCCACCGGTGGAGCCTTCGATCACGTGCACATAGGCCAGGCCCAGCGGCGCCAGTTGCCGCACCACATGCTCGAACAGCGGCTGCGGGGCGTCGTCGCTGGCGTCGTTGGCCGGGGTGACCGGCGAGAGGCGGATGCCGGTGCGCCCGCCACCGATCTCGGCCACCACGGCCTGCATCACTTCGCCCAGGAAGCGGGCGCGGTTGTCCACACTGCCGCCGTAGGCGTCGCTGCGCTGGTTGCTGCCGCTGCGCAAGAATTGGTCGATCAGGTAGCCGTTGGCGGCGTGCACTTCCACACCGTCAAAGCCGGCGGCGATGGCGTTGGCGGCGGCACGGCGGTAGTCCTGCACGATGCCGGGCAGCTCGCTCGCCTCCAGGGCGCGCGGGGCCGAGGTGTCGGTGAACTGCGCCTGGCCGTCCACCAGCAGCACGGTCTTGGTCTTGGCAGTGATGGCCGAGGGCGCCACGGGCGCGGCCCCGCCCGGCTGCAGGCTGGTGTGCGAGACACGGCCTACATGCCACAGCTGCATCACGATCCGGCCGCCCTCGGCGTGCACCGCGTCGGTCACCTGTTTCCAGGCCGCGATCTGTTCGGCGCTCCAGATGCCGGGCACGTCGGCGTAGCCCTGGCCCTGGTGGCTGATGGCGGTGGCCTCGGTGATGATCAGGCCCGCACCGGTGGCAGGCTTGGCGCGTTGGCGGTAGTACGCGGCCATGCGCGCGTTGGCCAGGGCGCCCGGGGCGCGGTTGCGCGTGAGCGGGGCCATCACGATGCGGGTGGCGAGCGGCAGGCTGCCGGCTTGGCAGGGGTCGAACAAAGTGGTCATGTTGTAGGTGGGGTCAAACGTCGAAACCCGGATTTTCGCGTTGCAGTTTGCGCAGCAGCGCCGGCCAGACAAAAGCCCCTCCCATGCCCCCGGTTTGGACCCGAGAGGCGTGCGCCACGCCGTCAAGGATGGCCGGGTTGACCGGCGTCAGGCCTTCCATGCCGCTTTGGCCGGCCAGCGCGTCGACCTGGATGCGGCAGGTGTTCTCGAAGGTGTACATCGACAGAAAAGCATCGGCAATCGTCTTGCCCACCGTCAGCAAGCCATGGTTGCGCAGCATCAGAAAGTTGGCGTTGCCCAGATCGGCCTGCAAGCGGGCTTTTTCGTCGTCTCGGATCGCCACACCTTCGTAGCCATGGTAGGCCAACGAGGCCAGCACAAAGGTGCTTTGCTGGCTGATCGGCAGCACGCCGTGCTTTTGCGCGCTCACGGCCACGCCGGCGCGCGAGTGGGTGTGCAGCACGCAGCCGGCGTCGTGACGCACCGCATGCACCGCGCTGTGGATGACGAAACCTGCCGGGTTGACCGGGTGCGGGTTGTCGTCGAGTTTGTTGCACTGCATGTCCACCTTGACCAGGCTCGACGCGGTGATCTCGTCGAACATCAGGCCGTAGGGGTTGATCAGGAACTGCTCCTCGCCGCCCGTGACCGAGGCCGGCAGCTTGGCGCTGATGTGGGTGAACACCAGATCGCTCCAGCCGTACAAGGCCACCAGCCGGTAGCAGGCGGCCAGGTGGACGCGCAAGGCCCACTCGTCGGGGTGCATGGTGTCGGGTTTGTTGTTCATGGTGTGTCCTTGTCTGTGGCCTGGGAGACGGCCCCGCAGTGCGAACGGTTCACGCACAGGAACGCACCGCTTTTCAGAGCCGGTGCCAGCTTACCCGGGCCGGGTCAGCTCTTCGAGTCGCGCAAGGAACAGCCGGGCGTGGCGGCCGCCGTCGTCGCTGGGACCACACATCTCGGCCGAAGGCATCAGCTGCCCACACACCGCCGGGCGCTCAGGCTGACCAAAGATGCGGCAACGCAGGGCTTCGTCCAGTTGCACGCAGCGCACCCCCGCCGGCTTGCCCTGGGGCATGCCTGGAATCGCCGAACTGATGGAGGGCGCGGTGCAGCAAGCGCCGCAGCCGGGGCGGCACGTCGGTTCGGTCATCTCAGTCTCAATGCCAGCGTCTTCATTTGGGCCACAACACCCACAGGCGCAGCGGCTGCTTGAGCCTTCCGGCCAGCTCACCCGCCTCCGTGCCCGACCCCGCGTAGTAGTCGGCCCGCACCGCACCGGTGATGGCGGTGCCGGTGTCCTGGGCCAGCACCAGGCGCTGCAGCGAGGTTTGTGGTCCGTTGGAGGCCAGCCAAACCGGTGTGCCGTAGGGAATGCTGCCGGGATCCACCGCGATGGAGCGCCCCGCCGTGAGCGGCACGCCCTGCGCGCCTTTGGGGCCGGGCAGGTCTTGTGCGCTGGCGGCGGGCAGAGCCTCTTCGCGGAAAAACACATAACGCGGGTTCTGCCACAGCAGCTCCTGCACCCGCGAGGGGTTGCGCGCGATCCAAGCCTTGATGCCGGGCCAGGACGCGTCGCGCGTGTAGCCCTGGTCGAGCAGCCAGCGGCCGATGCTCTTGTAGGGCTGCTCGTTGGTGCCGGCAAAGGCCAGGCGCACCAAGCGCACACGCCCATCGGGTTCGCTCACGCGCACCAGGCCCGAGCCCTGGATGTGCAGCACCATGGCGTCCACCGGGTCGTTCAGGTAGACCAAGGCCTTGCCGCGCAGCGCTGCTTTGGCCTGGGGGTGGGTGTCGATGTCTTGTCGGCTGTACCAGGGCTTGCGTGCGGCCAAGCCTGCGGGCGCAGCGTGCAGCGGCACGGTGAAGGCCCCTTGCGGCTGGCGGCTGGCTTCGAGCACCGGCTCGTAATAAGCGGTCAGCAGCCCCTCCGCCTGGGCTTCGTGTGACTCAACACGGTAAGGCTGCAGCCGCTCACGCACCCAGGCGCGGCGCTCGGCCACCGGGGCACTGGCCAATTGCCGCACCTGTGGGCACAGCGTCTGCCAGGCCCGCGCCGGCCGTTCGCAGCTGCGCAGCCAGGCGGGCCAGGCTTCGTGCAGCGCGTCTTGCTCAAACGCTGGCAGATCGGCCCAGCGCACCGCCACCCAGCGGCTCTTGGTTTGCGCCATGTCGGGCGGCAAGGGACCAGACGGGGCTTCGCGCACGGCGACTGGGGGCCGTGGCGGTGGCGCGCTGGAGCAGCCCGACAGGCTGCCTACAATCGCCAGCGTCATGGCGGTCAGCAGGGTGCAGACCCAGCGGTTTGCCGCTGCCGTTGTTGTCATCCACAGGAGTTGTTGCATGGCGTTGTTGTTGCTGGAGGCCTTGCTGGCGTTGGTCATTTTGATCGCGATCGTCTGGTGGACCATGTTTGCGGGCCGGCACAAGGGCGAGTTGAAAAAGCCCGAAGACGCTGCGCCCCGCGACGAGGGCCAGCCTTAATCGAGCAGCGAACCGGCGCCCTCGAAGCGCTGGGCATAGTAACGGTTGCTGAGCTGGTCGATGCGCACGCCCGTGCGCGGGTTGCTGGCGTGCACAAAGCGGCCGTCGCCCACGTACACGCCCACATGCGAGTGGCGCGCACCCAAGGTGTTGAAAAACACCAGGTCGCCGGGTTGCAGCTGGTCGTTGGGCACCGGGCGCACCTTTTGCCCCAGCTCGGCGGCAGAGCCCTGCACCCGCAGACCGCTCGCTTCGCGAAACACATGGCTGACCAAACCCGAGCAGTCAAAGCCTGTGGCCGGCCCGCGCCCGCCCCAGCGGTAGCGGGTGTCGAGCAGGCCCATGGCGTACAAGGCGATGTCGTTGCGCTGCGGCTGTGCTTCGCGCGGAGCCTGCGCCTTGGGGGTGGGCGCGGGCGCGGGCGCCGAGGCGCAGCCACTCAGCAGCGCGGCCAGCAGCCACAGGCCCTGGCGGCGCTGCCGGTCGGGGGTGCGTGCCGGGCTCACGGTCCCTCCCGCATCAGGTTGGCCAGCTCCACGGCGGACTTCACTTCCATCTTGTCGAACACGCGGGCGCGGTGCACTTCCACCGTGCGCACGCTGATGTCGAGCTGGTCGGCAATCAGTTTGTTGGGCAGGCCCTCAATCACCAGCCGCATCACATCGCGTTCGCGTTCGGTCAGCTCGCTCAGGCGCTGCTCGATGCGTTGGCGCGCGTGGCGTTCGCCCAGGCGTTGGCGCGACAGGGCCAGCGCCTGCTCGACGCGGTCGACCAGGGCGTTGTCCGAAAAAGGCTTTTCACAGAAGTCGAAGGCGCCGCGCTTGACCGTGTCCACCGCGGTGGGCACGTCGGCGTGACCGGTCAGAAAGATCACCGGCCAGGCCTGGGCAATGCCACGCTCCAGCAACAGCTCGAACAGCGCCAGGCCGCTCATGCCGGGCATGCGCACATCGAGCAAGATGCAGCCCGCTTGCGAGGGCAGGCCGCTGAGGTGCTGGCTGTCGAGTTCGCTCAAAAAGCGTTCGGCGCTGTCAAACGAGGCGCTCAGCAGGCGGCGGGTGCGCAGCAGCCAGGCCATGCCCTCGCGCACGCTGGCATCGTCGTCAACGATAAAAACCGTGGCATCGGCAGAGGTGAGCATGGGCGCATTTTAGGGCGTGGCCGCATGGGCCTCACGCACCGAGGGGGTGGGCAGCGTGAAGACGAAAACGGTGCCCGTGGGCGGGTTGGGCTGGTGTTCGAGGTGGCCGCCGTGCTGCTCGATCACGGTGCGGCACAGGCTCAGGCCCAGGCCCATGCCTTCGGCCTTGGTGGTGAAAAACGGCGTGAACAACTGCGAGGCCACCGCCGGATCGATGCCGCTGCCCTGGTCGGCCACGCTGAATTCGAGCCAGCCTTGCTGCGCGTTCGAGGGCGCGCGGCGCACCTGCAGCACCAGCAGCCGCTGATGGCATTCGGGTTGGTCCATGGCCTGCATGCCGTTGCGCGCCAGGTTCAGCAGCACCTGCTCAACCATGGTGCGGTCGCAGACCACCGGCGGTAATCCGGGTTCGAGCACGGTGCGCACCTGCACCCCCAGCTTGCGTGCCTGCAGGCTCACCAGCGGAGCGATGGCTTCAAGCAGCAGCGCGGGCGCCACCGGTTCGCGGTCCTGGTCGCGTCGGCGCACGAAGTCGTGCACGCTGTTGATGACGCGGCCCGCGCGTCCGGCCTGCTCAGCGATGCGGCGCAGGGCCATGTGCACATCGTCCAGGGTGTCGTGGTCGGTCTGCGGGCCGGGTGTGTCCAGCAGATTGAGCGAGCCATTGGCGTAGCTGGCGATGGCGGCCAGTGGCTGGTTGAGTTCGTGGCTGAGCAGCGAGGCCATCTCGCCCACCGTGGCCAGGCGGGCCGTGGCCTGCAGGCGTTCTTGGCTGGCGCGCGAGAGTTCTTCCACGCGGCGTTGCTCGCTGATGTCGAGGATGGCGCTCATCCAGCCCGCCTGTTCGCCTTGTGCGCTGATGAGGGGCGCCTCGATGATGAGCACCGGAAAACGCGAGCCGTCCTTGCGCATGAAGACCGACTCGTAGCCCTCGCGCGGCGGGGCGTTGCCGGCCAGCCGAACGGCCTGGCGCTGTTGGTATTCGCCCACCATTTCGGGCGGCCAGTAGGGCATGGGCGCGCTTTGGCCGATCAGCTCTTCTGCGCTGAAACCCACCATGGCACAAAAGGCGGGGTTGACGTAGGTGATGCGCCCTTCGCGGTCGCGCGCACGCAAGCCGGTGACCAGCGAGTTTTCCATGGCCTTGCGAAAGGCCAGGGCCTCGGCCAGTTCGCTTTCGGCCTTCAGGCGCCGGCGCGAGTCGCGCACCAGCAGCACCACCACGGTGATGAGCGCGATCGACATGGCGGTGACCAGCGCGGTCAGCACATTGGGAAACAGGTCGGGGGCGCTGCGCCGTCCGTCCATGCGCAGCACCAGGGTGTTGCCAGGCAAATCCAGCAGCTGTTGCGCGGTGAACAGGCGCTGGCCGCGCCGATCGCTGCCTGCCATGGCCAGGCGGGTGCCATCGGCTTCGGTGAAGGACACGATGTTGCGCCGCGCGAAGGTGTGGCCCAAGCGCTCGACCAGCAGCTCTTGCAGGCTGTAGACCAAGACCGTGTAGCCGCTCATCTGGCCATTGCTGACCATTGGCATGCACAACTCCATCACCTCCGTGCCCAGGCCATTGTCCAGCGGCAGGTAGTAGCTGCTGGAATAGGCGGGGCCATTGAACTGTCGGGCGCGCAGACACGAGCGCATCATCTCGGACAGGGTGTCTTGGCGGGTGGTGCGCTCGAACACCGGTGCGCGCAGCGGCGAGTTTTCTGCGCTCAACAAACGCCACTGCGGATCGCGGTACTCCACACGCAGCCATTCGCGCTTGTCGCGCAGCAGGGTGTGCAGCGCGTCCTGGCGGGCTTGTTCATCCACGGTGGGCGTTTGCACGCCTTGCAGCGCCTGCACATCGCGCGCCAGCGAGGTGCGCAGGTCGCTCACCGCGTCTTGTGTGTCGCGTTCCAACTCGGCCTGCACCTGGCTGGCTTCGTAGCGGCCAGCCAGCCACACCAGCGTGGTCAGCAAGGCCAGCACCAGGCCAATCAGGGCCAGCCACAGCGACAGGCGCCCGGCGCGCCAGGGCAGCAGATCGTCGAGCGTGCGGCGCCAGCGGCCCAGACGCTGCTGCCAGCGCTGGCGCCTGGCAGAGAATCTGCGTGGCGTGTTCATGGCTGACGCCCTGGCGGGGGCGCGCTGGGCAATTCGATGCGGGTCACGCGCGGTTCGCTCCAGCTGCCGTCGATGGCGAACTCCTGGATCGCCGCCTTGGACAGCGGCGAGGTGAGCAGCCACTGGGTCAGGTAGGCCGTCAGGCCCACCACGGGGTTGACCATCAGGCCCGCCACCACCGAGGCACCTCCGGCGTCGATCTGGGGCAGGATCAGCACCTTGAGCTGCTGGGTTTCGCGTGCGATGTCGGCCGAGCCTTCCATCTTGACCACCGCGTTGACGCCGTTGATTTGCAGGTTGCGGGTGGAGGCAATGCCTTGCTGGATCTGCACATCGCCCTGCACCGCGTCGAAGCCAAAACCTTCATAAAACACATCGCGGAAATCGAGCAGCAAGCGGCGCGGCAGCGCTTGCAGGCTGAGCACGCCGAGCAGCTTGGCCACACCCGGATCGGCCTTGAGGAATTGGCCACGCTCCATCTTCACCTGGAACTGGCCTTGCATGGAGGGGTAATGCAGAGCCAGGGGCGAGCCGTTCCAGCCGATCTGCCCTTCCAGGTGACCGCTGCCAGCGCGCAGCGCGCCGGGTGTGCCCAGGCGCGCGAGCAAGGCGCCGGCGTCTTGCACGTCCAGCCTGAAATTCATCTCGGTGCGGCGCGGGCGGTTGTCGGCGGGGGCGGCCCAGCGCCCAGTGGCATGCAGGGTGGCTTCGGGCACGCTGACGTTGAATTTGCGCAACTGCCACTCGCGTGTGCCGTTGCGGGGGGAGCGCAGTTCGGGGTTGACCGCTTCGATCTCAACCCGGCCCAGCCGTTTGCCGCGCAACTCCAGATCGTCGATCTGGATGTCCAGCGCCGGCATGTTGCTGGGCGGCGCTTCCAGCATCGACTCGACCTCGCTCACGGCCGAAGGCGGCAGGCTCAGCCGCGCCAGCCGGGCAAACAGCCGACCCGGCTGCTGGCGGTCGGGCTGGGTGTACTGGGCATGGCCGCTGAGCTCGCGCGCGTCGAGGTTGGCGCGCCAGACGGTGCCCTCGCGGCTGATGCCGGCCACCACATCGTGCAAGGTCCGGCCCTGGGTGGTGAGGGTGCCGGCCTGCAGGCCCAGGCGGTTGGGCAGGTAGCTGCGCCAGGCGTCGTCGGCATCGTCGCTGCGGCCATTGGCACTGGCCATGGCGGGGAACACGGCGTCCCAGGCGTCGAGCGACAAATCGTCCAGCTGCACCAAAGCGACCACGCCTTGGTCGGGCAGGCCCGCCGCGCCGCCGGTGCGGGTGCCCATGGCCAGGTTGCCACGCAGCACCCGCGGGCTGGCCCCCGTGAGATCGCGCACATACAGGGCCGAGGCCAGGCTGCCAATCTCGACCTGCAACTGGTCGCGCAATGGCGCCGTGCTGGTCACCCGCGACGTCACCGCCAGCGGCAAAAGCTGTGCAGCGCGTTTGCCCAGCGGCGGCGGCAGGCTCAGCTCCAGGCCTTCCAGGTTGCTGCGCACACTCAACTCGGGCTGCCCCCCCTGCCAACCCAGCGTGGCGCTGTAGCTGGTTTGGCCTTTGGCCAGGCGGCCCAGGGCGTCAAGCGGGGCCATATTGTGGGCCGTGCGCAGCCCCTCGGCCGTGACCTGTCCCTGGGCACGGATCTGCAAGGCCTGCTCGCCCGCCGGTAAGGGGCCGGCGCGCAAGCCGCCATCTAGCCGGCTGATGCCGCCCAGCAAGCGGGTTTGCACACCTTGCAGGCTGAAGCTGGCGTCGGTGAACTGCACCGTGCCTTGCGCCTTGCCCAAGAGCGGCACCTGGGGGCCGAGCTGCACATCGTTGCCTGCCAGGCTCACACTGCCTTGGACGCGGGTGTCCTGGCTGTGCAGCAGTGGAATGTCCAAACGCAGCTTGCCTTGCAGGTTGCCGGTGGCTGTGGCTGGGGTGAGCGCGCCCGACAACAGGCGGTCCACCGGCGACTGCGCCAGCGTGCGCAGCACCGCCTGTGCCGGGCCTTTGAGTTCGGCCTTGACTTCCAGTTGAGGGTCGTGGGCCAGGTGAGGGATGTTGGCGCTCAAAGAGCCGATCTGCACGGCCTGCCGGCCCTCGCCAAAACGGGCACTGGCGTTGCTGAGCTTCATGCCCTGGCGCTCAAACACCAAATCGCCCTGCAAGCCTTGCAGGCTGGGCCAGGGCAGGCTGCCCGCAGGCAACAGGCTGGGAGGCACATAAGCCATGTCCACACCGTCCAGGTGACCGGCAAAACGGAACTCGCCATCGCGGGGCTCGGGCATGGGCAGCTTGGCCAGGTCCCCTTTGATGCGCACTTGCCAGCCACTCAGCATGCCTTTGCGCAAGCTGTCCCGCACATACAAGCGCACATCGGCGGGCAGGTGGCGTGGCAGGTAGCGGTACAGCCGATTGACTTGGGCACGGGGCACCTGGGCTTGCAGATCGATCACCCCTGGCCCACTCGCAGTGGCTCGCCATTGGCCCTGGGTTTGGCCTTGCAGGTCGTCGTTGGCCAACTGGGTTTTCCATTGCGCCGACGCCCACTGGCCGTCACGCAGCTGCCAGCGCACATCGGATTGGAGTTGTTGCAGGGCGACCGTGTCTTCTTCGAGCAAACCCGGCCAACTCAGTTGGCCGCCGCTGCCCATTTTGATCTGCAGCTGGCCGCCTTGCTGGCTGAATTGCGCACTGAGCTGCGCGCCTTGCAAACCCGGACCGCGCCCCCCATCGTCCAGCCGGGTCTGCACGCTCAGCGGGTCGGCTTCGATCTGACCCTGGTACTGCTGCATGGCATCGGGCGGGCCTTCCCATTGCAAACGCAGGCTGCGCACCTGGCCGGTAGCCTCGTGCCGGTTCAAAAAGTCTTGCCAGCGCGGGGCCAGTGGCAGCTTGAGGGCCACTTCGCGCAGGGCCTGCAGATCCAGCTGTTCGCCTTGCACCTTGCCTTTGGCGGGCTGCTTGCCTTGGGCCAGGCTGTACTGCGCCGACACGTTGCCGCCAGGCCAACGCAGGCCTTGGTCGCTGACAAAAGCCAGCGCCTGTGTGGCGACCGACCAGTCGCGTGTGCTTTGGTGGCCCGAGACACGGCCAGAAATCTGCTCAAAACCCAAAGCTTGCAACTCGGGCGACAACCGCAGCCGCACGTCGCGCAGGTCCAGATCGGCGGTCCCGCCCACCCATTCGCCACGGGCGATGTCGGACCACAGCCGCAAGCGCCCCTGGCCCGACAACAGATCGGCCCCCAGGCGCACATGCTGGCGCAACTGAGACACGTCGACTTGAGGGAAATAAGCGTAAGCCTGACCGTTCCAGTCGCCGAAATGCCCTGGGTGGCGCGACAGCAGGCTGCGGTGGAAATGCCCCATCAGCACAAAACGCTGGCCCCATTCGGGCGGGGGCGTTGCATCGAGCCGGATGTCGTGCTGTTGCAAGGGGTTGCGCAGCACCAGGTCGACATCGGTCAAGGTCAGTGCGGTCGCCTGTTCGGGCGGCTCACCCGTGCTTTGGTGGGCGCGCTCGGAGGTCCAGCGCAAGGTGCCGCCGCGCACCACCACCTCGCGCTGGTTAAACAGCCAGTCGGCCGCCGCGCTGTCGGTGCTGTTCGAGGCGCCGAGCGCCAGGCCGGCCACCAGCCACTGGCCGCTGGCGGTGTGGCGCACGTCCAACTCTGGCCGGTCCAGCACCAGTTGTTCCAGCCCCAGGTTCAGCACCGAACGCACGCTGATAGCCACCACCACCCGGGGCAGCCTCAGGGCAGCCTGGCCCTGGGCGTCGAGCAGCTCGATCTGGCGCAACTCGAACGAGGGCACCCAGCCGGTGGATTCGGCCCGCAGTTCGCCAATGCGCACCGGCAGACCCACGGTGTGGGTGGCCAAGCGTTCCAGCGCGGGACGGAAATCCTGGATTCGCGGCACAATCCAAACATGCAGGGCGGCCCACCCCATGCCCATGCACAGGCCCACAGCCAGTGCCAACCAGGCCACCGCGCGCGACAAGCGCGTCAGCCAGGAAACGGGGGCAGAGGAAGTGGGCACGGAGAGCCTGTCTTTGAGAAGCAGAAAGTCAGCAAGAATTATGACCGGCAGTGAGCCCCGTGACCCACAGGACATGACCATGCCAGCCCCTGGGTCGGCAGATTTGGCCACCCATTCGCGGTTCGTTCAGCGCTTGCAACGCCGCTATGCCGATTGGCTGCCCTTGCTGCCGCCCGGCGTGCCCACCCGCGACGGCCTCAGCGCCACCTGCTCCACCTTGCGCGAACGCGGCCTGGCCCTGGACGCCGCCTTGCGGGTGCTGCGCCAGCTCACGCTGGAGCGCATGGTGCACCTGGACACCGAAGCCAGCGCGCCGCTGGCCGACATCACACACCCCATGACCTGGCTGGCCGAAGTCACCCTGGACGCGGCCTGGCAACAGGTGCAGGCCGATCTGGACGCACTGCACGGCATGCCCACCACGGCCGCCGGGCACCGCGCCGAGCTGTGGATCGTCGGCATGGGCAAGCTGGGGGCGCGCGAGCTCAATGTGTCCAGCGACATCGACCTGATCTACGTTTACGACGAAGACGGTGAGACAGCCGGCAACGCCGAAGGCCGGGGCCGCATTTCCAACCAGGAGTACTTTGCCCGCGCGGTCAAGCGCATGTACGCACTGATCGGCGACACCACCGAACACGGTTTTGTGTTCCGTGTCGATCTGGCCTTGCGTCCCAACGGCAACTCGGGGCCGAGCGCGGTGTCGCTGGGGGCGCTGGAGGAATACCTGCTGGTGCAAGGGCGCGAATGGGAACGCTTTGCCTGGATGAAAAGCCGCGTGGTGGCGCCGCGCAGTGCCGTCACGGGCGGCTCGGCCCAGCAGCTGCGCGCGGTGGTGCTGCCTTTTGTGTTCCGCCGCTACCTCGACTACAACGTGTTCGAATCGCTGCGGGTGTTGCACCAGCAAATCCGCGACCACGCCAGCAAGCGCAGTGCAGGGCACCCCGAGCGGGCCAACGACGTCAAGCTGTCGCGCGGTGGCATCCGCGAGATCGAATTCACTGTGCAGTTGCTGCAGGTGGTGCGCGGTGGCCAATTCCCCGAACTGCGCACGCGCCCCACGCTGGACGCCTTGCAGCGTGTCGCCAAGGCCGGCCTCATGCCCCAGGCCACCGCCGACGCACTGGGCGAAGCCTACGTGTTTTTGCGACGGGTGGAGCACCGCATCCAGTACCTGGACGACCAGCAAACCCATGTGCTGCCCACACGCGACGACGACCTGGCCTGGATCGCCCAGACCCTGGGTCATCCCGACGTTTGCAGTTTCTTGACCACCCTGGACGCGCACCGCGAACTGGTGGCGCAAGAGTTCGACACCTTGCTGGGCGGCGACCGCGAATGCGCGGGCTGCAACGGTAAAAACGGCAAGAAAAACGGTGCGCGCGAACACGCCGAGCTGGAAGCCGTGCTGGCCGAGTTCTCGGGCCCGGTACGCGAACGCCTGCAGGCATGGAACGACAACCCGCGCGTGCACGCCTTGCGCGACGACGCGCGTGGTCGCCTGATGCGCCTGCTGCAGCGCACGGCACAGTGGCTCGGCGAAGGCCGGGTCAGCGAAGACGCGGTGCTGCGCATGGCCGACTGGATCGAGCCCCTGCTGCGCCGCGAAATTTACCTGTCGCTGCTGCTGGAGCGTCCCGCCATCCACGAACGCCTGCTGCGCCTGCTCGGCGCGGCACGCTGGCCGGCGCGTTACCTGGTGCAACACCCCGGTGTGATCGACGAACTGGCCGGTGGCAATTTGTTCCACTCGCGTTTTGACGCTGCCGAATTCGAGACCGAACTCGAAGCGCGTCGCGCCGCCTTGCAACGCACCGGCGAAGACGACGAGGAAAGCCTGCTCGACCTGCTGCGCCGCGCCCACCACGCCGAACAGTTCCGCACCCTCGCGCGCGATGTCGAAGGCGTGCTCACGGTAGAGCAAGTGGCCGACGACCTGAGCGCGCTGGCCGATGCTGTGCTGCGCGTGACCGCACGCTGGTGCTGGCACCGCCTGAAAAACCGCCACCGCGACGAGCCGCGCTTTGCCGTCATTGGCTACGGCAAGCTCGGCGGCAAAGAGTTGGGCTACGGCAGCGACCTGGACATCGTGTTCGTCTACGACGACGAAGACGAGCGCGCGCAAGAGGTGTATGCCACCTACGTGCGCAAGCTCATCAACTGGATGACCGTGAAGACCGGCGAAGGCGATCTGTACGAGATCGACACCGCCTTGCGGCCCAACGGCAATTCGGGCCTGCTGGTCACGCGCTTCGAGGCTTATGCCGACTACCAGCAGCAACGCGGCAGCAACACCGCCTGGACCTGGGAACACCAGGCCATGACGCGAGCGCGCTTTGTCATGGGTCTGCCCGGCTTGCAAACGGCATTTGACGCGGTGCGCTGCGCCGTCATCGGCGCCCTGCGCGATGCGGCGAGTCTGAAAGCCGAGATCGTCGCCATGCGCGAAAAAGTGCGCACCGCACACCCGGTGCCTGCCGGGCGCTTTGACGTCAAGCACAGCCCCGGCGGCATGGTTGACGTGGAATTTGTGGTGCAGTACCTGGTGCTGCTGCACACCGCCAGGCACCCGGTGCTGGCCGACAACGTGGGCAACATCGCCTTGCTGCACCGTGCCGAAGCCGAAGGCCTGCTGCCTGCTGGCGTGGGCCACGCGGCGGCCGACGCCTACCGCGACATGCGTCGCCTGCAACACCGCGCACGGCTCAACGAAGACCCCACCCACATGGCCCCGCAAGACACGCAGGCAGCGTGCGCGGCGGTGCAGGCACTGTGGCAGGCGGTGATGCTGGCCTGAGCCCATGAAAAAACCCGCGCCATCGGATGATCGGTGGTGCGGGTAGTGCTGGCTGTGCGGCTGCAACAAGCGCAGCCTGAAGGTCAGTGCAATGCGAACATCCGTTTGTCCAAGGGCGCGTTGGCTTTGTAGCTGGTAACCGTGAGTTCGCCATCGTCAGTACGGATGCGGTGCGCCATCTTGACGCCTTGCACCTCGCGGTAGTCGTCAAACTCGTTCCACTCCTCTTTCCATTTGCCATCTTCGGTGCTGTAGCTTTGCTCTTCGACCCGCGCCACCAAGAAATTGTCGGTTCGGATGAAGTGGCGGCTGGCCGGTCGCCCGCCTGGGCGCAGCACTTCAAGCACATAGGCCTGCCCCCCACGCTTGAGCGGCTGTTGGCCCAGCAATTTCAGGGTGATGCCCTTTTTATCGCTGTCCACAAAAGGACCGGACAGATCGGCCGACTCGAACAGGCCGCTGGCCTCACGCGGGTCCATGGGCATGCGTTTGCCATCCTCAAAAGTGACACCGCCTTGCGGTGTGGCCACGCTGCGCGAAACCTCGTCTTTGCCCATGGCGATGGTCAGGTGCACGCCCTCGTTGTTCACCATAACGGTACGGACCTTGATGGTCATGAACAACATGACTTTGGTTTCGGCCTCCAATTGCAGGGACTGCAGATTGCGCAGTCTGTCTGCGCCGCCAAGAGCTTGCACATGCTGCGAAACAATGTCTTGCAGGCTTTGGGCTTGCGCGAGGCCCAAGGAGCCAAGCGACAGCAAAAGGCCCAGCAAGAAACGCCGGCCCATCGGCCTGGGTATGTTGATCATGGGGGTTCTCCAAAAACAGGCTGAAAGTGGCATCTGGCTTGCGCCAGATGCCACACCGCAGGACTTAGACCAAATGGAGCTGGCGAGGCTCTTCGGTGTAAGCGAATTGCGCATCGGCCACCAACACCGTGGTGCCGTTCGCCAACGTGGCAGTGGTCTGGCCAAACTCGACCACACCTTCGGCAGGGTTGCGCTGCACACCATCGCTGGTCAAGTCAATGGCCGTGATGCCCAGATCGGCCAGCGACTGGACTTCACCCGCGTCGCTCACACCGTTCTGGTTGGCGTCCTGCCAGACCGCAAACTGCTGGAACAGCGCATCCAGGTCATCAAATGAGCCATCCTTGTTGGTGTCAAACGCCGCCGCCAAACCTTGCAAGTCGGTATTGCCCCCGTACTGCGAGAAGGCGTATTGGCTGTTGTCGTGCACCACGCCATCGCCCAGCTTGTCCCACACCAGCACGCCATCTTGGGCGTCGGTCCAGGCTGTCAGTTCTTTTTGACCATCGCCGTTGACGTCCATGATCACATGGCCGTAGCCAATCTGGCCGTCGCCGTTCAGGTCCAGTGCCACCGGGGTGGTGCCGGCCGGTCCTTTGGCGCCTACGGCGTTACCGTAGTAGACCTTGAAGGCACCTGCGCCTGCTTGACTGTTGGATGTCGCCTCATAACGTGCGACCGCCACGTCGGCATAGCCGTCCTGGTTCCAATCACCCATACCGGCGTTGGTACCCATGAACTCGCTGTTGGCCGTGCCGCTCCACATCAAAGCTTGGCCATTGGTCACCAGGGTAGTCAAGTCCACCGTGCCGCTGAAGCCACCTTCTTTGCCAAAGACCAGCCAGACGGCACCGTTGTCGGTGAATCCATTGGTGTCGGCGTTGGAGGCGGTGACCAGGAAGTCGGCGTAGCCGTCTTTGTTGTAGTCACCGCCGCCATTAACGGCAATACCCAAGTTGGCATCAGCGCCAATGCCGCTGGCTGTCACGATGAAGCCTTTGCCGGCGGTGGCAGGATCGTTGGCGCTCATGCTGCCCCAATTGCTAGCGTTTTGCCAACTGGTTTGACCGTAAATCACGTAGGCGCGTCCAGCGTCGAGCCCATAGGTGCCGGGCCCATAGGCCGGGGAGCCGATGATCATGTCACCCACGCCATCGCCGTTGAAGTCACCCACCGACGAGATCGACTGTGAACCACCGTACCAAGCATCGCCCCAGGCGTTGTTGTAGGCCTCCCAAACAATACCGCCCAGGTGTTCGTTGGCTTGGGTGCCGGTGATCCGGATGCCATAGCTCTGGTAGCCGGTACCGCTCAGGTCCATCACCGATGTGGTGCTGAAACCGTCAGCCTGGCTCCTGCCGAAGATCAGGTAAGCCGAACCACTGTAGGTGTAGCCTACATTGCTGCCAGGCTCAGTGATCACAAAGTCCTGCAAGTCATCGCCGTTGACATCGCCGACCGCATTCAAACCGTTCCCCAAATAGCCCGTGGTGGTACCCTTGAATACAGAGACATCGCCTGTCGCACCTGTAACCGCTCCGTAGTCGGTAAAAGTCATATTGGTCCATTCATACCAGGCATTCTCGTGACCATAAACGACATAAGTTCGACCAGAAGCGTACGCGTTACTGTCACCAATGATCAGGTCACTGATGCCGTCTTGGTTCAGGTCAGCCGCAGCGGCACCGTCCGCAAACCAGCCAGAGCCTGGTTTGAGAGCAAAACCGTCGCTATTGGCGGCCGTGCCGATGGCGGCCAAGTCCACGGTCGCCGGTGTGTCTTTGCGGCCCCACAGCACATAAGCCGAGTCGTTCAAGTGCGAAGCAACGATCACGTCGCCATTGCCGTCACCGTTAAGGTCACCGGCACTGCGCACGATCAGGCCAGCGTAACCGGCACCGCCACTGATCTTGATGCCCTGGGCCGACGTCATGTTGTCGATGTTGCTCAAATTGGGCAGCCCCGAGGTGCTGCCGTAGATCAGATAGACATCGGCTCCGGTGGCGACAGCAGCACCGTATTGGTTGTGCGGTGCCGAGACGATGAAGTCTTCAATGGCGTCGCCGTTAAAGTCACCGGCACTGTTGAGCGAGTAACCCAAGCCATCGTTGGGCTGTGAGCCACCCACGCTGGAGGCCGCCACCGGGGTATCCACTACCAAAGACTTGTTGGCGTTGTCCAACGTGGCCGATGTGCTCGACACGTTGCCTGCCGCATCGGCCAAGAAGGCTTTCACCGCATAACGGTCATCAACCAAAGACAGCGTTGTACTGGCTGTGGCCGTTCCGTTGCTGATTGTGGTACCCACAGCCAATGCCAAAAGGGCGTCGCCATTCGTATAGGTACCTGACGCATCTTTATCGGCGTAGAACGTGGTCGTTACCGAAGTCTCGGTCACCCCGTTGAAAGTGGCGGTCACGGTGGGGTTGTGGACTGTTGTCGCATTGTCTGTAGAGCTCAGGCCATCGTCGCTGGCCGTTGCCAAATCGACATTGGCGCTGTAGAAGGTAGGCGCGGAAGAATCCACCGTCACATTTAGTGCAGGACTCAGACCGCTTTCGTTGCCTGCTGCGTCGGTCAGCGAATAGGCCAGCTCATGCGAGCCTTGTGTCAATGCCGCCGTGGGCGTCAAAACGCCATCGACATACATCGCGACCACTTTGATGCCGTCTACATACAAGGTGGGTGTGGTGCCTTCCGGCACGGTGCCCACGTTCAAACCAGGGGTGGTGTCATCTGTCATCGGCGCGGTGCTTGTCGCACTGGTCACGCTGCCCACATCGTCAGCGTAGCTTGCGGGGGCGGTGCCGGGGACTGCGGGGGCAGTCTTGTCAATGGTCACGTTCAGCGCTGTGCTGGGTGAACCTTCGAGACCTGCAGTATTTGTCAATGTGTAAGTCAGCGCACGAGCACCTTCGGCCAAAGCTGTAGTGGGGGTCAGCGTGCCCGCCACGGCGTCGTAAGTGGCTGCAACCAACTGACCGTCCACATAGAGCTTGGGCGTGCCGGTTAGACCGGTACCCACATTCAGACCCGGCGTCGTGTCGTCCGTGGTCGCCGCCCAGCTGGTGTCGTTTTGAATCACGCCGACGTTGTCTTTGTACCCGTTTGGCATCGCCTGCAAGCTGACGATGGCATCACTGTAAGGCGTGCTTCCGCCGCGAATGCCTACGTTCAACGTGCCGCCTTGGTTTGCGGTGGCGGTGTTGTCCACCGCCACAGCCGTGAAAGCACCTGCTGCGGGCGTGCTGCCATTCCAGCGCACAACCGTGTCCGGTGTGAGGAACACCGCATTGCTCAGGCTGGCGCTGCTGAGGCTGACCCAGTTGCTGCCGCTCTTGTATTCCCAGTGGCCTGTTCCAGAAGTGTCGGCTCCAGCCTGGGTGATGGCCCAACCCTTCAGAC
>JACCDU010017904.1_pt1 | contig 19637 bp, 21 predicted proteins | sample 7446081 | NCBI WGS metagenome assembly JACCDU01 (sample SAMN15323447, study PRJNA562643) | freshwater metagenome | isolation source: river surface water | place: USA:Blue River Watershed | collected 2017-08-17
CAACCCTACATTGCGACTTGCAGCACCTGCGCCAGCGCATCCGGCGCATCGGCCGCGACTACCGTGCGCTGGGGCATACCGCGCAGCCAGGTCAATTGCCGCTTGGCCAGCTGGCGGGTGGCGAAGATGCCGCGCTCACGGATCTCGGCTTCGCTCCAGCCTTCATCCAGTCCCTGCCAGGCCTGGCGGTAGCCCACGCAGCGCATCGAGGGCAGGTCGGGGTTGAGGTCGCCGCGCGCGCGCAGGGCGCGCACTTCATGCAGAAAGCCGGCGGCCAGCATGGCGTCAAAGCGTTGGGCGATGCGTTCGTGCAGCCAGGTGCGGTCCACAGGCTCCAGGCTGATGAGCGGGATGCGCCAGTCGGGTGCGGCGGACTTGGCCGCCTGGTGAAAGGCCGACAGTGGCTGGCCGGTGATCGTCCAGACTTCGAGGGCGCGGCCGATGCGCTGGCTGTCGTTGGGGGACAGGCGCTGTGCGGTGGCGGGGTCCACTGCCTGCAGCTCGGCGTGTATCGCAGGCCAGCCGAGGGCGGCGGCACGCTGCTGGATGTCGGCGCGCACCTGCGGGTCGGACGGCGGCATGTCGTTCAGGCCTTCGAGCAGGGCCTTGAGGTAGAGCATAGTGCCGCCCACCAGCAGTGGGGTTTTGCCGCGCGCGCGGATCTCGCCGATGAGTTGGCCCGCATCGCGCGCGAAATCGGCGGCGCTGTAGCTTTGCAGCGGGTCGAGGATGTCGATCAGGTGGTGGGGCACCTGGGCCAGTTCATCGTGGCTGGGTTTGGCGGTGCCGATGTCCATGCCGCGGTAGACCAGGGCCGAGTCCACGCTGATGATCTCGGCGCCACCTTGCGGTGCCAGTGCCTCGGCCAGGGCCAGTGCGGCAGCGGTCTTGCCGCTGGCGGTGGGGCCGACGAGGGCAATGGCGTCCACGCTCATGCGGGCTGGGCGACTTCGACCGGACGGCCGTGGCGTTGCACCACCGTCCAGGCCACCAGGGCGATGAAGCCGCTCCACAGCAGCATGCCGTGGGCCAGCGCGAAGATGGGCTCGTCCATGTGCTGACCGAGCCAGCCGCCCATGAAAAAGGCGCCCAGCATCATCAGAAAGCCGTTGAGTGCCGAGGCTGTGCCCGCCTTGTGCGGGAAAGGCGCGACTGCACCGCTTTGGCCGCAGGGCTGGTGCACCCCGTGACTGAACATGTACATGTACACGGGCAGCATCACGGCCCAGGCGCCGTACCAGTCCTGGTCATGGCCGGCATGGGCCAGCACCGCCATCAGCACGCCTGCACTGAGGGTGAGCACCGCAGCCACGCCCACCGTGCGGTGCACGCTGGTGCGCCGCAGCATCCAGCGGCACCAGAAGGTGCCCACGATGTAGGACAGCGACATGGTGAGCATGAACAGTCCATAGGCGGTCTTGCTGTAGCCCAGGCTGCGTGTGAAAACAAAGGAGGAACTGGCCAGAAAGGTGAACAGCCCGAGGTAGGAGCCTGCAGACAGGGCGCACCAGGCGCGAAAGGTCGGGTGGCCGAAGATCTCGATGTTGGCGCGCAGCAGGCTGCGCCACTGCAGGGCATGGGGATTGGGGCGTGCCAGCGTTTCTTCAAAGCGCCAGACCAGCATGCCCAGTGTGACCAGGCCGAACAGCGTGACGGCCAGCATGGTGTAACGCCAGCCCACGGTGTCGGTGAGCAGCCCGCCCAGGGGGGCGCAGGTGCAGGCGATGATGCCCAGCCCGGTCAGCGCCTTGGACATGACGGTGGCCCCTTGCGCTGGCTGGTAGAGGTCGCGCACGACGGCGCGGGCGGCCATAACCCCAGCCCCCATCGCCACGCCCTGCAAGGCGCGACCGGCGATCAGCCAGCCCATGCCCGGTGCAAAGGTGCAGGCCAGCGAGGCCGCCACATAGGACAGCATGCCGCCGATCAGGATGGGGCGTCTGCCAAAGCGGTCGGACAGCGGACCCCAGACGAGCTGCGAGATGCCGAAGGCCAGCAGCAGGGCGGTCAGCGTGAGCTGAACTTCGCCCATGCTGGCGCTGAACATATCCCGGATGGCGGGCAGCGCCGGCAAATACAGGTCGGTGGTCACAGCCTGCAGGCCCAGCAGCAGGGCCAGGAGCAGGACGATCAGATTGGGCGACATGCGGGCTGTCATCAGCGCCCCCGCAAAAACAGCGCGTCCAGGTCACGCATCGTCAACTGCCGCCAGGTGGGGCGGCCGTGGTTGCATTGGTCCGAGCGCTCGGTCTCTTCCATCTGGCGCAGCAGGGCGTTCATCTCGGTTAGCGTGAGCTGGCGGTTGGCGCGCACCGCACCGTGGCAGGCCATGGTGGCCAGGATCTCGTTTTGGGCGCGCTGCACCACGGTGCTGGCGTCGTGCTGGGCCAGCTCGGCCAGCACGCTGCGTGCGAGTTCCACCGCGTCGCCTTGCGCCAGGCTGGTGGGCACGGCACGCACAGCCAGCGTCTTGGCCGACAGCGGTGAGATTTCCAAACCCAGTTGCGAAAGCGCGTCGGCGCAGCCCTCGGCCGTGGCCACTTCGGTGGGCGTGGCGGCGAAGGTGGCCGGGATCAGCAGGGGCTGGCTGGCGATGCCCCCGGCGTCGGGTCCCAGTTGCTGTTTGAGTTTCTCGTAGACGATGCGCTCGTGCGCGGCGTGCATGTCGACCACCACCAGGCCCTGGGCGTTTTCGGCCAGGATGTAGACGCCGTGCAGCTGGGCGATGGCGCGGCCCAGCGGCCACGCTTGATCTTCGCTGCAGGAGCGCGCTGCCTCGGGTGAAGGCAATTCGGCCGCAGGGGCGGCGCCCCACAAGGGTTGGGCTTCTTCGGCGTGTGAGGGCGCCCCGGCACGTGAAGGCAGTTCAGCCGCAGGGGCCGGTTCCCACAAGGCCTTCAGGGCGGCCATGGCCTGACTGGGGTCCACACTGTGGCGCGATTCCAGTCCGATGCTGCTTTGGCGCCAGTTGGCCGATTCGGGCAAGGCTTTGGGCGCCGGACCCGGCTGCAGATGGAGCTCCTGCGCGGGCGCTTCGCTCAGGGCTTGCGAGCGAGGCGTGGCCAGCGCCTGCTCGATCGCGTGGCGCACCGCCTGGTGCACCTCGCGGCTGTCGCGAAAGCGCACCTCGATCTTGGTGGGGTGCACGTTCACGTCCACCAGCGTCGGATCGATCTGGATGAAGAGGGCATAGGCCGGTTGCTTCTGGCCGTGCAGCACGTCCTCATACGCGCTGCGCGCGCCGTGCATGACCACCTTGTCGCGCACAAAGCGGCCATTCACATAAGCAAACTGGTGGTCCGGGCGTGAGCGGGCAGCGTCGGGCGTGCCGGCGCGGCCAATGATGTGCATGGGGCCGATGTGGAAGTCCACCGCGATGGATTGCGCGACGAATTCGTTGCCCAGCACATCGGCCAGGCGCTGCTCCAGCCCGGCCGGGCCGGGGTGCACGCGCCACTGCTCGACCAGCTTGCCTTCGTGCCAGATGGCAAAGCTCACGTCCGGGCGGGCCAGTGCGTGGCGGCGTACGGCTTCGATGCAGTGCGCCAGCTCGGTGCTGTCGCTCTTGAGGAATTTGCGGCGCGCGGGGGTGGAGAAGAACAGTTCCTTGACCTCCACCGTGGTGCCCACGGCGCGCGGCGCCGGACGCACCTCGCCCGTGCGGCCGTCCAGCGCAAAGGCGCTGGGCTGGCCGTCCATGCGCGAGAGCAGGGTGAGCTCGGACACCGAATTGATGGCCGCCAGCGCTTCACCCCGGAAACCCATGGTCATGACCGATTCGAGTTCATCGAGGTTGCCGATCTTGCTGGTGGCGTGGCGCTTGAGGGCGGTGGCCAGTTCATCGGGCGCAATGCCACCGCCGTCGTCTTCGACCGCGATCAGCCGCGTGCCGCCGCCCAGCAGGCGCAGCGTGATGTTTTGCGCGCCGGCGTCCAGCGCGTTGTCCACCAGCTCGCGCACCACGGACGCGGGGCGCTCGACCACCTCGCCGGCGGCGATCTGGCTGATCAGTTCATCGGGAAGTTCGCGGATGGGGCGACGGGAGGGGGCGTTCGGGGCAGTCACCCGGCCATTTTAGGGGGTGGGGGCAGGGATAATCGGTGCATGGACATCCTCTTGCAGCTCGTCGATTTCATCCTCCATGTGGACCGCTACCTGGAGGCCTTTGTGGCGCAGCACGGGGCCTGGGTCTATGCGCTGCTGTTCCTGATCGTGTTTGTCGAGACCGGGCTGGTGATCATGCCGTTTTTGCCGGGCGACTCGCTGCTGTTCATCGTGGGCGCCCTGTGCGGGGCCGACCTGATGAGCCTGCCTCTGTCTATTGCGCTGCTGCTGGTGGCGGCGATCGCGGGGGACCAGACCAATTACACGATCGGGCGCTACTTCGGCCCCAAGGTGTTTCGCTGGGAAAACTCGCGTTTTTTCAACCGCCAGGCGTTTGACCAGGCGCATGCCTTCTACGATAAGTACGGCGGCATCACCATCGTGCTGGCGCGCTTCATGCCGTTCATCCGCACCTTTGTGCCCTTTGTGGCGGGCGTGGCGGTCATGACGCGCAGCAAGTTCACCGCTTACAACGTCATGGGTGGCTTCATCTGGGTGGTGGGGTTGACGCTGGCGGGCTACCTGTTCGGCAACCTGCCCTTTGTGCAGACGCACCTGTCCAAGATCATCTGGGCGCTGATCATCGTGCCGGGTCTGATCGCCATCTTGGGGGCCTGGCGGGCGCGCCACAAATCGGCGCGCCAGTAACTCAAACCTTCAGGAACAATTCCGGGTCCGGCGCAAAGTGGCTGTGCAGCGGCAGCAGCGCGCCGCCCAAGGCGCGGGCGTCCGAGCCGGTCTGGCCGGTGTGCAGCGTGGGTTGCCACAGGCCTTCCCAGTTGTGGTTGTGCAGGGCCTCGCGCGTTTGCGTGATGAGGGCTTCGAGCACCTCGCGGTCGAGTGAGCCGTCGATCACCACCGCGTCCAGGTCCAGAAAGGCGGTGCCGCTGACCACCGCATGGGCCAGCGCCTGCGCGGCCTGTGCCAGCCATTGGCGGGTGGCCTCCAGGTGCTGGCCTTGCAGGGCGCGCTGGTCGTAGGCGGCCATGCGGTCCAGTCCCAGCGCTTGCAGGCGTTCTTCGAGCTCCCATAGCGAGGCCTGGTGGATCAGCTGCCGGCGCGGTCCGCCTTGAGCACCGTTGGCCTCGGCACCCGGCCAGGGCAGCGAGGCCACCGCACCGGCGTTGCCATGTACGCCCGCATGCGGGTGCGAGTGGATGACCAGCCCGCCGCCCACAAAGGTGTCGACAAACAAATACAGAAAGCTGCGCAGCTCGCGCCCGCGTCCGGCCACCAGCTCGGCCACGGTGGCCGCGGCGGTGTCACGCGCAAAGCTCACGGGCAGCTCGGTCATGGCCTGCACCTCGCGAGCCAGATCAATGTCGTTCCAGGCCTGCGCCTGCGCATCCGACAGGCCCAGCAGGCGGTGCCAGCCACCCATCACAAAGGGCGCGGCTACGCCCACGCCCACCAGCCGGTCGGCGAGCGGGCCGAGCGTGTGGCTGAGCTGGCGCAGGTTTTCACCCAGCGCAGGCAGCAGCTGGGCGGCATCAGGAAAAGCATAGGCCAGCGTTAGCCGCGCGCGCACCTGGCCGGCAAAGTCCACCAGCAGCCAGTCGGTGCTGCGCCGGCCCACCTTGATGCCGATGGCGAAGGCGCCGTCGGGGTTCAGGCGCAGCGGCACCGAGGGCTGGCCAATGCGCCCGCGCACCGGCGCGTCGCGCACGATCAGGCCGTCTTCTTCGAGCCGGGTGGTGATCAGGCCGATGGTCTGCGCCGTCAGGCCGGTCTGGCGCGCCAGTTCGGCCTTGGGCAGGCTGCCGTGCAGGCGCAGGGCCTGCAGCACCACGCGCTCGTTGTACTGGCGCATGCCCACATGGTTGGAGCCGCGCTGGCGCAGGCTGGGGTTGGCGCTCGGGGAGGTCATGGCCGCAGATTGTCCCCGATCACCCCTTTGCGCAGGATGAAGTTGCCAAAGGGCTGGGGCTCGCCCGTGACCACGATGGCAAAGGCCTCGCGGGTGCGTTCGTAAAAGGCGTAGCGCTCCACGCCTTCGGCGCTCTGGCCGGGCAGCAGCTGCGGCTTGAGCTGGTCCAGCACCTCGCGCTGCAGGGCGCTGCGGTAGTCAGCGGGCCGGTCGCCCACGCGCATGTAGGCCACCGGGTGTGGCTCGTCGGCCACCAGCGGCAGCACCGAGGTGACGGCTTGCACCGCACGCGCCATGCCGATGCCCGGCAGACGCAGCACCGGCTTGCCGGCGGCGAGTTTGTGCGCGGTGAAGTTGGCGTCGGCCAGCACCAGCGCGTCGTCGTGGCCCATGTCGGCCAGCAGCTTGAGCAGGTCCGGGAAGAGCAGGGGGTCGATGCCTTTGAGCATGGCGTCTTTCTTGCTCAGGCCAGGCATTCGGCCGGGATGTCTTCGGGCTTCATGGCGCCGGTCATCACCGCCACGGTGTCGCTCATGCTGATGGCCTTGGGGTTGAGCACGGCGGCGCGGCGGCCAAGGCGGGCCACATGGATGCGGTCGGCGATCTCGAAGACGTGTGGCATGTTGTGAGAGATCAGCACCACCGGCAGGCCTTTGTCGCGCACGCGGCGGATCAACTCCAGCACCATATTGCCTTCCTTGACACCGAGCGCCGCGGTGGGCTCGTCCATGATGACCACATGCTCGGCAAAAGCCGCCGCACGCGACACCGCCACACATTGGCGTTGGCCGCCCGAGAGGGTTTCGACCGGCTGCACCATGGAGCGGATGCCGACCTTGAGGTCCTGCATGCGGGCGATGCTTTCGTCGAGCATCTTCTTCTTGTCGATCATGCGCAGTACGCGGCCCATGAAGCCGGGGCGCAGGATCTCGCGGCCGAGGAACAGGTTTTCTGCAATCGTCATGGCGGGGGCCACGGCCAGGTCCTGGTAGACGGTTTCGATGCCGGCGCGGCGCGCGTCCAGTGGCGAGCGGAACTGGATGCGCTGACCGTCGAGGATGATTTCACCTTCGTCGGGGATGGTTGCGCCCGACAGGCATTTGATGAGCGAGGATTTGCCGGCGCCGTTGTCGCCGATCACGGCCAGGATTTCTCCGGCGCGCAATTCAAAGTCGGCGCCGTCCAGCGCGGTCACCTGCCCGTAGCGTTTGACCAGGCCTTTGGCCTGCATCACGATGTTGGAGCTCATGTCAGCGGCCTCCCTTGCGCGACATCTGGTCGGTGGCGACCGCGAGGATCACCAGGATGCCGGTCACCAGGATCTGGTAGACCGACGACACGCCCATCAGCGTCAGGCCGTTGCGGAAGACCCCCACGATCAGCGCGCCCACCAGCGTGCCCAGTACGATGCCGCGCCCACCAAACAGGCTGGTGCCGCCCAGCACCACAGCGGTGATGGCGTCCAGGTTTTCGGTCTGGCCGGCGTTGGGATCGCCGGCGCCGGTGCGGGCCACGGCCAGCATGGAGGCCAGGCCATAAAACAGACCGGCCAGCACATACACACCCAGCAGCACGCGCTCGGTCGGGATGCCGGTCAGGCGCGTGGCTTCGGGGTTGTTGCCCACGGCATACACATGGCGGCCAGGCGAGGTCTCGCGCAGCCACAGCCAGGTCACCAGGTACAGGCCCAGCATCAGCACCGTGCCCCAGGCCACGCGCGCGCCGCCCAGCGCAAAGGTTTCGCCCAGCAGGTTCATGCCTTCGGGGATCTGGGTGATGGTCTGTGCGTTCGAATACAGCTGGGTGATGGCGAACGCGATGTTCATGGTGCCCAGCGTGACGATGAAGGGCGGCAGCTTGATGCGTGTGACCAACAGGCCATTGGCCAGGCCGAACAGCATGGTCGCCAGCAGGCCCAGCAGGATGCCGACCGGGGCCGACAGCCCGTAGTCGGCAGCCATCTTGGTCATGACGATCGAGCCCAAAGCCATCACCATGCCGCAGGACAGGTCGATGCCGGCCGTGAGGATGATCAGCGTCTGCCCGATGGCAATCGTGCCGACCACCATGACCTGCTGCAGGATCAGCGAGAAATTCTGCAGGGTCAGAAAGCGCTCATGCTGGAAAGCGAAGAACGCGCAGGCCAGCACCAGGGCGATCAGCGGCCCCAGGGTGCCCAGCGGCGGGAGTTTGGCTTGGAGGCTCTTCATGGTCGATGGCTTACTTGTTGCCCCAGCACAGGTCCAGGCCGGTCTTGACGTCGCTGCTTTGCACGCCGGCCACGGCCTTGCCTGCGATCAGGGTCACACCGGTGTCGGTGTAGCCGGCCTGGCGCTTGCCGTCTTTGGCGTACTGCACGCCTGCGGCCACGCCCATGGCGGCCATCTTCAGCGGGTACTGCTGGCTGGTGGCGGCGATCACGCCGGCCCCCACGTCGCGGATGCCCTGGCAGCCACCGTCCACCGAGACGATGACCACGTCTTTTTCCTTGCCTGCGGCCTTGAGTGCCTTGTAGGCACCTGCGGCGGCGGGTTCGTTGATGGTGTAGACGAGGTTGATGTTGGGGTTTTTCTGCAGGCAGTTTTCCATGCCGGTCTGGCCCTTGGCGGCGTCGCCATAGCTGTCGGCCATGCAGGCGACTTCGGCCGGTTTGGCCAGTTCATTGCTCTTGCCGTCCAGGCTTTGCAGACCAAAGCCCTGCAGGAAGCCGTTGTGGCGCTGCGCACCCACCGGGTGGCCGGGGAACAGGTCGAGTGTGGCGATCACGGGCTTCTTGCCACCCAGCGCAGCCTTGGCGTATTGGCCGATCAATACGCCGGCCTTGTAGTTGTCGGTGGCGAACAGGGCGTCGGCTTCGGGCACGGGGCTGTCCAGGGCGATGATCTGCACGCCCTGGGCGCGCACCTTCTTGATGGTGGGCACGATGGCGTCGCCCGAAGAGGTGATCAGGATGGTCTTGGCACCGGCGGCCACCATGTTTTCGATCGCCGTGATCTGGCCGGCGGTGTCGCCATCGGTCTTGCCGGCGGCGCTCAGCAGTTTGGCGCCGAGCTTCTTGGCCTCGGCCTGGGCACCTTCCTTCATCTTGACGAAAAAGGGGTTCGTCTCGGTTTTGGTGATCAGGCCGACCACGGGTTCGGCGGCAAAAGCGCTGGTGGCGGCCAGGGCCAGGGCGGACAGGATCAGGTGGCGGGCGGTGCGTTGCATGGTGTGTCTCCTCGCTGGGGCGGTGGTGGTTGAGGGTTTTCCTGAAAGGTGCTGCGCTTGTTTTGTGCGGGCTGGGCGACTATAGTCCGCTCCAGTTAATTAAATCAAGTGAATTTAGTAAAGGAAAACCCTATGAGTGCCTGGTCTGTGAGCACCGCCGGTGAAGCCCTGATCGACATGCTTCGCCAGAGCGATGGCCGCTACCTGCCCTGTCTGGGTGGGGCGGTCTACAACCTCACGCGCGCGCTGGCGCGCCAGGGCACGCCCACGCTCTACCAGAACCCGTTTTCGTTTGATGCCATGGGGCGTCGGCTGGCGCAGGGCCTGGTCAACGACGGTGTGCACCTGGCCCAGCCCTCGCCCGTGCCCGAGGTCACCTCGCTGGCCATGGTGGGCGTGGACGAACACGGCCACCCCGACTACGCCTTTTACCGCGAGGGCGTTGCCGACCGTGCGGTGAGTGCCGAGGCCATGAACGCCGCCTGCGCCGCCTGGCCCGATCTGGGCGTGGTTTGCACCGGCTGCCTGGCGCTGGCCCCACAAGATGAGGGCAAATACCTGCCCTGGCTGCAGACCCAAAAAGCCGCGGGGCGCTGGGTGGTGGTGGACGCCAACATGCGCCCCAGCGTGATGCCCGACCTGGCCCCCTACCGCGCCAATGTGCACCGCGCACTGGCCCTGGCCGATCTGGTCAAGGCCAGCGACGAGGACCTGGACGTGCTGCAGGTGCCCGGCACCGATGCACTGGACAAGGCGCAGCGCCTGCTGGTCAGCCTGCCTGCCACAATGATGGCCCTGACTTTGGGCGAGAGGGGCGCGGTGCTGCTGCGCAAAACACCGGCAGAGGTCGTGTCGGTGCGTGGCCAGGAGTCCGGCCCGGTGCAGGTGGTGGACACGGTGGGGGCGGGGGACAGCTTTCTGGCTGGCCTGCTCACGCGCCTGATCCGGCTGGCACAGGACGCGGCCTGTTCACCCGCGCAAATGGGGCAGAGGCTGGATGCGGCACAGATGGGCCTGTTGCTCAGCCACGCATTGGCCACCGCCACGATCAACGTCATGCGCGCCGGTTGCCAGCCGCCCACCTGGGACGAGGTGCTGGCACGGTTGGCGGCGCATCCGCCACGGTTATCCTGAGGGGGCTCAGGTGCTGCGGCTGCGCGCCAGCGGCGGGTTGCGTGCGAAGTACTGCACGATGCCGCGCATCAGCGCATCGACCAGCTGGTCCTGGTAGCGTTCGCTGCGCAGCTTTTCTTCTTCTTCCGGGTTGCTGATGAAGGCGGTCTCGACCAGCACGCTGGGGATGTCGGGCGCCTTGAGCACCGCAAAGCCGGCCTGTTCGACGCGCGGCTTGTGCAGCTTGCCCACACCACCGATTTGCCGCAGCAGGGCATGGCCCAGCTGCAGGCTGTCCTTGATCTGGGCGGTGGTGCTCATGTCGAGCAGGGCGCGTTGCACCTGCGCGTCCTGGCTGCCAAGGTTGAGGCCGCCGATCAGGTCGGCCTTGTTTTCCTTTTGTGCCATCCAGCGCGCCGCGTTGCTGGACGCCGCCCCCTGGCTGAGCGCGAACACGCTGGCGCCGCGTGCCTCTGGCGTGAAAAAGGCGTCGGCGTGGATGCTGACAAACAGGTCGGCCTGCACGCGGCGCGCCTTTTGCACCCGCACCTGCAGCGGTACGAAGTAATCGGCATCGCGCGTAAGGAAGGCGCGCATCGGGTTGCCGCCCACGCGGGTGGCGTTGATGCGCTCGCGCAGCTTGTGCGCGATGCGCAGCACCACGTCTTTCTCTCGCGTGCCGCCGGGGCCGATGGCACCGGGGTCTTCGCCGCCGTGGCCGGGGTCCAGCGCCACCACGATCAGGCGGTCGGTGCCGGCCTGTGGGCGGGGTGGATGGTCGGGCGTGTCCATGACCGGGCCGTCCGGGATCTGAATGTCCAGGCGCCGGGTCGAGGGGCTGTTGCCCTGGCGGGCGATCAGCTCGCCCAGCGGGTCTGCCGCGGGCGGCGGGGTCAAGGCACTGCCCAGCCGGTCCTGGATGAGCTGCTCCAGCGGGTCTTGCGGCGTGCTGGGGTAGAGGTCGAACACCAGCCGATGCTGGTAGGCGGCCACAGGCGGCAGGGAGAAGACCTGTGGCGAGATGGCCTGCTTGAGGTCGAACACCAGCCGCACTACACCAGGGCTGTACTGGCCCACACGCACACCCGCGATGTTGGGGTCGTCGGCGCGCACCTTGCCCACCAGTTCGCGCAGGGCGGGGTTGAGTTCCAGCCCCTCAATGTCCACCGCGAGCCGCGGTGGCGAGGGCACAAAGGTCTGGCGCGACTTGAGCGGCACGTCCGATTCGAGCGTGACGCGGCTGTACTCGGCCGCCGGCCACACCCGCACGGCCACCAGCGTGGCGCCACGCAGCAACTCGTGCACGCCCAGTGTCAGGGCCAGACTGCCCCATTGCAGAAACTGGCGACGTTCAGAGCGCACGCGGTCCCTCCAGCCACAGGGCGCGGTGCGCCTTGTCCAGCCACGTCGCACCGCGCTGTGTGCCGGCGCGCACCTGCACGCGCCGCGACGATTCGTCTTCGGCCTCGATGGCAATCACCCAGTCGGGCGGCGGCAACTGGCCGGCGACCTTGTCAGGCCACTCCATCAGCTTGAGGCCGGGGCCGGCAAAGATGTCGCGAAAGCCGGCGTCTTCCCACTCGCGCGGGTCGCTGAAGCGGTAGAAATCGAAATGCCAGATGGCCCAGGGCTGGCCCTGAATCACGCCCTGGTGCGGCTCCACCACTGCGTAGGTGGGGCTTTTGATGCGGCCCTGCACGCCGCAGGCGCGCAGCAGGTGCCGCACAAAGGTGGTCTTGCCCGCGCCCAGATCGCCGCGCAGCTCGATGCTGGCGTCGCGCCCACCGGGCCATTCGGCCAGGTGGGCCGCCAGCGCACCGGCCCAGGCCTGCGTGGCCTGTTCGTCGGGCCAGTGCAGGGTCTGCACGGGCTGGCTTTCTACAATCGGGGCGTGTCGCTCGCTCATCAAAGCACCCATCAACGGTTCAATCCTTCGGCCCTCTGGCCCCGCATGCGGGACTGGGCGCGTGAGCTTGGATTGTCGCAAATAGGCGTGAGCGGCATCGATTTGCACACGGCGGAACCGGGATTGCAGGCCTGGCTGGCGGCCGGCTTTCACGGCAGCATGGGCTACATGGCCAGCCATGGCATGAAACGCGCGCGCCCGGCCGAGCTGGTGCCGGGCTCGGTGAGCGTCATCACCGCCCGCATGGATTATTTGCCGCAAGGCACACCGCCAGATTGGACTGAACGCGAACTGGCCCGCCAGCAGCACCCGGGCGAGGCGGTGGTGTCCATATATGCCCGGGGGCGCGACTACCACAAGGTGCTGCGTGCGCGGCTGCAAAAACTGGCCGATCGCATCGCCGGCGAGGTGGGGCCGTTCGGCCACCGCGTCTTCACCGATTCGGCGCCGGTGCTCGAGGCTGAGCTGGCCACCCGCAGCGGTCTGGGCTGGCGGGGAAAGCACACGCTGGTGCTCTCGCGCGAGGCGGGTTCCATGTTTTTTCTTGGCGAGCTGTTCGTGGACTTCGCCTTGCCGGCCACCGAGCCGGTCAGCGCACATTGCGGCCAGTGCAGCGCCTGCCTGCAGGCCTGCCCCACGCAGGCCATCGTGGCGCCGTACCGGCTGGACGCGCGCCGCTGCATCTCTTACCTGACGATCGAGCACGAGGGGCCGATCCCGCTGGAGCTGCGCCCGCTGATCGGCAACCGTGTGTACGGCTGCGACGACTGCCAGCTGGTGTGCCCCTGGAACAAGTTTGCGCAGGTGCACGCGCTGCCCGATTGGCAGCCGCGCGAAGGACTGACCGGCAGTGCCATTGCCAGTTTGCTGGGCTGGAGCGAGGCCGAATTTTTGCGCCGAACCGAGGGCAGCGCGATCCGCCGCATCGGCCATGCGCGCTGGCTGCGCAATCTGGCGCTGGCGGCGGGCAATGCCCTGCACTCAGACCAGTTGCCGCCTGACGAAGCGAAGGACTTGCGTCAGGCCCTGCTGGCGCTGGCCGAACACCCGCACGAGGTGGTGCGTGAGCAGGTTCAGTGGTCGCTGACCATCACCTGAGCACCCCCAACGCAAACGGCAGGCTGAGCATGCCCGACAGGGTCGAGAGCGTGACCAGGCCGGCCACATAAGGGCCGTTGTAGCCCATGCGCGTGGCCAGCACGTAGCAGGTCGATGCGGTGGGCAGAGCCGAAAACGCCAGCAGCACGGTGGTCTGCGTCGCGTCCAGCTGCCACACCCGGCTCCAGACCCAGGCCAGCAGGGGCAGCGCCAGGTGCTTGCACAGCAGCACGCTCACGCCCAGCACCTTGCCCCGGCGCAGCGAGCCAAACTGCATGCCGGCACCAGCCGCCATCAGGCCCAGTGCCAGCGCGGCGCCGCCGATGCGCTGCACCGTGGGTTCGAGCCAGACGGGCATGCGAAAGCCCAGCAGGTTGGCGATCAGGCCCGAGGCGGTGGCGATGATCAGTGGGTTGCGCAGCAGCTCGCGCAAAAAATGCGTGTTGCCGTGCCGGGCCATGGGCCAGACCGCGCCGATGTTGAAGGTGGGCACGCAAAAGCCGATCAGCATCGAGATCATGAGCAGCCCCTGCGGCCCCGCAATGCGTTCGGCCAGCGCCAGCGCGATGAAGGAGTTGAAACGAAAACCCACCTGCGCGCTGGCCGCATGGTCGCGCCGGTCGATGTAGCGCCCCAGCACAGGCCAGTGTGGCAGGCTGTAGGACAGGGCGATCGCGCTGGCCGCCAGCGAGAGACCTGCCGCAATCAGGCTCGAAGCCGCCATCGGGTCCAGCGGGCTTTTCACTATCGAGTGGAACAGCAGGACCGGGAACAGGAAGTAATACACCAGGCTGTCGACGTGCTGCCAGACCGAGCGGTTGAGCGCGGTGAAGCGACACACCAGATAACCGGACAGGATCAGGGAGAAATCGGGGAAGAGCAGTTGCGCGAAATTCACCAGATGAGCATACCTGCTGTTGCTTCGCAAAATTGTCACATCCGGGCAAGCACCCAGCGGGTATGCATCGTTTTTTGCTTATGATGGATTGACAAGTTCTACAAGGAGTGATGCAGATGAAACGTCGCAGTTGGGTGGCTTTTGCCGCCATGTCGTTGGCTGTGGGCTCGGTCTGGGCGCAGGCCTGGCCCAACCGTGTGGTCAAGCTCCAGGTGCCGTTCGCGCCCGGTGGCACCACCGACATCGTGGCCCGCACGATTGCCGAACCCTTGGGCAAAGCCTTGGGCCAGTCGGTAGTGATCGAGAACAAGGCCGGAGGAGGCGGTGTAGTCGGTGCCAACGAAACCGCCAAGGCTGCGCCCGATGGCTACAACCTGGGCATGGCAACCGTGTCGACCACGGCAGCCAACCCCGCCATCAACACCAGGATTCCGTATAACCCGGTGACCGACTTCACGCCCATCATCAACGTGGCGGCCACGCCCAATGTGATTGCGGTGCACCCAAGCTTTCCGGCGCGTGATTACGCCGGCTTTGTGGCTGAGCTGAAAAAGAATCCGGGCAAGTATTCCTATTCCTCGTCCGGCACTGGCGGCATCGGCCACCTGCAGACCGAGCTGTGGAAAGGTCTGGCGGGCGTGTTCATCACCCACATTCCCTACCGTGGCGCCGGTCCGGCCCTGAACGATACGGTGGCTGGTCAGGTGCCCATCATTTTTGACAACCTGCCGTCCGCGCTGCCCTTCATCGAGTCGGGCAAGCTCCATGCGATTGTGGTTGCTGCGCCCCAGCGACTGGCTGTGCTGCCCAACGTGCCCACCTTCAAAGATGTGGGTCTGGAGCCCGTCAACCGCATGGCCTACTACGGCATCTACGGCCCCAAAGGCCTGCCCAAAGAGGTGGTGGACAAGGTCAATGCCGGCGTGAAAAAAGCATTGGAAGAGCCGGCGGTGCGCAAGCGCATCGAAGACACCGGTTCGCTCGTGGTGGCCAACACACCCGAGCAGTTCGCTGCCCAGATCAAGGCCGAGTACGAGGTCTACAAAAAAGTGGTGGACACCCAAAAGCTCAAGCTGGACTGATGCATCCCGCCAGCCAGGAGGTCATCGACCGCTTTGCCGATGTCCTCTGGCTGGAAGATGGCCTGTCCAGCAACACGCTGGCGGCCTACAAGCGCGATCTGGGCCTGTTCTCGCTCTGGCTGAACCAGAGCCACGCGCTGGGGCTGCTGCAAACGCAGGAGCACCATCTGCAAGCCTACTTTGCCGAGCGCCACGCCCACAGCAAGGCCACCTCGGCCAACCGGCGCCTGACCGTGTTCAGGCGCTTTTTTCATTGGGCGCTGCGCGAGAGCCTGGTCAGGGCTGATCCGACACTCCGGTTGCTGGCTGCCAAACAGCCCCTGCGCGTGCCCAAGACCCTGAGCGAAGCCCAGGTCGAAGCCCTGTTGGCCGCGCCCGACACGGATGACCCGCTGGGCCTGCGCGACCGCGCCATGCTCGAACTCATGTATGCCAGCGGCCTGCGGGTGAGCGAGCTGGTGGGGCTCAAGACCCTCCATGTGTCGCTCAATGAATCGGTGCTGCGCGTGCTGGGCAAGGGCAGCAAGGAGCGGCTGGTGCCCTACGGACAGATCGCCGGCGAGTGGCTGACCCGCTACCTGCAGGACGCGCGCGCCGACCTGCTGCAGGGCCGCCAGAGCGATGCGCTGTTTGTCACCAGCGCCGGTCCCAAGGCCGGCACCGGCATGTCGCGCGTGATGTTCTGGAACCTGGTCAAACGCTATGCGGTGCAGGCCAGCATCACCACACCGCTGTCACCGCACACCCTGCGTCACGCCTTTGCTACGCACCTGCTCAACCACGGAGCCGACCTGCGGGCGGTGCAGCTGCTGCTGGGCCATGCCGACATTTCCACCACCACCATTTACACCCATGTGGCGCGCGAGCGGCTCAAGACGCTGCACGCGCAGCACCATCCGCGGGGCTGAAGGTCAGGCCGAGACGCCATCTCCGGCCAGCCACGCGATTTCCTCGGCACTGAAACCGGCAGCTTCGCGCGCTGCCGTGTTGAATGGCGGACGCAGGCGGGGCGCGCGGTGCCTGTCCACCAGCACCTTGTAGTGCTGTACCGGCTCCAGATGCTGGCGTTCGCACAGCCAGCGGTACCAGCGGTTGCCGATCTCCACATGGCCGATTTCCTCGCGCAGGATCACGTCCAGGATTTCCACGGTGCGCAGCGCATCGGGCGTACCCACCTTGCGCAATCGCGCCTGGATCAGCGGGGTGGCGTCCAGCCCGCGCGCTTCGAGCGTGCGCGGCACCAGCGCCATGCGGGCAGTAATGTCGCCCGCCGTCTTCTCGCACATCTCCCACAGGCCGTCGTGGGCCTCGAAGTCGCCGTAGCCGTGACCCATGGCCTGCAACTGCTGGTGCAGCAGCCCGAAGTGCTGCGATTCTTCGTGGGCCACGCGCATCCAGTCGCGGTAGAAGCCTTCGGGCATGTCGTCAAAGCGCCAGACCGCGTCCAGGGCCAGGTTAATGGCGTTGAACTCGATGTGGCAGATGGCGTGTACGAGAGCGGCGCGGCCTTCGGGGGTGTAGGGTGTGCGCTTGGGCACCTCGCCCGGCGGGATCCGGCGGGGCAGGGGTGGGCGGCCAGGGATGGTGCCACTGGCTACCTGCGGTGCACCGAAGGTCCAGGTCTCCCGCGCAGCCCAAATGGTCTGCACAGCCGCACATTTGGCCGAGGGGGTGACAAGCTGCAGGGCCTGCAGCGCGAGGTGTCTCAATTCCATCCCTAAAATTGTAGGGATTCACAACAGCCCTACCGGAGACATTCATGGCCGTTTACCAACTCGATGACCGCATCCCCCAGATTGACCCTTCGGCCTGGGTGGCCGACAGTGCCCAGGTGATGGGCGGCGTGACATTGGGGGCGCACGCCAGCGTCTGGTTTGGTGCCACGGTGCGTGGCGATACCGAGCACATCCACATTGGCGAGGGCACCAACATCCAGGACGGCAGTGTGCTGCACGCCGATTACGGGCAACCCCTGACCCTCGGGAAAAACATCACGGTGGGGCACATGGTCATGCTGCATGGCTGCACCATCGGCGATGAATCGCTGATCGGCATCGGCGCTGTAGTCCTCAACGGTGCGAAAATCGGCAGGAACTGCCTGGTGGGCGCCGGTTCTCTGGTGACCGAAGGCAAGGAGTTCCCGGACGGCTCAATGATCATGGGCACACCGGCCAAAGTGGTCCGCCAGCTCACCCCTGAACAGATCCAGGGGCTGCGCGAAAGTGCGAAGCGCTACATCGAGAACGGGCAACGCTACAAGGCGGGCCTGAAGAAAATTTCCTGAACAATTTCCCGAAAGGCGCCCTGACTGGGCGACTCCTCCATTGTCTGAACTGCACAAATTCATTTTCGAGGGCATGCCGGTGCGCGGCATGCTCGTTCGCCTGACCGATGCCTGGCAGGACATCCTGGCCCGCCGTGCGGCCAACTCGGCCACGGGCGCCTACCCGCAGCCGGTGCGCGAGTTGCTGGGCGAGATGGCCGCAGCCGGCGTGCTGATGCAGGGCAACATCAAGTTCAACGGCGCGCTGGTGCTCCAGATCTTTGGCGATGGCCCGGTTAAGGTGGCAGTCTGCGAGGTGCAGCCCGACTTCAGTTTGCGCGCGACCTGCTCTCTGGTGGGGGAGGTGGCCCAGGACGCCTCGCTCAGCCAGATGGTCAACCTGAACAACCAGGGACGCTGTGCGATCACGCTGGACCCCAAGGACCGCCTGCCCGGTCAGCAGCCCTACCAGGGCGTGGTGCCGCTGTTCGGTGATCAGGGCGAAAAACTCGAAAACCTGAGCGAGGTGCTGGAGCACTACATGCTGCAGTCCGAGCAGCTCGACACCGTGCTGGTGCTGGCGGCCGACGACAAGGTCGCCGCCGGCCTGCTGATCCAGCGCCTGCCGGTCGAGGGTGAGGGCAACCTGGCCGGCAAGAGCGATTCGGTCGAGCGCGAGGCGCAACTGGGGCAGAGCGAAGACTTCAGCCGCATCGCCATCCTGGCCAAGAGCCTCAAGCGCGAGGAACTGCTCACGCTGGATGCCGAAACCATCCTGCACCGTCTGTTCTGGGAAGAGCCGCTGGCCCGCTTCGAGCCGCTGGTAGGCGAGGCTGGCCCGCGCTTTGCCTGCTCCTGCAGCCGCGAGCGCGTGGCTCAGATGATCCGCAGCCTGGGCACGGCCGAGGTCGAAAGCATCCTGGCCGAGCAGGGTCAGGTCGAGGTGGGGTGTGACTTTTGTGGCGCGCAGTACCGGTTCGATCCGGTGGATGCGGCGGGCCTGTTCACCGCGGCGGTGCAGTCACCCACTGGCGACCGCCAGGTCCACTGACGGTCAAGGACGCTGCAGCAGCCCGGTGAACAGCTTGTGCTCACAGACCGGGTCGCTGCATTTCTCGCATGACCAGGGTGTGCGGCCCCGGTTCAGGTCAAACTGGGCCTGTTCGCGGGTCTGTTGTGCATCTGCATCGGGCGCGGGCAGGCCCAGCGCGAGCAGGGCGTTGACCAGACGGGCAGGGCCTGCACCATAGACCACCCGGTAGGGCAAGCCCAGCGTCTGCAACTGCTCGCGCAAGGCATTGTCCTGCTGCGCTTGTGCCGAAAAATCTGTGTGAGCGGGGTCCAGCCCCAGCAGCAGGGCCAAGTCATGCGCAGCCAATGATGGCGCGTCAGCGGAAAACACGAATTCGGGGTGTGCTGTCAGGGTGGTGCGCAATTGTCCGCACAGTTCGGTGGCGCCGGTGCCGGGCACGCCCAGCACCACGATGCGGCGGGGCTGCAGACTCATGGGAGGCTTACTTCGCGATCTGCACGAAGATTTCGTTGGGCTTGACCATGCCCAGTTCGTGTCGCGCCCGCTCTTCCACCATGTTCAGGCCTTCCTTGAGGTCGTTGACCTCGGCACTGAGCTGCTCATTGGTGTGACGGGATTCGTCGTTGGTGGCTTTTTGTAGCCGGACTTTTTGCTCCAGTTCCGACACATGCGGCAAGCTGCCCCGCCCGAACCAGAGCTGACCCTGCAGCACAAGCAGCAGGGCGACCAGCACGATCGGGACGAGGCGATTTCCCACGGCGGATTGGGGGCTTACTTCAGGTTGTAGAAGGCAGCGCGGCCGGGGTACACGGCCACATCGCCCAGGTCTTCCTCGATGCGCAGCAGCTGGTTGTACTTGGCCATGCGGTCCGAGCGCGAGAGCGAGCCGGTCTTGATCTGGCCGGCGTTCAGGCCCACGGCGATGTCGGCGATGGTAGAGTCTTCGGTCTCGCCCGAGCGGTGGCTGATGACGGCGGTGTAGCCGGCGCGCTTGGCCATCTCGATCGCTTCGAAGGTCTCGGTCAGGGTGCCGATCTGGTTGATCTTGATCAGGATCGAGTTGGCG
>JACCDU010688681.1_pt1 | contig 19600 bp, 27 predicted proteins | sample 7446081 | NCBI WGS metagenome assembly JACCDU01 (sample SAMN15323447, study PRJNA562643) | freshwater metagenome | isolation source: river surface water | place: USA:Blue River Watershed | collected 2017-08-17
ATGATTGTAATTTGCACTTGTATTACTAAATAAATAACTCATAACTAAAGCTCTGTATTAGTAAAATTCATAGGCACTACATACTCATGATAGAAAGGCACTTCTCTAATGATTTCTCTTTCATACACATTGGTAATGTGATTAGTAAAGAAGCCTGACATTATAGAAGATATCATTGCAGCAGTGTGAGAAGTCTGTTTCATAGTACAAGATATTTCTTCTACTTGACTGTCATGAAATAAGTGATACTCTTCATACTTTGATGCATTATCAGGAGTAACACAAAATATTTGAAGTTGCTCTATTTCTAATCTGCCATCAATAAAGATAGGAGTTACACCTTCTGGAGTATTTGACCAAGTTCTTTTCCAAGAATTGAACAAAGCTCTTCTTGCTGCCATGTTATCAAAAGCAGAAAATGTATAGTAATGACCTGGAGTACCTTCTGTTACAGCTTCATTAAAAGTGTTTATGTGGCCTCCACAAAAATCTTGTACAATTTTTTCTACTGCAAGAACTTTAGGTTTATTAATATCAGTTTGTCTAAAGAGTTGCCCACCTAAGTTGTGTACTTCTACAGTGTCAAAATCATACAAATAAGCTTTAAAACCTATTTTGGTAAGAAAATAAGTTAACCAAGAACCTATTCCCCCTGCTCCACCAATCATTACTATTTCTCCCTCTCTAGGGAACCAAGGTGCATCTTTAAACCTTGCTTGTTGAGTTGTGTTTGTTTGTCTCATGAAGAATAAATTTGTTAATCATATCAGTTAATACTTTGATAGAAGGCTTAATTTCAGGATAAATCCCTACTTGGTCTTCTAACATATCTAAAAGCTCATGGGTGTACTGAACAAAATCAGAACTAGTTGCACTAGGAAAAATCTTTTCAAATACTTTAGCATAGCTATCAATAACAATTTTAGCTAGCTCAAATGGAGTCAATTGGTATTCTTCTAAGTCACTAAGGATTTCATCTAACTCTAGGTCTTCAGCATCTGAAGATGAAAAACTAAATAATTCTTTAGCTAACATATAGACAGATAAATGTCTAAGAGCTTGTTCATCCAAGTCCTCTGTAAATTCATCTCCCCAATCCTCTACACCTTCAAAGAATGAAAAAGGTTTAGCACTACTAGGAGTATCCCAGTCTTCAAATGGTTTCCGTATTTTTTCATCCTTCTTAAAGCTCTTTTCTTCTCTTTCCTGCTGTGGGAATTGCCTGGGAGGTGTAGTAGTAGGAATTTGTTTTCTCCAACCTTGACCTACTACAGGAACTTCAGGTTTACCATATATAGGCTTATTAACAACAGGTTTTACAGGTTTTGGCTCCATAATCTTAGCTACTTGAGCACTAAAGATTTCAGTAACTGCTACTTGGTCTAAAGGAGTTTCAATAGCACAGTTATAAACAAATAGTTTATCTGTGTTAACTTCAAAGTCCACTTTCTCAATAGCATATTGTTGGCCTTCTTCATCTAATGCAAAGAAAGGAACCTGTTTAATATCTTTCTTAGCTCCTGCTGTAAAAGCTACTTTGGCCATAAAGTCCATGTAGTTATTTACAATAAGAGAAAGATAAAAATTGTGGCTAGGTGCATTATCATTAAGCTCTGCCATGTCTGTTCCTGAAAAGAATACAGCCATAGTATTGTGACTATGAATATGACCTAATTTCCAAGTACATCTTTCTTCAAAATCCTCTTCAATAAAATCTAAGAATCTATCATCTAGGTTGTACTCAGTATAAGCAGTGCTTCCCATATCTAAAGGAAGAATTGTTTTTAAGATAATCTTAAAAGTACTTGGGTCTTTAATACTACCTTCAATAGTATAAAATAAAGCTCCTGACCATTCTACTTTAGGAATGTGTCTACAAAGATACTGTATCTGATGCAACACTTCTGTTGGCATCACTAATGGCACTAAAGTATCTAGCTGCACTATTGGCAACTGCTTTTTCATAAATTTTGTATTCGAGTTCTCTACAGACATAATCTAAAAATTTAGGGTAAATAATGTAGTCTTCTATTGAGACTTGTTTTTCTTTTTCTTGTTTTTCTTTAATGACTTTAGCATAAACTTTTTTGCCTCTAAAGATTGTGTACTGGTCTTTGGCTTCAACTTCCATAGAATTACTAATAGCAGTTGTTCCCATAGCTAAATACTTTTGGCAATCACTAGGATGTACAGTAACTAAAATTCTTTTGTAATCTGAAACAGTAAGTGTATCAAGCACAATTTTTTTGATAAAATCAGAAGCTCTTTTATTAGTTGCTATTCTGTATCTATTATCTTTTACATAAAAATCTACATCTAAAGGAATCTTAGTATTAAGAATTTTTATGATAATTCTATCAGCATAATTACTATCAAAACCACTTACTGAAGTTGAAGTAGAGTTACTAATTGAGCTTATATATCTAAAAGGAACACCCTCTAAAGATTCCCAGGTTACCATAGAATCTACACAATAGAGATATAATTCTAATCTGTCCCAATCCAATTCAGCTTCAAACTCTGCTAGCATCCTAGATACATCAGTATCATTACCTAAACAAAAATCAGTAGCATCAAAAGGTTCTTTAATCCATTCTGAATGACCAGTTAAATGGCTTTGTTGATAATGAGAAACAATTTCTTCTACTGTCTTAGATAATCTACCCCCTTGAGGTCTTTTAATAGTAAAAGTTCCAAAAGAGCTATAAGAAAATCTATGTAAAACAAATAAATCTCTGATTTCATGGCTTTGACCTTGAGAATTAGTAATGTTAAACTTAGGATATACTACTTTAAAAACAGGAGCATAATTTCTATTTCCATCTTTTATCCATTGTAAATCCACATTATCTCCATACTTTTCTTCAAATAAAGCAATAGCTCTAAGGAGATTGCTTACTTTATTTTCATCTTGTATACCAGAAAAAGTGTAACCTTTGTTCACTAAAAACTCAATAAATTTTGGGCTTTTGTGATAACCCATTAAAGTAGCATTACGAAATAAATCTCGTAAAAATACACCCAATGCAGAATGATTGTTTATATTCATAATATGAAAATAAAAAAGCCTAAGTATGTATTACTTAGGCTTTTATTAATAATTAGCTACTAATTAGTAACCCATTTCTCTAGCTTCTCTTCTCAAAGCTTCTTCTTCTGTTTCTGCTTGTTTTTCAGCTATAGCTGGTTCAGAAACTTCTCCAAGAAGTTTGTTTAAGTGCTTGTTAGCTTTCTCAAAAGAAGGGAATTTTGTCAATCCTGCAATAAAGCAAATAGCTTTAGTTACAATCCCTGCTAAAGAATCTTCAGCAACTTCAGCAACATCTGTATTCTCAACAACTTTTTTCTCTTTGATAGGAGCTTCTTGAGTACCTACTTCTTCAGCTTTAGTAGAAGCTTTAGCAGCTTTCTTAGCTTTACCACAGTACTTAGCTACTAATTCCTGTACTACAGGAGTAGATAGTTGAGTCATATTTTTACCATCAATGGTAAATTTAGGCTTGTCAGCAGGGTTATTAGCAATGTGCTCTTTGATGATAGCAAAACATTCTTTTCTATCAGGAGTAGTTCCTGATTTAGTTTGTTTTGGTCTCAAGAACAATCTGAAGTCTTGAGCTGGCAATACTGCCAAGTCATTAACTAAGTCAGACTTGTTAACACTTTCTGCAGCTAACAAAGAAGATAAATCAAAACCTTCTTTTCTAACTAGAGGTTGTAATTCTCCCCAAGTTTGTGCATCAGTTGTTATTTTTTTCATTTGACCACCTCTAGTGGCATAAATAGTAATTACTCTTTCTGTAGTTACTGGAGCTTGTACTTCACTCATGATTTTAAGATTTAATAAAAATTAATTTTTGATTGACCCTTCTTCTCTAGAAGAGTATTTACATGTAAGAAATCTACATAGATTCCTTTAAACACATAGTTGTAACTTACATTGATAGGTATATGCTGAATGGTCTCATCAGTATATTTTAGCACATTGAAAATAGTTTTTGCAGGTAAGTTAGCAGCAAACCCTTGTGCTTTAGTGGATGGCAAGAGCCAAATACAAGGTTGATACCTTGCAATAAAATAAATAACTTTCTTAATGAAAGGTTCCCAGTACTCAGTATGGTCTTTACTTACACCTTGTGTTAGAGAAAATGGGAGCAACATTAAACCACTAATCTCTGCTTCTTTTGGGTCTATGCGGGAATTACTTCCCAAATGGACCACTTTAATCTCTGACAAAGGCATAGAAAAAACCCTGAAGACTTCATCAGCTTCAGGGTAATACTTTTCTTGGGGTAACACTTCATTCTTAAAAGCTAAGAAGGCATCTGTGTTGAATTCACTCATTAGAGGTTTCCAAGAGTAATGGATATTGTTAAAATTCATAAAGTAAACTTTTTTAGAAATTCTTTAAAATATGCTTTATCCTTAGCTAGACAATCTGAAGGGTCTTTTACTCCAAATTCTAAAGCTCTTTCAGGTAACCACAAGTTTTTAGCCTTACCTGGAGCAATAATATTAATATAGTCTCTGACCTTTTCTGATGCTGAAATCCCTGTTGCATCATTATCAAACCAGACAATGATACTCCCAAAATTAGCTACCAATTTATTCATTATTTCAGCATTAGGAATCATTCCTTCATTCTGAAACCAAACTACATTTTTACCATTATTCTTTAGCACTCTATAATCCTTATATGACTTACTAATGATTAACTCATTGCCATAGGTTAGCAAAGATTTAATACCTCCTACATCATCTTTGGTGCAATTGGTTATAAATCTTCTAGCTCCTTCTCTTTTAGGGAAATAGAACTTTTTCCTAGACTCTGGAAAATCATTATAGCTATAACCTAAGTCAAAGCAATCAGCCACAATATTACCTTTCTTGGTGTTTAAAGCATAGAATTTCTTAATAGGAAATACTTTGTCTTCTATAAGATGTTTCTTTTGTATCTCATATTGGGACCAAAATTGACCATCTAAAGGAGTAAAAGGTCTGCTTTCAATAAGAAGCTTCACTTTTGGTTTCTCCTCTATTGAAACTTGCTTCTTTGCTACTACAGGTATAGACAATCCTTTTCCCTTAATTAAGGTATTATGAATAAATTCTAAGGTTAAGTAGAAATTAGGAAGATTGAAGTAAACTTGAACCATATCAAAGCAATCCATATTAGAGAGCTTGATTCCTTTATAAATCCCATTGTTGGCAAAATCTTTGAATCTTAACTTTTCTCCATGATATTCAAACCAACACCCTGGTGTTCTATCTTTCCTGATAGGAGAAACAACAAAGTCAAACTCCTGAGGCATAGGGTTAAATATCATCCCAAAGATTTGCTCTTGAGTAACAAATTCTAAGATACTTTCTTTACTAATAAAACCTCTTCTATTTATGTTATCTGATGTATATTGATATTCACTCATAAGAAGAGGTTAAGTTAGTTAGTTATAAGGATTAAGACCAGCTACCAACAGTAGCAGCAGTTCCAGGAGCAGCAACTCCCATAGGAGATGTGTTATTAGAACCACCTAATACTTGTTGAGTACCTTTGTTTCCAGACATAAAGTTAGAGTCTCTTTCAAATGGGTGTTTTTGCCCATTAGAATTAACATAAGTTAACTTTCCATCTTCTTCTCTTGTCTCTACCCATACACCAGGCTGAGCTGGTACAATGAAATAACCACCTTTCATGTTCTTAGGTAAAGTTGGATAAGTCTTATCATTCAAAGACCCATCTTCTTTCTTACCAAAATTCCATTGGTACTCTAAGAACAAATCAAGAGGCTTTTTGTCATACCCAATAGGTAATAAAGCACAAACTCTAGTAGCATAATCAGCAAAACTTACTACAGGTGTAGCAAATGCAGCTTTCAAGCCATCTTCAGTTACTCCTACTGATTTCAAGTAGTGAGTTACTGTAGCATTTTGTTGTACCATTAAAGCATTGAATCCAGCAATGTAAGCAGCAGAAGTCTTATCTGTGATTTCAGCATTGTTTTTATCAACAACTCTGTTCACAGGATTAATCCAATCTTTGTACTCTCTGTCTCCCACTTTAACAACTACTTCAATAGCTTCTCTAGGTTCTTGACCTTCTTTAGCTACATTAGCACTGTAAGCAAATTTAGCTAAGACAGCAACACCAAAGTTACCACCAAATTTAGCTCCTGATTTTGATTTCAATGATTCATCTGAATCTGATACATACCCGTATCCTTGTAATTGTGACATATTTTAGTCTTTATTTAGGGTTAAACAATTCTAGTTCCAGTCAGAAGTGTCAGCACTTCCTACCATTTCACCATTCACTAATTCTGCAGGAGCATTGTTAAAAGCATTAGCTTGCTCTGGTGCAGCATCTTGATAAACAGGAGCAGGACCTTGAGCTACTTCTACTTCAACAGCAGCTGCAGTATCTTCAGTGTCATCCTCTAATTCAATACCAGTGTATTGTTTTTTAGCTTTTCTGTTTTTCAATTTTGGATGTTCCCAAACTATTCTTTTCATTTCAGTTTGAGTTCTTCCATAATGCTCAGCAATCTCTTTTCTGCTTTTTCCTTGGTCTAGCAAAGATAACACTTCACTAATAGTAATTCTCAAAGGAGCATTACTTTCTTGTACATTTTCTGTAGACATTTTTCTATCTATTTAGTAATTAATGATTTACTTGTAACCTTTTGACTGGTTTTCCCACTCTTCTGCAAGAGGGTTTTTTTCAGGCTTAGCATCATAACTGCCAGACTGAACTTTTTGAATAAGGATTCCTGCTCCTAAACCTAATATAAGGCCTAAGAAACAAAATCCAATATTCACAAGAGCTGTATTATCCATAATACTCTGCAATTTTATCTACCACAAGACCTAAGTCATTTGGTATAAATTGTTTATCAAACATCCCTATTGGGGACTTAGCTGAAGAATATTGCTCATTCTCATTGGTCAAGAACTCTTTTACAGCTTTCTTGTCAGTAGCATCAAATCTACTAATACCAATTAGAGTAACATCCACTTTACCTTCTACAGTCAAGTATTCATCTACCATTTTACCTGTAGCTTTATACTTCATGTAGATTCTACCATCAGGTCCAGGAATACTCTCACCATGAGCTAAGATGATTACATTTTTACCTGCAGCATCTAATTTCTCAATAGCATCAAATATTTTACCCATCATAAAGCCAATTTGCTTAGGGGCATCCCAACCTTTAGCCAAAGCATTTGCCATGTACCAATTCTGCATAACATAATTACTATCATCCCATACAATATTCTTGAATGGACTAGCAACTAAGTTTAAGAAGATTTCAGCAATGTCTTTTGCATTGTCAGTGATAATTCTCTTACCTGACTTCAAGTCTCCAGGTTGGCATATTGGATATGCTGCTCCACTACCTTTGAAAGGTAAAGGCTTTGAAGTTACAGAGACTAAAAAAGTATCTGCAGGATTTAACCCTTTAATTCCCAATTCAGGGATTTGTCCTATACTGGTGGACTTACCAAACCCACTAGGGGCAAGCACTAAAATCTTAGCCATTTTTCTAATTTTGAATAATTAAAGGTTCAAATTTCTTTACATCCCCATACATGTTGACTCTAAAGTGTTGAGGACAAACACTATGTCTAGATTCTACAAGATGTATGGTTCTCATATAAGGATATAAAAGAGAGTTGTCTGGTCTTCTAATTGGTGTACCAAAATGCTTCTTCAAGTTAAACTTGTCATCATTAGGGTTAAACATTGTGAAGATATAGTTACTATCCTCACTTAGATTACCAGTCTCTTTAATATCATCAGATTGTGGAAATATTTTATCTCCATCTAAATCTCTTCTGTCAGTTCCAGACAATGACCTATTCAAGTGAATAATGTGGACAAAGCTGAAATTACAGGTATTCCTAAACTCTACAGCATATTCTGAGAACTTATCTACAGTTTCTTTCATCTTGAAACCTCTTTCAGGTAGTAGCTTTCTCAAGTGGTCAGTAATTACAATTACATACTTCTTAGGATTATTAGGTTGATACCCAATCATTCTATTAAATGTTTGACCATTCTTAGTACTTGTTTTGTAGAGAAACTTACCATTTTTGTTAGCATATTCTAAAAGCCAATTTCTAATTCCAGTAGGGTTTTCTTTATTCTCTAGGAAAATAATCATACCCTTAGAAACTTTTTCTCCTGTTGCGGAATACTCTCCAAAGAGAGGTACAAGTCTAGTCTTATATACAATTTTGATAAGCTCAAATAACTCACTAGAAACTCTTATTATCTCTTTTGGTGCATCAGGGTCTACTGAATCATAAGTTAACTCACCCTTAAGATAAGCAGCAGACAAATACACAACAGGCTTGTCCTTATAAGTTTTTCCAGAGGGTAAAGAAATTTCATAAATTCCATGGTCTTTGTTAAGAAAATGGGCTAAGAAATCAAACTCTTTAGACACTCTGTCTATCTCATAAGAATTGTAAATAAATTCACAGTCAATTAACTGACCTTGAAGCTCTTCAAACTGTCTGTTTAAAGCTTCTCTTGTATCAGGGTCAGTAGTTACTGTAAGTTTTTGAGCAATTACTTCTAAAGAAGCACTTACTCTTTTGTTGTTATCCAAAACATACATGGCAGGTTCTATACAAAAGCCAACATCAACTAGAGTGGATTTACCACCCTTAGGAGCTGCAGCTACAGTATATATCCTACCTCTTTGGATATCATTAATAGCCATAGAGATGTTCTTAAGGCCTTCCCCCATAGGAAGACCTTTGTTAGCACCTTTCTGGCCTGCTTCAAATGCTTTAATTATATTCATAACTATTGCATTTTAGATGTAATATCATCACTAGCTTGTATTGAGGCAGTATTAGCAATCCCTTCCTTATACTTCTCTACCCAAGATTCTAGTGTTGATACTCTATCTCTGCCCACACCCTTACTAATAAAGTAGTGTGAACTTGTCAGATAATCAGCATTGGTCAAACTTCTGAAATACATTTTAGTTGCTTCAATGACATCCTCTTTTCTCACATCAGGATTATCAGCAAAAAATGCTTTCATTCTAGTTATACAAGCTATATCTGAACCTTTTCTTTTAGCATTGATTAGCTTAAATTGATTATTCCATTCCTTTACCCAATCCCATTTTTCTTGAGTTTCTCCAGAAAACAATGCAATATTCCAAGCTACTTCTCTATCAGAATTGATAGCAAGTATATTAGTCACATTCATTCTTTGAACTAACAAAGGTGGGGTATAAGATGGTCTACAATTAAAGTAAATTGATAAAAGATAAGCTATGCCATCATTCTCAGGTATGCCATAATTTAGCAATAACTGATTAATTTGAGGATTTATTTTCATCTTGTTTCTCTTTTAATTGTTTAACAAATGCTACAATTTGTTTGCACTCTGTTACAGAAAAAGCAGTATTGAAATTGTTTAAAAACATATATCTGTCTACTGTAACTATTGCACTTGCAAGATTGATTTCTTTAAGCTCTTTAACTTGTTTAGGAGTTATTTGCTTAAACTTACCTTGCCCAAGGTGTCTGTAATAGGTTATAATACTCATAACTAAATCTTATAATTTCTAGAACCCATTTGAATACTTTCTATTCCTGCTGCTTTGAAGACACTTAAGTTTTCATCTGCATTAGGCATATCTTTAAAAGTGTTTTCAATTTGAGCTTTAAATTGTGCAAATCTTATATGTTGAATTTTACTTTGGTCAAGATTCTTAGTAGCTTCTTCAAGCCATTTTTCATCTTGTGTACCTTCTGCAACCACTATATAGAGCTGAGCTTCATGCCCTGGTCTAAATCTGATTAACCTACCAATTCTTTGAATCAAGTCTTTCTCTTTAGAGTTTAGTTGACCTACAATGCCACTATCTATTCCAGGAAAATTATGACCTTCATTGATAGCTTTTACACAAGATAATCTGTTGATTTTCTCAGCTTTAAAGTCATCATAGTCTTGATTACCTGATTTAGAATGGTATTTCCATGCACATACATCTTCAGCTTGTTCAATGTTACCACAAAAGATAATGGTTCTATCATCTGCAGGTATCACTTTATTAAGAAGAAATTTGATTACAGCTGTTTTACTAGGCAATTTGTATATAAACTGCATTCTCTTAAGAATAGAAAATTGAAGTTTCTTTCTCCCCATAGGAGTATTATTTCCCATATTAGTAGCAATCAACTTATTAAGATAACTGTAAGTAGCAGATTCAGTAGTCATAAAAGGTTTAAGTTTACTTCCACCAACAATATTCTTAGTTACATTATCCAATGATGAATAAATAACTGTGATACTGTATGGAGCCACAAAACCTAATCTAACAGCTTGGTCTAGAGTAAGTTCATAAACTAGTTTAACACCCAATTGTCTAAGTATCTCAGCTTTAATGATATCCTCAGGAGGTGTAGCAGTCAAAAGAACTATTCTCTCTACTTGATTATCCATAAAGAATTCTGTAGCTAATTCTGTAATATTATGACCTTCATCTAAAATAGCTAAATCAAACTCTTGTTTCTTAACTTTAGATGCTGAAGCATAACACAATCTAGTTACATCATTCCACATGTAATCAGCTTCCCACTTTTCAAACTCTTCTTTCCAATTCTCATCTCTAAGTTTTTCAGTAGGAACTAACAAAGCAGGAAAAATGTTTTTGTCTTGAGAATAGTATTTAGCTACCTCTACAGCCACTCTAGACTTCCCAGCCCCTGTAGCCATAGCTACCATTCCACCATTATTATCAATAACAGCTTGTATGGCTTCTCCTTGTACCTTCTCCCTAACTAAATTTACAAAAACAGCTTCATCTTCAGGCTCTGTAATTTGAGCTCTTAAATCTTCTATTTTGTCAATATAGGTTAAAACTGAATGTGGGTTTTTGAAGAGTACCTTTAACTCTTTAATATACTTTATCATGCTAAAAACTGTTTATTATATTCTATAGATAGAATAATTACTTTAATAGGTTCTGTAATCCCTTGCTTTTCAAAACTTGTTTTAATTCCTTGAAGCATAGGGTCTTTTTGGTCTGTGATACAACTAATTGGAATTGACAAATTGCTTAACATATCATCTACAATTTCCTTTACAGGGTATCCTTCTAATATGACAGCAGGTGTTAATAAAAAGAAGTTGAAAAATTCATGATATTTCATAACTTAAAATTACTGCAAGACTTAGTAGATAATGTGATGTCTTTACCATCAACTGCACATTTATGCATTACTCTTTTTCTTGGCCTTGTTCTTAATAAATATTTACAATGTTTGCATTTTGCATCATAAAATATTTCTACTACTGTTGTTTTAGTGGGCTTCTGCATAGTTTTTTCCTATATCTATACTAATACCTAGAGGTACATTAAGTTTAAGTATCTCATTAGTCTTAGCAATAGCTCTGTTAAGTTTATCTTTAATTTGTTGTTCTTCAACCTTTAAGAATGAAAAACCAATCTCATCATGGTATTGTAAACTGATTTCTATTCCTTGTTGTCTTACATTCTTAATGTGAGTATCAAAGCAATATACACCAGTACCTTGATTGAGAGTACTAAATCTGTCTTTTGGTTTTCTAAGTGAATACCAAAATCTACTGACAGGATTGTAAAGCCACATTTGCTTTCTAACTTCTTTAAACACAGTGTCATTGGAAATCTGCTTAACAGATTTGTTTCTTTCCCAATAAATAGTGTGCAGAAGAGTAGCTTCTTGTAAGCTCATTCCTGTGGTTTGAGCTATCTTAGGTGGTCCTGCTCCATAAATACCTGAGAAGTTGACTACTTTAGCTTTACTTCTTACTTTCTTATGAGAAACACCTTCTTTACCTCCTGTGGCATCATACAGCTTATGTTCTTCAACTTGTTCTGGTGTTAGCATTCCTGATAACACAGCAACATCAAGATGAGGATCAAAGCCTGGTGTTCTCATCTGAGTAACATACTCAGGGTCATAGAACATCATGTAATGTTGCTTAGTAGTATCTTCCAATGAAGACATATCTGAGCCACAAAATAAATGAGAATCAGATTCAGCAATAATTGCTCCTCTAATTTCTTTCCCATAAGGTTTATCTACTCCAGGTAAATTGGCTACAGGTTTCTTGTGCTTAAATCTAAGAGTATTAGTAAAACCAGCAATTTGAGCTACCATTTTACCTTGCTCATTAGAACACTCAAGAAAACCTTCAAGTACACCTACTCTATGTTGTAACATAAATAGGCCTTTTAATGCTTCAACACTAGGGTTATCCTCTGCCAGTATAAGGATATTTGAACACAACTTCTTGTCCTTATCCTGTATTTGAGGTATAGCTCTAATTTCTCCAGCCTTATTAGGTGTGTAATTAAAGATTGTAGGTTGCCAACCTAAGCTAAATAGCCAAGCTTTCAATTGAGTAATAGATGTAGGATTAGGTAATTCTGTAGATTTTAATACCTCTACAGTACCTTCATAGTCAGCTTCTAACCCTTTGTCAGCTAACAGTCCTAACCAATTTTCACCTGCTTTAGTCAATTCTCCTTTTACAGTGAACATCTTAGAAGGCTTGCTTTTGGTATCATATTTACTTATTGAAGGCATAGCCTCAGCTAATACACTCTTTCTCTCTTCAACAAGAGCATTTAGTGTAACAAGAGTAGCTTTACAATACTCTCTGTCAATAGTCAAAGGAACTCTTTCTTGTTCTGCTGCACAGTCCATTTTCCAAGTCAGATATGCCATTATCCTTTCTATAGACTGGTCAACATAGATTTCCTTTAAATAGTTCTTAAAGTCCCCAAAGATTATAGTATTGATGACAACATCTGTTGCACATCTATTTACATAATCAGATAGACTTTGATTTTCCCAATCTTCAATATGAGGTTTGGCTACCCTCACATCTTCTCCCCATGATTCTAAGCCATGTTCTTTTCTCTCTGGATACAAGTACCAAGAGAGAGCTAAAGTGTCAATAATAACACCTCTATGCTTATAACCTGTGAGTTTTTGAATTGCAGGGAAATCATACCTTATAACATTATGGCCTATTAAAATAGGTTGTCTTTCTAAGAATGGTACTAACTCTGCCATATTTGTAATAACAACTTCTTCAATTAAAGTGTTGTCTTCATATATGGAAGCACATAGACAATGCATTCTAGTAAGACTATCTAATAGCCCATCTGTTTCAATATCAAAGATGGTATATCTCATAATTAGAAATTAAATAAGTTTCTGAACTCCATTTCTTCCATAGCTTTATCTACCATAGGTGCTATCATATACTTAGATAGTATTTCAGCAGCTCTCTCTCTTCTTTCATCTACAGTAAGTACATACTTGTTTTCTAAAGCCAATTCAACTCTTTCTTGCATTACAAGTAGTTTGTTGGTGGCCTGCTTAGCATCATTACCTTCAATAGAACCTTGATATTCAAAGACTTTAGCAATGAATTGTTCATATTTAGTTTTAGAATTTTTAAGAAAGCTCTTAATAGTACCAAAGACATATTTTCTTTGTTCAAGAAACTCAATCTTTTCAATAATGAGTGTAAGAAGTACTATAAACTGCAAATTAGTATCAACCTCTTGCTGTCTAAGACTTTCTTCTTGTTCTTTAAATCTGTCTGCTGTTGGATTACTGTTGGACATAGTCAATGTGATTAATAAATAGATTGTTATAAACTCTGTTATTCTTTTCAGAACCAATAAAGACAAAACCTACCTTTACTGTATCTCCAGGTTGAATACCTAGTTTTTCAATTCTACTAATCACTGCATCTCTGATTTCAAAGAATACCATTTGACCATCTTCAGTAGTTATTTTAACTACACTTCTTCTTTTTACAGGTTTACCTTCTGTATTGTTTAATGTCTCAGGTTTAGACATTGATTGAAACTGCCCTACAAATGGGGTCAAAGCTTTCATTGCACTCATTTTAAACGTTGTATAAAATTAATAAATCACTTGCTCTAGTTATTCCTGTGTAGAATAACCTAGTTTTTTCTTTAAGATTTGAATTGAAACCAATGTTCTTAACATTAAGAATTGTAGTCTTGTAAGTACTTCCTTGACTCTTATGCACAGTTATTGCATGATTGTACTTGAAGTCTGCAAAGGTATCTAAATAATTATTTCTAGATTCAAAAGTTAATAACTTTTCCTTACAATTCTTAGTCATAATAGCAGCATATCTTTTGAATAAAGGTACTGAGCTATCATCTAACACCATAATTGTTTCATTAATAACAAAGACTGTAAACTTAGCTTCTTCAGATACTGTTTTCTTTCTGCCATCTTCTAATATGACAGTCAATGTAACAGTTTTCTTTTCTAAAGTCTCTACTAGTAACTCTTCATTAGTAGTGTAACCTTTGTATGGGCCATTAAAAACAATTGTTTCTCCCAATTCAATCTTAGCTGGGTTATCCCCATAAATTTTCTTTCTTACAAGTATATTTACTCTATCTACATCAGCATTGCTCCAAGCTAAATACTTCATCTCATCAGTGCCATTAACTTTAGCTAATTCATTGATAATCTTTTCCATATTCATAGTATATACATACCCTTGTAATGGTTCTGTACTGCAAAGCTGCTCTTGTCTAGATTGTATTAAATCCAGGTTTCTACTAAGAGTAATGATAGGATTTCCTGCTCCTTGTCTAATGATTTCAGTAAGTTCTACTGTAGGAAAGTCTTGCATAAATACAGGACTATCATCTTCTCCTACTGGATTGATTTGCTTTCCATCTCCTACAAATATTACTGTAGTTTTTTGTTGTGAAGCATAATACTTAATGTTCTCCAACATCTTAGAATCAATCATAGAAGCTTCATCTATAACCCAGAATTTAACTTTCTTTAAAGGAGGATAATCAGGGTGAGGTAAAGAAATAAACTCTTTTTCTCCTGTTTGTCTATTGGTCACACCTTTATAACTTAGTGCTGAATGAATAGTATTAAATTTAACATCACTTAATACTTTAGTTCTAATCACTGATAATGCTTTATGAGTTGGAGCTGAACAAAGGATTTTCTCTCTCATTCCTTTATCAATTCTTCTCTCTAGTTGTTTAATTAGTTCTCCTACTAAGTAAGTTTTACCTACTCCTGCAGAACCTTTTAATAAAATGTGAAATTCTCTGTCATTGATATGACTTAGTATCTCTCTCAGTTTTTCAGATTGGTGCTCTGTTAATTGACTCATGTCTGGTTAATAATTAAGTGAAAAAATAAAAAAAGAGTAAGGAATATATCCTTACTCTTTTTAATGAATGTTACAAAGAATCTTGGTCTGCTGCAACTGAAGTCATAATACCTGCTAACTCAACATTCATGTTAGGTGTAGCATAATAATCATTTACATCAGCAGTTCTCAAGTCTTGGTCTGCCATAGCAGTAGTCTTGAAATAAGTTGCTTTGTATTGAACTTTTCCTTGTGGGTCAAGAATAATTTGACCTGCTTGAGGATGTCCAGTAGGATATCTTACTACTTGCTTGTCAGCAATAATATCCTTAGTAGTCAATCCTGCACCAATAGCATAAAGCTGATTGTCAGACAAGATTGGCTTGTTAGCTAACATTTTGTAGATGTTAGCATCTGGAAGAGTAGCAAGCTTAGCTGCAACAGACTCAACTGTAGAACCTACAGGTACTTCTACCCATACAACTCTAGTTTCTTGAGCTGTGTACTCATTTTCAGAGAAACCAAATTCAGATGTACTGAAAGGATTGTCTTGGAAATTGTTGCTTACAGACTTTGATGGGTAATAACTTTTAGTAGTTATAGTCTGTTTGATTTCAGCAGTCAATGTACCTTCTTTTTGGTAATCTGCAGCGTAAACTCTTGAGATTTCTAAAGCCCCTTTAGAAACTTCTTTTCTTACTCTTTGGTCTTGTGTTGGAACTTCTGTGTTCATAATAAAAATGTATTAAATGTGATTTGTTTGTCAATAACCTCATGCTAAAATGTAAAAAACCTGGAGATTATTAACTAGTGATTTGATAAAAGAACGTGTTACATTTTAAGATAAAAGTTACAGAGATGAGAGCCTGCAGTGCCAAAGGCCTATGAGGGTTTTACTGTAACCCAAACTAAGTCTTAACCTTTCAACTGTTAGCTACTAACTTCTCACTATTATAAATAATAGCACTGAGCTTTGGGTACTAAGTTACCTCAGGAGAAATGTTTGTAGTGGACCCGCTGAGACTCGAACTCAGGTCTTACATAGTTCATTATTAAGTATTTATACAGCTTGTATTAGAGATTTACTTCATCTAATAAGAAGAGGGTCAATTGGTTCTGGTCACCCAGCAATTTGACATTCCACCATCTAGTTTATCCTAACTAGCAAAAGGAGTATAAAAAAATCAATAAAAACCTAATCTTTGGCTTAGGCAGCCACAGCCAATTCTACTTCTCTTGAAACAGAAACTGAAGTTCCACCATTTAAGATGTTATGAACTACAGTCATATTAGCTTGTACTTGGGCATTCTCTATTTGTTTGTCATTTAAAATGATTCACCTTAGTTTTATACAGTTATCTCTCTGTGCTGATACTTAACAACTATAGTACATAATCAAAACCAGGACAGGCCCTAACACTATTTTGGCAGATAATAGCAAACTGGCATTGTGCAATTAATGGGACACGAAGCTCATAACCAATATTTATTTAGATAGATTAATAAAATATAGAGAGATACCTGTTATAGGATTTATACTCTCTATATTCTACTGTTAAATTTAATCCAACCTAAACTTAATCTTAAACTTAAACATTAAAAGAATAAAGAATTTGATTCTCCTCCATGAGTTTAGTCAATTCATCCATCTTTTGTTGTTCTTGTTCTTTTCTTTTTATCTTAAGCTGTTCAACTACAGTCTTTAAGATAGTATTTTGTTCTTGAGCATTAAAGTCTTTCATTAATAGAAAAACAATATTCTCTGCTTGTTCTGTAGCTTGAACCCATTCTTTAGGTTCAACTAAATTGCTAATGCCTCTATTAAAGAAGCCAAATAACTTTTTCATAATCTTTTTATGTATTGGTTGGACAAATAGTAGCAGGGAGAGCCGATTCTCTCCCAGGCTACTAAAATGCTTCTCTAATGCCTACTATTTCCTGAGAAATAATTGTATTAGAAAAGGCTTTGGAAACATATTTCACTAGAATATCTAATCTCTTTGATTGAATATTCTTTAAATGATTAGTAGATGCTACTAATCTTCCAGTTTTGATTCTAGGTCTTTTCTGAGTCATAACTATATAAATTTGATTGGATTAATTAACTACCGTAATAATGCATTAAAGACTAATGCTAGTAATTAGTGAGGGTTTTGAGAGGAGGTTGATAATAAAATAAAACAACTCTATCACTAATTTGTTAACACTAGATGCTAAGTATTAGTAAGGGTATTTCCCTGAGGTTGATAAGTAAATAAAACTGTTGATAACTTCATACTTAAAAGTATTGATTATCTCAATTATTTCTTATAACTTTGCTTCACTGAGTTTCTCAGTCCATAGCATGGACAAGAGTAACCTCAGAGTGAGCTTCAGCACACCCTAAGGATAGTCTTGTGTTTCTTTTTTTGGTACTTTTTTTCTTTGTAGGACTATTTATCTTTATTTTCATGAAAAGCTCCAGTTAATACCATTGATAAGATAAATCCAAATATTGCTACACAATATCTAATAGGTTTTGACCAATCTCCAATATTAAAAGAAACTTCCATAAAACATCCTAATAGATAAAAGAAGGTCATAAGTGCTATAAACACTAAAATACTTTTTTTCATCTTATCTGTTTTTATAGGTTACATCTCTAACTACTTCTACTCTTATTGAATAATTGTTTTCACTATCATTTTTGAAAGCTTCTTCAATTTGTTCAATACTATCAATGTCATCAACATTGCCATCTAACTCTTCCATTATGGTTTCCCATAATTCATGGTCTTTAAGTTGTCTTAATAAACCATTCCCTTTACCTGGTATTATACCTAAGATTTCTTCACAATTGAATATGATGACTACATCAAATACTGCTATTGCCATAATTTTGTTTGTTTTTGTTGGATTAATAAATATTAGCACCCTTTTTATAGTACTGAATAGCATTGTTTCAGGCTATGTTCTTATAAAGGTAGGGTCACATAATTAATGATTGGCATCTGACTCATTTTCCCAATACTTTTATAGTCTATTAATTACTTGCTGAGAACTCATTTGTATTAGTCTAGTCCAGGGACTTCAATCCTGACTTTGCTTTCTCAAGGCAATAATACATCTACCATTACTGATAGTATCTTTATGTAAAACTTATATGAACACCTCTACCCTTACTTGGTTTCATGATTATCATTCTTTAGTTATTACAAAGGTATTCAATGTTTAACCTAATGCCTCTCTTATACTATCCCCTAAGGAAACGGATAAAACCTGTTATATAAGAGAGGCATATTTATTATTTATTGATAAGCTCAAACTCACTCTCTAAGAAAGCAAGCTTTTCTTTGTGAACTTCTAATGCTTCTTCAGCATCAGTTAATCTGTTCTTAGCTTTCAACAATTCTGATACATAACCATTTCTATCAGAAATGATTTGACCATGGTTGATTCTAGCAAGTGCTAAACCTTCAGCTGCTGCTTCAACATTGTCTTCTAAAGAGATAGTATCTCCATTTAAAGATGCAATTTGAGTCTTAAGTGCTGAATCAGCTCCTCTTAAGATTTTTTGTCCCATTGCTTCAGCATCATCTCCTTTTAATACTGCTACTACTTGTTTTACAAATGATTTCATAATGTTCATCTTGTTTTTAATGATTAAAATTTAAACTTGTTTTTCTTTGTGCGTAATTTAACACTAACAGAGTGCACAGGCTCTATTAGTTTAATATCCTCTTTTTTAGGGGAAGAATCTTCATAAGGTGCTTTAGGCAAAGGTTTATGCATTGGAGCTGTTAAATGTCTAGGTATTTCATGAGGATAAGCTCTTCTAAAAGTATCTTTTAATCCTGTAGGATGAGATAGGTTATATTCAACATATTCTCCTGTAATTCTTTTAGCTGTAAATACTTCTCCTTTGTCTCTGTGCCCTGTATAAGTTTTTAAAGAGACAATAAAATCTCCTACTTCAAAATCTCCAGGTAAATGTTCACTTTTATGATATGTTTCTTCTTGATACAATTTAAAAGATTCTTCACCATGAGATTCATCAGGACCATTAAACCAATACTTGTCTATATCTACTCCGTTTAATTTAGGCCAAGTTATTATGTAACCAGGTCCATTTTTATATTTAGCATGGTTTGTAATTGTAGCTACAGCACCAATTGCTGCTGGATTAAATCCATTGCCACTTGCTACAACTTTAACTTTATCTCCTATATTAAATTTGTATTTAATAAGAGAATCAAGAGTAGTATAAGGAATTAAATCTAATTCTCTATAAGTATTGTCATTGCCATCTTCCCACTTAACTCTATAGCAATAAGTGTTCATTTCTATTTCAGGATATGTATGTGTTACAGTTCCTTTTAACAATTTCCAATCTAACATTCCTTGACTTGCATGTGGAGAATTTTTATCAATAAA
>JACCDU010369285.1_pt1 | contig 19575 bp, 28 predicted proteins | sample 7446081 | NCBI WGS metagenome assembly JACCDU01 (sample SAMN15323447, study PRJNA562643) | freshwater metagenome | isolation source: river surface water | place: USA:Blue River Watershed | collected 2017-08-17
ACAGTTCAAAAAATTATGTTAACATTTGACTTCGATCGTTTATTTGACGATTCAACAATGTACATGATTACTTCAACCGAAGCGGGTATTGATTTCAATACACTTTCTGGATTGATTGACGTGAATATAGTAGAAGTATTACCTGCAACTCCAGGGCAATTTGTAGGAACAGCTTCATTTGATTATGGAACTGCATTAAACCCTATCTTATTTCAAGGTGCGGTATTGGCTGACTTCGATTTATATGACAACACCAACGCGGCTCCGTTCGCGATTACAGGTGTTTCTGAGTCGCCTGCAGGAACTTATACTGTTTTGGCTGCATTCAACACGGGTGATAGCTACACACTAAGCGTAAATAAAGCCGGGTTTATTGGTTCGGTAACCTTCACGGCTGCGTAACACAAACGCCTTTGTTTGGGAAAAAGGGTTCGTTCAGAAATGTTCGGCCCTTTTTTTTTACCTTTGAACGCATGGAAGCAATTACGAATTTACTTAACCACACATTAAGCTATTTAAAGCCTGCAGAAGTATGGATTAGAGTATTTAGTGATAAAAACCTACAAAACAAAATTATAGTTGAATACATACAGCAGGATCAGTTATTTGAAAGGGGTGTAGATGAAACAGGCCAGATTATTGGCACTTATTCGGCATATACTGAATATCTTACAAATGGAAGAAAAAAGGAAGGTGAACCGTATAATTTATTTGACACGGGAGAATTTTATAAAAGTATGGTAATTTTGTTAGGCAAAGACTTCTTTGAAGTTGACGCGGACCCAATCAAAGAAAATGATAACTTATTTACGAAATTTGGTGAAGGCATTATTGGCCTCACGGAAGAAAGCAAAGAAAAACTCAGAGTCGAATTACTTGAACGATACGACAAAGAGGTTAGAAGGATATTACAAGGCGATTGACGAACTGCCGTTGTATAATTGGATAAAATGTTTAGCAGGGGAATTAAAGTACGTTAGAACGCATTTAAATGGCTCCGCAGAAAAAGACATTGAAGCGTGGGAAAATATTTACGATCAGTTCATAAAAGAATATGGACTTGGAAAGGTTCATGAAAAGATACTTCAAACGATGAAAAAGAAGGCTTTGGAAGAACTTGAATACGTGATAACAGGGGATAGGTTTAAATTAACCCTAATTGAAATGGAGCAGACGCGATTAGAAAACATAATTAAGACTGCAGGAACGGGAATAACAATAGAACAGACCTTAATTCACTTGTCAAAGTGGTTAGGTCAATGGATAAAACCAAAAGAAATAACAGTAAGGGAGTTTTTTGACTTACAAAAAGAATACGAAAGGTACATAAAAGCGCAAAACGATGGCAAAAAAAATTAGTAGCAGTGATTTATTTGAACAAGAGGACTTATTTAAAGGGGTTCGGGATTCAGCAACGAAAACACTTGCAGTTTTTAACGAATTACAGTCTGAAATTAAGGCCACTGCAATAGGTTTAAAGAATGAATTAAGTGCAAATACTCAGGCTTCAACCGCTCAGTTAAAACAATTTACGGCAATAAGTGAAGATGCCAACAAATTAATGAAGCAAAGCGTAGAAATTGAAAAACTAAAAGCGCAGGCGGATCAACAAAGAATAAAAGCCGAACAGGAAATTGTTAAACTCGAAAAATTAAAGGCCCAGGAACAGGCAAGAGCCAACAAAGAAGCGGAAAAAGCGGCTAAATTAGCACAAAATGAGTCAAGTGCCTACGCTAAATTAAGCAAACAACTCAATGAAGCACGCAAAGCGTATAAGGATTTAGCAGTTAGTAACCAAACAAACACACAAGAGGCAAAAGATTTACTTCAAACCATAACAAAATTAGACAAACAGCTTAAAGAAGTTGACGCAACCGTAGGTCAACACCAAAGAAACGTAGGTAATTACGAAGGTGCAACACGAAATTTAAAGTTAGAATTACGCCAATTAGTTCGTGAGTTGCAGAATATGGAAACGACCGACCCACGTTTTCAAGAAATGACACAAAGAGCCGGTGAATTAAAAGACCAAATACAGGATACGCAGGCAGTCGTAAAAGCAACAGCAGGCTCGGCAGTTGAAAATTTAGCGGGATCCATGGCGAACGCAGGTGAAATTGGAGTTGCGGCCTTCCAGGGGGTTGAGGCGTCAATGGCTTTGTTTGGAGTTGAAAGTGAAAACGTACAAAAAACATTGATGCGTTTAACGGCATTAATGAACCTTTCACAATCGTTTAAAACATTTGGTGAATTAGGCGATAAAATTACACAATTACGCGCAGGGATTACAGCATTTGGAAGTAAAGCCATGAGTGCTTTCCAAGGATTGACAGCAGCGGGAAAAGCATTTGCAGTAGGTGGAATAGGATTAGTAATTACCGGGTTAGGATTATTAATAGCTAATTGGGATAAATTAACAGGTAAGGAAAAGTTTAATTACGAAGAGTTCAAAAAAACACAGGCGCAAAAATTAGAAATCTTAAAAGCGCAACAAGCGGAACTTGATAGGCAATATAACTTTTTATCTAAAAGCAGTGAAAATGCTGTAAAAGGAATTAATAGAGAAATAGAAATTGCAGAATTACAAGGTAAAACCACTACAAAATTATACGAAGAAAGAGCAAAATTAATACAGGAAACCTCACAAAAAGCGATTGAGGCTACAGAGGCAGAAAGACAAAGTATTAAAGATCGAGTTGCACAAATAGGATCGACAATTAGTGAGGAATATTATATTAAATCCAAAGCCAGATTAGAGGATGAAAAAGCAGAAATGAGCGATTTTAATAGGCGTGCATTGGCAAATGAATTAAGAAGATTTGAAGAAAAAAAATCATTAATTGAACGAGCATACGAATTAAAAGCATTTAGGGAAGCAGAATTTGATAAAGCAGAAGCGGCCGAGGATGAATTAAAATTAATGAAGCTCAAAAAACAAAAAGAAATTAGGGACAAGGCGAAGCAACAAAGGGATGCCGAATTAAGCGAATTAAAAGGGTATATTAAAGAAGCGAATAAATTAACTTCACAGGCCCAAATGACCGACACTGAAAAAGCTGTTGACGACGTAAAAAGAAAATATGAACGACAATTATCCCTTGCGAGAAAATATAAAAAAGGTACTACGGAAATTGAAATTGCCATGATGAACGAAATAAATGAAATTCATTTGGCAAAAGTAAATGAACAAATAGAGCAGGAAAATGCTGCAAGGGAACAGGCTCGATTAAATAGAATACGCCAGGAAAACGAAATGCTTGACGAATTAGAGCAGTTAACCGAGGACGTTTACCGATTAACCTTAACGGAGCAGGAACAAGAATTAAGGGACTTAGAAGAGTGGTATTTTGAGAAAAAAGAATTATTTAAAGATAATGCACAGGCCTTAATTGACCTTGAAACACTTTATTTAAATAAGCGTAACGATATTAATAAGAAATACGATACGGATGCAGATAACTATGACGAACAAAAAAAGAAGAAAAAGGAAGAGCAAATTAAGAAAAACTTTGAAATAAGTAAACAATATGCACAGCAAACAACTGACTTTTTCAAAAAGCAATCAGATGAACGAATAGCATTAATTGACAAAGAAATAGAAGCAGCAGAAAAACAAGCGGATATTTACCGAGAATTAGCAGCAAATGGAAACATAAATGCAGAACAATCCCTTGCAGAACAGGAGCGTATTATAGCTGAAAGCAATAGAAGAAAGGAGCGAGAAATGAAGCGTCAACAGCGTATGGAATTGGCTAACACTATTTACCAAACCTATGCGGGACACGCGGCCCAGGATCCAAAAACAGCCCTTGCAAACACTATACGGGATGCAAGTCTATTACAGGCCTTTATTAGTACCTTACCGATGTTCTATGAAGGAACTGAGGACACGGGTGCAGGTGGTGGCGTTGACGGCAAAGGCGGTTTTCATGCCGTATTACACCCTCACGAGCGAGTTATACCAAAGAGTTTAAACGACCAAATTGGAAACCTTACAAACGAGCAGTTAACTCAGATAGCACAGCAGTACAGAAACGGTAATTTAGTACGTCAAGACATAGCGCACAGTTCAATGGATTTAGCAGTATTGGTAAATGAAATGAAGGACTTAAAAGAAGTAATTAGAAGCAAGCCAGAAACTAACATTGAATTAGGTCAAATAACGCAAAGTGCTATGGAAATAGTACAGCAGTCTAAGCGAGGTAATACAGTCGTTTATAATCGATTTAAAGTAAGAAAATGAAGCACTTTTTAAACGGAATAGAAATAACGCCACGTAACAGGGACCAAATAGGAGTTGTAAGCGATTTCACGGGCAACCCTGAGGTATTAAGTTTAAACGTTGACTCAGTTATTTTACCACGTGAAGGAAACGAATTAATAAGAAATTGGATACAGAACAATGGGTTATTTTTAGGAATACCGTACACCGTAGAAATGGAAGGCGGTATTACCTTAGATTACTACATTGACCTTTCAGATGCTTCAAATAAACCTATAATAAGACAACACGAAGTCGAAGTAAAGTTGAAAAGGCGTAATGGTTCGGACGATTTTTGGGACAAAGCACGAGGCACGTCCTTTGATTTAATGGCGAAGGATAACGCTTCCTTCTTTGATTATAAGGACGTTGGTTATTATGTTATTAGGGATAGCGCTGCAAGTGATGCGTTCAATTTAGCGATTTCTTTGTTTCTTATTACAGTTGAATTAATCAAAGCAACAAAGGATCTAAGTGATAGGGCAGCTGAAATAGCCACAACACCGGTACAGGGTACATTAAAATTCGCTATTCAGTTAATTTATTGGTTGAGCCTTGTGGCGACTATTGTGGTTTTAATGGCAAAACTTTTTCCTATAATGTTCCCGAGGATTAAATATTTAAAAGGTTTATACGATGCAGAAATTTTCAAAAAAGGGTGCCAATTTTTGGGCTATACGGCCCTGGATAGTTCTATTTTTACAAACGAACCAGGTTGGTTTACGCTTCCGGTTCCTTTACAAAGCACAAATGAAAGTTTTTTTGATAAAATATCGAATGATCTACCCGACTATTTTAATACAGGACACTGCTCAGCTTCTGACACAACGCCAACTTTTGGATCATGGCTTGACGAAAAGTTAAAACAATTCAACGCAAAGCTATTTATTAATCCTTCAAATAAGACGGTACGAATTGAAAGGCGGGATTGGTTACAACAAAACACAAGTTTACAATTACAACCCGCATTGAATTTACAGCCGGATAGGGACGAACAATTTACATATAATACTGAGGACACTTGGAAAAGATATTACATAACATACGCCTTAGATTATACCGATGCGCATACGGTTGATGGCGATATGTTTGGTTATCACCATGCGGAATACTCAACAGAAAATACAATGCCTACACTTAACCCCGATTTAGTAAATATAAAGGGATTAAATGAAGTTAGATTGAATTTTGCAATGGGCGACAATAAGGGAACTTTGGGCTTTTTAGAATTGATTAGCATACCTTTTGCCGTTGCGGTGGATTCAATTACGTATGTTATTACATTTGGTTTTGGAGGAACGAATTATTTTGCTCAGATTTTAGACCGTGTAAATGCCTTAAAAATAGCGAATGAATACTTTGCAATAACAAAATGTTTATATGTAAAACCGAAGCCAGGAAGCAGTACAAAAGTAAGTTTAAATACGACCAAATATGAAAGTATTTACAGTGCAACGGGCCTATGGAATAACTACCATTACATTAATTTTATAGCGAACAATGACTTTATTTTACACGAAAATGCTCGTATAAGAATAAGACAAACCGACTTCGTATATTTGCAGAATAACAATTACGCGTTTATAAATAACAAGTGGTGTGAGGTATTAAGGATTGAATGGATTGACGAAAAGAGTTACGCCACAATAACGTATAAAGAGCCTTTGGATTGGGCCAATGGAAAAGTAGAATTAAAAGTTATAAATTAATGACAAACGAAGAAATAAAAAACATTCAAAGCATGGCGGCAAATTTACGCACGTCCTTGGATTCGATTTTAAACACGGCCCACGATGCTATAAAAAAGATTGCTGAAACGGATCCAGAAAAAGCAGACGAGTTATTGAGGGATTTAGCCAACGCCAGGGAAGCAAAGGACGTAAATATAATTAACGAAATACGTAATAAATATGCCAATAGCAGTAAGTAATAAGATTTTTGAGGATATGTTCTCAAACACCTTGAATTTCTACCAAGCAAATGCAGGGGATAAACACACATTTTCATGTACTATTTTAGAACAAATTTCGGTATTTGATTCACCTGTTAATTATCTGAGTTATACGCCAGGAACAAATCAAATAACGTGGAGCGGTGGGAATTTCTTAACAGAAGGCTTTGAAGTTGGGGATGAAATTGACGTTGTAGTTTATAACTCAAATGGAACGGTTCACGCTACGACTACGGTTGACGTTTTAGTAGTTGAGGCTTCTTTTATAATAGTGGATGCAAACGTAACTTGGAAGGATTCAACCAGGTACGTAGCACTAATTGTTAAATATAAGACGGGAAACAAAAGAAACGGCTTAGAATTAAATTTAAATTTCATTCAGCAAAGTGCTTCATTGACGCCGAATAGTTTAATTGACGGCTCAGTAAACCGAATATTTTTTGATTTAACAGGAACCACAACGAACCAGGTTGTAAACGGTACGCAGGTCAATATAAAGTCGGGACAATATACCGTAAATGCAAGTATAAAAGATTTAACAAACTATCCAAATGACCGCAGACAATATACATTAACGGTTGAGTTTATTCAAGGTGGAGCCATGTTAGAAAGTTCGTTCAATTTTGGATCCTGCTTAAAAGCGTATTTTGGTACGGTATGGCAAAGAACCTACGGGAACCCTAACAATAATTATTCGTATGCAATTTGCGATAATGCCGATACGGGTTGGTATGACGAGGCCTATAATACAGGGGTAATTAATGCTACCTTAGTGCAAGGGATTGCGAGTTTAGAATATAATACAACGCAAACGGGTACTATTTCCATTGATTCAGCGAGTACAGATTTTGGCTTTGGAGCCGGTTATATTCCTACTGACGAGGCGTATTATAAAAATAAAACAGTCGATCAAAGTGAATTAAGTATGTTTATAGAAACGCAAACGAGTGCAGCACCTATTTTACTTACTTCGCCTTCAAACCCTTCTGGAGCAGGTTACACCCTTGAATTTAGCAACCCCGTAACAGTTGGAACAGTTACTACATGGGATTGGGAGTTTACGCCTGACAATGATTTTAAAACATTTATGGAAGCCAGAAACGACGGCGACCGTTTATTTTACATTTGGGCAAAATATGGAAATGTAAACCTGCTATTATTCGCAGACCAACTAACAGCACAGGCCAAACAAGGCGACCCTTTAAACATGGTAGTTCACCGTTTTGTAGATCATTCACAAAATATTGACGATACAAACCTAACAAAAACAGGTTTTGAAGGAAACGTTGAAGACGATATTGCATTTATTGGCAAATTTATAGTAGATATTGGAGTTGATATTACTTACACAAAGGCCGAAATTTGGGCCGTAAATTCAGTTAGTGGGGATGAATTTTTATTGAATAGCGTTTTATTTGATTTTACGAGCGTTCCAAAGGTAGGCGGTTATTATCCTATAAACCAAAGTCAAACAGTTATTACAACGCTTCCTACGACCTCAGAAAAGCGTATTGCAGAACTTGAAAGGGACATGAGTGTAGATACATTAACACAATATGGATTTAGAATACACTTTCCTTTCCTTTACAGGTGGGAATATTGGATAAACCAACCAAATGCGAACGCGGATTTTTACCCTAATAACCAAACGGCTAATTGGGTACCGTATGGAACGACAGGAAATTGGGGTTTAGAGTTGAGAATAACAGCAAATATTGACGGTTTAGATTCGCAATACTCAGAAAATATTGTTATAAAGGATTATGATTCCGACCCGAATATAAACCAAACAATGCAATTAGAAGTTATTAGCACGTCGCAAACGGTTGGAGTTATAGTAGAGGGTGAATTACATAAAGTAAGTGCGTTACATACGCTTATTTCGGGTAATTGGGATACGGGTAGCGTTTGGGGAATGATTACTATTGAACCAACGGAAAGTTCACCGCGTTGGATATGTTCAACGGTTGTGGCCTTTGATAATAACCAAGCAAACCCCTTAACGCCTATTTCGGGACTGTATGCAACGCTATCTTTTCCAAACCCAAATGAAGCGTTAATAGAATGCTATTTTGATCCTAATAAAATTAATTTGTCTAACGGCGTAAAATTCACGTCAAAAATAAAAGGTTGCTATGTGTGATTGCTTAAATCTTACTTTTGAATACAATAACCCGGCTTTGGATTATGAATTAAGCCCAACGGGAACGTATAACGGATTCAATACTTATGAGTTTACATATTATGGAACGACGTATTACATTTGGCACGATGCAAGTTCACCAGGTGATTGGAATATAACTGAAACAATAGGAGCAGGCCCGTATTTAACTTCAATAAAAAACAATGCCGACCCGTGTCCAATAGCAGTTACACCCGTGTGGTTACCGGGAACAGTTGATTACGTAGAAACTACAGACGATTGCGATGGCGATTGCGGACATGAGGACCGACAATACTTTGAATATAAGTCGATAAAACTTCCAAAGGTATGCGTTGACCAGGATAGGGGATTAGAGGACTGCTGTTGTGAACAATTAGTTCTGGCAAAGTCTACTTCAAACAGTTGGGAAACCGATAAAACAAGCGCCTGGATTAAGTTAAGCGACCCAACTGACTCAGTTAGCTTTGAACTTTTTAAAGATGGCGTTGCGTCAATCTACCAACCCGTAGCGGTTGCCTTCCAAAACGAACCAAATGCGTATTATACAACGATAAATTGGATAGATGTGTTAACTTCTGATGGAATAGGATGCTATGAATTAAAGGTTGCTTACCATATTTCAGGCATTCAAGGCGTATTTACGTGGGGAAAATATAGATTGCTACCATTCACTATTAAAAACGCGCTTAAAACGGCCAGAATTAGGGCGTATTTCAATGCTTACCACGAAATAGAACAGATAAATTTTACAGGTTCCAACGTTGAAAGTACATTTAGATTTTACGGTTATATTGGAAACCGTCAACCGAACATGGAAATTGATAATATTATTTATGACAATAGAGAAATGAAGCGGGTAATTAGGGAAAACCTAAATGAATATGAAATTTCGGTGGATCCTTCTTTGAAATGTATTACTCAGCCGTTAATTGATTTTTATTTTTTAAGTGAAAACGAGCTATTTATTTCAGATTACAACGCGCATAACCACGACTATTGCATAAATGATTTACCCGTAATTGTAAGCCAAAGCCCAGAAATACAATATTTTGATTTCTCCAGGAAGGCAGGCGTAACGTGTGTGGTAAGTGATAAATTTAAAAACAAAAGAACCTACTATTAAAAACTAAGTAAAAATTCGTATAACTTTGAAAAAAAATAAACATGGCAACACCTTCAATTTATCAATTAAGCAATAAAAATGGAAGCGATTCGGTATTAACCGCTTCACGTGGTTCGTATATTGTGAACAATACGGTAGCGTATTCAGGAAATGCAAGGGCAATCGTAGTATTAGAAGATACGGTATTCAATACGATAGCGCATTTTGGAGTAGCAGGAAATGTTAAAACTTCTTATATCGCTGCACCGGCAACAGCCGTAAAAGCAGGGGCAATTATAACGCCTTTGGACGGTAATTTATTTACAAATATTTCGTTAACTTCTGGATCTGTTGCACTTGTGTTATGATTGGTTACGGAAATAGCTATTTTTTAACTAAAAAATTTGGAGGTGTAACACCTGCTCCTCCATTCACAAATCAATATTCACTATTATTTGATGGAGTAGATGAGTACGCGAAAGGCTCAACTACATTTAGCGAGTTAGATGGTACAAATAAATTCACTTTGTCAATGTGGATTAAACCTACTAATTTAACTACAAGTAGAGTGTTTTTTATGATTCCAAGAAACACAACCTTAAATAATTCACAAGTATTAATTTGGTTAAGAACGACTGGACAATTAGATATTTCAGTAAATACAACTGGTTCTTTTTGTCGAAGTAATACAGGCGTTATAACGGCTGGTGTTTGGAATCACGTATTAATTTGTTGTGATTTATCTCAAGCAACGCAAGCTAATAAAATAAGACCATTTGTTAATGGGGTAGATGTTTATAATACAGCGAGTGGTTTACCTACTGCTTTTCCTGTTTCAAGTGGGACTATTTGGGTTGGTGAAGATTCAAACGGTTATCAATCTCCTGTTTTAGGTAACATTGACGAGGTTGCAATTTGGGGAACTGACCAACGCTCGAATGCAGCGATTATTTATAATAGTGGAGTTCCATTTAATTTATCTACTTTGGCAGCACCCCCAACGCATTGGTGGAGAATGGGAGATGATGATACTTGGAGCGGTTCACAATGGTTGTTAAATGACAATATAGGAAGTTATGATTTAGGTTCTATTAATATGGAAAATGGTGACCGAGTTACAGATGTGCCTTAATTTAAGAATATGACAGATACATACGCAATAATAGATATTAATGACTTGTTAAAAGTAGATTTTACGCAAGTAGGTCAAACGAGTGCGGATACGGTTAGAAAGTCTTTAGATAATTCTAAATTCGTTTTAAAGTGGGAGCAGACACCTACTTTCATAAAAGATGGCACAATCATTCCTTTGCAGTTATTAACGCATTCTGAATGCTTAGATTTAATGAATACTTCTGAATGGAGTGAAAACATAGAATAATATGGAAGCCTGGATTAAAATGATAAAGCAGTACGGCGTAACAGGTTTATTAACTTTGTGGTTATGGGTTACGCATAATAAAGTAGAAAGGCTTGAAGCTAAATTATATGACTGTTTAAAAGAAAATAGTTACAAGAGCCATAAAGCGGAAAATGTAAATACGCATGAAACCCTTTACGCGATCATTCCAAAAGATTACCTAAGTGAAAAGATTAAAAAATTACGGGGATAAAAACCGAATAGGAAAATTAATAGCGACATGCATAAAAGCGGTTACGGCTATTTTAGGTGCAAGTGCTATACTTTCAGAACAAAAACCGTATATTAGCCTCGGAATCCTTTGCGTTGGAGCCATAGCAAACGAAATAATAAACTTTTACGACTGGGAAAATGGTTAAAAATTACACCGATAAACAGCTTTTGGATAGGGTAAAAAAATTGCCTACATTCAGTTCTATTCCTTTGGGTCTTTGGATTCTTGGAGTTAGAAGTTCGGCAGATTTACCGAACCAATTTGATGATAAATTTTACATTTTTAGAGGTGAAAAATTCCTTCAAGTCTTAACGGGAACTACACACCCAGGAACTACAATATTAAGAAACCACTATAAATACAATTCTAAGGGTGCAGCTGTTGTTATGGCTGACCGTTGGTATTATGATCTTTGGGTATATGGAAAACACAAGGGAAAAATGCCTGCATTGCTTCAATTAGGAAACAAAATAACGGTTTATAGGGATGGGGATAAAGATAACAAGGCGGAAGAAATAGGGGAAATTCAAACGGGGTTTTTTGGTATTAATTTCCATACGAATAATTATGACCTCAACACAAAACTTACCAAAACCGAAATCAATGATTGGAGTGCAGGGTGCCAGGTTGCTAACCAAGTTATGAAATACCGTGATTTAATGCAGTTATTTGAAAAAGAAAAGGGTAAATTTACCTATTGTTTAATAAAAGAGTTCTAAAATGGCAAAGCAAAAAAAAGACGTTAAGATAAACGTAGAAACAGGAGAGCATAAAATACACGTTAACCGGGACGAAAGTGGCTTAGACGCGAAATATGACGGAAAAAACGTAGACGTAGAATATAATAAAAGCGAGGATCAAAAACATTTCAAATACGACGGCAAAAAACTCGACGTTGAAGTGAAGAAAACAGCAGAAGGAACGGAAGTTAGTGTTAACGCAAATAACGGGATTTTAAAAACTATTGGAAATTTATTGAGTCGTATTGTTTTGAGGCGTTTTAAACGTTAATTTTGTTTAGATTTATTCTGTATTGTTTGTTTTAATGTTGAGGAAGCCCCTGTTAATTCGGGGGTTTTTTCATTTAGAGAAAAAAAATTAAAATATTTTTACTAAAAAGTATTGTGTATTAAAAAATATATATATCTTTGGTCTATAATTAAAACACAAGGTTATGAAAACAGCAGAAAATTATTTAGAATTTAACTACTCAGACGACAGCGTAGTTATTTGCCAGGAAGGAATTACGTATGTAATTGGATTCGATTACCCTACTATTGGAGGTTTTAGCGGTAATATACCACAAATTTCAAAAGTTATAGAGTGTTGGGATCAAAATGATAACATTTTATCTACAAATATTTCAGAAGAAAAATTACAGGAATTACAAGTATTAATCAATAAAAATTACAGCCATGAAGCCAACGTATAACGAAGAGTATTTTTACGCAGTTGAGTTAATGATAAAGGGAATGATGCAACGAATGCATGATTTAAGCCACATGGCAAAGGAATGTAAACGTGGCGGTCTGGATAATTTAGCAAACAAATATATCGAGCGTATGGATTTATGCTCACGTGGTTTAATAAGGTTAAGCAGTTATTTAAGAACTATAAAATCGTAGAATTATGGAAAATTATTTTCAACCGGTAAGACCTAATGTAATGAGGTGTGCCAGATTTTGGCGTAATCAATCGCTTAGGGGTGATTTAATGGACAAAGGCGGTAGTTTCAATATTGATTTGTACCTTCGTTATTTAGAAGCGATAAATGAGCAAATTCAAAGACCTATTGTTAACCGTGTTAATTCTAATCTTATACAGAAATGAGCCGTAATAAATTCACTAAGCGGGTACTAATTGAGTTGGATTGGACCGATATAAATGAATTAAAGGACACGATGCGGAATTTAACTGAAAGGATTCTGGAAGGAAACGAGTGCTTTGAGCATATTGACCGAAGAAAAACACAGCCGGTAACTTTTCGTTTTAGTCAATGGTATTTAAGGAAGCGCGAAGCAGTTGAAAAGTCAGAAGGAAACATAACTATACACACGGTAAAAAGCAGGTTATGAATTTAGATTTACTTATTTTGGTTTTGGACGTTTGTATTTTATATTGGGTATTTAGGCAATGGTGGCATGGTGATCATTGAATTACATAGAACTCAGACGCCTTTTGCGGTTCTTGTTTCTAAGGAAACATTTGGGGACTTATATTCGATACTTTACAGAAACCGTTATATTATTTGCGAGGAAATGACCAGGAAGGAAATACGTTGGTTTTGTGATAACAGGTATTTATTTAGGGAAACGCATAAAACTGAACACGGTACTGTTTTCGAGTACAAGAAATTCAAAAAAAAAATGAGTCTAAGTTTACGGCATAACTTTTTAGTTCGGCATAACATAATAAAAGGGGATTTTATATGAAAACATTTTTACTTACTTCTGGATCGCATAAATATTTCTACAGGCTCCACCTGCGAAGAGTTAGGAATTTTAGGAAAAGAAAAAATTTATACACAAATAACGAAATAGATTAGAAATGAAATTAAGAGCAATTTTTGAACCTGCAAACCATGATACAAGTTTAGTAGTACAGCGGTTAGACGATGGCGGGTTATTTATAGAATTAAGAATCGATGACGGTTGGTTGGATATAATTCTATCAGAAAAGGAATTTGAGAATTTAAAAGAGTATTTAATTTTCACAGAAAAGTTTTTAGATTAAAAAATAATTTTTAATTTTGGTTAATAGTTCCCTTCGACATTATAGAACTAATGGTATTATTACCCTTGTTTTCAAAGTAGAGGTCGAAGGCTACGGAGAAAGCGAGGGTTTTTTTATTTAAAGTTTACTGGTTTTCTGAAAACCTTTAAAAAAGTATGGTTACTTTAAAATTTCACGATAAATATTTGCTAAGTAGAAATTTACAAGTTGAAGCAAAGAATTACAAGGAGGATGACGATGAATTTCATCACATCACTTTAAAAATTAATTTTGGTTATAATGATGACTATGAATTTATCAATTTAGATAAGTCTACGGCAATAAAATTCAGTAAGGAATTACGTAAACAAATAGCACGAATTGACGATGAGGAAGGGATTTAATTTTTATCGTAGCTATTGGGAAGTAGCCAACGAATTATGCGACAAAGATAGACTTGCGTTTTACGATGCTTTATTGAAAAAACAGTTTACAAATGAGGAAACCGAGTTAAATGGTATGGTAAAATTTGCCTACCTTTCGCAGAAGCATTCCATTGATAAACAGATAGATGGCTATATTTCTCAAATGAGTAACCGACACCCTACCGAAGACCCTTGGCAAGGGGTTACGCAAGAACCTACCGTAGAGCCTACCCAACAAGAGAAAGAGAAAGTAAAAGAGAAAGTAAAAGAACAAATAGATTTTCAAGCGTTGCTTGATTTTATTAATTTGCATTTTAAAAGAGAATTTAAAGTAATAAACAAAAAGGTAAAAGCTAAATATCAATCCTTGCTATCTCAAGGTTATTTAAAGCAAAATATTACAACAGCCATATTGAATTGTAAAAACAATCAATACCATAAAGAAAAAAATTACCAATATTGTACACCTGAATTTTTTAGCAGAACGGACACTATTGATAAATATGGTTTTTCAACTACCGAAATTCAAGACGTTTATAACCCACCTATAATTCACGAATAAGATGTACAAAAGATTAAGTGAAATACAGAGTCAATTAAACGATATTAGGCACTTAAAAAATGTGCGAGGAAAATCAGTAGGTTGGACTTTTGATAATTTGCCGTATACAGTAAAAGAAGGTTGTACTACGTATATCGGGGCAGCTCCTGCAAGTGGTAAAACAGAAATATGGTTTGAATTTCTAATAAATTTAAGTTGTTTGCATGGTTGGAGGCACGTAATATTTTCGCCTGAAACAGGAAGCGCAGCAGAAGTTTATGCGGAACTATGTTACAAGTATATTGGTAAACCGTACACTATAGGAGAAAATTCAATGAGCCAAGGTGAACAGGTAAGTGCTGAAATGTTTATTAATGAGCATTTTATTGTGGTTGATCCAATTGACGAGGATTTAACACTTGAAAAGTTTTACTTATTAGTTGACCAAATAGAACGAACGGAAGCCGTAACAATAAATACCACAACCATAGACCCATGGAATGAATTAACAGAGGAATACACTAAAGACGATTTAGGGCGTGAGGATAAGTATTTGAGTAGAATATTAGGATTAGCCCGTAAGAACGCACGTAAAACAAAGCGACACAACTGTATAATAAACCACGTTCGCGATCAAGCTCCAATAACACAAAACGGACATACTTTTTACCCTATGCCAACTGCTCGTGATTTTGCAGGCGGTCAAGTATGGTTTAGAAAAGGTTTAACAGTTTTAATTCCGTGGCGTCCACCAGTAGGCTTAACAGACAATGAAGGTAATATTTACGTAGAGAATGAAGTTCATTTAAAAGTGGCTAAAAGTAAACCAAAAGGCGTATCTAAAAACGGAACATATAAGCTCTATTTAGATGTGCAAAAATATCAATACTATATGAAGGATTTTGCAGGTAATCGAATTTATGCAATGCGTTCAATAGATGAACAAAAAAGCAATTCTTTTCCTGCTCAGAACCCTCAAAAAGTAATTAACTTAGATATTGTAAACGGAAAAGAAATAATGAGTACTTCCGAAAAATTAAAAATGCAAAACAAAGACCCTTTTTAATATGAATAATTTAAACCTCACAAAAGTACGCATTGACGTTTTGAACGTAGCGTTAAAAATAAAAATTGCCTTAGATGAAATTAAGGAAAAGCAACCCAACCGCAGGGAATATATTGACCCAATGACTGAAAGCGTAAAACAGTTGCACAATGCCTACGAGGCTATAAAAACACTGCAGGAAGATTTACATTTAGCCAAAAAAAGAAACTACGACCTGGAACGATTGAACCTTGAATTAGGGGTTGAGGTAAGGGAACTTAAAAACAACTTAGAACTAACAAATAAAATGAACGAGTTATGATAACAATAAAAATAATACTTGCGATTATAGGCATATTAATAAGTTCTTACGTTATTTATGTTGAATATAAAAGAGGGTAATGAAAAAATTACGTGTATTAATAGCTTGTGAAGAAAGCCAAGCAGTAACTAAAGAATTTCGTAAATTAGGGCATGAAGCATTTAGTTGTGATATATTACCATGTAGTGGTGGGCATCCAGAATGGCACTATCAAACAAATGTTTTTGATATTATTAATGAATGTTGGGATTTAATGATAGCGCATCCGCCCTGCACATATTTAGCTGTAAGCGGTGCGGGTTGGTTATACAATAAAGACGGGTCCAGGAATGAGGAACGTTACCGTAATCAAATGGAAGGACTTGAATTTGTACATGAACTAATGGATGCTAAAATTCCACGAATAGCGATTGAAAACCCTATTTCGGTAATTTCAACTTATATAAGAGAACCCGACCAAATTATTCACCCGTGGCAATTTGGCGACGAAGCTACAAAATCTACGTGTTTATGGCTTAAAAACCTTCCATTATTACAACCTACTAAAATAGTTGGTAAAGGTGAAGTATTTGAATGGATAGATAAGAAAACGGGCAAAAAGAAAAAGCAAGGCTTGTGGTATTATAATGCTTTATTACAAGCTAAAACACCTGCAGAAAGACGAACACTAAGGAGTAAAACGTTTCCAGGTATTGCAGAAGCAATGGCAAAACAATGGAGTAATATAGAAAAAGTAGGAATACAAAAAACAATATTTGATGAGGTGTAAAAACTGCAGACAATTATTTGAGCCGGTTCGATTCAATCAAAAATTTTGCTTTGATCCTGAATGTGTAAAAGTTTGGGTAACTTCCGAAAAGGAAAAGCAATGGAAAAAAAAGAAGGCGAAGTTAAAAGTCGAGTTAATGACGTTGCAGGATTATATTAAACTTGCACAGCAAGTAGTAAACAAGTACATAAATTTAAGAGATAAAGGATTGCCATGTATAAGCTGTGATAAAATAATTACAGGACGTGTAAACGCTTCTCATTTTTGGAATGCTAATAATCATTATAACGTTCGATTTAATGAAGATAATATCCATAGCAGTTGTATTAATTGTAACCAATTTATGAGTGGTAATTTACTTGAATATCGCAAAAGACTTATTTTGAAAATAGGAATTGAAAGATTTAACAATTTAGAAATTGAATCCAAGAAAACACGAAAATTCACAATAGAGGAGTTGAAAGAAATCATTAAAACTTATAAAGAAAAAATAAAAAATATTTCGTGAATTGTTTTGTATATTAAAAAATATATATATCTTTGTTGAAACATTAAAACAAAGAGCAATGAGAAAAATAAAAGAATATCAATTAAAAAAAGTTAGTACAGATTTCACCAAGGTACAAATAAAGAGTTCGCAAATGGCTTCGGAATACATACGTCAATTTTATTCTGACGATTTAGGTATTTATGAAAGTTGTTTTTTATTACTCTTGAATAGAGCGAACCAAACGATTGGTTATGCTAAAATATCCCAGGGCGGAATAGTTGGAACGGTAATAGATCCTAAATTAGTTTTCAAGTATGTAATTGAAAGTTTAGCGACTGCCTTTATACTTTGCCACAATCACCCGAGCGGACAATTAAATCCGAGTGAGGACGATAAACGAATAACTCAAAAAATCAAAGAAGCGTCAAAATTATTAGACGTAGATTTTTTGGATCACATTATTTTAACCGAAGAAACTTATTACAGCATGGCAGACAATGCCGATTTTTAAAACTAAAAACTATGACACCAGAAGTTTATAACGAAATACGCGATTTAAAGCACCAAATACGCGATTTAACGAATGTTCTTAACAAAGTAAAGGAATTAATCAAAGAAGCAGAAAAAACCGCTCAGAATAAAGAAAAAGAATTAATAACCAAAATCAAACAGCATGTTAACAAATTTTGAGGATTACACTAACGAATTAACTGTTGAAGAAATGGAATTAATACCAATAGTAATTCACGGATTTAGGCAGTATAAAAAGGAAAACCCTATAAAAGCCGAATTAATTATAAAACGAATGAATGAATACTTGCAGTATAACGGGATCCCGGTTAAAATGACAGGCCCCAGGTTGCGTAAAATGGTTAATTACATTCGTTCAAATGGCCTTTTACCTTTGATTGCTACGAGTAACGGTTACTTTACAAGTGATTGCAAACAAACTATTATGGATCAAATAAGAAGTTTACAGGAACGCGCGAACTCAATAGAACGTTGCGCTCAGGGACTCAAAAAATTCATATAAAAAATAATTAAAAAATATAGTTTATATTAAAAAATTTATTAATTTTACCCTAACATTAAAACAAAACAAATGAAAAATCTATTAAAAGCCCTGGCAGACTTCCAACAAGAAGTGCCGGTAATCCACAAAGGATCAACAGCAGAAAACGGTAAATCCACTTACCAATATGCGGACCTTCCTAAAATCTTTTCAGTAATTAACCCCTTATTAAAAAAGCACGGTATGGGTTTTACTCAGAACTTAGTAACAAAAGAAGGTAAAACGTTTTTAAACACTACAATTTTCCACGTTGAAAGTGGTGAAATGATTGATTCAAGTTGTGAAATACCTCGTATTACGATAGGATCAATGAACGAATACCAAAGTTTCGGTAGTGGAATAACCTATTTTCGCAGGTACTGTTTGGCTTCAAGCCTCTGTTTAATTACGGACATTGATAACGATGCAGAAGGTGAACAGGTGAAGCCTAAAAAAGAAACGTTGGATAACAAAAGATTTACCGATGCTTTAAAGGCAATTAACGAAGGTAAAATAACTATCGAAAAGCTAAAAGAGAAATTTCAATTAAGTGAAGCACAAGAAAAAGCATTATTGTTGTTATGAAAATGCAATCTAAAATAGTATTATTTGACGCTGATAGCCTTGTTTATCAATCGATTTACAAGGTTATAAGCTTCGGAGAAATTAGAGAAATGATAGCAAGTGGAAAATTACGTTTTGAAATTGAAATGGAAATTTTGCAACGTGGGTACGATAGGTTTGAAAAAATAAGTTTTGATATTTTAAACGAAATTGAAGAACATTTTCACGTTGAAAAAACAATGTACTTTTTTACTAAATGCAAAAATAACTTCCGAAAAGAAATTTACACTCAATATAAAGAAAACCGTAAAAAACCGAATAGGTGGATTTCTGAATTACGAGATTATTTAATTGATTACTGGAATAATTCATTTGCTCACGATGAATACGAAGCCGATGACCTTATTTTTTATAACGCTCAATTATTGAATGTAGACGAATATATTATTTGTTCAATTGATAAAGATTTAAAGCAAATAGAAGGTTTACATTATGATTATTATCAATTAAAAAAATATACTGAAGATGGCGAAGAATTTAAGGT
>JACCDU011330837.1_pt1 | contig 19570 bp, 17 predicted proteins | sample 7446081 | NCBI WGS metagenome assembly JACCDU01 (sample SAMN15323447, study PRJNA562643) | freshwater metagenome | isolation source: river surface water | place: USA:Blue River Watershed | collected 2017-08-17
AGGTTATTCGAATCGCAACATTCAGCTAGGCACGGGCCGCAAAAGTTGTTTTGCTATATGCGTTTATACGCGTAGCCGTATCCGGCGAAATAGAAAAGCCGGACATTGTAGCACGAACTATTGACTGTTCGGGTACCTAGAACGATAGAATCATTGACATGGCAATGATCACAAGAGCGGAAGCTGCTCGAGCACTTGGTGTCACCAAAGAAGCTGTCTATGCAGCGGTCAAGACAGGCCGTCTAACCACCAAAACAGGTGTGGATGGTCGCGTGCTTGTCAATTCCGAGACAATGAGGGATGAATGGGCTCGAAACACCCAAAAACGAGTTGGGATCGGCCCAAAGCAGCCCGGTCCTGGTGCTGAGCGTCCTGTTTTGCGACCGTTTTCAGAGCGTCAAGGCTCAAGAGATCGATTGGGTCGCACGGAGGAAGGGATTCCCGAATATGACGAATCTCGAGCCAGAACAGAGCACCTAAAGGCTGAGCTGCTTGAGCTGGAACGCAAGCAAAAAGAAGGATTATTGGTAAAAGCGGAAGAAATTGAGGCAAAATGGGTAGAAATTGTGACATTAGCACGAACAAAAATCTTAGGCATTCCGACAAAGGCAAAACAGCGCATTCCTGACCTCGATACCGACGCGATCACTGTTTTGGATGACATCGTTCGAGAGACGCTTGAAGACCTAGCCGGAGAAGCGGAGGAGGAAGACTGATGGCGACGATCGAATCGGTTGCAAGTTCAGCACTTCGAGCCTTCAAGCCACCAGAGAAGCTATCGCTGAGCGAATGGGCTGATCGTTATGCGTATTTGAGCGCGGAGAGCAGCGCCGAGGGTGGTCGATGGCGGACCTTGCCCTACCAGAAGGGCATCATGGACGCCATCACCGATCCCAAAATAGAGCAGATAACCTTAATGAAGTCTGCTCGTGTTGGCTACAGCAAAATCTTAAACCATACGATTGCATTTCACATCCATCAGGACCCTTGTCCGATCATGTTGGTGCAGCCAACGATCGAAGACGCGCAGGGGTATTCGAAGGAAGAAATCGCCCCGATGCTTCGAGACACGCCTTGCCTGCGTGGTCTGGTGAGTGAAGCGAAGGCGAAGGATGGCGCGAACACGATCCTGCAGAAGCAGTTCCCGGGCGGGACGCTGAGCATGGTTGGCGCCAACAGCCCGCGAGGCTTCAGGCGTGTCAGCCGCCGGATCGTGCTGTTTGACGAAACCGACGGCTATCCGCAGTCAGCAGGTGCGGAAGGCGACCAGATCAAGCTGGGCATCCGACGGACGGAGTACTACTGGAACAGGACGATCGTCGCTGGGTCAACACCAACGATCAAGGATTTCAGCAGGATCGAGAAGATGTTCCTGCAGGGCGACCAGCGACGGTATTTCGTGCCGTGTCCTGATTGTGGGCACATGCAGTATTTGAAATGGACAAACATGCGCTGGACCGACGGTGACCCATCAACCGCTGCATATTGCTGTGAAGGGTGTGGCGTGATGATCCCGCATTCGAAAAAGCGATGGATGGTGGAGCGAGGCGAATGGCGCTCCACCGCGGCCGGAAACGGAAAACATGTGAGCTTTCACATTTGGGCGGCGTATTCGTACAGCCCTAACGCAACATGGGCGAATCTGGTCGAGGAATTCCTTGACGCGAAGAATGATGCTGAGCAGTTAAAGACGTTTGTAAATACTGTTTTAGGCGAGGTTTGGGAGGACGAGTACGCGAGCAAGATCGGCGCAGAAGCCTTGGCGGATCGTGCGTCTCAGGAGGACTACGAGCATCTTGTGGTGCCATCGAAGGTGCTGGCCCTGACGATCGGCTGCGACGTGCAGGACGACCGGCTGAGCTTGAGCGTCTGGGGCTGGGGGCGGGACGAGGAGGCCTGGTTGATCGATCGATCGAAGCTCTATGGCGACCCTGCTCGAGGCGAGGTTTGGCAGCAGCTTGACGAGGTGATGTCGAAGCCGTTCCTCACCGAAGACGGCGTTGACATGAAGATCAGCGTCTGTGCGATCGACTCTGGCGGCCATCACACAGCCGAGGTCTATGCCTACGCCCGGGAGCGAATGGCAAACGGGGTGATCGCGATCAAGGGCATGAGCACCAAGGGCAAGCCACCGTTGGGTAAGCCGTCCAAGGTGGATCTCAACCGCAAGGGCCAGGTGGTGAAGAAAGGAGCCCAGGTGTTCCCGGTGGGATCGGACACAGTGAAGTCACTGCTGTTTGGCAGGCTTAAGCACAATGAAAAAGGTGCTGGGTATTTGCATTTCTATCCGACCGTTGGAACGGAGTACTTCGAGGAGCTCACCGCAGAGAAGCAGGTCCTGCGATACAAAAACGGTTATCCTCAGCGCGTGTGGATGAAGAAAAGCAGCGCTCGAAACGAAGCATTGGACGAATTGGTTTATGCGTATTCTGCATTGCATCGCCTCTATCAGCTCTACGACCGGCGCACGATCTGGGATCAGTTCGAGCGAGCGGTGAGGCCAGCAGAAGGGGAACCTGCCACGCCACCAGCCCGCAAGAGCCGAAAGGCGTTCAATGTTTTAGGTTGATAGGGCTAGACTTACGCAAAATCCAGCCTGGCAATGGCATTTCCATCCGAAATACGCGCTGGAGACGCCGTTGAATGGACGGATGATCTTGCGCCGACTGCAGATAGTCTTTCGTATTACCTTAGGACGAACGCAGCAAGTGGCGCGACGGCGTCTGGAACGCTGAGTGCCGGGATCTGGTCTTTCACCCTGAGTTCGGCTACCACCACTGCATTCACCAGCGGCCAGTGGTTCTACCAGGCCGTAGCAGTGACCAGCGGGGCGCCGACGACGGTGCGAACGGGTGAATTCACCGTTCTGCCTTCTCTTATTTATGCCGGTTCTGCGACTGCTGTTGATCTTCGCAGCCAGGCTGAGATCGATCTGGCCAATGTCGAAGCAGCAATTCGTGCTCTTGCAGAAGGTGCGCAAGAATATCGAATTGGTACTGCCACCGGCGGCCGGCTGGTCAAGCGTGCTGAGTTGTCTCAACTGATTCAGTGGCGCGATCGACTGAAGGCTGATGTGGCGCGAGAGAAGCTCGCGCAGAACGTGGCCAATGGCAAAGGCGATGGTCGGTCGCTTTACATCCGCTTCCACTGATCAATGGGACTCCGCACCTGGATTTTGAAACGCCTCGGCGGTCGTCGCATGTACGACGCGGCCAGGTGGAATCGCTTCACGGCTGATTTCCTTGCGCCCAACACCAGCGCCGATGCCGAACTGCGCGGCAGCCTCAAGGTGCTGCGGAACCGCAGCAGGGCCCTGGTCAGGGACAACCCCTATGCAAGGCAGGCCAAGCGGACGACACAGGTCAATGTGATCGGTCCTCGCGGGATCCAAATGCAGCCGCAGATCATGCGGCCCGATGGACGCGAGAAGGATGAACGCCGCAATGTGGCGATGGCAGCCGGATGGCGGCAATGGTGCCGGGCCGATAGCTGCGATGTGACCGGGCGGATGAGTTTTCACGCGATCGAGATGGCGATCGTCGGCTCGCTGCCTGAATCGGGAGAGGTGGGCGTGCGATTGGTGCGCCAGCCGATGGGCAAAAGCCGGGTGCCGTTGGCGCTTGAGCTGGTCGAGGCGGATCAGATCGATGACGATTACACCGGCTTCAGTGATCGGCCGGGCCACTACTGGCGGATGGGCGTCGAGCTGAACGAATGGGGTCGGCCAACGCGCTATGCCCTGCTGGTGAAGCACCCGGGTGATGCAGAGCTCGGCACCTACCTGAACAGGACCGAGAAGCATCTTTTTATTGATGCCAAGGACTTCATTCATATTTACATGCCTGACCGTATTGGTCAGACAAGGGGCGTGCCGTGGTTTGCGCCTGTGATCACCACGAGCTGGAACCTGGGCAAGTACGAGGAAGCTCACTGGACCCGGAAGCGGGTGCAGGCGAACAGCCTTGGTTGGATCCAGACATCCGACCCGGATGACTTCGGCAGCCGGGAGAGCGATGGCTCCCCTGCGCTCGAGGGTGACAAGCGCCTGTGGAACACGGAGCCTGGCAGCTACAACTTCCTGCTGCCGGGTGAGACGGCTATCCCGCCTGACTTCGGGCCGGACGACAACCAGTACGAGAATGTGGTCAGGAATCTGGCCAGGCGGTTCGCCGCCGGATTCGGCTGCAGTTACGAAACGTTAAGCAAAGACTTCAGTGAATCGAATTACAGCAGCAGCAGGCTGAGCATCCTCGAGGACCGTGATCACTGGCGCGTGATCCAGTCGATGCTGATCCAGCAGTTCCACCAGCGTGTGTTCGAGGAGTGGCTGATGGCAGCCGCTCTCACCGACCTGCCCATGCCGATGTTCTCGGATGTGTGGGCCAGGCCTGAGCGGTACAACGCTCCGCATTGGCAGGCCCGGGCATGGAGCTGGGTGGATCCGGCGAAGGAGATGAAGGCGCTCGAGATGGCGCGTGCGCTGCAGCTTCAGACGCATGCAGAGCAAATCATGGAATACACGGGTAACGATTTCATGGAAACCGTTACTACGATTGCAAAAGAAAATGAGATCAAGGAAGAGCTGGGCCTGACGCCCGGGAGCCCTGAGCCTGCATCAATGCCAGAGCAGATCAATGATGACGCCCTGATCGATGATCTCGGTCAGCCGGTCCGGCTACGGTCTGACCTATCCAACCTTGCTCGCGCACAGAAAGATGGCTGAGGTCAACGGGGTCGAGATCGACTTGATGCCCACCGAGGGCATGCGCGAGGAGGCTAAGCGCTATCAGGGCTGGAAGGAGGAGGGACGCGATGGCGGCACAGATGTGGCCGCCACCCGGGCCCGGCAAATCTTGAGCGGTGACGAGCTCAGTGCTGACATTGTGATCACGATGTCGGCATGGTTTGCTCGGCACGAGGTGGACAAGCAGGGTCAGGGCTTCAGTCCTGACGAGGACGGCTATCCATCGCCAGGTCGTGTGGCGTGGGCCGCCTGGGGCGGTGATGCAGGAAAAAGGTGGAGTGATGCGAAGGCCGATAGCATCAAGGCAGCACAAGAACGCTCTATGGAACTTCGCGCAGCCCCTAACGAATTGAAAGAAGGGGATTTTGTCAGTTGGGACTCGAGTGGCGGTCGGGCTCGTGGTCGAATCGAGCACGTCATGCGCGAAGGGACCCTCGGTGTGCCTGACAGCGAATTCAGCATTGATGCAACCGAAGAGGATCCGGCTGCCCTGATCAGGATCTACCGCAATGGTGAACCCACTGAGACGATGGTCGGCCATCGCTTCAGCACGCTCACCAAAATCCAGCCGATCGACGGCGAAGAGGGGCGGCCCTATCCAAACGAGCACGCGGCTCGACTGCTGGATCCGGGCATGTTCGAGCGCTTTCGTCGCGTCAATGACGACCTTGGCGCAGGTGTTGATGCGATTTACGGCATCAACGAAGACGAGCCGGTGCGGCTGCAGGCAATTCGATTTGATGCCTCTCGCTTTACCGTGTCTGAGGCAAGGCAGTGGCTGGATGACAACGACTACCAGCCGATCGAATTCGAGGAAGCCACTGGAGAGCGTGTCATGAAACTTGATCTGAAGCGGATCAACAAGGAAGGCCTCAAGCGCGAGGTCGCGCATGGCATGCGTGTTGAGGAGAAGGCTGACGACCGGCTGACCTTCTCATTCAGTTCAGAAGCCCCCGTGGAGCGCTGGTGGGGACGAGAGGTGCTCGTTCACGACGAAGAGTCGATGGACCTGGGCCGCATGAACGATGGCGGCGCCTGGCTGTGGAACCACAACCGGGATGTGGTTCTGGGCGTGGCTGAGAGGGCTTGGCTGGGTAGTGATCGCCGGCTTTATGCAACGGTGAAGTGGAGCCCCAACACCATGGAGAAGGGGACCGAGGAGTATAAGCGCCGCCGCGACATCGAAGCAGGAATCGTTCGTAATGTCTCTTTTGCGTATGAAATTGCAGATGTTCGCGAATCCTCGAACGGTGATTTCTTAGTTACAAAATGGAATGTACTGGAAGTATCATCTGTGAGCGTTCCGGCTGATCAATCGGTTGGCCTTGGACGTGCCCTTGATGTTGTAGAAGCTGCTGACGTTATGCTTGACCACGAGCAGTCCGCCGAGCGCGGTACTGAAAAACAACCTGTGCCCTCAACAATGGAACAATCCATCGACATCAAAGAGGTGCAATCCGCCGCTCGGGCTGCTGAGCGCGATCGGGTTGCCACCATTCGCGCCATGTGCGAACAGCACCAAGTCGGCGCCGACCTGGCCGACAAGCTGATCAATGACGACGCTTCTGTCGATCAGGCTCGCGAAGCCGTCCTGACCCAGCTCGGCCGCAGCCGCAAGGAGTTCCAGGGCCGCGTTCACGACGACGGCGCTGCTGCCATCGGCCTGACCCAGCAAGAGGTCAAGCGCTACAGCCTGATGAACGTGATCCGTCACCTGGCTGATCCGACCGATCGCTCTGCCCGCGAGGCCGCTGCTTTCGAGATCGAGTGCTCCAAGGCCGCCGAAGGTAAGCTGGGCCGCGCTGCCAAGGGTGTTGTGATGCCCTGGGACGTGCTGTCTGCTCCTGGCACCCGCAGCCAGAACGTCGGCACCGCTACCGCTGGCGGCTACCTGGTTGACACCCAACTGCTGACCGGCTCGTTCATCGACCTGGTTCGCAACCGCTCTGCCCTGCTGGGCCTGAACGTCACCACCCTGACCGGCCTGGTCGGCAACGTCGACATCCCCAAGAAGACCGGTGCCACCACCGCCTACTGGGTTGGTGAGGACGTCGCTGTCACCGAGAGCGCAATGACCCTGGGTCAGATCTCGATGACCCCCAAGTCCCTGGGCGGCTTCGTCGACATCACCCGTCGTCTGATGCAGCAGGCCTCGATGGATGTTGAGGCAATGGTCCGCGCTGACCTGGCCGAGTCCATCGCCCTGGCGATCGACTACTCCGGCATCTATGGCCTGGGTGGCTCCTCTGCTCTGCTGGGCATCAAGAACATCACCGGTGTTGGCTCGGAAGCCCTGGCCAGCAACGCTGATACCAACAAGTCCATCGACGGCACCACCTACTACTTCGGCACCTTCGCCGACTACGTCAACATGGAGACCACCGTTTCGGTGGCGAACCTGGACGTGGATTCGATGTTCTACGTCGGCAACGCTCACGTTCGCGGCGCCCTGAAGCAGACCCTGCGCAACACCAACAGCGAGCGCTTCATCTGGGAAAACAACGAGGTCAACGGTTACGGCGCTCGCGTGTCGAACCAACTGATCGGCTCCAACGTGATCTTCGGCGACTTCAGCCAGGCCATCTTCGGCTTCTGGTCCGGCGTTGACATCACCGTCGACCCCTACAGCAACAGCACCAAAGGCACCACCCGCATCGTGGCTTTCCAGGATGTGGACTTCGGTGTTCGTAACCCCGGTGCTTTCGTGTTCGGCTCCGGCAACGCCTGATGAGCTGGTTCAAGCTGACCACTGACGTGATGGTTCGCGGCACCTCCCGGGCAACCGGTGAGGTGCTCGACCTCTCCGAGAGTGAAGGTCAACTCTTGGTTGGCCTGAGTCGTGCTGTGCGCTGCGAGGCACCTGCGCCTCCAGAGCCTGTTTGCCCCATGCCCACGCCAGAGGTGAAAAAGCCTGTTGTGCGTCGCACCATCAAATCACTTTCCCAGGAGGATTGATCCATGGCTCTGAATCAACGCAATTTTGAAGCGCTGCAGCACTTCAGCGCTTATGCCCCCGCAACCGTGACTGCCACTGGTGCTGGCACTGGTGTGGACCTGATGGGCTACGACGGCGACGTCGTGTTCGTGATGCAGGCGACCGCTGCTGGCGCTTCTGCTGGCTTCTCGGTGCGCCTGGAGCACAGCGATGCAAGCGGCAGTGGCTACGAAGCCATTACCGGTGGTGCATTTGACGACATTGCGAACGCTGCTTACATCGATTCGGTAACGATCTCAAAAGATGATGTCAAGCGTTATGTGCGCGTGAACATCCACACTGAGACTGGCACCGCTAGCTCGATCATTTCGGTTACCGGATTCGGCGTCAAGAAGTATCAGTGATCATCGACGATCCTGCTATTTATTTGTCAGACTTTGGCGTCACTGTTGTCAGTGGCGCCATTTCTGGCCTCGGCATTTTTGATTTGCCGAGCGAAATAATTATTGACAATCAAATCATTTCGACGGATTATTCGCTTACTTGTGCTGCTTCGGAGTTTGGCCATTTGCTTTACGGGTCGCAAGTAACCGTAAACGGCGTGCCTTACACAGTGCGTGCAACGCAACTTGTGCACGATGGCGTTTTTGTTCAGATTAGCTTGCAAAGGGATTTAGAGACTCCTTCTTCGGTCACAACCGCATCTGTTGATGGTAATGGTGCCGAAGTTGAAATCGATGACTTGGGTGTTGTACAACTTGATCCAGACCTGGATGGTGGAAGCGCCAGTTCTGAGTACATTGATGGCAACGTTCTTGATGGTGGCGCGGCATGAGTAGCACTGCTCGAATTCGCCTTCGTCGCGATGTCGCCGCCAACTGGACCGCAGCCAACCCAACCCTGCTGAACGGCGAGGTCGGCGTTGAGACCGATAGCCGACGCTTCAAGATCGGCGACGGCACGACTGCCTGGAATTCTCTTTCTTATTATCTTAATGGGGTTTCCGCTAGGGGTCAGGCTAGCAAAACAACCGATGGTACGGTTACTGGCTTGACCCAAGGTGTTTACAAAAGCACTGGTCTGACTGCAACTTTGGATAGTTCTACCGCCTTTGGGATGTCCCTGGGAACAACTGATCTTTTTGCGCTTAAGAATACAAGTGGCTTGACGCAATTGATGCGTTTTTATGTCTGCATTGATGCTTACACGAGTAGCGGTCAGACTCTTGGCATCAAGCTGGCCAAGAATGGCACTGCAATTGATCAAACGGAATCACGCAGTGGCGTAAACCTGAACGCCGTCGGATCGCTTCTGCTCGAGGATGCCACCACCACCGGCACCGGCACGCCCGAGGTCAGTCTGGTGACAACCTGGATCATCAGCATGGCGGCGAACGATGAGGTTTCGTTGCTCATCGCTAATCACGGCGGCACCGAGGACATCACCTTCAAGCGCGGTCGGATCATCGCAACGGAAATCGATTCATGAGCACCAAGCGCGAACTGATCCTTCAGGCCATCAAGACTGCATTGACCGGTTCGGCCACCCTGGGCGCCACCGTGTATCGCAGCAGGGTGACCCCGCTCGCCCGGGGCGAGTCTCCGGCTGTGATCGTTGAGCCAGTGCGGAACGATGTGGAGCAAAACACGTCACTTCCAACTCTCGATCATTCGATGCAGGTAAGAGTCGCTGTCATCGTGCGCGGAGACACGCCTGATCAATTATCTGATCCAATCGTCGCAGCAGCGCATTCTGCGATCATGGCAGATCTTACCCTTGGCGGACTTGCGATAGACGTTCAACCCGGAGAAACAGAATTTACAATGCAAGACGCTGACACTCCTGTTGGTGTTATCTTTTCCATTTACATTGTTCGCTACCGCACTTCAGTGGGCGATCTTTCAACCTGAGGCGACTACGATGATTGATGAGTTCCATGGGCAGGGTGGCTCCTACATCCTGGATCCCGAAACTGGCGTTCGTGTTCTTGTCGAACGCACCGCTCCCCCTGAAACCCAAGAGGTAATTTCCAATGGCTCTTCTGACTCGCAAGCGCCTGATTCTGTTGGAGACGGAATCGACGTACGGGACGGATCCGACTCCAGACGGCGCAGACGCGGTTCTGGTCAGGGATTTGAACATCACTCCCCTGCAGAGTGACGTCGTCAGCCGCGACCTGGTCCGCCCTTACCTGGGCGCCTCTGAGCAGCTTTTGGCCAACACCCGGGTGGAGTGCACCTTCAGTGTTGAACTGGCCGGCTCTGGCACCGCTGGCACCGCTCCTCGTTACGGCAAGGCGCTGAAGGCCTGCGGCCTGAGTGAGACAATTGTCGCCACCACAAGCGTCACCTACGCCCCGGTGAGCTCCTCTTTTAGCAGCGCAACCATCTATTACAACATTGACGGTGTTCTGCATAAGGTCACAGGCGCTCGCGGCACCTTCACTATCAATGGCACTGTTGGACAAATTCCAACCATTGATTTCACCTTCACTGGTGTTTACAATACGCCGACGGACACTGCCCTGCCGGCCGTGACCTACGCGAACCAGGCCACGCCTGTCGTGTTCAAGAACGGCAACACCACCGGATTCGAGCTGCTGTCCTATGCCGGCTGTTTGCAGTCTGTAACTTTCGACGTGGGCAACAGCCTGGTGTACCGCGAGCTTGTTGGTTGCACCAAGGAAGTGCTGCTGACCGATCGCGCTTCCACCGGCACTGTGGTTCTCGAGGCCGTCACAATGGCCACCAAGAACTACTTCACGGCCGCCCTGACCGATAGCAGCCTTGGCAACTTGCTGTTCCAGCACGGCCAGACCGCTGGCAACATCATCGATTTCGCCTCCACCCGAATCGACATCGGTGACGTGTCCTACAGCGATCAGGACGGCATTCACATGCTGAACATTCCTTATACCGCAGTGCCTAGCACAAGCGGCAACGATGAATTCAGCCTTGTTTATACTTGATTCGGCTGGCAGGCCAATTCAGCAGGGGCGGAGCCATGACCGCCCCTTTTTTATTGCGTGTATGATTAGAGAGCAGTGCCTTCCAGTCAATGGCGTTTGTCCGCAAAAAGGTCAAGACATTCAAGTGGCCCGTTACCGTCGAAGAGCCCAGCGACGGCGGCACTTTTGATTCGAGCACTTTTGATGTTGTATTTAAGCGTCTTGGGCGCAATGAGTTCAGCAAGTTATCCGAAAAGGGTGATCTGCAGCTTCTGAAGTCTGTGGTCCTCGGGTGGGATGGTATCTCTGATGAAGACGGCCAGGACGTGCCGTTCTCGATGGAGGCCCTGAAAGAGTTTTCCGATGATCCTTATTGGATTCGTGGCGTGCTCAAGGCTTACACCGAGACGTTTGATGGAGCAAAAGCGGGAAACTAAAAGATGCCGCCATTTTTTGGACAAAAGGCGGCAAACGCGTAGAAGATAAAAGCGGGGAGGACGCTGCCGCGTTTGGCATTGTTCTTCCTGCTGAGCCCGAAGAAAACACTGAAGAGCATTTTGATGTATGGGAAGAGAACTGGGATATTGTTATGATGTTTTTGCGAATGCAAACACAATGGAATACGACAATGGCCGGCTACCTCGGATTGAAATACGAGGTACTGCTGATGCCGGGCGGCTTATTGGACCTATACTCGGTTGATGATCGCCTCGAGATGATGGAGGGGCTGCGGGTAATGGAAGCAGCCGCTCTCACCGAGCTCGCCAAGGAGAACAGCGATGGCACCTAAACAGGTCACCGACATCCTGGTTCGCCTTGGCATTGAGGGGTTCGAGGGGCTTGAAAAGATCAAAAGTTCTTTTAGAGAACTTGGCAAGGTCAGCAATCTGACCGGTGATCAGATTCAAGACGTAAGAGCACAGATTTTAGATTTTGCAAAAGAAGCAGGAAATACTCAGCGTGTAAATAAGGGGCTAGAAGAAGCATTCAGGGGCTTGCTTGGCGAGGCCGAGCGCGGTTCTGATGTTTGGAAACAACTTAATGCCGATCTATCTAAATTACGACAGGAATCTCGACTTACCGATCGAGAGATCGCTGCCCTGAGAGATGTAATTATTAAAGAGACCCAAGCTCACAATCAATCTTCGTCTTCCATTCGCGAGCATATCAAGTCTCTTCAAGAGCTGAGGAGCCAGGCCTCTTTGAACGGCAAGATTCATCAAGAGCTTGGTGCCGATATTCAGAAACTAACTGCCACCCTTAATAGCGGATCACAAGCAAATAGAGAACATTATAAGTCTTTGGGTCAAATACTGGCTGTAAAGCCTGATAAAGTATTAAAACAGTGGGAAAATTATACTAGGATTTTACAAGAGGGCACGGCGTCGGCTGAAAAGCTAGAGGTTGCGCAGCGTCGACTGAATCAACTTTCTGGTGCTCCCCGTATTCTTGAGCGTCGCAGAATCGCGGAATCCGCTGCGATCACTCAAGATCCCGAGTATCTGCGTCGATTTGGCTTTGCTGGCGCTTCCCTGCCGGAATTGCCAAACACAAACGCGGGCTACGCTCAGCAAATAAAAGAACTGAATCAAGACCTTGCAAATCTCAATCGCACCAGCGTTGAGTACTTGCAAACACAAATGCAGCTTGCTGGTGTTCAGCGCCAAGCGACCGAAGTAACGCGTGGTTTTGCCCAGGCTCTTGTCATGGGCCTAAGAACTAAAACAGTAGAAAATAGCACTCGAAATCTGCAAGAAGCCATCACGGCTTTGCGTGCAGAAATGCAGCAACTGGACACCAGCACTGCCGAGGGATCAAGGGTTTATGCGGAAAACGCAAACAATGTTCGACAACTGGAGGGTCAGCTAAAGAAACTGGGAGACAGTTATCAACATGTTGCGGATATGGCGACGCAAGCGGCAACTGCGGAACAAAACGCAGCCAACGCTCGCACTCGTGGCAATTATTTCAATCGCGCTGCTGTTAGACAACAGGAGCAGGCCTTTATTGAATTGCGCCAAAGAATTCAGCAGGGCGTTGCAGGCACTCCCTTGCTACTCCCTGCGGCTGGTCAGACAACTGCTGCAGGCACAGGTCTTGCGATGAGCGGGGGAGCGCGTCCTTTTATCAGTGAAGAACAACGGACAAGATTCTTTCAGCCAGGCGAATTAGGAAGTGTTATTCCTCGAAGTTTTGGCCCTGAGGCCACCCCTGAGCAGCTTGAAAGAAATCGGAGGTCAGTTATTGCACAGTCCGATGCCTACTCGGGTCTTGGTCGTGCAGTTGATCGCTCTCGACGTCCACTTAGGGAAATCTTCGCCGACATCAGCAAGACTCAGCAAGCAAGTAACGGCAGCGTCAACAGTCTTCAAGCTCAAATCGCCGCATGGACTGAACTGCGTAATGCTTTGAACAGTTCTGCACCGGCGTTTGCTACTGCTACCGGAAACATTCAGCGTTTGACTCGTCAGCAGGATGCTCTTGCTGGTCGTGGTCGAATCAGCCCCGCTCAAGCCGTTCAGACTGCTGGCGCCGTGATCTCCGGCGGTATCTTCGGCGGCCCTGAGGGTTTTGCTGGTGGCCTTCTCGGGGCTGGTGCAGGTGCCGCAATCCCGGGCCTTGGCATCGTGGGCGGCGCGTTTGCCGGATCGGCTGCCGGTGCTCAGATTGGCATGTTCAGGCAGCAAATTGCTGGCACTGCTGACTATGCGGCGCAAATCGGAAAGCTGCAGATTGCCTTGCGTGGAATCCTGGGCAATCAAGATGATTACAACAAGGCGATCGCCGCTGCTGCCTCGGTCACGCGTGATCTCAACATTCCTCAGGCTGATGCCACCAGGGGACTCACGCGCTTGAGCGCTGCTGTGCTGGGAGCTGGTGGAAGCATCAATGATTCAGCTTTCGCTTTCAGGGCCATGTCGGAAGCGATCAAGGCTACTGGCGGCAACGCTGAGCAGGTCGATGGGGCGTTGCTGGCGTTGACTCAGGTTTTTTCAAAGGGCAAGGTTAGCGCTGAAGAACTGAATCAAATCGCTGAAAGATTGCCGGGCACATTTACGTTATTTGCGGAAGCCACGGGAAGAACTGGCCCTGAATTGCAAAAAGCTCTCGAGCAGGGGCAAGTCGGCCTAGATGATTTGATGAAATTTATTACATTAGTTGGAGGTAAATACGACGAAACTGCATTGAAAATTGCAAAATCGTCCGAAGACGCAGGCGCTCGGCTGCGAGTTGCGTTTGATGACATGCGACTCAATGTTGGAAAGGCATTGCAACCATTGGGCGCTCAACTACAGGAAGTATTCACCGGATTTTTGGTTTCTGTTACACCAGCCCTCGTTGCTATTGCAAAAGCTATTCCTTCGTTGGTTGAAGGCTTCCGAAAGGCCTATCAACAAGGTGGAATACTGAAAGGTGTAATAGATGGATTGATTGGGTCATTGATTGCGTTTGCAACCATTCAAGTATTTGGAGCTTTTATAGCTGGCGCCAAGGCAGCAATCACCGTTACTGGCGCGTTGGTAAAGGCTCTAAAGGCTCTTACTGCAGCGAATTTAATTGCTGGCGCAGCGGGCTTCTTAAAGAGCAAGCCTGGTCTCATTGCGGCTCTGGTTGCTGGACTAGGTGTTGGCATCGATGCTGCATTTAATCAAGGGAAGATCGTCAAAGGAATTACATCTGGAATCACTGGCGCAATTGATCAAGCATTTAGTGGCCTGGGGGCAATGATCCCAGAAATTCCTGCCCTGAGCCTCTCTGGCGGCAAGACGGATTTCCCGGATCCAAGCGGCAAGGATTCAGATCGCGACAGGAAACAACAAGATCGAGATCGAAAAGATTTATTCAATGAATTGCTTAATCAGCTTAATGCACAAAACGAAGTGCTGGCGAAGCAAGGTCGCCTTAACGAATCGGTCTCAAAAACCGAAATAGTCAGGGCGGCGGCGGCCCTGTCAGCAGCAGAGCAAATACTGCGCAATGAGCAGGCGCAATTGGATTTGCGATTGAAGTTTGGCGAGGTAAGCAAAAGGGTTTATGACGATCAACAAAAAGCGATTAGACTAGAGGCTGAAATAGTGAGGCAAGAATTTGCCAAAACAGTCAAAAAACTTCAAGAAGAAGCAAAAGGATTAGTAATCAAATATACGGGCGCAGGCGGAATAGCCGCTCCAGAAGAAACGCCATTTCAGCGTGCCAGGAGGGAAATTGCTCAAGGAATCCAAGAGGATCGCGCTCGCGCTGCTCAGATAGGTGGCGTAGAGGGGCAGCGTGCTGGCGCCGCTCTTGCCGGTCTTGACGTTAGACAGATTGCAACTCGCCAAATACTTGGCGCCGAGGTCTCAGGGTTAGAAAAAGAAATCAGAGACTTGCAGCAAGCTGGCAAAGAATTAAGCACATTGGATCAATTAAAGCAAAAGTATCTTCAGGATTGGGATTCGCTAGATCCGATCCTTCGCAATCAGCTTGAGCTCCTTGCCGCACAAAAAGATGCAATTGTTAAGCAAACGGAAGCAGCTAGAAATATGAAACAACTATATACTGACATTGGCATGTCAATCAAGGACGGCGTCGTCAGTGCTATCCAGGGGGCAATTGACGGCACTAAGACGCTTCAGGAAGTGGCGTCCGACTTACTGAGATCGATAGCCAATAGGCTTCTGGATGTCGCAATTAACCTTGCATTGTTTGGTGCGATGTCAGGTACTGGCAAAGGCGGTGGCCTGCTTGGTTTCCTGTTCAAGAATGCCATGGGTAATGCCTACGCCAAAAACGGCATCGTCCCCTTCGCCTACGGTGGCGTCGTCGATCGACCGACTTTGTTCCCATTTGCCAAGGGCATCGGCCTCATGGGCGAGGCGGGCCCGGAGGCGATCCTGCCCCTGCGCCGCGGTAGAGATGGTAAACTTGGTGTTACCTCGTCTGGAAATGGAAACGTTGTTGTGAATGTTAGTGTTGATGCAAGCGGCAGTAGCGTGCAAGGCGATGATCAGCAAGCTAATCAGCTTGGAAGAGTTGTTGCTATTGCAGTACAGCAAGAAATGATTAAGCAAAAACGTCCTGGTGGGCTTCTAGCCTGATCTCCCTGATGGCCACCTTCACCTACACACCGAGCTTCCAAGTTGATCTGGAAGAGGCGCCGAGGGTTAGGACGGTGCAGTTTGGCGATGGATACGAGCATCGACTTGAATTTGGCAGAAATACGCAGCCTAAAAAATGGTCGCTTCAATTTTTGAACAGAGATGACACCGAAAGAGACGGAATTCTTGCATTTCTACGAACCAGGGGCGGCGCCGAATCGTTTGACTGGACAGATTCGACTGGTTACGCTGGAAAATGGATATGTCAAGAATGGAGAACAAGTTTACTGAATTGCAATAACAATACAATTACTGCTGTATTCCGGGAAGTATTTGAACCCTGATGGCTGTACCCGTCTCAGCGCTGCAGGAGATTAACCCTGGCGCCGTCATTGAGCTATTTGAGCTCGAGCTCAACACCGCGCAGCATGGCGTCAACGAGACCTATCGATTTCATGCTGGAGCGAACAAAAACGAGCCAGGCTTCCTGTTACTCGAGGATGGAGACGATTTACTTTTAGAGGATGGCGGTAAATTTAAGCTAGACCAGCTTGACTATTTCGATGTAGTTTGGGCTGGCAATCCTTACACCAGGTTCCCTCTCGAGGCCGATGGCTTCGAGTACAGCGGCACCGGTCAGCTTCCTAGGCCCAAGCTGCGGATCAGCAACCTGCTTGGCACCATCACCGGCTTGATCCTGACGTTGCCACGCGGCATTGAAGGAGCGAAGGTGACTCGCGTTCGCACTTTGTTGCGTTATCTCGACGCCGTCAATTTTCCTGGAAGCGTTAGCCCATACAGCCCTGATCCAACTGCTGAGTTTCCGCGAGAGATTTACTACATCGATCGCAAAGCCGCGGAAACGCGTGACGCGATTGAGTTTGAACTGGCATCGGCATTTGACCTGGCTGGTGTCAGGGCGCCCAAGCGTCAGTGCATCAGCAGCTTCTGTCAGTGGGAGTACCGTTCGGCCGAGTGCAGCTACAACGGTAACGCGTACTACAACGAGAATGATCAAGCTGTTGCAACCCTTGCCGAGGATGTGTGCGGCAAGCGATTGGACAGTTGCCGGTTGCGGTTCGACCAGGTGGTCAGGGCCGGCACGGTGACCACAGGCAGCACCGCGCTGGTGCTCGATACGGCCACCACGGTTGAGGCCGGCTCGCCAGTGCGTGGTTTTGGTGTTCCGGCATCCACGACCGTGGTCAGCGTGGCCGGAAACACGATCACGATGAGCGCGGCTGCAACTGCCACCACCAATGTCACCACCACCGGCACGCTGCAGACCAACCGGACACAGATCATCGTTGCCAGCGCAACTGGGCTCAGTGTTGGCATGACGGTGTCGGGTCCCAGCATCGGCACTGGCACGGTGATCACTGCGATCGCTGGCACGACGATCACCATGGGGCAGGCAGTGGACTGGAACCTGATCAAGGGCGCAGCGGCTGCCAGCACTACCGGGTACATCGACTCCAGCGAGAGCTATTACGGCCGCGGCCGAGACGACAGCGGCGAGGTGGTGGGCACTGTGATCACAGTCAACAGCACCACCGGCATCGCAGTGGGTCAGTTCATCATTGGTCCTGGCATCCCATCTACGGCTAATGCAAAGGTAAGCGCAATCTATACCAATGCTGATGCCGAGTATTTCTATTCTTCGTGGGTGCAGACTACCTATGCAGCAACTGTCACGGGAAACAGTGGGACCTTCGAGTTCTACACGATCCCGGCGCAGTCGTCGCAGACCTACACGTTCTCGCCGCCCAGCAGGAACTACACCTTGCGCGACCAGGGCGTCCTGCCATTCGGCGCCTTCCCGGGTGTCGGCTCTTACTACACATGACCTGGCGCGACGCTGCACTGGAGCACGCCCGTGCTGAGTACCCACGCGAGGCGTGTGGATTGCTCGTGGTGGTCAAGGGCAAGGAGCGTTACTGGCCCTGCAAGAACATCGGCAGCGGCGACGAGCTGTTCGTGCTCGACCCGATCGATTTCGCCGCGGCCGAGGATGCCGGTGAGATCCTGGCCGTGGTCCACAGCCACCCGCACACACCACCGGCACCCAGCGAGGTAGACCGCACCGCGATTGAGCGCAGCGGGCTGCCTTGGTTCATCGTGTCGCCGTCAACCGGCGAGTGGAGCGATGAGCTGTTGCCGTGCGGCTACCGGCCGCCGCTGGTTGGCCGCCGCTGGGTATGGGGCGTGACCGACTGCTGGAGCTTGGCCCGGGACTGGTACGAGCATCACGGCCTGGTGCTGCGGGACTGGCCGCGGCCGCCAACGGCCGAGCAGTTCGAGCAGCAGCCAATGTTCGCCGACTGCTGGGAATCGACTGGGTTCCGGCAACTACTGCCTGATGAAGGCCTCGAATACGGCGATCTGTTGCTATTTCAAATCGGCAACCGCGGCCTTAATCATTGTGGTGTTTACATCGGCGATCAATTGGTCTTGCATCAACTGCGCAATCGACTAAGCAGCCGCGACATCTATGGCGGTTGGCTGCAGAAGTGCACAGGGCTTAAACTGAGGCATGCAGACGATTCGGGTCTACGGCCATCTTGCCAAGCTGCTTGGACAGCGCACGTTCAAGGCAGCCGTTAGCAGTGCCGCCGAGGCCGTCCGATTCTTGCTGGTCAATTTTCCGTGGCTGGAGCGGCACATGAGCGCCCAGTATTACCGCGTCACGGTTGGCGGCTTTGGCCTGACGCTTGACGACCTGCACCATCCGGTGGGGCAACAGGAGATTCGCATCATCCCCGTGATCGGCGGCGCTGGCGGAGATGTGGGGCAAATCTTGCTTGGCGTTGCTCTGGTTGTTGGCTCTTTCTTCTTTCCTGTTGCTGCTGGGGCTACTGCCGCGCTGACAATCGGTGGCAGCACCTTCACTGCTTTTGGTGCCAGCCTCTTTTTCCTCGGCACAAGCATGGTGCTGACGGGCGTCGCTGGACTGCTGACGCCAACACCACAGTTATCACTGGGCAGCGACGGCGCCAACGACCCGCGCAAGAGCTACAGCTTCAGCGGCATTCAAAACACCAGCCGCCAAGGCGTGCCAGTGCCAATCGTCTATGGCGAGACCCTGGTCGGCAGCGTGGTGATCAGCGCTGGCATTGACACCGTGCAGGTGAAGGCATGACAGGCGGCAAAGGCGGCGCAAGTGGTGGCCGGTCGCCATCGGAAGCCAAAGACAACCTGATTTCAACGCAGTACGCCGAGGTCATCGACCTGATTAGCGAAGGCGAGATCTATGGATTGAAGGATGGCGCGAAGTCTATTTTTCTAGACAATACGCCGCTGGTCAATGAAAAGAATGAATTTAATTTTAAAAACGTCGAATGGCATCAACGGACGGGCATTGGATCAGAAGCGCAACAGCCAATCCCATTTGGATCTGGCCCTGCGAATGAAGTTCCGGTTGGCGTCACCGTCGAGAAGGACACGCCTGTCGTTCGCACGATCACCGACAACAGTATTGACGCGGTGCGGATCACCATCTCGGTACCGCAACTCCAGGCCTTCAACAACCAAGGCGACATCGTCGGCCAGAGCTTTGAACTCAAGATCGAGATTCAATACGCTGGCGGGGCTTATGAAACCAAAGTCAGCGGCACTGATGGCACCATAAAAGGTCGGTCCGCTGACAAGTACCAGCGCGATTACGAGATTGAGCTTGATGGTGTATTCCCGGTCAACATCCGCGTCTCACGCATCACAGCAGACTCTACAAGCGCGAAAGTCAGCAACGCGTTTCAGTGGACCAGTTACACCGAAATCACCCGCGCCAAGTTGCGCTATGGCAACAGCGCCCTCGTCGGCATTCGCGTTGACGCTGAGCAGTTCAGCAACATCCCGTCCCGCAGCTA
>JACCDU010161489.1_pt1 | contig 19555 bp, 15 predicted proteins | sample 7446081 | NCBI WGS metagenome assembly JACCDU01 (sample SAMN15323447, study PRJNA562643) | freshwater metagenome | isolation source: river surface water | place: USA:Blue River Watershed | collected 2017-08-17
CACCGTAACCTGCAACAACAGCTACTTTACCCGCTAACATTAAGTCAGTCGCACGACGAATCGCATCTACTAATGACTCTTTGCAACCGTATTTGTTATCAAATTTAGACTTCGTTACCGAGTCATTTACGTTGATAGCTGGCAAGAATAACGTGCCATTCTTCATACGCTCATACAAACGGTGAACACCAGTCGTTGTTTCTTCTGATAAGCCTTTGATGCCTGAAATTAACTCAGGATACTCATCAAAAACCATATTGGTTAAATCACCACCATCATCTAAGATCATGTTCAATGGTTGACGATCTTCTCCAAAGAATAAAGTCTGCTCGATACACCAGTTGAATTCCTCTTCGTTCATGCCTTTCCAAGCATATACTGGAATACCCGCTGCTGCGATAGCCGCTGCTGCGTGATCTTGTGTAGAGAAGATGTTACAAGATGACCAAGTAACGTCAGCTCCTAAAGCTGTTAAAGTTTCGATTAATACGGCTGTTTGGATAGTCATGTGAAGACATCCTGCGATACGCGCACCTTTAAGAGGTTGAGCAGCACCGAATTCGGTACGTAATGCCATCAAACCTGGCATTTCTGCTTCTGCTAATTGAATTTCTTTGCGACCCCAGTCCGCTAATGCAATGTCTTTAACTTTGAATGGTACATAGGTACCCGATTGTGATGCCATTGTGTTTATTTTTTGAAAGGTATTTTCTTAATAAAGTGCAAATTTAATGCATTTATTTGGAATTTTCTAGAAATGCCAAAACACTTTCTAACTGAATTCCTCTGGAACCTTTAACTAAAAGAAAGCTGTCTTGAATAGGATGGTCTTGGAGCCAGATATGGAGTCCAAATTTGTCTGGGAAATAATAAGCAGAGGGTAAGTGAATCAAGGCATGCTGCATATGCTCGCCTACCAATAAGACTTTTTCGAAGCCCAATGGGGCTATTAGTGAACCTAAGGCGGCATGTTCCTCCATAGAGGAATCCCCTAATTCGAACATGTCTCCTAAAATGACAATTTTGGGTTGTCCCTCAGTTTCTGCGAAATGCGAAATAGCAGCAGACATGGAAGAGGGGTTGGCATTGTAGGCATCCATCAAAACTTGGTTTGATCCTATTTTGATGAATTGTGAGCGGTGATTATTCGGAATATAAGTGCTTATTCCTGTATTGCATTGCTCATCGGTTAACGAAAAGAACTTACCAACTGCGATGGCTAATTGTATATTCTCAAAGTTATAAATGCCGGGTAGGTGTGAGTCGATGACCTGTCCGGAATCAACAGAATAGCGTACCATCGGTTTCGCCTCTACCAGGGTGGTGGGCATCGCCGTATTTGAATAAATGGCATTTTGCATTCCTTTTTCCCGAAAGATTTCTTGCACTGGTCCAGGCTGCTGAGGTAAAAAAGTAACTCCTTTAGAAGCATGTAAAAAATCAAAAAGTTCCCCTTTCCCTTTGCGCACGCCCTCAATTCCGCCAAATCCTTCCAAGTGCGCCTTTCCAATATTGGTGATTAAACCATGGGTAGGTTGAGCGATATCGACTAATTCTTTGATATCCCCTTGCTTGTTTGCGCCCATTTCGATGACCGCAATTTCGTGTTCTTTTTTAATGGAAAGCACTGAAAGTGGAACACCAATATGGTTGTTCAGGTTGCCGGTAGTGGCAAAGCAATGGTATTTTTGGGATAATACTGAAAATATTAATTCCTTCGTAGTTGTCTTTCCGTTCGAACCGGTTAAGCCGACGATGGGTATCGTTAAGGTCTGACGATAAGCAGTGGCTAAAGCTTGTAAGGCCAATAGCCCATCTTCAACAAGTAAAGTCCGTTCTCCTGCTAAATAATCCGCATCATCGATGATAGCATATTGAGCCCCTTTTTCTACTGCTTCTGCTGCCATTGCATTAGCATTGAAGTTAGGTCCCTTTAAGGCAAAAAATAAATTTCCTGCTTGGATTTTACGGGTATCAGTAGATACGCCAGTGGAGGATAAAAACTTTTCTAGAAGCGTTTGTGTATTGACAATCATTAGCCTTTTATGACAATTGACTGCAAATATCTACAAAAATTTTGGAACCCCTAAGATAATCTGACGTAGACTGACGATGATGATGACGATGCCGACTAAAACCATCATGGATTTTACGGGAAGTTTATTGGCTAAACGCGCTGCAATAGGTGCTGCAATAACGCCACCTAAGATTAAACCAATGATAACATGTAGATATCCTAAACCGATCACGGCAAAAAAGGTGAGCGATGAGGCCAGCGACACGAAGAATTCGGTCAAATTCACACTACCGATAGTGTATTTTGGGTGCCGTCCAGAGGCAATAAGAGTCGATGAAACGATGGGTCCCCAGCCGCCGCCACCGATAGAATCTAAGTAGCCACCAAATAAAGCCAACCAGCCCACCCGCTTTAACTGACGTTTTTCTTGGCGTTTTATGATCGCTTTTCGGATAATAATAGCACCTAAAAAGAGCGTGTAAACAGAAACAATCGGTTTAATGTATCCGGCGTATTGCTCTAAACTCGATAGCAAATAGGCGCCTAAAATGGCTCCGATCACCCCAGGGATCACTAGAGTTTTAAATAATTTGGAATTCACATTGCCAAACTTCAAGTGCATGTAACCTGATACGCCGGAAGTAAATACCTCAGAAGCGTGAACACTCGCTGAAGCCGCAGCAGGGGTGATGCCCACCGATAATAAAAAAGTGGTAGCCGTTACACCGTAAGCCATACCTAGAGCGCCGTCAATCATTTGAGCGATAAACCCACCTAACACATAATATAAAATCGAGGAATCCACCGTATTAAAAACGGCAATAATTTTTTCAGCGGTTAGGTAAGTGAATAAAAGATGACCTACTATCATCAATGCGAGTGCATTACTGATATGAATAATCACTTCGGTGATGCTGCGATCCCGCATCCAAATGGTTTGGATGGCATTAAAAATACTCGGAAATTTTCTTTTAGGAGGCATAGATTTTCTAATTCTCTACAAAGCTAATAGACTTTACTTAATCTACCAACAAAGTAGAGTAAATATTTTTTCATAAAAAAGCCGTAATTTGCATCTCCGTTTACAATAAATACATTTTATGCGTTCAGAGTATCAGTTCAGAGAGATCGAGAAAACTTGGCAAGCTTTTTGGGAAGCTAATAAAACTTTTCAAGCACAAGTAAATCCAGCGAAGCCCAAATATTATGTCTTAGACATGTTTCCGTATCCATCTGGAGCCGGATTACACGTGGGTCACCCGCTAGGCTATATTGCCTCTGATATCATGGCGCGCTATAAGCGTTTGCAGGGTTATGAGGTATTGCACCCGATGGGTTTTGACTCTTTTGGCCTTCCTGCAGAACAATATGCGATTCAAACAGGTCAGCATCCAGCTATCACGACGGAGCAAAATATCACGCGCTACATCGAACAATTAAAGAATATGGGCTTCTCCTTCGATTGGTCGAGGGAAGTGCGTACTTCTGATGCGTCTTATTATAAATGGACACAGTGGATTTTCATGCAATTATTTAATTCTTGGTATAACCAAGAAACAGATAAAGCGGAGTCGATTGAAACCTTAAAGACTATTTTAGGGGCCAAAGGTTCGATCGGATTAAAAGCCGTTTGTGATGAGGAGGTTTCTCGAATTACAGCTCAAGAATGGAATGCGATGTCTGCGGACGAGCAATATGCCTATTTATTGAGTTTCCGATTAGCTTATTTAGATGATTCCGTGGTGAATTGGTGCCCACAATTAGGGACGGTCTTAGCGAATGATGAAGTGAAAGACGGTGTTTCTGAACGTGGCGGTTATCCAGTGGAGCAGAAGAAAATGCGCCAATGGTCCATGCGCATTACAGCCTATGCCGATCGTTTGTTACGTGGACTTGACGAGGTAGATTGGGCTGATTCTTTGAAAGAGCAGCAACGTAATTGGATTGGAAAATCAATCGGAACGGATGTGGAATTTGCCATTGAAAACGTTTCGGATAAGAAGATAAAAGTATTTACTACGCGTGTGGACACTATTTACGGTGTCTCTTTTATGGTGTTAGCACCTGAGCACGAGTGGGTAGCAGAATTGACTACTGTTGAACAAAAACAGGCGGTAGAGGAGTATGTGAATTGGGCCAAAACTCGCTCTGAACTCGACCGTGTCTCTGAAGTAAAAACCGTTTCAGGAGTATTTACGGGAACCTATGTGATTAATCCTGTGAACCAAGAGCGCGTTCCTTTATTCCTTGCAGACTATGTGTTAGCCGGTTATGGAACGGGTGCGGTGATGGGAGTACCTTCTGGTGATCAACGTGATTGGAACTTTGCAAAACATTTCGATTTGCCGATTCCTGCCATTTTAGATGGCCAAAAAGACATCGACAAGCAAGCTGATCCTACGAAAGAGGGAAAATACATCAATTCGGGAATGATTAATGGAATGGGCTATAAAGAAGCCACGAATACATTAATCGCCTGGTTAGAAGAGCAAGGGATAGGAAAAGGGAAAGTACAATACCGTATGCGCAATGCGGTGTTTAGCCGCCAACGCTATTGGGGAGAACCCGTTCCAGTCTATTTCAAACCAACAGCAACGGGTGAATTATTGCCTTATTTAATTGAGGAATCAGAATTGCCACTAGAATTACCTAAGATTGATAAATACCTGCCTACTGAAACCGGTGAGCCGCCATTAGGTCGTGCAGCTGCCGATTGGAAATACAAAGGTCTATATGATTACGAGTGGTCTACGATGCCAGGTTGGGCCGGTTCCTCTTGGTATTGGTACCGTTACATGGATGCCTTGAACGAGGGTGAATTCGCTTCGAAAGAGGCGATTAACTACTGGAAAGCGGTGGATTTATACATTGGAGGATCTGAGCATGCGACGGGTCACTTGTTGTATTCTCGTTTTTGGAACAAATTCTTGAAAGATTTAGGCTATGTGCCCGAAGAGGAATTTGCGAAGAAATTAATCAACCAAGGGATGATTCAAGGTCGTTCGAACTTCGTTTATCGATTAAAGGATTCAGCCAAAGTCACTTTTGTCTCTCACGGCTTAAAAGATCAATGCGATGTGGCAGCACTTCACGTGGATGTGAATATCGTAGAGAACGATGTGTTAGATCTGGATGCTTTCAAAAAATCACGAAATGACGTGCCTGCGGACGCGGAATTCATCTTAGAGGACGGCAAATATGTGTGCGGTTGGGAAGTAGAGAAAATGTCGAAGTCGAAGTTTAACGTCGTGAATCCGGATGATTTAATTGCCAAATACGGCGCAGACACCCTTCGTGTCTACGAAATGTTCCTAGGACCTTTAGAGCAATTCAAGCCTTGGAACACGAATAGTATCTCTGGATCGCATAATTTCTTGCGCAAGGTTTGGCGTTTATTCTTTGATGAATATACCAATACTTCTAAACTAGTGGACGCACCTGCGACTCCAGAGGAATTGAAAGTATTGCACACTGCGATACGCAAAGTTCAAGATGATTTAGATCGCTTCTCGTTTAATACCGTCGTTTCAACTTTAATGATCTGTGTGAATGATTTAGGCGCCTTAAAATGCTCGAAGAAATCCGTACTTCGCGAATTGGTTATATTATTATCTCCTTATGCACCGCACATCGCAGAAGAATTGTGGGGAGCTTTGGGCGAAAAGGAGGGTAGTATATCGTATGCATCATTCCCGGTATTTAATCCAGCTTTCTTAGAAGAGAATGATTTCAATTACCCAATTTCATTTAATGGTAAAGTGAAATTAACGCTCGCATTCCCAGTTACGGCAACCCCAGCAGAGATTGAAGCAGCTGTATTAGCTAATGATCAAGTGACGAAACACTTAGAGGGTAAGACGCCGTCGAAAGTGATCGTAGTTCCGAAGCGTATTGTGAATATCGTCTTGGGGAAATAGTTTAAAAATCGACCCGAGTGCTCAGAATGGGGATTAGGGGAAGCGCATACCGGTAGGCAATCGCTTTTGCATTTGAGTCATATCTTTCCTCAATGACATTATCGATGTCTAAGATGTTTTGAAGGTCCGCTCTAATGGTCCAGGTATGTTTCGCCCGGTTTAGTTTATAGGCGATGGAAAGATCAAGTCTTTGGAAAGTAGGATATTGCGCTTGCATTATTTGACTAGACGTTAATACGGTCGTATTTCTTCTAATTGATTCCGCTAAATTAATGGGCGTATACCGATTACCTCCCCTGATTAAATACCTCAAATTCACCGAAAATTTCTGATGAAAATCTTTTCCAACTAATAGATTAGCCGCATAGTTGTTGTTGAATTGTGTATTGTACCAAACGTTTTTTTTCGCCTTGTATTTAGTGTCAAATACAGAGGCGGTGATTAAATAATAAAAATCATTGCTTAAAAAACGTTCGAGCGTTAATTCAATACCTTTGTTTTCCCCTATTCCGCTATTTTCTAATACTTGGGTAGGAATTCCGGAACTATAATTTAAAAGCGAAAATGGGCTGTTTCTATTGGAATCGACGGGTGCTTGACTGATATTCTGAACATAGGCTTCTAGTTTAAGTCGTGTATTTTCCCCTATTCTTTGATCATACGAAATAACTTGGTGAAGCGATATGGCTGGCTTAATGTTACTATTAGGCAACCTGGGGGTAGTACCTACATATCTTTTATAAAAATACAAGGAGAGGGGATCCAATCGGGAATGTACACCTAATCCGAGTCCCAAACGTCCTCCTGATTTTGTTTCCCATAAAACAGACAGGCGCGGTTCCCATCCTTGGGCTTTGTTTAGTTCAAATTCATAGCGGTGAATCCCAGCCGTCATGCTCAATTGCGAGGTCCATTTTTTATGAAATTGAATATATTGCTGCCAATAATACGTCTTGTCTTTATCGTTCAGGTAAATGAGTTTATTTCGGAATTCATACAGATTATACCCTAATTGACTCGCATTAACCCCTATTTTTAGTTGTGCAGTGGAGTTAAATCGATGTAAATAATAGGTATTGAGGCGCCAGGTGGGGTATTGATAGGTTTGTTCTCGAGTCGTTACTGACCTCGTCTCCTGAATAATTTCTGTGGATTCAGTCATATAGGCTAAAACCGTTTTGATATGCCCACGCTTAAGTGGTAGTTTATGTGATAATCCACCTACGACTACATGACTATTGGTAAAATCACTCGTAGTTGTTTTTATATCTTCTGTATTATTTGCCCCCGCGATGCCCCATAGAGTAAAAGTTCCCGATTTTTTAGTCGGTAATTCAATTAAATAATTCAAATCCCGGTAGGCGGGTTTGAAATTGCCGGTATTGATATTTACCAAACCTGATTTAAGTAATATTTCCAAAGTTGAATACCGCAAACCTACTCGATAGGATCCCCCATTGTTTCCTACTGGTCCCTCCCCAGCTACGTCTAATCCAACAACGGAAAGCGTAGTCATCCATTCTTTCTTTTGGTTATTTCCCCTTCGTAAACTCAAATCAAAAACACCTGATGAGGCGTTCCCGTATTCAGCTGGGAAGGCGCCAGACATAAAATCTGAATTCGCTAAACTGGTCGAATTTATCATGGAAATGATACCACTGGTTGAACCTTGGCCATCACCGAAATGATTAGGATTAGGGATTTCAATTCCTTCCATTCGCCATAACAAGCCTTTGGGTGAATTACCTCGAATGATGATTTCATTGTTTTGATCTGAGCCTGCGTTTGTGACGCCCGCGAAATTTAGGGCCATTCTTGCAGGATCTTGAAATCCACCTGCATAGCGCTGGGCCTCTAAAAGACTAAATTGACGCGCACTAACTAGTGTAAATTCGTTTTTGGCGACTTCTTTCGACTTCTCTGCTTGAACGCGCACCTCTTGTAAAAAGATAGGTTTCTCTTCCAATTCGATGGCTAAATAGCTTTCTTTTCCAGCGATAAGTTCAATCTTAGGAACACTGAATTCCTCGTAACCTAGGGCTCGAACTCTTATTTGATAACTATTTAAGGGAAGATTTGAAAAGGCAAAGTAGCCAAGTGAGTCAGATTTAACTACTTGGTTGCCGGGAGAAAGGTATATATCGGCTAAATAAATAGGCTTTTGGATATGTTTATCCAACAGCCTACCTCTAATGTTTTGGGTTTGAGAAAAGCTAGTATAAGAAATGAAAAGTCCTATAATAATGAATGCTCTCAATTTTTTTAATTTCTGGGTGGACCACCTTGACGCGGTTGATTCTGCATCGTTTTGTATTTCTCTAATTGTTCGGGCGTCAAGATTGCTTTGAACTGTTCCGCCTGAGCATCGTTGATTTTTTTCATCTCAGCCATCATTTCCTCCCTCTCCATACCTTGTTGACGTAATTCCATCATCTTGTTCATGCGAGCTTCGATCAATGGCTCTACTTTGGCTACTTGCTCTTTGGATAAGCTTAATTCAGTGGTCATAAGTTCTACTTGACGTTGAATCATGACTTGTGGATCCATTCCTTGTGCGTGGATTTGTGTGCTGAATGCCATCATTGCTACAACGAAGGCAAAAATTGTGCTAATCTTTTTCATGTTATTTTGGAAAAATTGTTTCCCAAATATATTGATATACTTGTGTTGCCGGTATCTGCTTGTTGATATTTTGCGACGAAATAAAAACCGGATAATACGCTTGATCACAGAACGGACTGCCATGGGAACCCTTCACTAGTCTTGCATCAAGAGGAATCACGTCCATTCGGTAGCGGAATCCTAGTAACTTACGCGCTAATTTATAGGCCGCTCTGAGCTTTATTAATGGATTTTTGGGATCCATAAACATTTCGACTGGGTCATAGCCAGGTTTTTTGAAGATGTCAACGCAGCGCGCGAAGTCCGGAGCTTTAGCGTCATCAAGCCAATAATAATAGGTAAACCACTTGTCAGAATCTGCGACCAAAACGAGATCCCCACAACGTTCATGGGCAATCTGGTACTCTTTAAGTTCTTTTCCGCTTAGCACTTTTGCAACGCCTGGCACCTTTTCGAATAGCGCCTTGATTTCTTGTACGTTCTTACAATAGATATGTGCAATCTGATGATCAGATACCGCAAATGCTTCGCTTGCCCCTGGATCTAGTAATTCTAATCCTTGTTCCTCTCTAATCGCAATCTTTCCCGCTTCTCGCAATATCCGATTCAGGTGAATCGGCGTATTTACATCATTTATACCGTATTCAGAAAGTAAAATAATCTCCGAATTTTTCGATTCAAAATGGGTGATCAATTGCTTCAAAACTTGATCGATTTCTTTCAATTCTTTTCCAATCGCCGGTAAATCCACTCCGAATTTCTGTAAACAATAGTCTAAATGAGGAAGATAGATTAAGTTCAGTGTGGGATTGTATTTCTCATCCACATAGATGGACGCATCTGCAATCCATTGGGTGGACTTGATATTCGCATTAGGTCCCCAAAAGTTAAACAAAGGAAAGGTACCTAATTTAGCTTGTAATTCGTCTCTTAAATAAGCCGGATGCGAATAGCAATCAGGAGCCTTTACGCCGTCTGAATGGTATTGAGGGCGAGGAGTAACGGAGTAATCCGCTGATGAATACATATTATACCACCAGAACATCTTTGCGCAGGTAAAATTCGGATCTTTTTTCTTTGCTGCTTCCCAGATCTTTTCTGCACCAACTAATGCATTTGATTGCTTCCAAAACTTTACTTCCGAATCCGTTTTATCATACCAACCATTACCCACAATCCCGTGTTCTGATGGACTTTTACCTGTCAAATACACCGATTGTGACGTAGTCGTTACCGCAGGAAACGGTGGCTGGATTTTTTGAATCTGCTTCTTTTGGATATAGGCATATAAATAGGGCGTGTATTCAGCAGAAATTACGCTTTCGCTGAGACCCACTACATCGATAACGGCGGTTTTTTTCATGAGCCTAACAGTTCTTGAATCGTTTTTATTTCGCGGCTAATTGAATCCGCGATGGGTACTTGAAATGCCGCTGGCAACACTCCCCAGGTATAGGTTTCAATCTCCAAATGATTGGTAAATGGACTTTCCTTTTGAATGGCGAGTGTCTCTCTAATCTCTTTTTGTGTTGAGCCTACTAGTCCGTAGTTTTCTAAAAACAAGGGCACATGGAAATGCACCCGCCATTCGTCGTAGGTCTCCGGTTGATAGACATTGAAAGCCTCATCTAAATCTTTGAATTCTTGATAGGATCCATCTTTGCGCAAGGCTTTTACTTGGTGCAAATAAACTGGTTCCTGGTATTTCTGTAATTCCGCTATCTTTTCCGCTTCTTGTTCTCTTAAATCTACCCTTAGGGCAGAACTGATTTGAATCTTTCCAACGGGAATATTTTTAGACTTCAACTCCAGAATACTTGCCTTAGGGGCATCAAAACTCACTCCATAATGACAGATATCAAAGCATAATTGAATATGTCTTCGTATCAAATCTTCATTTCCAGCGGGCAATAAAACTTGCTCGTACCAAGCCACAAAATCACCGTGATTACTTAATAGGCCGTCCGGTTCGGGCTCGATATCAATGTGAATTACTTTACCTGTATTTTTTTCGATTTCAGCTAGAGCATCGACTACTTCTAACAGGTGTTGAGTCGAAATTTGCATCGCTTTCGTGCGCTCCTCGTCTGTATTCCACCAGTATTTATAAGATAGGGGAGACGTCGATATTCCTCCTTCCTTATCAGTTAAAAGCTTGGATAAAATATGGGCTAATCGAATCGTATAATCTCTTCGATCTTTTGTTGTCCAATCTGGTGCATGTACCTGATCTTTTACAATGGTGTTATGAAACCCACCATAAGGGAATCCATTCAACGTAAATACGTAGAGATTCTGTTCTGATAACCAGTTTTTTAATTCGCTTATCCTTGAAAAATCTTGCAAATCGATACTCGCTTGATTCGCAAAACGTAATCCTAAACCCATCGGCTGGTCTGGTGAAACCTGAGCTTTCACCGCAGGAACGTTTTGTTTTAATTGGGCAAAATGTTCTGACCAAATCTCTCCAGTATGAATATTGCTGCAATAACTCAAATGTCCGAAAGGCGTTATCATATTAGGCGATTTGTTCTAAGTAATCGACTGATTTTTTGATGAGATCGAAATCCATCTCGTGCACTTCCACGCCTTTGCCTACTTTTTCTAGCAAGGTGATGGTTAATTGACCACCTAGATGCTCTCTAAATTCGTTCAGTCCGTTCGTTAAGTTGACTTTATCATTATCTGCCAAAGCAGGATGGAAAATAGCAAAGCCCAGTTTTTTCAATAAGGATATAATTCGATCTACCTCTTCTTTCGTTAAATAACCTATCAAGTGCGAGTAAACGCTATCTAAGGCTATTCCTATCGCCACCGCTTCGCCATGACGTATCTTGAAATCACTTAAGTATTCTAATTTATGAGCCGCCCAGTGGCCAAAATCCAAGGGTCTTGCTGAGCCTTGCTCGAAAGGATCCCCACTTGCGATGTGTTGCATGTGTAATGAGGCACAACGGTATATCTGCTCAACCATGACTGACTTGTCGCGTTGATTCATCGCGTCAGCTTTTTGTTCTAACCAGGTGAAAAAGCTGATATCCTTAATTAAGGAGACTTTGACAGCTTCCGCAATACCTGAACGCCAATCACGGTCACCTAAACTTTCTAAGAAAGAATAATCATTAAATACGGCAACAGGAGGGGCGAACGTACCAAGGAAATTCTTCTTGCCTAGGTAATTTACACTGTTTTTAACCCCTACGCCGGAATCATTTTGAGATAGAACGGTGGTAGGAATTCGGATGAATTTTACACCTCTGTGGGAGATGGCAGCGGCATAGCCGGCCATATCTAAGAAGGCGCCACCTCCGATGCAAGCTACAAACGAGTGGCGATCGATTCCGTGCTCATCTAACGCGCGAATGACCTCCTCATAATAACGAGGGTCATTTTTGCATACTTCTCCGCCTGGTAGCACAAGAATTTCTGTGGCTAAATCAGCAGGTGAATGTTGTTGAAAATAACTGACAATTTCAGTGGTTAATTTTGGCTGAATATCTGTAACTCCTTTGTCGATTACAAAAAGAATCTTTTTGCGAAAGCTAGGGTTGCCAAAGTTTTGGACAAAATCAGCAAAAACGCGATTTTCAGGCGTAAATAAACGTTCCGTGAAGAATACCTCGTAGGAATAGGGTACCTGAAAATGTTGTTTTATGGATTGCATAGGTTTACGTAACGGCGAATTTTTTAGCTAAACCCAAAGATACGGGTAATAAGGCTAAAACAAAGAGGGCCATGATCCATTGTCCGCTCGATGCTACCCAAGCCGCATTCATCAATATAAGCGTCAAAACCCCTGTTTTTACTGTTAATCCGATGTTTTTACCTATAGGATTCTTAATCGCCACACCTAGTTTTCTGAAAATCAGGATAAAGTGGGCCAAGACAAATACCAAAGCATATGCTACTTTCTCCGCAAAAAATAACTGGGATGCGTGAACGATTAAAAACAAAAAACCGGCAAAATAAAGTGTAATCGCCTTGCCACCATGTACCTCACCTCTACTTACCAGCGTAATAGCTGCAATGTAAATTAACGGTATGCCGATCATTGGAAAATGCTCTAAAACCCCTAATTCATACACGCTCATTCCTAATAATAGGTTGAATGCTCTGCATAAACCCATATTAATAGGGCCAAAAATTCGCATGTGCTTTCCCTTCCAGTCATAAAATAAAGCCAGAACTGTCACGAAAATTGCCACAAATCCACTCAAACGACTTTGCCAGAACGCGAGAAAAATACCGAGTGCTAAAAGTGTGATGCCCCCTAAAATAGCTTCCGAGCGTTGTATTCGACCACTCGGTAACGCTCTTTCTGGCCTTTCAACTTGATCTAGTTCGTGATCAAAGACATCGTTAAACACGACGCCTCCAGCATACAGACACATACTGGCTAATCCAAGGAATACGGCAGGGTAGAACTGGTAGTCCAGTGTTCCAAAAGTGAATCCCACAATCGCTAATCCCGCCATAATATCAGATAGGGCAGTGACAACATTTGCGGGCCGAGTTAGTTCGGCAAAAGCTCTAATTTTAGACATTAGCGAATGAAGATCGAGTTTTTGTCTACGCGAGGAGCTTGCCCGCCACGTAATACCGTGTTGCCATTGTACTTCAAAGATTGATCGATTTCTAATCCATTCACAAAATCTTTCTCGTTGATTTGCCCACTTTGAGCGAAAGAATCAAGGGCATTTTGGTAAGTTACTTTTTGGATGTCTGCATTAGAAATCCCCTTAATTTTCATCAAGGCCGCCGTTTTAGGTATCGCCAAAGGATCAGAAATACCCCAGTCCGCTGCTGAATTCACCATGATGCGTTCAGATCCATATTGCTTCACAATCTCCACCATCCGCTCATTTCCCATCTTCGTAAACGGATAAATAGTAAAGGCAGCATAGAATCCTTTGTCTAACACAGATTTCACTGTTTCCTCATTATTATGATCAATTACCACCATATGGGGCGCTAAACCATGCTCTAACGCAATAGACATACTACGCTCTGTTCCTTTTTTCTTATCTCTATGCGGCGTGTGGACTTGTACGGGCAAATTCATCTCTTTGGCTAATTCAAGTTGTGCTCGGTAGTATTTTTCCTCTGCGGCTGTTTGGTCATCAAAACCAATTTCACCTACTCCTACAACGCCTTCTTTCTGTAAAAACAACGGTAAAATCTCCATTACCTCCTCTGCCAGCGCTTCATTATTCGCCTCTCTTGAGTTTAATCCAATCGTGCAATAATGCTTAATCCCAAACTGAGATGATCTAAAACGCTCCCAACCTACTAAACTCGCAAAATAATCCTTGAAAGAGGCTAATCCCGTACGCGGTTGTCCCAGCCAAAAAGCCGGCTCAATAATCGCCACTACGCCTGCATCAGCCAGTGCCTGGTAATCATCTGTGGTTCGGGAAGTCATGTGAACGTGAGGGTCGAAAAACTTCATCCCTTGTGTATAGGCTGCGAATCCGCCATCTACCTCTTGGGCAGTTTGTTTTTCCTCAGTGGATCCCTCGAAATGGGAGGGATTTAGTTTATGCTCGTTGGGGTTCTGGCACATATTAATAGGCTGTTTCTTCTTTTTCTAAGACCTTCCAGGCTTCTAGAGGGCTATTGTTGCTGATAAATTCAGCGGCTTTTTGATCGTTTGGATCTTCACTTTTAGCAAGTTTCGCTAAATCTTGTTCTTTTGTTTCGGTCTGGAAGTTTCTGATTAATCGCCAAACTTGTGACGGTACTCGTCTTCCTGCTGCCCATCTTTCATGTGCAAAATCGGCTAAAGTATCTGCCAACGTTTGATTCGCACGTTCATCCAAACCTTCGATTAAATGGATAGGCTTATCATTAAAAATGCATTTTAAGACTAATTGGTTCCAGGCTAATTCGCTGAAATACTGTAAAGGGTATGGATTTCCAAAAGCAATGGCATCAAAAACCGGCCCTATATTTGACCTAACTGCATCAGTGGCTCTATTTAGCCAAATTTCAGGGGTCTTTAATGCAGGCAAAGCTCGGTATAAAGCCACTAATTCATTCATCTCCGCCGTATCAAATAAGGTATTTATGCGGGCTTTCCCGTCTTCTTTTTCTGCTAAGTGAATGAGAAGGTATACACGAACAAGTTGATCAAGTGTACTATTTTGCCAATTCCAATTAGGGATAATTCCAATAGGTGTTTTAGCAACCTGACGGGGAACCATCACAAAGGCTAAAGACAAACCTTTCGAATCCGTTTTTATTTTGTCCGCTATCCAGGCTAGTTCAGTTGGACTGGCCAATGACTGAATGGATTGATATAGAAGTTCGGCGGTATTCAATTTCGGAATAGGTTTAATTCATCACTATGAACGAATTTACTAAAAAAATGTCAATTCGCGTCTGATTTTTGAGAGGATATTCAATAGGTAAAGCCCCTAAATTCCCCTAATTTTACTTTATGGAAGAAAGACCGATAACCGACTGGCTACCCCTCACGAAAAAAGAGGTAGAAAAACGTGGCTGGGACGAACTAGACGTAATTTTAATCTCAGGTGATGCCTATGTAGATCATCCGGCATTTGGTACGGCTGTCATCGGTCGAATCATGGAAAGTGAAGGTTTGAAGGTGGGGGTTGTTGCACAACCTAACTGGAAAGACGATTTACGTGATTTTAAGAAGCTAGGAAAGCCTAAGTATTTCTTCGGTGTTACGGCTGGTTGCATGGATTCCATGGTCAATCATTACACCGCAAATAAGCGTTTACGTTCAAATGATTCGTATACTCCAGGCGGTGAGGCTGGATTTAGACCCGATTATGCCACGACCGTTTACACTAAGATTTTAAAAGAAATTTACCCTGATGTCTCGGTTTTGATCGGTGGTATCGAGGCATCCTTGCGTAGAGTAACCCATTATGATTATTGGGCGGACAAATTATTTCCTTCTATCCTTGTTGATTCTGGCGCTGACATGTTAGTATATGGAATGGGGGAGCAGCCTTTGCGTGAAATTATGCGCGGGGTAAAAGAGGGCAAGAAATTAGGGGATTTGACCCATATCAATCAAGTAGCTTTCTTACAAAAGAGCGTCCCTGCTTGTGACTGGGAAACAGTCGAATTAGCAAGCCATGAGGTTTGTTTGGAAGATAAAATAAAGTATGCCTCGAATTTTAAAATTGTCGAGGTAGAATCGAATAAGTGGCAGGCAAACCGCATCATTCAAAAAGTAGGGGAGGACGTTTTAGTCATTAATCCCCCTTTCAAGACCATGGAAGAGGTAGAGATGGACAAATCTTTTGATCTGCCCTATACTCGACTCCCTCATCCAAAATATAGAAAGCGCGGACCTATTCCCGCTTTTGAGATGATTAAATTTTCAGTGAATATGCACCGTGGGTGTTTTGGTGGATGTAGCTTCTGTACAATTTCAGCACATCAAGGCAAGTTTATTGCCTCTCGGAGTGAGAAATCAATCATGAAGGAAGTTGAGCAGATCACGAAGGCGCCAGATTTCAAAGGATATATATCTGATTTAGGTGGCCCGTCTGCGAATATGTACCGTATGAAAGGGAAGGACGAGGAGATTTGTGCTCGTTGTGTGAGCCCATCGTGTATTCACCCGGTGATCTGTAATAACTTAGACACTTCTCACAAGCCATTGACAGATATTTACCGCAAAGTAGATAGCCATCCAGCCATTAAAAAGGCGTTTGTAGGTTCTGGTGTACGTTATGACCTGTTGGTAGATGATTTCAACAAGAACAATCAAGATGGAAATCATGATGAATATATGGAGCAATTGATTACTCGGCACGTTTCGGGTCGATTAAAAGTCGCTCCTGAGCATACATCGGACGCTACTTTACGGGTAATGCGCAAGCCATCCTTCAAGTATTTCCACGCTTTTAAGAAGAAATATGATGAGATTTCTGCCAAATTTGGCCTAAAACAACCTCTCATTCCTTATTTCATTTCTTCACACCCCGGTTGTGAAGAAGAGGATATGGCTAACCTAGCTGCAGAAACGAAGGATTTAGGCTTCCATTTAGAGCAAGTTCAAGATTTTACTCCTACGCCTATGACTGTGGCTGAGGTGATTTATTATTCAGGAGTTCATCCTTACACGTTGCAGCCTGTTAAAACGGCTAAAACAAGGGAAGAGAAGCAGAATCAGAATAAGTATTTCTTTTGGTATAAGGCGGAATACAAAGATTGGATTCGCAACAGATTGACTTATCTAAAACGGCCTGATTTAGCTCAGCGCTTATTAGGTTTTAGAAACAATAAAAATGGTTGGAATAAATAATCCAGCTTTTCATTAATTAAACAAAATACAATAAAAATGGACGAGGAAGATGAATTAATCGTTCGCGATAGTAATGGGGCTGTCCTAAAAGACGGCGATTCTGTTACCGTGATTAAAGATTTGAAGGTTAGGGGATCGTCTAGTGTAATCAAGCGTGGAACCATGGTAAAAGGTATTCGTTTAACGGACGATGCTGCCGAAATAGAGGGCAAAGTGGAGAAATCGATGATGGTTTTGCGGACGGAATTTTTAAAGAAAGCGTAAGGCAGTGGTCAGTAGTCAGTGGACAGTGGGCAGTGGTCAGTTTTCAGTTGTCAGTGGGCAGTTTTCAGTGGGCAGTTTTCAGTTGTCAGTAAATCTTAAAATTTAAATGTATGAAGGCGAATATTATTTTATCATTTGTGATAGTTGGGGGATTGTTATTGACCAATTATGAATCGAATAGTGAAAATACACCTAAATCCACCCCAAAAACATTAACAGCTGCTGAAAGTAAAGCTGCATTGAAGAAATGGGAAGCGAGCCCAGATGGCATTTATTTCAAAAAGTGGGATGCTTCTCCAGCAGGTAAAAAAGTAAATGCTGGAGCTGCTAAAATCAGGAAATTTGTTCGTAGTAATGCAAATATGGTGGGGGTTGTGACTTCTTTGTCGCTTCCTGAGGGTTCTAGGTTGGGTTTTGGCGTGATGGTAAAGATTGATAAGGTAGATTATATTCTCTCTCTTGGTCAAGTTTCAACACGTGAATTAGCCCAGTTGAAAAGTCTTAAAGTGAATGACAAAGTTGTTATTCGCAGTCATTTTGTATCTAGAGCGCCTAAATATGCATATCCAATTGTTAATGGCGACTACCTTGAAAAAGACAGCAAGGTGTTATACAAGCGAGTAGCTAAAGGAGGATGTTAAGGAGAGTTGAGATAGGAGAGTAGAGAGTAAAGATTTTTCATCTCCACTCTTTACTCTCTAATCTCTAATCTATGATCTCTACTCTAAATCTTCTAGCTCATCATCCTGAACCAATCCTTGATTCAGTTTTTTCGTTGATTTAATACCTAGTTTGTGTAGGTTTTGAGCCCTATTTATTAAGTTTCCTTTTCCAGAGCTTAATTTATTGAGCGCATCATTGTGAGAATCTTCAGCTTTCTTGATGTGTTTGCCGACATCCTCCATGTCTTTTGTAAACCCAACAAATTTGTCGTATAAATCTCCAGCCTGTCGCGCAATTTCAATAGCATTTCTTGTTTGGTATTCTGTTTTCCAAACTGATGCAATTGTTCTTAGTGTTGCCAACAGGGTAGAAGGGGAGACTAACACAATCTTTCTGTCCCAAGCATAGTTAAACAAGCTCGTGTCCTGGCTAATTGTTGCCACAAATCCGGACTCAATTGGTATAAATAACAAGGTGAAATCTGGACTAGTTAAATCTAATGCGGTGTGGTAATCCTTAGAAGAAAGCTCCTTTATGTGCGTTTTAAGCGATTCAATGTGTGCCTTTAAGGCCAAATCCTTTTCAACTGTCCCATCCTCCGCACTGGTATAGCGCTCATAGGCAACTAACGAAACCTTACTATCTATAATGAGATTTTTATTATCAGGTAAGAAGATAACTGCATCTGGCTTAATGGTATCCTGATCTTGGTTTTTAGTCACAAATTGAGTCTGGTATTCCATTCCATTCTTTAGACCTGAACTCTCTAATACTCTTTCCAAAATCATTTCGCCCCAGTTTCCTTGTGATTTATTGGATCCCTTTAATGCATTTGTCAAGTCCTCTGTTTTCTGAGTTACCGTTTGATTCAAACTAGTTAGGTTTTTAATCTGCTCCATGAGCACGGTACTTTGCTCTAAACTACTTTTTTGGCCTAGGTTTACCTTCTCCTCAAATTCCTTTAATTTCTCCTTCAGAGGGTTTAAAACATCATTTAATTTCACCTGCTGTTGGTCACTCAGCATTTTTCCTTGTCTTAAAACAGATTCATTACTGATTTCTACGAGCATTTTACGCAATTTTTCCTCGTCCGATTTCTGATTTTCAACCGTCATCTTTAGGGTCTCATTTTGTCCCTCAATTTGTGATAATTTACCAAATAGAGTCCTGTTTTCTGCCTCTAGACTGGCTTGTTTCGCTTGATTTTGACTTGCTTGATCTAATTGGCTCTGTAAAAGGGCCAATTTTCCTTGTAATAGGAGGTAAGTAGCGCCTGCACCGGCTACGAGGGCTAGAATGATGTAGAGAATTGTCATGCCATAAAAGTAAAGCATAAAGCATAAAGCACAAAGAGTAAGGAGATAATAGATTTGAGAGTAGAGAGAAGAGAGAAGAGAGCAGAGAGCAAAGTTCAAAGAGCAAAGAGAAGAGAGTCCGAAGGGAAGGAGTCCGAAGTCAGATGCGCGCGGGCAAACATTTCATGAATGAATAAAAAACGAGGCGGCAGCCTCTTTTTTATGCCGTATCTCTACTCTATACTCTCTTATCTCTACTCTATACTCTCTTCTCTCTACTCTTTTTCTTCGGACTTCGGACTATCTCCCTTCGGACTAGTTTTTATGCAAAAAAAAAGACCCACACACTGTGCAGGTCTTCTAGAATAACTTGGAGCTTACTTACTTTCCCGGGTTTGATCCCAGTATCATCAGCGGTGCGGGGCTTAACTTCTCTGTTCGAGATGGGAAGAGGTGAACACCCGTCCTATCGGCTCCATACTTTTTACAA
>JACCDU010934410.1_pt1 | contig 19555 bp, 25 predicted proteins | sample 7446081 | NCBI WGS metagenome assembly JACCDU01 (sample SAMN15323447, study PRJNA562643) | freshwater metagenome | isolation source: river surface water | place: USA:Blue River Watershed | collected 2017-08-17
CTGGACTCTTCTATTGTCCTTATGTTCCTCTCCAAATGGTTCGTGCCGTTGGTGAGAACAGCTTCCAGCCTAAGATCGGATTTAAGACCCGTTACGGAATGGTTGCAAACCCATTCGCTGAGGGTACAACTCAGGGTCTCGGCGCTCTTACTGTTAACGCTAACCGCTACTACAGAAGAGTTGCTGTTAAGAACCTCATGTGATCCATTTCACATAAAATCTCTAGAGGGTCCTTCGGGACCCTTTTTTGTTGACAAGTCTATTTCTATGGTCTATAATCTTGTTTATAGTTGCATTACATAAATGAACACAAATTACATTGTTTGCTCCTCAAAAACAGATATTACTCCTATTGGTTCAAAGGGTGGATCAACAGGACTAAAATATCCTTGGCTTGATAGAATGATTCCGGTTGGTGGTGGATTTTTTGTAGAACGTACTGAAGAAATACTAAATTCAGATAAGGGAAGGCCATGTGTTCCAACAAAACGTCTTGCTGAATATGGGATGGCTTATAAAACATATAAAAGCAAAAGAGGAAACGCATTTGGTTATTTCTGCGAACGAACAAAATAATACTATTAAAAGAGGGTCCTTCGGGACCCTCTTTTTTTATCTAAATATTTAAAAAATGTCATGGTAGCGGGTCAACCAGAGAATAGAAATTTTCTATCTCCAACAGGATTTAAATTTACATTAAAAAGAACACCAAAAGTTGCGTTTTTCTGCAACTCTGCAAACATTCCAGATTTAAATCTTGGAGTAGCAGTTCAACCATCTTATCTCAAGGACTTAGATACACCTGGAGATAAGATTGTCTTTGGTGATCTTAACTTAAGATTTTTGGTTGATGAAAATCTTGAAAATTATATGGAGATACAAAACTGGATAAGAGGTCTAGGTTATCCAGAAAGTTTGAAAGAGATTTATGATTTCCAAGAAACTGGATACATTAATCCAAAGATAGAAGCGCAAAGACAACTTGGATTATATTCAGATGGAACTCTTCAGGTTTTAACAAGTTCATCAGTTCCAAACTTCCAAGTAGTTTTTAAGGATCTGTTTCCATATTCACTGGGAACTTTGGCATTTGACGCAACACAAACTGATATACAATACTTTACAGCAGACGTAAGTTTCAAGTATACTATTTACAATATAGTAGACCTTGGTGGCAATCCTTTATGAGTTTTGATTTAGATAATATTCAGAGGATGTGGGAACAAGACTCAAAGATTGATATGGATAATCTTCATACTGAGTCAACAAATATTCCAGTTCTTCACGCAAAATATTTTGATTTATATAATACCATTTTCTTACTGAGAAAGAAAGCAGAGCAACAAAAAAGAAATATCCGCCACGAACGATATGAGTACTATTCTGGAAAAGCGGATCCTGATGTTTATGTGGAGAATCCATTCCCCAAAAAAATCAGGGATAAAGACACTATGCAAAAATATCTTGATGCAGATGAAAAACTTTCAACGGTCTGCCTCAAAATAGACTACTACGATACGATGCTAACTTATATTGAAAGTATCTTGAAAATGATTCAGAATAGAACTTACCAAATTAAAAACGCAATAGAATTTATTCGTTTTCAGTCTGGACTGGGGTAAATAAATATTCATAGCAATTATAATGCTATGAGCGATGTAGTTATTGAAAAAAAGAATGAAGTTTATATTAAATTGAACTGCGAGGCTCACATTTTATATGAACTTCAACCATACTTTACTTTTGAAGTTGAGTCTGCGAAATTTATGTCCCAGTATAGAAGCAGACACTGGGATGGAAAGATTCGTCTCTTAAGCACTCATACTGGAGAAATATATACTGGTTTGTTGGCTAAGGTCATTGACAAACTGACTCTCCATAACTATACATATGAGTTTAAAGAAAACAAATTCTATGGATTACCTTTCGAAGTAAATCAAGGTATTTCATATGAGGGTGTTAAAGATTATATGTCTTCTATTTGTGCTCATTCTCCACGGGAGTATCAAGTAGAGGGAGTATACGATGCTCTGCGACATAACCGAAAATTATTGATATCACCCACAGCCTCAGGTAAATCCTTAATGATTTATTCCCTCGTAAGGTATTATGTAGATAAAGGAGAAAAAATTCTCTTAGTTGTTCCAACGACATCTTTGGTAGAGCAGATGTACAAGGATTTCCAAGATTATGGTTGGGATGCTGAGTCATATTGTCACAAGATTTATTCTGGTAGGGAAAAAACAAACGAACATTCTGTGACAATTACAACTTGGCAATCTGTCTATAAGTTAGAACGTTCATTCTTTGAAAACTATGGAGTAGTTATAGGAGATGAAGCTCATCTATTTAAGAGTAAGTCACTTATTGATATTATGACTAAACTTCATCATGCAAAATATCGTTTTGGATTTACTGGAACTCTTGATGGAACTCAAACTCATAAATGGGTTCTAGAAGGATTATTTGGTCCATCATATAAGGTTACCAGAACTTATGAATTGATGGAACAAGGACATATTTCTCAGTTAGATATTCGTTGTCTTGTTCTTAAGCATCCCCAACAAAAGTTTGAAACTTATGAAGATGAGATTCAATATCTCATTCAACACGAACAAAGAAATAAGTTTATTACAAACCTTTCACTTTCTTTGAAAGGAAATACTCTTGTTCTATTTTCGCGAGTAGAAGCACATGGAGCAGTTCTATACGAAAAGATAAATAATACTAAGCGAGGTGATCGCAAAGTATTTTTTATTCATGGTGGAGTTGATACTGAAGAAAGAGAATTAGTTAGAGAAATTGCAGAAAGAGAAAACAATGCGATTATTGTGGCATCATACGGTACATTTAGTACAGGAATTAACATTAAAAATTTACATAACGTTATTTTTGCGTCACCTTCAAAGTCTAGAATCCGTAATTTACAATCAATCGGAAGAGTTCTAAGAAAAGGAAACAACAAAGAAAAAGCAGTCTTATATGATATTTCTGATGATTGTACTTATAACTCAAGAAAAAATTATACTCTAAATCACCTTATAGAAAGAATTAAAATTTATAATGAAGAAAAGTTTAATTATGAAATAATCACCATACAACTTAAGAAAAATGATAGAAGATGATTTTTATGCAACCGTAAAACTTAAAACAGGTGAAGAAATCTTTGCCAAAGTAGCAGCTTCTGAGGAAGAAGATAAAACATTATTGATTATTACAAACCCAATCATTATTAATGAAATAAAGAGTAGATCTGGAACAGTTGGTTATAAAATAGAACCTTGGTTAAAGACAACCAAAGAAGATATGTTTATTATTAATCTTGATGATGTATTAACCCTTTCTGAATCTTCTGATATTGAAATGATAATGATGTATCAGTCTTATGTTCGTCAATCTGATAAAGACGGAAGTAATCATTCTAAGATTAATCGTAGAATGGGATATATATCAAACGTTAATGATGCTAAAGAGATCTTAGAGAAGCTCTATAAGAATAGCTAAACCTTAACTATCAACCCCGACAAAGGTTATTGTACAAGGTTTTGAACACCTTGTCAACTATTTAAGTAAGTGTTATAATACCTACATAATAATGATAAAAACTTATGATAACTACAGCGGTTATGACCAAGAGAAAGAGGTCAGAGCATTACGTTAATAACAAAGAGTTTCTTGCGGCACTTATTAAATACCGTGAAGATAAAGAAATCGCAGAAATACAAGGAAAACCAAAACCTCCTATTCCTCGCTACATTGGAGAGTGTTTCCTGAAGATCGCAAATCATCTTTCATTCAAACCAAACTTCGTGAACTATATGTTCAAGGAAGATATGATTTCTGATGGTATTGAAAACTGTGTTCAATACATTCATAACTTCAATCCAGAGAAGTCTCAGAACCCCTTCGCATACTTCACTCAAATCATTCACTACGCTTTCCTTCGTCGTATTCAAAGAGAAAAGCGTCAGTTGGAAATCAAAAATAAAATCCTTGAGCGTTCAGGTTTTTCTGAGGTATTTGACGACAACAGTATTGACGGAAGCAACTACTCAGACTATAATAGTATCAAGGATAATGTTCACGCCAAACTCAGGTACTGATGCGTATTGCTTTGATCAACGACACTCATTATGGTGCTCGTAAAGGTTCAAAACTATTTCACGACTATTTTGAACTCTTCTATAAGAATGTGTTCTTCCCAACGCTGGAACAGTATGGGATCACAACAGTTATTCATATGGGAGATGCTTTTGATAGTCGTAAATCGATTGACTATCAAAGCTTAGAGTGGGCAAAAAGAGTTGTATTTGAACCTCTTAAAACCTATGAGGTTCATATGATTGTGGGTAATCACGATAGTTATTATAAAAATACTAACAACACAAACTCACCTCAACTTCTTTTGAAGGACTATCCTAATATTAAAACATATTCTTCTCCAACAGAAATCAAAGTTGGTAATCTTGATATTCTTCTTCTTCCCTGGATTTGTATGGAGAATGAAGAACAGTCACTCAAGATGATTAATAAAACCAAAGCAAAAGTTGCTATGGGTCACCTTGAACTTCAAGGTTTTCGTGTAAACCGTCAAATCGTAATGGAACATGGACTGGAAGCAAATCTTTTTAAGAACTTCTCTAAGGTATTTTCTGGTCATTACCACACTCGTTCTGATAATGGAACTGTATTCTATACGGGAAATCCTTATGAGATTTACTGGACGGATGTAAACGATACTCGTGGGTTTACTATTTTTGATACAGAAACTCTAGAACATACCTTAATTAACAATCCATATAAAATGTTTTATAACATTTATTATGAGGATACAAATTATCAAACTTTTGATTCTAGAGAATATGAGAATAAGATTGTAAAAGTCGTTGTTCGCAAAAAGACTGATACTAAAAAGTTTGAGAAGTTTATTGATAAACTTTATTCTTCTAGTGTTGCTGAACTCAAGATTATTGAAAACTTTGACATTCAAGAACCTCAAGAGTTTGAGGCATTTGAAAGCGAAGACACCATTTCTATCTTGAATAGATATATTGAGGAGGCAGAAATTAGTCTTGATAAATCCATCATTCAAAAAATGATACAAGAGATATATCAAGAGGCGTGTGAATTGGTTTAAATGTTTATTCTAACAATTAATGGCAGAGAAACTGAAGGTGCATATTCAGTAGTTGATGATGAGGGAGAAAATATTCTTTATCTTTTTGAAGAAGAAGATGATGCAACTCGATATGCTATGATGTTAGAAGAAGATGGATATCCTGAAATGCATGTAATTGAAATTGAAGACGAAGTGATGCTAAAAACTTGCGAACTGCATGGGTATCAATATACAATTATTACCCCAGATGACATTGTAATTCCTCCAGACACAGATCATGATTTTATTTAAGACTATTCGTTGGAAAAACTTTTTAAGCACGGGAACCCAATATACTGAAGTTGATTTCACAAAAAATAAAACTAATCTGATTGTTGGAACAAATGGAGCAGGTAAGAGTACAGTTTTGGATGCTCTAACCTTTTCATTGTTTGGAAAACCATTTCGTAAGATTAATAAACCTCAACTTATCAATTCTGTAAATGAGAAGGACTGTAGAGTTGAAGTTGAGTTTTCTATTGGAAATATTGACTGGAAAGTTGTAAGGGGAATTAAACCAGCAATTTTTGAGATTTGGAGAAATGATACTGCATTAGACCAGTCATCTGCGGCTCTAGATCAGCAGAAATGGTTGGAGCAAACTGTTCTTAAAATGAACTACAAATCCTTTACTCAAATTGTCATTTTGGGATCTAGCACGTTCGTTCCTTTTATGCAACTTTCTGCTGCACATCGTCGCGAAGTTATTGAAGATCTTCTTGATATTAAGATTTTTTCTTCGATGAATATGGTAATCAAAGAAAAGATCCGCCAGTCAAAAGAAGAAACTAAAGTTCTGGAACTTAAAAAAGAATCTCTCTTGGATAAAGTAAAAATGCAAGAGGAGTTTATTGAAGAACTTGAAAATCGTGGAAATGCCAATATAAATGCCAATAAGCAAAAGATTGCAAACCTGGATAGCGAAATTGACATTTATGCAAAAGAAAATGATTCTTTGGAAGAACCCCTTCGAGAATATATTCAAGAACAAGATGGTTTAATTGGATACGCAGAAAAACTTCGTAAACTTGGAAATCTTAAAGGTAAGATATCTCAAAAAGTATCTACCATTACTAAAGAGCATAAGTTCTTTACTGAGAATACGGTTTGTCCTACCTGCACACAAGAGATTGATGAACTCTTCAGAATAAATAGAGTTACAGACGCTCAAAATAAAGCAAAGGAGTTGCAATCTGGTTATAAAGAACTAGAGGAGGCAATTAAAGAGGAAGAGGAGCGAGAGCGTCAATTCAATACTTTATCGAAGGAGATTTCAAAACTAACAAATGGCATTTCTCAAAACAACATTAAGATTTCTGGGTGTCGAAGACAAATCAGAGATCTTGAATCTGAAATTCAAACAATTACCAAACAACTTGAAAACAGAAATACTGAACATGAGAAGTTAGAATCCTTCAACGAAAATTTAAAAACTACATACGACGAACTCGCTTCTAAAAAAGACTTAATTAACTATTACGATTTTTCGTATAGTTTACTTAAAGACGGTGGAGTAAAAACCAAAATCATTAAGAAGTATCTACCGCTGATAAATCAGCAAGTTAACCGTTATCTTCAGATGATGGACTTCTATATTAACTTCACTCTTGATGAGGAATTTAACGAAACCGTCCAGTCACCAATTCACGAAGATTTCTCCTATGCTTCTTTTAGTGAAGGAGAAAAGATGAGAATCGACCTTGCATTACTTTTCACCTGGAGAGAAGTTGCAAGAATGAAGAACTCAGTTAATACAAATCTTTTGATTATGGATGAGGTATTTGATTCTTCACTTGATGGATTTGGAACCGATGAGTTTTTGAAGATTATTCGATATGTGATTAAAGATGCCAATATCTTTGTCATCTCTCATAAGACAGAACTGCATGACAAATTTGAAAGTGTCATAAAGTTTGAAAAAATCAAAGGTTTTTCGCGTATGGTGGTCTGAACCACCAAAGACTAATGAATACCCCAAACTGGCAGCATCACTCCAAGAAGGAACAGAAAAGAAAACTTAAACCGCAAGCACTGAGGCAAGCAAAAGCACGACTTGCCCAGTTCAAAAAGCGTCATATGGGTCGCCCGAAAGGCGACCTTTCGCTTTATGATGGGTTCATACGAAACAAATCAGATGTCTGTCTCCCACGAAATCAAATCTCAACTTGCGAAACTGCTTGCTACTGAAGATCTTATTGTTGAGCATAAGAAGGTCTCTACTGCCTGCTTCAACGTTCATACTCGTGTGTTGACTCTGCCTATGTGGGAGAAGGCAAGTAACACCGTATATGACCTTCTGGTGGGGCACGAGGTGGGTCACGCACTCTTTACTCCTGATGAGGATTGGACTGAAGTTGCAAAGGTTCCCCCACAGTTTGTAAACATCGTTGAAGATGCCCGCGTTGAGAAACTGATGAAACGCAAGTATGCTGGACTTGCTAAGACTTTTTATAGTGGTTATAAAGAACTGAATGAAGAAGACTTCTTTCAGATTGCTGATGATGATATTTCTACCTTTAATCTTGCCGACCGTGTAAATCTTTATTTCAAGATTGGTAATTTTGTTACTCTGGATTTTAAACCAGAAGAACAAGAAATTATCGACCTTATTTCTGTATCGGAAACTTTTGCAGATGTTCTGATCGCTGCAGAAGAACTCTACAAATACTGTAAGAAAGAAAAGGAACAGGAACAAAAGGTTGCTGACTTTGATTCCCATGAGCAAAAAGGAGATTCTCAGTCTCCTGCAAATGAAATTGTAGAGAGTAATGATTCCTCTTCTGAGCAAGAAGAAAAGAGTGATAACTCCCAACCTCAGGAATCTGATAGTAATGGTCAAACTGCTCAGGGTGACCAAACTCAGGTAAAGTCCGCTGGTGATAAAGAAGAACCTGAAGTTCGTACTGCTGACTCTCTGGAAGAAAAACTTCGTGACCTTGTAGGAAATGATACGTATGAGAATATCTATGTGGAAGTTCCTCAATTGAATCTTGAAACGGTTATTGGTAAGAACTCTGATGTTCATAAAGAGATTGATAACTCTTTTGTACATCAGCAGATTCTTCATAATGAGCACGCTGAAGAAAAGAAATTTACCCCAGTAGATCTCTATAAAGAAACTGACCTTGAGTTTAAGAAGTTCAAGTCTTCTGCTCAAAAGGAAGTGAACTATCTTGTGAAAGAGTTTGAGTGTCGTAAAGCAGCAGATCAATATGCTCGTTCTTCAACTGCTCGTACTGGAGTTCTTGATACCACTCGTCTTCATACCTACAAGTATAATGAGGATTTGTTCAAGAAAGTTTCTGTAATTCCTGATGGTAAGAATCACGGTCTAGTGTTTGTGCTTGATTGGAGTGGTTCTATGTCTGATGTGATGCTTGATACCTGTAAGCAACTCTTCAATCTTGTATGGTTCTGCAAGAAAGTTTCTATTCCTTTTGAGGTCTATGCTTTCACAAATGAATGGAGGCGTGGTGAGTATGATTATGAAAATGATCGATATCTTGCTGCTGATCGCATTCCTCATTATGAGAAGAAAGAGAGTCTTTTGATTGTGGATGAAACTTTCTCTATGATGAATATTCTTACCAGTAAAGTTTCTGGTAAAGAACTGGAGCATCAACTTCTTAACATCTGGCGTCTCGCATATTGTTTTGCAAGGCAATATCAATCGCCTTATACTTATCCGAATCGTTTGTCTCTTTCTGGAACTCCTTTGAATGAAGCACTTATTTCTCTTCATCAAATTCTTCCTAAGTTCCAGAAAGAAAACAAACTCCAGAAAGTTCAGTGTATTGTTCTAACTGATGGTGAAGCAAACCAACTTACTTACCATAAAGAAGTGAAGCGTAACTGGGAGAAAAAACCTACACTTGGTAGTGGATATGTTTATCCTGGTATCACATTCCTCCGTGACCGCAAACTTGGAACTACCTATAATGTTGAACAGGGATATCATGGATTTACTGATACTCTTCTCAGGAATCTGAAGGATAAGTTTTCCTCTACAAACTTTATTGGTATTCGTGTTCTTGAAAGTAGGAATGCTCAGCGGTTTATCAGTCTCTATCATTCTCATAACGATAAACAGTATGAGAAAATCCAGAATGACTGGAAGAAACTGAGGAGTTTTACTATTACTAAATCTGGTTATGATGCTTACTTTGGAATGTCTGCATCTGCACTTTCTCAGGAATCTGAGTTTGAAGTTCAAGAGGATGCCACAAAAGCACAAATCAAATCTGCTTTCGTGAAGTCTCTTAAAACCAAAAAACTAAATAAGAAAGTTCTTGGTGAGTTTATCTCTTTGGTAGCATGAAACAGAAATTTCCTTTTGAACACGTAGTAAAGTATGATACTAAAGAAGTATGGATTAAGTGCAACAGTGTAACTACTGCTTTAGGTATTCCTGCACTAGTTGAAAAGTATTATCCAGGATATTCTGGAAAAATTGCTACTGACCAGCATCTAGATCAACTGAGGAACCAGTTGGCAAACTGACCACAGGGGGTCCCGCCGCCCCCCTTTTTCGTTTATAATGACTAGGTTGAAACAAAACACACATGACTCTTTCTTCTGACTACATCCGCACCTCTCTTCAAGCACTTTATGGTAACAGTGTTACTGGTGCTGATATTCGTGCCTGGTGTGTTCTGAATGATTCCAACTATCAAACTATTACTAAAAAACTTGATCAGTTTAAAGTTGGTCGTGGTAAGTGGAATCTTGAAGTGACTCAAGAAAAAGTAGAAGAAATCGAACGCACCTTTCAAGCACCTTCTGTAGTTCCTCCTGTAGAGCAAAATTTGATTCCTGATAAAGATGATACCTTCGTCAAGTTTGGTAACTTTAATGATGTTAAAAAGATTATTCAGTCCCGTCTCTTTTACCCTACGTTCATTACGGGTCTTTCGGGTAACGGTAAAACGTTCTCGGTGGAGCAAGCTTGTGCTCAACTTAAGCGTGAATTGATTCGTGTAAACATTACTATTGAAACTGATGAAGACGACCTTATCGGGGGTTTCCGCCTTATTGATGGGAATACTGCTTGGCACAACGGTCCCGTCATTGAGGCACTGGAGCGAGGAGCAATCCTGCTTCTTGACGAAATCGACCTCGCTAGCAACAAAATCCTCTGCCTGCAATCTGTTCTGGAAGGTAAGGGTGTCTTCCTGAAAAAGATTGGCAGGTTCGTTAAACCTGCTGCTGGATTCAATGTGATCGCCACCGCAAACACCAAGGGCAAGGGTTCTGATGACGGTAGGTTCATTGGCACCAACGTGCTTAATGAGGCGTTCCTAGAGCGTTTCCCCGTGACTCTGGAGCAATCCTATCCCGCTCCCACTACCGAGCAGAAGATCCTTGAGGGCATCGCTCTGGATCTTGGTGTGGAAGACCGTGACTTCTGTAAGCGTCTGGTGGACTGGGCAGACATTATCCGTAAGACCTTCTATGATGGTGGTATTGAGGAAATCATCAGCACCCGTCGCCTGGTTCACATCATTCGTGCTTACAGCATCTTCCAAGATAAGGCAAAGGCAATCCAAGTTTGTGTGAATCGTTTTGATGATGAAACCAAGCAAGCATTCCTTGAACTTTACGACAAAGTGGATGCTGACTTCCAAATGCCTGAAGATCAGTATGTAACTTACGACCTTGACGAGAAGCAAGCAAACTGATAGAATATGGGAAGATAAAAAGTGTCTTCCCTCTTTTTACGATTGAATAAACTTTACTATTACTATGTCTGAAACAACAAATCATCTCTGGAAATACAACGAAGATAAAATCCTCAAAGATGTTGAAGATTATGTGACCAGCACCTATCACGGTCATTACTGTGGAGATGAAGATGGTTACAATGATATTCAAACTATTGACTTGATGGCAGCGAAGAAACTTGCCGCTGGATTTTGTCAGGCGAATATCCTTAAATATGGGAGTCGCTATGGTGATAAAGATGGTCGCAACAAACGCGATCTTCTTAAAGTGATTCACTATGCTATGCTTCTACTTCACTTTGATGGGCATTACACCCGCAAAGACAACGGTCTCTCTGAATTTCGCTGATTATTATGAAACTCTCTGATAAAACTCTCACTCTTCTCAAGAACTTCTCTTCTATTAACCAGTCTATTCTGTTTAAAGAAGGTAATTCTCTTCGCACTATTTCTGTGATGAAGAACATTCTTGCAGAAGCAAAAATCGAAGAAGAACTTCCTAAGGATTTTGGTATCTATGACCTCAATCAGTTTCTCAACGGTCTTAACCTTCATCAGAATGCTGAACTAGATTTTGAAAACGATAACTATGTTGTTATTCGTGAAGGTCGGTCTCGTTCAAAATACTTTTTCGCAGATCCGAATGTAATCGTAACTCCTCCAGATAAATCTATTGCCCTTCCTTCTGAAGATGTTTGTTTCATTCTTGATACCAAAGAACTTGATAAACTCCTTAAGGCTGCTGCTGTGTATCAACTTCCTGACTTGTCTGTGGTTGGTGAAGCAGGTGTGGTGAAACTTGTTGTTCGTGATAAGAAGAACGATACTTCTAATGACTTCTCTGTGGTTGTTGGTGAGACTGATGAGGTATTCACTTTCAACTTTAAGGTTGAGAATATCAAGATTATTCCTGGCAACTATGAGGTAGTCATCTCATCTAAACTTTTGTCACGATTTAAGAATACTGGGTTTGATGTGACTTATTATATTGCTCTGGAGCCTGATTCTACTTTTGGTTGATGAACATCTTTGTTACTTCTCCTTGGCCTGCTGAAAGTGCTATTTGTCTTCCCGACAAGCACGTAGTTAAAATGTCACTAGAGTGCTGTCAAATGCTCTCTATCGTGGCGTCAGAAAAGTGGGGGCACGGGTACGGCACTCTTCCTAAGGCAGATGGAACCCCCTACAAGACCGAGAAAGGAGCATTCCGCAATCATCCCTGTACTAAGTGGGCTATGGAAAGTATACATAATGCCTACTGGTTAATTAAGTGGGGACTGAACTTGTCTGATGAATACTGCCTGCGGTATAATAAAACTCACTCTTGTTACAAGACTCTTGTGGATGCATATTACTTGTTTCCCAAGGGCAAGATTACAGAAGTGACTCCATTTGCTCGTGCTATGCCCGAAGAATGGAAGTTTGACGACACTATTGATACATTTACTGCATACAAAAGATATATCGCATCCAAACCTTGGGTGTCTGAAAACTATCTGCGTATGCCTGAACGAAAACCTGACTGGGTAAACTAAATTATGGCAAGTGAATTTCTTTTAACGGAAAAGTATCGTCCCCAAGTGATTGAGGATTGTATTCTTCCTGATGATACTAAAAAAACGTTTAAGGAGTTTGTAGAGAAAGGTGAGATTCCTAATCTCCTTCTCGCAGGACCTCCTGGCATTGGTAAAACTACAATCGCAAAAGCATTATGTAATGAACTGGGAGCAGATTATTATGTCATCAATGGATCCGACGAAGGACGTTTCCTGGATACTGTACGGAACCAAGCAAAGAACTTCGCTTCGACCGTCTCACTTACGGGATCTTCTAAACACAAAGTCATCATCATCGATGAGGCAGATAACACAGGGAACGACGTACAACTCCTACTACGGGCAAATATTGAGGCATTTTATAGCAACTGCCGATTCGTCTTCACCTGCAACTACAAGAACAAGATTATCGAACCCCTCCACTCCCGATGTGCCGTCATCGACTTCACAATCAAAGGGAAGCAACGGGCACAACTTGCAGGAGCATTCTTCAAGCGTCTCCAAACAATCCTGGATCAGGAAAGGATTGAGTACGACCAAAAGGTTCTTGCGGAGTTGGTATCAAAGCACTTCCCAGACTTTCGTAGGGTCCTTAACGAGTGTCAGAGGTACGCTACGGGAGGAAAAATCGACACGGGCATTCTTGCATCTTTCTCTGACGTTTCTGTAAATGAACTTATTAAACATCTCAAAGATAAAAACTTCACAGAAGTCCGTAAGTGGGTGGTCTCCAACCTTGACAACGATGCTCCTGTTCTACTTCGCAGGGTTTATGACACCTGTTATGATTGCCTTTCACCCGCATCTATTCCTGCTGCCGTTCTTGTTATTGCTAAGTATCAATACCAATGTGCGTTCGTGGCTGACCAAGAAATAAATTTTCTTGCTGCTCTTACTGAAATTATGTGTGAATGTGAATTTCGTTAAAATAACTCCACTACTAAATAGTAGTGGAGTAATAAATAAGTTATGGCTAAGGGAACTATCTACGAACATAGAGCACCAACAGAAACAGAACTTGCTTGGTTGACTGGTATATGGGAAGGTGAGGGATCTTGGTCTTATAAGAAGGGAAGAACTAGAACTTTTTCTAATGGTAAGACATATACTGAAAAAGATTATCTTTCTATGAGTATGTCTATGACCGACCAAGATATTATGGAGCGCGTTGCCACCATAATGGATGGTAGGAAAATAACTTACACTGATGGAGGTCCAGTCCATAAAGCAGCAGGGCAAAAACCAACTTATTATATAAATCTCCAAGGTGAAGCGGCAACTAAATGGACTGAATTAATGAAACCTTATCTTGGAAATAGACGCCGAGAAAAATATGAAATGATTATGGAGAAATTGAATGCCAACTAGTCAAAAACAACTAAAAACTTGTTTAAGGTATCCTGGCGGCAAAAGTAGGGCAGTCGCCAAAATGGATGCATACTTTCCAGATCTTCGTAACTATGATGAGTTCCGTGAACCATTTCTTGGTGGTGGATCTGTAGCAATTCATATTACTAAAAAGTACCCAAACCTTAAGATTTGGGTTAATGATTTATATGAACCTCTTGTAAATTTCTGGCAGCAACTCCAGATGTTTGGGGAGGATCTTAAAAATGAATTAGTTGATTGTAAACTTGCTTACAATACCCCAGAATTGGCAAGAGAATTATTCACAAAGTCAAAAGGACATATCAATGATGAGTCTGAAACGAACTTTAATCGTGCTGTCGCTTTCTATATTGTAAATAAGTGTTCTTTTAGTGGTCTTACTGAAAGTTCTTCTTTCTCGCCACAGGCATCTAACTCTAACTTTAGTGTGAGAGGTATTGAAAAACTCCCAGAGTATTCAAAACTGATTGAAAACTGGCGTATAACTAATTACTCCTATGACTATCTGATGGATGGAGATATGGGTGCTTTTATGTATCTTGACCCTCCTTATGATATTAAGGATAATCTCTATGGGAATAAGGGATCAATGCATAAAGGATTTGATCACGATAAGTTTGCTGCTGATTGTGATTCTAATAAAATGGATCAACTAATCAGTTATAATTCGGACCAACTTGTGAAAGATAGGTTTAAGAACTGGAGTGCTGCTGAGTTTGACTTGACTTATACTATGCGTTCCGTTGGTGAATATATGCGTGAGCAAAAACAAAGAAAAGAACTGCTGCTATTTAATTATGGAATTGAAGGACTGGTTAAATTCGATTAATCAAACTAAAGATGATTTGACTGAAGAAAATCCAGATGTAATAAAGGAGTATGCTCCTTTTGTTATTAATCGTTGTTTGTCAGGTCATATTGATTGTATTCTTTATGCAAATGAGATGAATATGAATCATCATCTTGCTAAAGATATGCAATATTCTTTTTTTCTAAATACTATAAGAAAAAGGAAGAGATATTCTCCCTGGCTTCGTAAAGATAAAATCAAAGACTTAGAATGTGTAAAACAATACTATGGTTATAGTAATGAAAAAGCATCTCAAGCACTGAAAATTTTGTCAAAAGAGCAAATTAACTTTATCAAACAACGACTTGAAACTGGCGGAACAAAATGACAACTCAAACAATTGAACCACAAGTAAATTGGTCTCAAGACCAAATGGTTGAAGTTATTCTAAATGAACCTGATGATTTTCTCAAAGTTCGTGAGACTTTGACACGTATTGGGGTTGCATCTAGAAAAGAGAAAAAACTCTACCAATCGTGCCACATCCTCCATAAGCAAGGAAGGTATTATATCGTTCATTTTAAGGAGTTATTTGCTCTTGACGGTAAGCACGCGAATCTTACAGTAAATGATGTTCAACGTCGCAATCGTATTGTTCGTTTGCTCGCTGACTGGGGACTAATTACTGTCATCAATCAAGACAGAATTTCGGACATTGCTCCCCTCAATCAAATTAAAGTTCTTTCTTATAAAGATAAGGGAGACTGGATTCTTGAGCAAAAGTATAATATCGGTAAGAAAGGAAAGGTAGTAGAAACCGAATAAATAAGTACGAGACCTTCGTGCGGTCTCTACAAAAGTCGGAACACCCTAAAAAGAGGTTCGGTTTTACCGATACCTCTTTTTTTCGTTTCTTGTATAATTAGTGTTGGATGCCGTAAGGGTCCACAAAACACAAACTCGCTTTTAAAGGAGCTACTATAATGGCTAATCTGATGAAGTATCAGGCTGCGGATCTACCTGCTTTACTGGAAAGAATCAATCGCAATACAATTGGACTTGATGAATACTTTGACCGTATTTTTAGTCTTCATGAAACGACTTCTAACTATCCTCCATACAATCTGGTTCAAGTTAGCAATGTAGAGTCACGATTGGAACTCGCACTTGCTGGATTTAAGAAAGGAGAAGTCTATGTCTATACCCAAGATGGCAAACTCTTTATCGAAGGTCAAAAAGAAGATAAGGAGACAGACACCAGGTATGTTCATAAGGGTCTGGCTCAACGGTCATTTACACGTTCCTGGACTCTCTCTGACGACACGGAAGTTAGATCAGTTGATTTTGAGGATGGGCTTTTGACTGTTACTCTTGGCAGAATTGTTCCTGATCATCATAAGAGAAAAGACTATCTATAAATAAAACTGAATATCGTCGGCGCGAGGAGCACCTGGCAAAATCCAGGTTGACTCCTCCTTTTTTTGTTGCTACAATAGTAAGAGGTATGGAGTAAAAATGACTGTAAGACTTTTGCTTTTGAAATCTGGAGAAGATATTATTGCAGATGTAAAAGAAATGGTAGTGGGTGACGAAGAGAATCCAAGGGTTGTTGGATATTTTCTTCATAAACCTTGTGTAGTCAAAATGACTCCACCTACCAATATTCCTGAAGACATTGACCCACAAAAAGCATCCTTTCAAGTAACTCTTTTTCCTTGGATGCCATTGACGAAGGATAAGACTATCACAGTTGCTGCAGATTGGGTTGTGACGATGGTGACACCAACCGATAAATTGAATAATATGTATATGGAGGATGTAATTAACCATGGAAAAGACAATCAAAATTTTAGCACTACTAAACAATCTGATACTGATAACACAGATTGAAGAAGTTGGTGCTGATATTGGAGAACCTGACTGCAAACTTGTTAAACCATTTGTAGTCAGAAACGATAAAACTTTAGAACCATTCTTGTGTGGTTATACTAAAGAAGATACCTTTATGATGAGTTCGGATAAGATTCTTACTCTTGCTGATCCGACCCCAACCCTTCTTGAAAAATACGAGGACTTGATTAAGTAATGAGATTTTATACTAATGTTCAAATGATCGGGAATCAGATTTTGGTTCGTGGTGTTGAGAATGGAAAAAGATTTGAGAACAGAGATGAGTTTTATCCAACTCTCTTTGTGAAAACTAAAAAAGAATCAAAATATAGAACATTAAGTGGAGAATCTGTAGAACCTATAAAACCTGGAACAATTAGAGACTGTCGTGAGTTTTATAAAAAGTATGAGAGTGTAGATGGATTTGAAATTTATGGAAATGATAGATACATCTGCCAATATATTTCTGAAAAGTATCCTGATGATGAGATCAAGTTTGATATTAGTAAAATCAAACTTGTAACTATTGATATTGAGGTTGCTTCTGAGGCAGGATTCCCTGATGTGGAATCTTGTACAGAAGAAATCCTTGCAATCACTATTCAGGATTATACAACCAAGGAAATTATTACTTGGGGAGTTAAACCATTCAACCATAATCGTAAGGACTTGACTTATCATTATTGTCCTTCCGAGTATGAACTTCTCAATCATTTTATTAACTATTGGATGTTTAATGTTCCCGATGTAATCACTGGTTGGAACATTCAACTTTATGACGTTCCCTATATTTGTAAACGTCTAAATCGTGTTCTTGGTGAGAAACTGATGAAACGGTTTTCTAACTGGGGACTTGTAACTCAGGGAGAAGTATTCATCAACGGACGTAAACATACTGTCTTTGATGTTGGTGGATTGACTCAACTAGACTATCTTGATCTCTATAAGAAGTTCACTTATAAAGCACAAGAGTCATATCGTCTTGACTATATTGCTGAAGTTGAACTTGGGCAGAAAAAACTAGACCACTCTGAGTTTGACACCTTCAAGGACTTTTATAGTAAGGGGTGGCAAAAATTTATTGAGTATAACATTATTGACGTGGAACTTGTGGACCGTTTGGAAGACAAGATGAAACTGATTGAACTTGCTCTTACTATGGCATATGACGCCAAGGTAAATTATGCCGACGTTTTCTATCAAGTTCGTATGTGGGATAACATCATCTATACCTATCTCAAGAAAAGAGATATTGTTATTCCCCCAAAAAATAAAACTCAAAAAGATGAAAAGTATGCTGGTGCTTATGTAAAAGAACCAAAACCAGGTAAGTATGATTGGGTTGTGAACTTTGACTTGAATAGTCTATATCCTCACCTGATTATGCAATACAATATTTCACCAGAAACTCTTTTGGAAGAAAGACATCCTACTGTAACTGTTGATAAAATTCTGAATAAAGAAATTACATTTGAACTTTATAAGGACAAGGCAGTTTGTGCAAATGGTGCTATGTTCCGTAAAGATGTTCGTGGATTTCTTCCAGAACTGATGGAGAAGATTTATCAAGACCGCACTATCTACAAAAAGAAAATGCTTGCGGCAAAACAGGAATATGAAAAGAAAAAGACAAAAGAGTTGGAAAAAGAGATTGCAAGATGTAATAACATTCAAATGGCAAGAAAGATTCAACTCAACTCTGCTTATGGTGCTATTGGTAACCAGTATTTTCGTTATTACAAACTTGAGAATGCTGAAGCGATTACCCTAAGTGGTCAGGTTTCTATTCGTTGGATTGAAGGTAAAATGAATACCTATCTCAATAAAATTCTTAAAACAGAGGATGTAGACTATGTTATTGCTTCAGATACTGATTCTATCTATCTTAATATGGGTCCTTTGGTTGAAACTGTATTCAAAGGAAGAGAGAAAACTACTGAAAGCATTGTTTCGTTCCTTGATAAGGTCGCTTCGATGGAACTTGAAAAATATATTGAAAGTTCTTACCAAGAATTGGCGGAATATGTAAATGCATATGATCAGAAGATGCAGATGAAGCGTGAGAATATTGCTGATCGTGGAATCTGGACTGCTAAGAAACGTTATATTCTTAATGTGTGGGATAGTGAAGGTGTTCGTTATGAAGAACCTAAACTTAAGATGATGGGCATTGAGGCAGTTAAATCCTCTACTCCTGCCCCTTGTCGAAAGATGATCAAGGATGCTCTTAAATTAATGATGAGTGCAACTGAAGATGATGTGATTGAGTTTATTGAAAACTCAAGAAAAGAATTTAAGAAACTTCCTCCAGAACAAATTTCATTTCCTCGTTCTGCATCTGACGTTCAAAAATATCAATCATCTGCAACAATTTATATTAAAGGAACACCAATTCATGTTCGTGGGGCATTGCTTTTCAATCATTATATTAAGAAAGCAAATTTGACCAATAAGTATTCTCTAATCCAAAATGGGGAAAAGATTAAATTTATCTACATGAAAAAACCAAATACAATACAAGAAAATGTAATCTCATTTATCCAAGAGTTTCCGAAAGAACTTAATATTGACAAATACATAGATTATGACTTACAATTTGAGAAAGCATTTTTGGAACCACTTAAAATTATTTTGGATGCAATTGGGTGGAGCGTAGAAAAAACTGTAAACCTTGAATCATTTTTTTCCTAATGGATTTACCTATTACTGAAAAAGAACTTGAAACAATTATTATAACTTTGAAAGGAGTTCATCCAACTCTTTATTCCAAACTTTGGTCACATAAAATGAATTATATTAATAAGGAGAAAAAAGATGGACTTTCTTAAAGATATTGTAAAAGAAATTGGTGATGATTACACCAAATTGGCATCAGATATTGACGAAACGGAAACTTATGTTGACACGGGTAGTTACATTTTTAACGCACTGGTTTCAGGTAGCATATTTGGTGGTGTATCTGGGAATAAGATTACTGCTATTGCTGGAGAGTCTAGTACTGGAAAAACTTTCTTCAGTCTCGCCGTTGTTAAGAATTTTCTTGATAATAATC
>JACCDU011243446.1_pt1 | contig 19553 bp, 18 predicted proteins | sample 7446081 | NCBI WGS metagenome assembly JACCDU01 (sample SAMN15323447, study PRJNA562643) | freshwater metagenome | isolation source: river surface water | place: USA:Blue River Watershed | collected 2017-08-17
AAGGTTGCTGGAAGTTCCGAAAAAATTAGCAATTTCACTTGATTGGGGTAGTCATGAGCGACGAAAACCAGGTCGACTCGGGTCGACGCGGCCTGCTGGTTGCGACCTGTGCAGCAGGTGGTGTGGCAGGACTGGCGGCTGCCGGTGCCTTTGTTTCGACTTTTGAGCCGTCCGAGCGTGCCAAGGCCGCCGGTGCGCCGGTGGAAGTAGACATCGGTGACCTGAAGGCCGGCGAAATGAAGACGGTCGAATGGCGCGGCAAGCCGGTGTGGATCATCAAGCGCACGCCGGAAATGGTGTCGTCGCTGCAGAAGACCGATGCGGAAGTGGCTGATCCCAAGTCCGAGCGCAATCCGGACGACCTGACGCCGGAATACGCGCGCAACGAGACCCGTTCGATCAAGCCCGAGATCCTCGTGGCTGTCGGCATCTGCTCGCACCTCGGCTGCTCGCCGACCACCAAATTCCAGGTCGGCGCCCAGCCGTCGCTGCCGGACGACTGGCAGGGCGGCTTCCTGTGCCCCTGCCACGGCTCGACCTTCGACCTCGCCGGTCGCGTGTTCAAGAACAAGCCCGCACCGGACAACCTGCAAGTGCCGCGTCACATGTACCTGAGCGACAACCGCATCGTGATTGGCAAAGACGAGAAAGGCGAGGCGTAAAAAATGGCTTTCCATGAAACCAAACTGCCGGCCGATGCGCCGGCTGCACAAAAGGCTCTGGCCTGGGTCGATGACCGCTTCCCGCTGACCAAGCTGTGGAATGACCAGTGGGGCAAGTACTACGCGCCCAAGAACTTCAACCTGCTGTACCTGTTCGGCTCGCTGGCTGCACTGGTGCTCGTGATCCAGATCGTCACCGGTATTTTCCTGGTGATGAACTACAAGCCGGACGCTAATCTCGCGTTTGCTTCGGTCGAGTACATCATGCGCGAAGTACCGTGGGGCTGGCTGGTGCGTTACATGCACTCGACCGGCGCGTCGGCCTTCTTCATCGTGGTCTACCTGCACATGCTGCGGGGCCTGCTGTACGGTTCGTACCGCAAGCCGCGCGAGCTGATCTGGCTGTTCGGTGTCGGCATCTTCCTGTGCCTGATGGCCGAAGCCTTCTTCGGCTACCTGCTGCCGTGGGGCCAGATGTCGTACTGGGGCGCACAGGTGATCGTCAACCTGTTTGGCGCGATCCCGTTCATCGGCCCGGACCTGTCGCTGTGGATCCGCGGTGACTACGTGGTGTCGGATGCAACGCTGAATCGCTTCTTCGCCTTCCACGTGATCGCGATCCCGCTGGTGCTGCTCGGCCTCGTCGTGGCGCACCTGATCGCGCTGCACGAAGTGGGTTCGAACAACCCGGACGGCATCGAAGTCAAAGAAAACCTCGGTCCGGACGGCCATGGCATCGACGCCATCCCGTCGCATCCGTACTACTCGACCAAGGACATCTTCGGTGTGGCCTGCTTCCTGTTCATCTTCAGCGCGATCATCTTCTTCGCGCCGGAGGCTGGCGGCTACTTCCTGGAGTACAACAACTTCATCCCGGCTGACCCGCTGAAGACCCCGCCGCACATCGCGCCGGTCTGGTACTTCACGCCGTTCTACTCGATCCTGCGTGCAACCACGTCGCAGTTCATGTACGCGCTGATCGCCGGCGTCATCGGTTATGCCGGCCTGATCGTGCTGACCACTCGCTTGTCGGGCAACGTGAAGAAAGCCGTCATGGCTGGCGCACTGGCCGCCGCCGTGCTGATGCTGGTGCTGGATGCGAAGTTCTGGGGCGTCGTGCTGATGGGCGTGTCAGTGATGATCCTGGCTGCACTGCCGTGGATCGACCTGTCGCCGGTCAAGTCCATTCGCTATCGTCCGGACTGGCACAAGTGGGTGTACATCGTCTTCGGCATCACCTTCCTGATCCTCGGTTACCTCGGCGTGCAGGCACCGACCGCCGGCCGTACGCTGGTGGCACAGATCTGCACCTTCATCTACTTCGGCTTCTTCATGCTGATGCCGTGGTGGAGCCAGATGGGCAAGTTCAAGCCGGTTCCGACCCGCGTGACTTTCCAGCCGCACTGAGCCGCAAAGGACAACAAGAATGAAACTCCTGAAAAAACTTCTCGCGACCCTGGCGCTGGTTCCGGTACTGGCGCTGGCCAACGAAGGCGGCTTCCCGCTCGACCGCGCTCCGGACCGCAGCCATGACCTGTCGGCACTGCAGAACGGTGCCCGCCTGTTCGTCAACTACTGCCTGAACTGCCACTCGGCAGCACTGGTGCGTTACAACCGTTTGCGCGATATCGGCCTGTCGGATGACCAGATCCGCGAAAATCTGCTGTTCACCGGTGACAAGGTGGGCGAGCTGATGAAGGCCTCGATGCCGGAGAAAGAGGCGAAAGCCTGGTTCGGCGCCGTGCCGCCGGACCTGTCCGTGATCGTTCGCGCAAAAGCATCGGGTGAAGGCTCGGGTGCGGACTACGTGTACACCTACCTGCGTACCTACTATCAGGACGAAGGCCGCGCTACCGGCTGGAACAACCTGACCTTCCCGAACGTCGGCATGCCGAACGTGCTGTGGGAGCTGCAGGGCGTGCGCAAGGCCAAGTTCGTCGAAGAGAAAGATCCGCACGACGAAGGCAAGATGGTGCACAAGTTCGCCGGCTTCGAGCAGGTCAAGGCAGGCAAGCTGACCGCGCAGGAATTCGACGCGCAAGTAGCTGACCTGGTCGGCTTCATGGAATGGATGGCCGAGCCGGTCAAGACCAAGCGCCAGCAACTGGGCGTCTGGGTCCTGCTGTTCCTGGCACTACTGGTGTTCCTGACCTGGCGCCTGAACGAGTCGTATTGGAAAGAAGTTAAATAAGCATAGTCCTGTTCGCCGGCGCTGCGAGCCTCACCGGATCGGTGAAGGTTCACTGGCCGAACCGGCGGACAGATTGTCGTACGCAGGGTGAGGCGGCTGCCGTCTCACCCTTTTTGTCTCAAGGAAAGCCACCATGATGGTTCTCTACTCGGGCACAACTTGCCCTTTCTCGCAACGCTGCCGCCTCGTCCTGTTTGAAAAGGGCATGGACTTCGAAATCCGCGACGTTGACCTGTTCAACAAGCCGGAAGATATCTCGACCATGAACCCGTATGGTCAGGTGCCCATCCTGGTCGAGCGCGAGCTGGTGCTGTACGAGTCGAACATCATCAACGAATACATCGACGAGCGCTTCCCGCACCCGCAGCTGATGCCGGCCGACCCGCTGATGCGCGCCCGTGCGCGCCTGATGCTGTTCAACTTCGAAAAGGAGCTGTTCGTCCACGTACATACGCTGGAGAACGACAAGTCGCGCGGCGCTGAAAAGGCGCACGAAAAGGCCCGTGCCGAGAGCCGCGACCGACTGACCCAACTGGCACCGCTGTTCCTGAAAAACAAGTACATGCTGGGCGACGATTTCTCGATGCTGGACGTGGCAATCGCGCCGCTGCTGTGGCGTCTTGATCACTATGGTATCGAGCTGTCCAAGACAGCCGCGCCGCTGATGAAGTATGCTGAACGCATCTTCTCGCGCCCGGCTTACATCGAAGCGCTGACGCCGTCCGAGAAGGTGATGCGCCGCTAAGTTTTTCCCTCTGGATGTTCGTGAAGCAGTTTCCGATGCAAGAAACGTCGACCAAGCCTTACCTGCTGCGCGCGTTGTATGAGTGGTGTACCGACAACGGCTACACCCCCTACATCGTCGTGGCCGTGGATGCAGCTTGCCGGGTGCCGATGGAGTTCGTGAAGAACGGCGAGATCGTTCTCAACATTAGCTTCGAGGCCACCGGCAACCTGAAGATGGACAATGACCTGATCCATTTCAAAGCGCGTTTCGGCGGCGTCGCACGCGAGATCGAGATCCCGGTCGACAACGTCAGCGCCATCTACGCACGCGAAAACGGGCAAGGCATGGCATTCGAAGTCAAACGCGACGAAGCCGAACCGTCGCGCAAGAAGAAAGCCAAAGCCGACGAACCGGCAGCAGAAAAAGCCGTGCCGGCATTGTCTGCCGTGCCGGCCGTCGACAATGGCAAGGACGACGCCGAGAAGGCGGGCATGGAAGAACCCGAGCCGCCCAAGCCCGGTGGCAAGCCCAAGCTCACGCGTATCAAGTAAGTCGCGAGCCTGCCAGTAGTTTTGCAGTGCATGTGTGTGGCGATGTCGCTCTCCGCATCAAGGCAAGGCCTGCTCTTCACGTATAATCACGCATTGTCGCCGGCTTAGCTCATCAGGTAGAGCACTTGATTTGTAATCATGGGGTGGCGGGTTCGAGTCCTGCAGCCGGCACCAAATAAAAAAGGGGCTATGCATATGCATAGCCCCTTTTGCTTTGGCGGACCGTTCAAGCTGCCCTGCCATGTAACGACTGCTCTAACAGCACTTGGCAATGCGCCCGTTGCCGCCGTAGCGCGCATCTTGCCGTTCCCGGAAAAACTCTTCGTAACTCATCACCGGCTGGTCCGGATGATTGACCTGCATGTGGTTCAGGTAGTTGTCGTAGTCAGGCAGGCCGACCATCAGCCTGGCCGTCTGCCCGAGGTAGGCACCGAGTTTTCCGAGTTCGCCAAACATGACAGTTCTCCTTGGAGGCTCTGTTCCGGTCAGGCCGACGCGGTGCCAAGGCTGACCGATTCGGCTTCCTTGGTCGTCGGCTTGTCCTGGCGCAGTGCCTGCACGCAGGCGCGGATGCTGAAGAACAGTATGGACAGCACGACGGCCATGAAGATCGCCGCCAGTGTCGCATCGATGTAGTCGTTCATGATGATCTGATGCATTTGCGCCGGAGCCTTGGCCGGTGCCAGCACCTTGCCCTCGGCGAGAGCCGCCTCGAACTTGTGTGCGTGGGCGAGGAAGCCAATGCGCGGGTTCTCATGGAACAGCTTTTGGTAGCCGGCGGTCAGCGTGCAGACCAGCAGCCATGCGGTGGGCAACAGGGTCACCCACGCAAACTTCTCGCGCTTCATCTTGAACAGCACGACGGTTGCGAGCAGCAGGGCGACGGCAGCAAGCATCTGGTTAGATATACCGAACAGCGGCCACAGCGTGTTGATGCCACCCAACGGATCGACCACGCCCTGATACAGGAAGTAGCCCCATGCGGCCACGCACAGCAGCGTCGCGATGATGTTCGATGCCAGCGACGGGATGCGGCGGAAAGGCGGCACCAGCGTGCCGAGCAAGTCCTGCAGCATGAAGCGTCCGACGCGGGTACCGGCATCGACGGCGGTCAGGATGAACAGCGCCTCGAACAGGATCGCGAAGTGGTACCAGAAGGCCATCATCGCCTTGCCGCCAATCAGTTCCGAGAAGATGTAGGCCATGCCAACCGCCAGCGTCGGTGCGCCACCGGCGCGCGAAATGATGGTCGCTTCGCCGACGTCGGCAGCAGTCTGCTGCAGCATCTCCGGCGTGATCATGAAGCCCCACTGGCTGATCGCCGCGGCAGCAGCGTCCGGCGTGGTGCCGATCAGCGCCGCCGGGCTGTTCATCGCGAAATACACGCCAGGTTCGATGATGGACGCCGCCACCAGCGCCATGATGGCAACGAAGGATTCCATCAGCATCCCGCCATAGCCGATGTACGGGGCGTGCATTTCGTTCTCGAGCAGCTTGGGTGTGGTGCCCGACGAAATCAGCGCATGGAAGCCGGACACGGCGCCGCAGGCGATCGTGATGAACAGGAACGGGAACAGCGAACCCGACCAGACCGGACCGGTGCCATCGATGAACTTGGTGATGGCCGGCATCTTCAGCTGCGGTGCGACGATCAGGATGCCGATCGCCAGCGCAGCAATCGCGCCGATCTTCAGGAAGGTCGACAGGTAATCACGCGGGGCCAGCAGCAGCCAGACCGGCAGCACCGACGCCACCACGCCATAGGCGAGCAGCATCCAGGTCAGCTGTATGCCGGTGAAGGTGAAGGCCGGACCCCAGTACGGATCAGCCGCAACCGTGCCGCCGAATACGATGGATGCCATCAGCAGCACGAAGCCGATGAGCGACACTTCACCGATGCGTCCCGGGCGCAGGTAGCGCGTATAGATGCCCATGAAGACCGCGATCGGGATCGTTGCGGCGACAGTAAAGGTGCCCCACGGGCTTTCCGCCAGCGCCTTCACGACGATCAATGCGAGCACCGCCAGCAGGATGGTCATGATCATGAAGGTGCCGAACAACGCGATCAGGCCGGGCACGATGCCAAGTTCCGATTTCACCAAGTCACCGAGCGATCGTCCGTCGCGACGGGTCGATACGAACAGGATCATGAAATCCTGCACCGCGCCCGCCAGCAACACGCCAACGATCAGCCACATCATGCCGGGCAGGTAGCCCATTTGTGTCGCCAGCACCGGACCCACCAGCGGACCTGCGCCAGCGATCGCGGCGAAGTGGTGGCCGAACAGCACGTGCTTGTTGGTCGGCACGAAATCGAGACCGTCATTCAGCCGCACCGCAGGTGTGGCCCGCGTGGGATCGAGTTGCATGACATGGTCGGCAATGAAGCGCGCGTAGTAGCGGTAGCCAATCAGGTAAATCGAGATCGCCGCCACCACGATCCACAATGCATTGATGGATTCGCCGCGTGATAGCGCGACGGTGCCGAGCGCGAAGGCGCCGATCAGCGCCAGCGCCGCCCATCCGGCTTGTTTGACAAGAGTGCCCATGAGCCTGTCTCCGAAAACTTTGGTTATACGGAATGAGAAGAAAAACGGCGGATTATAACCTCGAAAAACAGGAGTTCTTGCCCCCTGTCATGCATGAAAAATTCATCCGTCATTGGTTAAAAAACCCGCCCAAAAACCATGTGCGAATGGTGCGTTGCAGTGTCAATGAGCGAACTGTTTTCGCGTGCATATTTGTTAGACTCGTGCCGGGAATTATGCGCTTATCCAAAAATAACAAGGAGACGTGCCATGTCTACAACACTTGGCCATGCGGCCGCCCGTTTGCTCGAACAACGACTGTCGCTGACGCCCATCACCCCACTGAGGGCAGGGCTTTCCCCGCAAAGCATTGCCGACGGCTATGCGATACAGGCAGCACTCCACCCGCTGCTGGTCGATGCCGGCATGGGCGACATGGTGGGCCACAAGGTTGGCTGCACGACCCCGGTGATGCAGGCTTTCGTGGACATCAATCATCCCTGTGCCGGACGCATCTTCAGCCGTACTGTCATGCGCGACCACGGCAGGGTGCCGCGCCATGGCTTCGTGAAGCTGGGCATGGAATGCGAGATCGTGGTGCGGCTGGGGCGCGACCTGCCGCCGCAGGCGACGCCGTACACCCGTGAGTCCGTCGCGGATGCGGTTGACGAGATCATGCCCGGCATCGAACTGGTCGACGAGCGCTATCAGGATTTCCACGCCCTGGGGGTCCCGACCCTGATCGCGGATGATTTTTTCAACGCCGGGTGCGTGCTCGGCAAGGCGCGGCGCAACTGGCGTTCGCTGGATCTCGGCGCACTGATAGGACGCACCTGGATCAACGGCGTCGAGGTGGCCCACGGCCGCGGCGCCGACGTGCTCGGGCATCCGTTCAATTCACTGGCCTGGCTGGCGAATGCGCAGCATGAATACGGCCTGCCCGGGCTGAAGGCGGGCGAGTTCGTCTTTCTGGGCAGCCTGGTCCAGACCCAATGGCTCAATGCCGGCGACAAGGTCAGGATAGAGATCGAGGCGCTGGGTGAGGTGAGGCTGGACGTCGGCGACTGAGCCGGCCCCGGAAGCAAGCTCGCTGCGAGCGACGAAAGTGCGTGTTACAGTCAAGTAACCCTGAACACCGGAGAAAGCCATGCGCCGCCTGTTGCTAGCCTTTGCCTTGTTGTTGACTGTCGCCGGGAGCGTGGTGGCCGACGATCGCGAGCAGCATGAGGACTGGTCGTCGCAATTCCTTGAAGACATGGGTGAAGCCTCAACCCATGAGAACGGCACCTCCGTGTTCGGCATGCTGTGCGCGAGCGACAGCTGCCGCTACTACTTCGCCAATGGCATCGACTGCGAAGCGGGCCTGAATTACCCGCTGATGCTGACGACGGCTGCCGGTGCCTTGTCCGTCGACGCGATCTGCGAGCCCATGGGCACGGCCAATGGCGACATCATGCTGTACTGGTTCAACGAGTCGGCAACCCTCAACGAGGCCTTTGTCATCTCTGCCGAAATCGGCATCGCTTTCCCGTTATCGGGTGGGCAATTCAAGCTGAGCAAATTCTCGATGAAGGGCTACGAGGCCGCGGTCGAGCGCATGGTCAACGGGCTGCGTGAACGCCGCGACGGCAGCCAGGCGACAGCGAACGATCGCACCTGAAGCGCCGCCTGTCGCCCGCGGTCAGGACGGCTTGCCTGCCTTCAGTCCCTGCCATTGGGGCGCCAGAGACTGTTCGATGCCGAACAGGTCCAGCACCCGCCCCACCGTCTGGTCGACCATCTCGGTGAGGGATTGCGGCTTCTGGTAGAAGGCCGGCAAGGGCGGGAACACGATGCCGCCCATTTCGGTCACGGCTGTCATGTTGCGCAGGTGGGCGAGGTTGAACGGGGTTTCCCGCACCATCAGCACCAGCTTGCGCCTTTCCTTCAGCATCACGTCCGCAGCGCGCGTGATCAGGTTGTCGCACATGCCGTGGGCAACTGAAGCCAGGGTCTTCATCGAACAGGGCGCGATGACCATGCCGTCCGACCGGAACGAGCCGCTGGCGACGCAGGCGCCAATGTCGCGCACGCTGTGCACGTGGCTGGCCAGCGCCTCGATGTCGGCGCGCTTGAGGTCAAGCTCGTGGTGGAGATTGAGGGCAGCGGCGTCCGAGATCATCAGGTGCGTCTCGACGCTGCCCAGTGCGCGCAGCTGCTCCAGCAGCCGCACGCCGTAGACCGCGCCTGACGCGCCGGTGATGGCAACGATCAGGCGCTGCATGCGGGATCAGCCCTTGATCAGGGTCGCCAGTTCGCCGGACTGGTACATCTCGCCCAGGATGTCGGCGCCACCGATGAATTCGCCCTTGATGTACAGCTGCGGGATGGTCGGCCAGTTCGAGTATTCCTTGATGCCCTGGCGGACTTCGTCATCTTCCAGCACGTTGATGGTGACGAGGTCTTCGACGCCGCTGGCCTTCAGCACCTCGATCGCACGGCCAGAGAAGCCGCACTGCGGGAACTGGGCGGTGCCTTTCATGAAAAGCACTACCGGGTGGCTGGTCACGGTCTCTTTGATCCAGGCTTGAACGTCGCTCATAAATCCTCTGTCGCGTAGCGGGGCGGGCCCCGGGGTGGGTAACTTCGCCATTATAGTGAAAGCCCGCTGGCGGCGCCGGCGGGCTCCAAGGACGGGTCAGCCTTTCAGTTTTGCGAAGGCTGCGGCCATCGCCGTATTGCCGGCCGGGGGTGCGGAACGCTCCATGCGCGCGCGCGCAGGCGCGCTGACGCGGTCATTGCGATCGCCCCGTTCACCGCGGTCACGCCTTTCGCCCGGTGCCGGCGCCGCGTCCGACAGGCGCATGGTCAGCGCAATGCGCTTGCGCTTGACGTCCACTTCCAGCACCTTGACCTTCACGACCTGGCCCGCCTTGACCACGGTGTGCGGGTCCTTCACGAACTGGTTCGACAGCGCCGAAATGTGCACCAGCCCGTCCTGATGGACGCCGATGTCGACGAAGGCGCCGAAGGCTGCCACGTTGGTCACCACACCCTCGAGGATCATATCCGGACGCAGGTCGCCGATGTCTTCCACGCCATCCTTGAAGCTGGCCGTCACGAAGGCCGGGCGCGGGTCGCGGCCGGGCTTGTCGAGTTCTTTCAGGATGTCGGCCACGGTCGGCACGCCGAAACGTTCGTCGGCGAAGCGCTTGGGGTCGAGCGACTTCAGCAGGCTGCTGTCGCCGAGCACGCCTTTCACGTCACGCTTGATGTCAGCCAGGATCTTTTCCACCAGCGGATAGGATTCCGGGTGGACGGCCGACGCATCCAGCGGATTCTCGCCGTTCATCACGCGCAGGAAGCCGGCAGCCTGTTCGAAAGTCTTGTCGCCCAGGCGCGGCACCTCGCGCAGCGAGGCGCGCGAAGCGAACATGCCTTTCTGGTCGCGGTAATTGACGATGCTCTGGGCCACGCTGCTGTTCAGGCCCGACACGCGCGCCAGCAGCGGCACCGATGCCGTATTCACGTCCACGCCGACCGCGTTCACGCAATCCTCGACCACCGCATCCAGCGAACGCGCCAGGCGCATCTGTGACACGTCATGCTGGTACTGGCCGACGCCGATCGACTTCGGGTCGATTTTCACCAGCTCGGCCAGCGGGTCTTGCAGGCGGCGTGCAATGGACACCGCGCCGCGCAGCGACACGTCCAGCTCCGGCAATTCCTTCGATGCGAACTCCGACGCCGAGTACACCGACGCGCCGGCTTCGGACACCACGATCTTGTTGAGCTTGAGTTCCGGGTGGCGCTTGATCAGCTCCTGCGCCAGCTTGTCGGTCTCGCGCGACGCGGTGCCGTTGCCGATCGAGACCAGCGAGACCTTGTGTTTCATCGCCAGCACGGCCAGCGCGTGCAGCGAGCCTTCCCAGTCATTGCGCGGCTGGTGCGGGAAGATGGTGGTGGTGTCCACGACCTTGCCGGTCGCATCGACCACGGCCACCTTCACGCCGGTGCGCAGGCCCGGGTCCAGGCCCAGCGTGGCGCGCGGGCCGGCCGGTGCGGCCAGCAGCAAATCCTTCAGGTTGCGCGCAAACACATTGATGGCCTCGGCTTCTGCTTCTTCGCGCAGCTTGGTCATCAGTTCGGTCTCGAGGTGCATGAACACTTTCACGCGCCAGGTCCAGCGCACGGTGTCCGACAGCCACTTGTCGGCGGCGCGTCCCTGGTTCGACACGCTGAAGCGTTGCGCGATACGGCTCTCGCAGGGATTGAGCGGCGCGTCCCATTTCGGCTTTTCTTCTTCGCTGTCGAGGCGCAGGGTCACGGTCAGCATTTCTTCGCGGCGTCCGCGCAGCAATGCCAGCGCGCGGTGCGAAGGAATATTCACGATCGGTTCGGAGTAATCGAAATAGTCGGCAAACTTTTCGCCCGCATCCTGCTTGCCGTCGATGACCTTGGATTCGACCACGCCATGCTCGGTCAGGTATTCGCGCAGGTTTTGCAGCAGCGTCGCGTCTTCGGCGAAGCGTTCCATCAGGATCTGGCGTGCGCCGTCCAGCCCCGCCTTGGCATCCGCCACGCCGGGGTTGTCGCCATTGTCGGTGGTGAAGGCCGGCCGCAGGTACCTGGCCGCCTCTTCCTCCGGGTTCAGGGCCGGATTGCCCAGCAGCGCGTCAGCTAGCGGTTCCAGCCCGGCTTCGATTGCGATCTGCGCTTTGGTGCGGCGCTTGGGTTTGTACGGCAGGTACAAGTCTTCGAGACGAGTCTTGTCTTCGGCGCTCATGATCGCCACTTGCAGCTGCGGCGTCATCTTGCCCTGTTCTTCGATCGACGCAATGATCGCCGCGCGGCGCGCTTCCAGCTCGCGCAAGTAGCGCAGGCGCTCTTCCAGCAGGCGCAGCTGCGTGTCATCGAGGCCGCCGGTCACTTCCTTGCGGTAGCGGGCGATGAAGGGCACGGTAGCGCCCTCGTCGAGCAGCGCGATGGCGGCGGTTACTTGTTCGGTGCGGGCCGCGAGTTCGATCGCGAGGCGTTGTTCAATGGAGGGCAACATCGGCAATATCAACAGTTCAACAATTCAACGATTCAACAGGTCTGCGGAAGGGATGTGTCGGTAAAACAGTATTGCGGTAAAGCGCGGATGATACGCAATCCGCAAAGGCGCGCCAGTCTTGACAGCGATGGCGCACGGGTTGGGAAAATCAGGCTGGCGGGCGCTCGCCTCCGGTCACGCGTTCGATGCCGGCCAGGTCCGTCCAGCTCTGCACTTGCTGCCAGCCGGCGCGTTCCAGCAGCGCGCGCGTGGCGGCAGACTGGTCGTAGCCGTGCTCCATCAGCAGCCAGCCGCCGGATTTGAGGCAGGCCGGTGCGCCATCGATGAGGGCGGCGATATGCATCATGCCGTTTGCCCCGTCAGTCAGCGCGCCACGCGGCTCGAAACGCAAGTCGCCCTGCGACAGGTGCGGGTCGCTGGCGGCGATATAGGGAGGGTTGCTGGCGATGACATCGAAGCTGCCGCTGACGGCATCGAACCAGTCGCTGTGCAGGAACTGGACGCTCACGCCATGGGCCGCCGCATTGCGGCGCGCGACCGCCAGAGCAGACTCGCTGATGTCGGCGGCACTGAGCTTTGCATCGCGGCGCGCATGCGCCAGCGACACAGCGATCGCGCCCGAACCTGTGCCAAGGTCGATGGCGCTGCCACCCTTGGGCAGTCGTTCGCTGGCCAGCTCGACCAGCAGCTCGGTTTCGGGGCGCGGGATCAGCACGTCCGGCGTGACTTCGAACTTCAGGCCGAAGAATTCGCGCTCTCCCACCAGATAGGCAATCGGTTCGCCCTGCATGCGGCGCATGAACAGTGCGCTGACCGCGGTCACCTGCTGCGGCGTGAGCTCATCCTTCGAGCGGATCACCAGCTGCACGCGCGTGCACTGCAGCGCATGCGCAAGCAGGATGCGCGCTTCCAGCGGGTCGATCAGTGCCAGCTTCAGCAGGCCTTCGATGGTCATGCAGACCGCCCGCCGCGCCATGCCACCAGCGCAGTCGCGATGGCAAACACCACGAACCAGACCAGCGCCCATTGGGGGATCGACAGGCCGAGGATGGGATCGTACTCAGTCGTGCACAAGCCGTCGGCCTGGAACAGCGGCGGGTACCAATTCGCGAACGGCAGCTTGTTGAGCAGGGTTTCGAGCGGATCGATGCCGCAGGAAACCGTCGGGTGCGCTTTCACCCACAGGTGGCGAATGGCAATGCCCGCACCGCCGACCGCGGCCAGGCTGCCCAGCCCCGCGACGATGCGCATGCCCCTGGCCGGCAGCGCCAAGGCGATCAGGCACAGCACGGCGACTTTCATGAATGCGTAACGCTGCATGATGCACAACGGGCACGGCAACATGTCCAGCACCAGTTGCAGGTAGAGGCCGACGCCGAGCATGGCGATGCAGGCGAGCGCAATCAACAGCAGCAGCGGTTTTGCAAGGCGGGCTAGGGACATGGTGTCGGTGTTCCTTGGTTTTGAATTCAGACGAAAGTGTCGGGCGCGAACGCAAGTGGCATGGATGGGCTTCGTTCAGCCAGCCTCGGCCAGCGCCGCGAGCTGCTCGGCCTGGTGCTCTGCCATCAGCGAGTCGGTCAATTCCTGCAGGTCGCCTTCCATTACGGCGTCAAGCTTGTACAGGGTCAGGTTGATGCGGTGGTCCGTAATGCGACCTTGCGGGAAATTGTACGTGCGGATGCGCTCGCTGCGGTCGCCGGAACCCACCAGCGATTTGCGCGTCGCAGCTTCCCTGGCCTGCTGCTCGCGCAGCTGCACATCCTTGATGCGGGTCGCCAGCACCTTCATTGCCTGCGCCTTGTTCTTGTGCTGGCTGCGGTCGTCCTGGCACTCGACTACGATGCCGGTTGGCAGGTGGGTGATGCGCACGGCGGAGTCCGTCTTGTTGATGTGCTGGCCGCCGGCGCCGGAGGCGCGGAAGGTATCGATGCGCAGCTCGGCCGGATTGATGTTCACGTCTTCGATCTCGTCAGCCTCGGGCATCACGGCAACCGTGCATGCGGATGTGTGGATGCGCCCTTGCGCCTCGGTCGCCGGCACGCGCTGCACGCGGTGGCCGCCGGACTCGAACTTCAGCCGCGAGTATGCGCCGAGGCCGACAACGCGCACGATCACTTCCTTGTAACCGCCCATCTCGGACGGCGATTCTGACACCATTTCCACCTGCCAGCGCTGGCGCTCTGCATAACGTGAGTACATGCGCAGCAGGTCGCCGGCAAACAGCGCCGATTCGTCGCCGCCGGTGCCGGCACGAATTTCAAGGAAGATGTTGCGCTCGTCGTTCGGGTCCTTCGGCAGCATCATCTTCTGCAGCTCAAGGGTCAGCTGTTCCGAACGCTCCTGCGCGGCCGACATTTCTTCCTGCGCGAAAGCCTTCATGTCGGGATCGGCCAGCATGTCTTGCGCAGCGCGTATGTCTTGCTGCGATTGCGTCCATTGCCCGTAGGTGCCAACCAGCGGCTCCAGCTCGGCATGTTCGCGCGTGAGGCGGCGGTACTGGTCCATGTCGGCCGTGGCGCTCTCCTGGTTCAGCAGCGCGCTGACTTCTTCGAGGCGCTGGGACAGGTGGTCGAGTTTGGCGAGCAGCGAAGATTTCATCCGGGAGTCTGTCGAGCGGTAGCAGCAGTGGTCACAAGCGGCACGCTGCCACCGCAGCGCGATCCATAGGGCGCCGGGCGGGGTGCGCGGCGCGTCCGGATGCTGTCGCTAGCGCTTGGTGCGGAACAGTTGCGGCAGCAACTGTGCGAGACGGGCGCGCTCGTCGGCGTCGGCGTTGTGCAAGGCCTGTTGCGGGCCGTGCAGGAATTTGGCGGTCAGGCCGCGCGACAGCGCCTCGAGCACCGCCTCGACGTCTTCGCCGCGGGCCAGCAGTTTGCGCGCGCGGTCGAGTTCGGCGCGGCGCATGGCCTCGCTGCTCTCCTGCAGGTCCTGGATCAGCGGCACCACGGCCCGGCTGTCGAGCCAGTGCATGAAGGACTGCACGCGCGTCTCGATGATGGCCTCGGCCTGTGCGACCGCCGACTGACGGTTTTCGACGCCGATCTGAACTGCCGTGCCGAGATCGTCGACCGTGTACAGGAAGACGTCATTCAGGCGGCCGATTTCGGATTCAATGTCACGCGGCACCGCGAGGTCGACCAGGAACATCGGCTTGTGGCGGCGTGCCTTGATTGCGCGCTCGACCATGCCCAGGCCGATGATGGGTAGCGACGATGCCGTGCAAGACACCACGATGTCGAAATGCGCCAATTGATCCGGCAGTTCGGCGAGTCGCATCGCCTTGCCGCCAAAACGGTGCGCCAGTTGCTCGGCCCGCTCGACGGTGCGGTTGGCAATCGTCAGGCTCTTCGGATGCTGGGCCGCGAAGTGCGTTGCGCACAACTCGATCATTTCGCCGGCGCCGATGAACAGCACATGCTGGTCCGACAGCTTGTCGAAAATGCGCTGTGACAGCCGTACCGCGGCAGCGGCCATCGACACGCTGTGCGCGCCGATCTCGGTGGTCGAGCGCACTTCCTTGGCGACGGCGAAGGTACGCTGGAACATCTGGTGCAGGTAAGTACCCAGTCCGCCGGCGGCTTCCGCCTGGCGTACGGCGTCTTTCATCTGGCCCAGAATCTGCGGCTCGCCCAGCACCATCGAATCGAGGCCGGACGCGACGCGGAATGCATGGCGGACCGCATCGTCCTGCGGCAGTGCGTACAGGTAGGGGCGCAGGTCCGAATAAGACAGCTTGTGATAGTCGGCGACGAAATGCGCCGTCTGGTCGAGTGCCGCGCTGATATCGCCATCATTGGCGCTGGCGCCATAAATTTCGGTGCGGTTGCAAGTCGACAGGATAGCCGTCTCTTGCGTGCGCTGCCCGACATTCCCAAACCATGCGCAAGCGGACGCGACTGCCTGACCAAGCTGGTCGGCAGGGAAGGCCACTTTCTCGCGCAGCGAGACCGGAGCCGTGGTGTGATTCAGTCCGACGGCAAGGAGTTTCATTCGGGGCAATTCGGGGGTGGGTTTGTCGGCCGGTATTATAGCCTTGCCCCCCTTCGGACACCCGTCATCCGGCCAGTTTCTCCAGCCGGTAGCCATAGCTGTAGACCGGCGCCAGCCGGAATCCGCGCTCCGGACGCAAGCCGAGCTTGGTGCGGATGCGGGAAACATGGGTATCCATGGTCCGCGAGTTGAATTCCGTGTCTTGCGACCAGACCGATTCGAGGATGGTCGCCCGTGACAAGGGGCGGCCGAGATTGCGGAAGAACAGCAACGCGAGGTCGAATTCCTTTTGGGTCAGGCTGATCTGGGCGCCGCCGACGGTCAGCCTGGCAGCCCTGACATCGAACGCATAGTCGCCGAATTCCTGCGCATCTGACTGGAATTTGGCCGGATGGATGCGCGCCACCAGCACCCGCGCTCGCAGCGCGACATCATTGCGCCTGACCGGTTTGACCAGGTAATCCGACGGTCCGTCCTGCAGCGCATCCGTAAAATCCCGATCCGCGGCGCGCCCGGTCACCAGCAGCACAGGCAGGGTCTTGGCAGTCTGGCGCAGCGATTTCAGCCAGCGCAGGCCCTCGGCTTCCGGCTGCCAGTGGAACACCAGCAGATCCAGCCCTTCGCGCATCCATTGGGTGATTCGGGATTCATCATTCGGCGCGAGCAGGCATTCATGGCCGGCAGCCGTCAGCGCCTCGACGATCAGCGCGCGCTGTTGCGGATCGTTGTCGATCACTGCGATATGCATGGTTTCGGCCTTCTGCCCCGAGAAAAGTGCTGTTGTCGATCCAAGTGACCGAAAGATTGTCAGTTCACAATCTTTAACGTTCGATGCCAGCGGTGTCAACCGTGAACGTCAGGAAAGCTGATCGCCGCCAAACCGCATGGGATACCGGCGGTGTACTAAGCGCCGTTGCGCACCTGTGCCGGATGATTTCAAGTTGATATGCTTTCTCCCCGTGCATCGGTTTATCGTAGCGATGTCCGGATCTTGCCCTCGTTTACGGAGGCTAGCCCGATGACTTTGCCAATCGATCTGTCGATGCGCCTGAACCGCGCCTTCTACGAAGGCCTCGCCAGGCCGCAGCGTTTTGCCGAAGGCTTGCGGCTGATGGCCGAGTCGCTCGACAGCGACCTCGCGGTATTCGGTCTGTGGGATCGGCGGGGACTATGGGCCGTATGGCGCCAGGCCCGCAAATCCGGCGACAGCGCGTGGCAATACCTGATTGAAGACAACCGATTGCCCTCGACCGAATTCCGAGCGCACATCCGCAAGCTGCCTTCATCCGCTTGGGCACTCGCCGAACCTTTCGACTTGCCTATATCTTTCGGTCGCCAGACCGATAACTCCTTGCATGCGCTGTGCCGCCGACTGGCCGTCGGCCGCGCCGACGCCTTGCTCTGCCTGTACCGGCACGACGCCAACATGCCCGGTTCCGGCCTGCTGCTGGCCGCCGACGACATGTTGTCGACGCTGCTGCCCGGGTTGGAGCCGCTGGCGAGAATGCAACAGCTTGCGCAAGGCAGTCGCTACCTCACGCATTTGCTCGGTTGCATACGCATGCCAGTAATGCTGGTCGATGCATCAGGGCGAATACTGGCGGCCAATCCGGCAGCGCGCTCACTCGTCGAACAGGCACGCAAAGCGAATGGTGGCAAACCAGGTGCGGCGGTACCTGGTCTCAGTGCCGAACAGTTTGCTGCCATCGTGCGCCGCGCCTGCCGCGTGGGCGACAAGGGCGGTGGTAGTCTGATCCAGGTCAGCCCGGGTAGTACACAACAACCATTGCAAGTCATGGCGACGCCAGTCGCTGCCAATCCGGCGATCGGTTCAAACCAGCCAACGGCATTGATACTGGTACACGGCCCGCAAGGCGTTGATTCCGGAAGTCATTTGTTGCAACAGATATTTGGCCTCACGCCAGCCGAGGCCAGGCTCACACGCCTGATTCTTGAAGGACGCTCACCGGGCGATGCCGCCATCCAGTTGCACGTGAGCGTGGCCACAATACGCACGCAACTTTCTGCCGTGCTGAAAAAAACAGGTGCACAACGACAATCCGATCTTGTGCGCCGGTTGTCGCCGCTGCTGGTCCTCGACAGCGGCCAGCAGTTGCACTGATTCCATTCATTCTTCCTTGCATCAGCTGTGATGCGCACGCGTCGCAGCGATGCGACTTTTCCTTCTCTGGCACGTAGTACATCGGCTTACTTCAAATGAAGGATGTACGGCAGGTTGCCTCTCCGTAGCATCGACCGGACTGAATCACTTGCTTGCAACTGCAGCCTGCGTTGCAAATTTTTGTTGTCCGAGCGTTCCACCAAGGAGATGTCGATGACTACCACGTCCAGCGTTACAACCAATACCAATGACTACGCGCCGGGTTCCTACGCGATCATCACTGCGACCGGATTTAATGCCGGCAGCACGGTAACTTTTGAAGTCGATCACGTTTCCGATCCGGGGGCAGACGGCATCTATGGGACGGCCGACGACGTCGTTATTGAGATGGGCGGTGACGGGCACGATGCCTGGACGATTACGGATGGCGGGGAAGGGGACCTTGATGGCGTGGCCAATGGCACTGTCATTACAACCTGGTATGTGAACCCCGATGATTCTGCTGATGAGCGTTTCCTGATTACCGCCAGTACGTCATCAGGGTGGTTTGCCAGCAATACGTTTACGGATGCCAAACCTGTCACGGGTCTGGGCGAACCGCCGGTGCCGAACAATCCCGGCGGATCATTCATCACGCCATTCCTGGTTTCCAGTTCGTCGGGCACCGGCATCATTCAGTCAATCGTCAAAATTGCCAGCAACGATACATTCGAGCAGGGTTACAACTCGGATTTCCGCGATGTCCAATTCGACGAAACGACTGCCGCAAATTTCAATCGCGCGATTACGTTGTCGCAAATTCCTATTGTGAATATCGCCGGGACTGACTACCGCGAATTTGATCTGGATTTGAATGAAGACAACGGCAGCGACAATCCGTTGATCACGCTGCAGACCTTGATGATTTTTGCGTCCGACACGAATCTTCTGACGGGATTCGACGCCACAACTCAAACCTTCCCGGCGGGTACTGCCACCTTGCTCTTTGATATGGATGCGGCTGGCGATGTCTCGACGCTGCTGACGGATTGGAATTCCGGTAGCGGCACCGGCGATTATGCCTTCTTCATTCCGGAGCTTGGCGTCAATAGCTTGCCTGGTTTTGACGGGCTGTCGCAAGGAACTTACATCTATATTTACTCGGAATTCGGCACGCTTAACGGGACCGGCAGCGGGGTCAGCGGTGGCTTTGAAGAGTGGTTCGTGGTGTCTGCACCGAACCCATCGATGGAGATCGAAAAGTTCGCATCGATTGATGACAATGTGGCTGATGCCGCAGGCGACGTCATTCATTACGATCTGACGGTGTCGAATGTCGGCAACGTCGATTTGACGGGCGTGACGGTGACGGATCCGTATGCGGATGCGGGCTCGATCGTGCGCGGTGCGGATATCACCGGCGACAATGACAACACGCTGGAAATCGGCGAAGTTTGGTCTTATACGGCAACCCATACGGTGACCCAGGCCGAAATCGACAACAACGGTGCCAGCGACGGCTTTAACGATAACGGCGTTATTGCAAACGGCTTTATCGATAACACAGCGACTGCTGACAGCACGCAGACGGATCCGGTCAGCGATTCGGCAAGTATTCCTATCCTTCAGCTGCCGAGCCTGAACATCGTCAAGGATGCGTCGATGGATGACGGCGATCCGGCGGCTGACGAGGATGGCGACGTGATCAACTACGTGATCACGGTCCAGAACACGGGCAACATGACGCTGACGGACGTGTCGGTGA
>JACCDU011061708.1_pt1 | contig 19546 bp, 23 predicted proteins | sample 7446081 | NCBI WGS metagenome assembly JACCDU01 (sample SAMN15323447, study PRJNA562643) | freshwater metagenome | isolation source: river surface water | place: USA:Blue River Watershed | collected 2017-08-17
GCATCGCATTCGAGAATTTCAATCCCAAGCGGCTTTGCACGTGTGGCAACAACTGCCTTTGTCTGCGCATGCACATGTGAATCGATGACAAAGACAGCAGAATCTGCCGCTTTAGAGCTGCGTCGCGCAAGCGTCATCGCTTCAGCCGCCGCTGTTCCTTCATCAAGCATCGATGCGTTAGAGAGTGCAAGCGCTGTCATGTCACAGACAACAGTTTGAAAAGCGAAGAGCGCTTCTAGGCGACCTTGTGAAATCTCTGGTTGGTAGGGCGTGTAGGCGGTATACCAAGCCGGATTTTCAAGAACATTTCGTTTGATGACAGGCGGAGTGATAGTTCCGTAGTATCCAGAACCGATCAGTGAAGTAAATACCTGATTCTGTTCAGCTAACTCGCGTAGTTCGGAAATGACTTCAACTTCGCTCTTTGCCGCATCTAACGTCTTAGCAAGAGATTTCTCGATTGCGATATTTGAAGGAACTACATCTGAAATAAAGCTCTTGAGGTTGTCATAACCGAGTACACGTAACATCTCTTCTTCTTGAGAAGCCGAAGGTCCAATATGGCGATCTTCAAAACCTTGATAATCTGCCACGGCACCACTCCCCTACATACTTAGGGAAGGAAATATATGTGCGTTAGGCGCCTTTCGCCTTTCGACGAAGCGAGAGTTCATCGTTATTTTCGCCACCGACGACTTCGCCATTGACCTCACCTTGCAGTAAAGCCAGCGAACCCTCAACCTCGTGCCAGACCTTGCCGACTGCAATTCCAAAGACACCTTGTCCGCCGGCAAGTAGGTCAACGATCTCATCTGGGCTGGCGCATTCGTAGATAGATGCGCCATCGCTCATAAGGGTGATGCTCTCCAGCTCAGTGACCCCGCGATTACGAAGGTAATTGACGGCGGTGCGAATGTTTTGAAGCGATACTCCCGCATCAAGAAGGCGCTTAACAATTTTCAAAACCAAAATATCGCGAAAACCATAAAGGCGTGCACTACCTGATCCTGTTGCAGTACGAATGGAAGGTTCTACTAAACCTGTGCGCGCCCAATAATCGAGTTGACGATAAGAAATTCCGGCAGCAGAACATGCAGTTGCGCCGCGATAGCCGATTTCGAATTCTTGTTCTGTCACGAGAGGGGGCTCGCCTTCAGGTAGTGGGGATGCGCTAAGGCTACGCCCGCAGCCTCGCTAAATCGATGAGCGACACGGATAAAACCTCAGGTTGAGGTTGAGACTTTTGAGCGTTATCCCGCAAAGTCTTCCGGGTTAATCCCCTCGAGAAATTCGCGGAAAGCTTCTAGCTCTTGGTCCCCTACGGCGCTCGCGTTGCCGGCCACCTGTTCAGGGATATCGATTCCGACCTCATCCAGAAGATCATTGCTGACCATGATGTTGCTCTTGGTGCGAAGAGCGATAGCTATAGCATCGGAAGGGCGAGCAGAGAGCGGTTCTAGCGCTCCATCCTTGCCCCGCAGATTCATCTCGGCGAAGAAGACGCCATCCTTAATGGATGTGATGTGGACAGAGGTTAACGTTATGTCTACTCGATCAAGTAAGTCTCGCAGCAAGTCATGAGTCAACGGCCTACTCGCCTCTAGCCCTTGTTGAGCAAATGCAATCGCTGTCGCCTCAACCGCACCTACCCAGATTGGCAGAAAGCGAGTTCCCTCAATCTCCTTGAGCAACACTATGGGTTGGTTGGAGGGCATCTCAATGCGAACCCCAACTACTTCGACTGGGATCAACATAATGAGCGGAGTGCTTCGATTGCGGTAGGAAAGTTAACGGGGGCGATTAAGGCCACCGCGAACCAAAGCTGCATGGAGGCGAACTGAAAGGGATGCGATCTCTTTCTGAACTTCCTCAGCGCGAGCTTTCGCTTCCGTGCTCTTCTGTCGAGTGAATGGCGTGATGACCTGTTCGATTAATCCAATCTCACGATCTGCCGCCGACTTAAATGAGCGAAGGTGGCGCGGTTCAATTCCAAACCCAGCCATCTCTGCAACCGCCTTCGCTACTGAGAGGGCATCTCCATCGTAGTGACGCCCACGGATTGCAATTAGACCAAATGATTCAAGTTCGACAAGTTGAGAATCTTCAAGACCTGAAGCCTTGAGTAGTTCATCTCGGCTAAGGCGCATCTCAGATTGTTCGGCAAAGGTAGCAGGAGCAAATTCGCCATCAATAGTTGCAAGCGAAGGTCGCGGTGATGGCGCTCCCCCGGCGGGTGCTGGTTGAAGGCCACGATCGAGTGCGTCGAGGTTCTCCTTGATCACTTTAAGCGGTAAGTATTGATCGCGCTGCGCCAGGAGAACATAGCGAAGGCGCTCAAGATCCGTCGTAGTGAATTTGCGGTAACCAGATGGGGTGCGCTGAGGTTCAATCAGCCCTTCAGATTCAAGGAAGCGAATCTTAGAAATTGTGATGTCGGCAAAATCGCCACGTAACTTTGTTAAAACTTCGCCAATACTTAAGTAGGCACGTGCTGGAACGCTCAACTTACTTCTCCCCCGTGGTGGTCGGCCCAATAAAGAGCAGATGAAATTTTCCGATTTGGATTTCGTCGCCAGTAACTAACTTCTTTTCGACGACAGATTCATTATTCACATAGGAACCATTAAGACTTCCAGAATCTTTAAAGGTGAAGCCAGTTCCAGATTTCTCGATAGATGCATGTTTACGGGATACCGTGACATCGTTGAGAAAGATCGAGCTTTCAGGGGCGCGTCCAATCGTGACACCTTCGGGTGTGACAAGAAAACGAGATCCCTTCTGAGCTCCGCGATGGATAAAAATCATCGCGCTTTCGCCGGTAGAAGAGAGAGCGCTATCAATGATTGACTTCTCTTCATCTGAGGCTTGGTTGTAGAAATCTTCAATCAGAGTGGATGGGGATGCTCCGACTACTGAACGAAGACCTAGGTGGAGAGTGCTGGTGAGTTCGCGATCTGCATCTGCTGCAGCCATAGCCAACCCCTTGCTCTCTCATCTTGCGTTAAAGGTTGAAGTTCTAGGTCGACAAACTCTCGACTTTGGACGTCAACTTAAGGGTGACACTAGAGAGTTACTTTTGATAAATCAAGTGGAGCGTTACGCGGTGATTTCGCCGTATTGGGTAGCGCTCAACAGCCCTTGCGGCTCTTCTGGAACTTCTATCTCAACGAGCCAGCCAGCTCCATATGGATCTGAGTTAATCAACTCAGGGGCGTTATCCAAATCACTATTGACCGCTACCACCGTTCCAGATACTGGAGCGAAGATTTCAGAGACGCTCTTTGTAGATTCGACCTCACCACAGACTTTATCTGCAATCACCGTTTCACCAATTTTAGGCATCTGCACATAGACAATATCGCCGAGCGCTCCTTGCGCGTAGTCGGTGATTCCCATTCGAATCCGCAGAGACGTTGACGTTGAGGCGACCCATTCATGTTCCTTTGTGTACTGAAGATCAGCCGGAATCTGCGACATGGAATTACCCTTCGATGATGTGTGGACGAACTGTAATGGTCAGAAGCGCTGTACGGAAATAACCAACCGCGGTTCCGAGATATAGGCAGACCCCCCAAATTGCAAAGGCCCAGCCGAAGATAAATGCAAGCGTCCCGTACCAGCTCTCATTGAGGGCTAGAAGAAGAAATGGGAAGGCGTAGAGCAAGTTAAAGGTCGCAGCCTTTCCGAGATAAGTAACTTTTAGCGGTGCAAAACCCTTCAGCGCTAGAACTGCAGCGACTACAGCCATGAAGATGTCTCGGATAACAAGAGTTGCGATAAGCCAGGCCGGTACTGCATCTCTCAGATAAAGAACTACGAGGGTTGCCGCGATATAAAGGCGGTCGATCGTCGGATCTGCGATCTCGCCAAATTTCGATTCCTGCCCCCAAGCGCGAGCGAGCTTTCCATCGAAGTAATCGGTGGCTCCCCCGATAGCTAGAACGAGAATTGCCCAACCATCTGCTTCTAGGTCTAGCGCGAGGTAGATAAAGAGTGGGATTCCCAGAAAGCGAGCAAAAGTCAGAGCATTGGGAATCGTTAGCATGGCTACTCCTTATCCCTTTCCTTCACTCGGATTGCGACTTGAACTGGTGTGCCAGGAAATTTGAATTCCTCGCGCAAGCGCCTTTCGATAAAGCGACGATATGAGGCTTCGATCCAGCCACTGGAGAAAATAACAAACTTGGGAGGCGCTATTCCGGCTTGAGTCGCGTAGTAAACCTTTGGCTGCTTGCCGCCACGCACTGGAGGTGGCGTTGCTCCGATAAGCGCTCCCAAGAATGAATTCAGCTTTGAGGTTGGAACACGTCGTTCCCATGAATCTATAGCAGTTCGAAGAGCTGGCGCCAGACGATCTCTATGCCAGCCTGTCTTTGCTGCGACGTTTACCCGCTGCGCCCATTCCACCTGATCCAAGTGGCGATCAATCTCTTTATCCAACTGATCACGGCGATCTTCATCGACTAGATCCCACTTATTCATCACGATGACCATCGCCTTGCCGGCCTCTTCCACCATGGTGATGATTCTTAAGTCTTGCTCAGAAATAGGCACTGAGGCATCGAGTACGACCACGGCACATTCACATCGTTCGAGCGCTGTCTGTGTGCGAAGGGTCGCGTAATAGTCAGTACCGCTCGCCTGATTTGCCCGCTTCTTAAGGCCCGCAGTATCAACAAAGCGCCAGATGCTTCCGCCAAATTCGATCAGTTCATCAACTGGATCACGGGTCGTACCTGCTACATCATCAACGATTGAGCGATTCTCACCAGCCAAGGCATTGAGAAGACTGGACTTACCAACATTTGGGCGACCGATCAAAGCGATACGGCGATAACCGTCCTGCACTTGAGCCGCACCAACTTCAGGAATAAGACGAACAATTGCATCAAGAAGATCACCGCTGCCACGACCATGCAAAGCAGAGACAAAATGCGGTTCACCTAAACCAATATTCCAAAGCGCATGCGCATCTGACTCATCGTTATCACCATCGACCTTGTTAGCAACTAGAAGGGTTGGTTTCTTTGCTTTACGAAGTTCTTGGACCAAAATATCATCTTCATCAAGCGCACCAACTTGAGCATCGACAACAAAGCAGAGAACATCTGCTTCTTGCATCGCCAATTCAGCGCTGGCACTTACCTGTATTGAAATGCCATCTGGTTTAGATTCCCAGCCACCTGTATCCATGATGATGAAGCGGCGTCCGCCCCATTCGCATTCATACTGAACGCGATCTCGCGTGACACCCGGAGTATCTTCCACAATCGCTTCACGGCGACCAATGAATCGGTTGATAAGAGTAGATTTTCCGACGTTTGGTCTTCCTAAGATGGCAACAATCGGCAGACCCAGAAGTGAACGCTCAGAGAGCAGCTCCCAAATGCGATCGACGGTTTCAGTGAGATTGAGCTCGGTTGAATCGATATGAACCGCGTCGAATGCGGGAGCAAGAGGTGAAACTTTTCTCGTTGAATCAATCTCATCTCGCGCTGAAAGTGATGCTCCTACAGAGTCGAGACCCTTGGATTCTGTGGCCAACTCTGCATCTCGGCGTTGAGCCCGAGCTGCAATATCTGCAGTCAGGAAGACTTTTAGAGCTGCATCCGGACAGACAACTGTTCCAATATCGCGACCTTCAACAACTATTCCTCTGTCGGCTTTGGAAATGATCTTGCGCTGCAACTGCAAAAGTTCAGCGCGAACTTCAGGTAATGCGCTAATAATGGAAACTTTCTCAGTAACGTCATGAGAACGAATTTCTGCAGTGATATCTAAATCACCGATAAAGATCTTCGGGTCGCGAGGATCTGAATTAAAGGTAATTGGTTGGAGTGCAAGCTTGTTGAGAATATCTTCTGCTTTTTCACTATTTATCGATAAAGCCACGAATGTCACAGCGCGATAAAGCGCCCCAGTATCTAAATAGTTCCAACCAGCGCGAATAGCAATCTCTTTAGATGTGCTTGATTTGCCAGAACCACTCGGGCCATCTAGCGCTACAACAATCATTTCAATGAGCCCATCTTTAAGTTAGTTAATTCTATTCGTTTAACGCAGCCGTTACCTAACGTGGAACGTGAACGCTCCATCCCTTTTCTTGTAAATGAGAAGATAATTTCGTAGCACCCTCTTTAGACAACGCGAGCGTGATGAGCCCAGTAAATTGCCCAGGACTATGTTCGATTGTGAGATCTTCCACGTTAACTTCTGCTTTGGCGCACTCATCAAAAAGCGCAGCAAGTTGTCCGGGCTTATCTTCAATAACAATTGGCAGATAGGTATAGCTGCGTTGTTGCCCACCATGCTTACCTGGAATCAAATCTCTTCCACGTTGGCCAGCTGCAATTACCTCAGCAACTACTTTCTCATCACTTAACCCTTTAAGTAGTCGCTGCGCATCTTCAATGAAGCGGGTAAGTAGCGGCGCTAGCGCCGAGCTATTTGCCGCAACGATCTCCTTCCACAGCTCAGGGCTTGAGCCAGCAATTCTGATGGTGTCTCTAAGTCCAGCTCCTGCCAGATCGAGCCAGGCTTCATCCGCGCCCTCAAGTTGGCTTGCCAAAAGAGATGCGACCAGTTGTGGAAGATGAGAAACAAGAGCCACCGCCTCATCGTGGGATCTGCTATCCATCTCAATGGCAACCGCTCCCAAAAGTGAGATGACCTCTAACCCTGCGAGTCGAAGATCAGGATCGACCCCGGCGCTATCGAGAATCCACGGTCTTGCGCGAAATAGATCTGCTCGCGCTGACTCTGCTCCCCCGACCTCGCGCCCGGCCATTGGATGGCTGGGAAGGAATCGACCCATTTCAAGTGGTGAAGTTGATACCTCAGCCTTAACTTTAGTTTTAACTGAGCTGATATCCATAAACCCTAACTTCACAGGTGAGGTTAGCTCGCTCTTGAGGGCCTCTGAGATGGTACTGATTGGAGAAGCCAAGATGACTAGGTCGGGATCTCCTGATGGTGCGCTCTTTACTAGATCTCGAGCAAGGGCTTGGGCTCGTGGATCTGAGTCGACCATCGTAACGGCGACCCCTTTTTGGACGAGAGCTAGACCTATCGAAGAACCAATGAGGCCAGAACCCACGATTCGAACGTGCGAAAGCGACATAACTGAGCCCGCCTACTGGGCTATATCTGCGCGAAGAGCCTTAGCGCCATGAAGGTAAATATGGTTAATTTCTTCCTTACTTCGCTCAATTTCGACATGCGCCATCACTCTAATTGTCCGTTCAAGAGCGCCTGGGACATCGATTTCTACGGCGCAGATGAGCGGGGTACCTTCAAAACCGAGGTTTCGGACCGCGGCCGCTGGAAATGAGGCGTTCAGATCTGGGCTCGCTGTAAAGAGGATTGAGATGACCTCATCGGCGCTAATCCCATTACTGCGCAAGATTTCAGAGATGAGCTCACGAGTGCCTGCTGCGATTGAGTCGGCGGAATTAGCGCTCACTTGAGTGGCTCCCCTAATTGCACGCACTGACATGGGCCAATGGTACCCGTAGTCGTAACAATCAGCGGTTATATATAAATGGTTTTGCCGATATATAGAGGAATCGCTTCACGCCCTCTTTACCTGCTCAGAGATCCAGCAGTTCAATGCTCCGGTGTCGACCCATAATCCAGAAAATATATTTATCGATATTTAAGGGTATTGATTGAGCGTTGAATTATCGATAAAACTGCTTTCCTTCGTTGACCAGAATTGATTGTGGATATATCAATAAAACGTTAAATAGGCACGATACCAATTTGTTAATTTATATCTAAAGCCTTTTGCAGGCTTATCAATTCAGCGCTATTGAGATCGCGCCATCTTCCCTCAAGTGTCTCCCCTAGAGAGATTGGGCCAAACTTGGTTCGGATCAACCGCAAGACATCGACACCAACAGCCTCCATCAGACGGCGGATGATGTGATAGCGGCCCTCGTGGATCGTTACCTCAAGCCATTGAGGAGATAGATGTTTGAAGGCGAGAACTCTCCCCATCCCATCTTCTAGCTCGACACCCTTGAGTAAGGCCTTGTCGACCCCTGTCGGGAGTTTTCCATCGAATTCAATGATGTAAGTCTTCTCTAGCCCGTATGAAGGATGGGTTGCCCTGAATGTCAGATCTCCATCGTTGGTGAGCAGAATCAACCCTTCTGAATCCTTATCTAGCCGCCCTACGTGAAATAGACGCTCGGTTCGAAGGTCGATAAAGTCGGCGAGAGATGGGCGACCTTCTGGGTCAAACATCGTTGACAAAACGCCTCTTGGCTTATGAAGTGCTAGATAAGTCTTAGACAAAGAACGTGTAATTGTCTCGCCATCAACCTCGACTTTATGCTTTTCAGGGTCAAATTTTGCTCCGAGCTCTCGGATCTGTCTCCCATCGACCGTAACCCGGCCATCCATGATGAGTTCATCGGCGCCGCGACGGCTTGTGATTCCAGCGTCGGCAATAATCTTATTCAGGCGCATCTCGGCCATGATGGCTATCCATTCTCGACAGTCAACTCCCCCGCACAGCGTGCGGGCTACGCCCATATATCTTGGGCTAGGTGAAGTGTACGGGGATGGTTAGTCGGTAAGCGAATCGAGGATCTCATCGAGGCCATCGATATCAGGCAGATGAGGAGCAAGAGGGGGTAGATCGGTGAGCGCGTTGAGACCTAGACGCTCGAGGAAGTAGCTGGTGGTCTTATAGAGGATCGCCCCAGTCTCGTTCTCGAGGCCATACTCCTCAACCAAGCCACGTGTGACCAGGGTCTTCATGACCGCTTCGACGTTGACGCCTCGGATAGCTGATACTCGAGCGCGAGAGATAGGTTGACGGTAGGCGATGACTGCAAGAGTTTCGAGGGCAGCCTGGGTCAGGCGGTTCTGCTGGCCATCCAGGACGAACTTCTCGACGACATCGCTGCATTCAGGGTGGCTATAGAAGCGCCATCCACCATTGATAGCTTTAAGGGTGAAGCCCCGGTCTTCGTAGGTCGGGACCAGCGCTTCGAGCGCGGCGATAATTTGATCGACTGGGACCTGAAGGACCGAGGCGAGGGTAATTTCAGTGACAGGCTCATCAACCACCATGAGGATCGCCTCAATCTGACGGCCTATCGTGGCAAGGTCGAAGCTGGCGGGCGCTACCTCAGCCGGCAAAGTCTCAACCTCAGGTGTAGATATCTCGTTCTCAAGCATTTTCCGACTCACCTTCTAGATTTTCTGCTTCAAATTGCGGTGGGATATCAAACTCATCGGTGATCGCGACTTCTCCTTCATCGGAGCCAACCCAGCTAATCTGAAGCTCGCCCAAGGCGATTACCTGTTCAAATCGGAGAGCGCCTTGGCGGTAGAGATCGAGGAGTGCGAGGAAGCGAGCAACCACCACCAAGGTGGACTCTGCCCCCTGGATGAGGGATCTAAAGGATAGGGTTCGGGATTTCCGTAAAGCCTCAACCACAAGTTTAGACTCCTCGGCCACGCTCACCAGCGCACTATGAAGGTGCTCGACGGCAACGACAGGGGGCGCTTTAGGGGTCAAGACACGCTCTGCTATGGCTGCAAAGCGCTCTGGGCCAACTCCGATAAGGACCTCAGGGAGCAACGATGCCAGTGCGGGATCAAGGGCTACAACGCGTGGGAATGATTTATCGGCAGCTGCGATCGCATCTTGGAAGGATGCTGCAATCTCCTTGAAGGCGCGGTACTGCAGTAGGCGGGCGAAGAGGATATCTCGAGCTTCAAGGAGGGCGAGATCTTCTTCATCCTCAATCTCACCGCTAGGGAGAAGTCGGGCAGCCTTGAGATCGAGCAAGGTAGCCGCGATTACTAGAAATTCAGTGGCCTGGTCTAAGCGCCAGCCTTCTCCGCTCGCCTCGAGGGAGCGGATGAAGGAGATGAATTCATCGGTAACAATACTGAGCGAGACCTCGGTGATATCGAGCTTATGGCGAGAAATCAATTGGAGAAGCAGGTCGAAGGGCCCATCGAAGTTATCGAGATGGACGCTAAAGGCGCTCTCGGGCGCTATATCGCTCGCCTGCTCCGAGGTGATCTCCTCGGTACGAGCAAGCGGTTCGACGATATTTTCCACGGTGGAACACTACTTCCTTACTTGCAGTTCGCCGCTCTATACGCGTAGAGTCGCGGTAACTGAAAAGAGGTTTCTCGCTTGAACGCTAAATCGACATTTGATGATGATGTGGCTACCACCGCCACTCTCATTGGGCGAGAGCCAAAGAATTTCCCCATCCCTGCAGCTATCACCGAGCACGGCAACGCCAAAGTAATCTCAATCTTTAATCAGAAGGGTGGAGTTGGAAAGACAACTTCAACTATCAACCTAGGAGCTGCGCTCGCCGAACTTGGTCGACGAGTTCTCCTTGTTGACTTCGATCCTCAAGGTGGCCTCTCACTTGGTTTAGGCGTCAATGCGCACACCCTGCCACTTGAAAATACTGTTTATTACGCGCTCATGTCACCGGATGCGAATATCGACGAGATAGTTCTTAAATCATCTGTAGCAGGCCTTGATTTTCTACCTGCCAACCGCGATCTCGGTACCGCTGAGACAACTCTGGGCGCTGAAATTGGTGGACAGCAATATCTCAAACGCGCACTTTCTCGTCTGCGCCCTGAGTATGACGTCATCTTGATTGACTGCCAGCCGACCATGGGACAGCTCACCATCAACGCTCTCGTAGCATCTGATGAAGTAATTGTTCCGCTGCAGTGCGAATACTTCGCTCTCCATGGATTTATTGAACTTAAGGGCAATATTGATAAGGTCAAGAGCTTCCTTAACCCAGAGTTAAAGCTGGTCGGCATTCTCGCAACTATGTATGATCGAAAGACTCTACATAACCGTGAAGTTCTCACTGCGATTCTTGAAAAGTATCCTGAAGATGTATTTGAAACAATCATTGCGAAGACGATTCGCTTTCCCGAAACTACTGTTGCAGGAGAACCAATTACTGCTTATGCATCATCATCTGGAGGAGCGCAGTCTTACCGAAGACTCGCCCGTGAATTAATTGCCCGAGGAGGCGCACAATGACACGTAGAGCTAGCTTGCCCGGAGCGGATGAACTCTTCCGCGCCAATACTCCGGCCCTCAGCGCCGTACGCCAAGTTGCAGAACCTATTGTGGCTAACACCGTTCAGAGCGCACCAACTGCAGCGCCTAAAACAAAGAAAGGCGTTCGTACTATTTCTCGTCGCCGTGTAACTGCTGCCGAAAAGTCACCTTCAGGTCGTGAATTACATGAAGAAAAAATCACTGTATATCTATCAACAGATGAACTATTTGATCTAGATCAAGCCAGGCTTATGCTGCGAGGTGATTTAGGACTCGCAGTTGATCGCGGTCGCATCGTCCGTGAGTCAATTGCGGTAATAATCGCAGACCTTGAAGCCAAAGGTGATCAAAGCATCTTGGCCCGCAGGCTTCGCGGAATCTAATTTAAGCCCGCGGGTGCGCGGTGCTATAAGCCTCGCGCACTTTATCAATCGTGATCAAGGTATAAATCTGAGTGGTGGTCACGGAAGAATGGCCTAACAGCTCTTGAACTACGCGAATATCTGCGCCACCGTCTAATAGATGTGTTGCGAAAGAGTGTCTAAATACATGTGGTGAAACCTTTCCTGTCAGCCCAGTAGCTTGCGCAGCATCCAGTACAACTTGCCACGCGCTCTGCCTCGATAACCGCTTTCCTCGCGAGTTAAGGAAGAGCGCACCCTCACTCCGTGGGTTTTTCTCAGCGAGGGCGGGCCGAACTCTTGTGAGGTAATTTTCCACTGCAGAGATTGCAAACTTACCTAGTGGTACCAACCTCTCTTTAGAACCTTTCCCTTTCACCTTCACGATATGAATATCACCATCGCTAGTCGAGTCTAGAGAAAAATCAACGACGTTTAGGCCGATAATTTCACTTACACGAGCCCCCGTTGAGTAAAGAAGTTCAAGGATCGCCTTGTCCCTTAGAGATATTGGATCTCCGTCACGTTCTGCACTTTCAATGAGCCGAGTGACCTCATCTATCGTGAGCGCTTTGGGTAACTTTCGCGGAAGTTTGGCTGACGAACTATCGGTGGTCGGATCTGTAAGACCATGCTCGAGGGACAGATATCTGTAGAAACCTTTTATCCCCGACATACTCCGATTCACACTGGATAGAGAGAGGCCTTGGCTCTTGAGAAAAACAGAAAACTCCGAAATGTCCTCTGTCGAGAGTTTTGCATAGTCACGTTTGTCCTGTGCAATAAAAAGCTCAAGCTTTACGAGATCTCGCGAGTAAGAAGCGATTGAGTTGGAGGAGAGTCCCCGTTCAATCCGCAGATGATCGAGATAACTGCTCTTGGCGCTCTCGAAATTCACAAATAACTATTTCTGTTGAGCGATGGCTGCTTTAATCAAACCAACAAAGAGCGGGTGTGGGCGCGTTGGTCTTGATCGAAGTTCAGGATGAGCCTGTGTGCCAACATAATAGGGATGCATGTCTCTTGGAAGCTCCACGAATTCAACGAGATCGCGGTCCGTGAAAATACCCGAGAAGGTAAGACCAGCTTTAGCGATCTGATCGCGGTATTGATTGTTTACTTCATATCGGTGGCGATGGCGCTCAGAAATTTCCGTTGTTCCATACACTTCAGCGACAATCGAACCTGGGGAAAGGGTCGCTTTATAGAGACCTAGCCTCATAGAACCACCCATATCCGCTCCTCCTGCAACAATTTCCTTCTGATCATCCATCGTTGCAATCACATGTGTTCCGCTATCTGCCTTGAATTCAGCTGAATTAGCATCCTTGATGCCAGCTAAATTACGCGCTGCTTCGATCACCATGCACTGCAAACCTAGACATAGTCCAAGAGTCGGAATCTTGTGTGTACGCGCAAAAGTCAACGCTCCAAGTTTTCCTTCAATGCCACGAATCCCAAAACCACCTGGAACACAGATTGCATCTACTCCCCCAAGAGCTTTTGCCGCTCCTTCCAGAGTTTCGCACTCATCACTGGGCACCCAAATAATCTCAACCTTAGCTTCATTGGCAAAGCCTCCGGCGCGAAGAGCTTCCGAGACGGAGAGATAAGCATCAGGTAAATCGATGTACTTACCAACAAGGGCAACCTTCACATGGTGCTTTGGAAAATGAACTCGCTCAAGCAAGTTATCCCATTCTCCCCATTGCACTTCGTGTCCACCTAGGGACAAACGGCGAACGATGTAGGCATCGAGACCTTCTGAAAATAGTACTTTAGGGATGTCGTAGATTGATGGCGCATCCACCGCCGCCACGACCGCTTCAACATCAACATCGCACATCAGAGAAATCTTCTTCTTAATTCCAACTGGGATCGGACGATCACAACGAAGTACCACGGCATCAGGCGCTATACCTATGCTGCGCAGCGCTGCAATGCTATGTTGAGTTGGCTTTGTCTTAAGCTCACCCGATGGGCCAATATATGGAACTAATGAGATATGCAGATAAAAGACATAATCTCGTCCAACCTCTTGTCGTAATTGACGAGCTGCTTCCAGAAAAGGTTGGGACTCAATATCACCAACAGTTCCACCAATTTCAGTGATTACAACATCAACATCGGGTCCATCATTGCCTAACATTCTCTCTTTAATCTCATTGGTAATATGTGGAATTACTTGAACTGTCTCACCAAGGTATTCACCACGACGTTCGCGGGCAATTACGCGTGAATAGACCTGCCCGGTAGTCACATTGGAAGTGCCAGAAAGGTTGCGATCTAGAAATCTTTCGTAGTGGCCGATATCTAAATCAGTTTCAGCGCCATCATCAGTGACAAATACTTCACCGTGCTGGAAGGGATTCATGGTGCCAGGATCGACGTTGAGATAGGGATCGAGCTTCTGCATTGTGACGCGGATGCCGCGAGCAACTAAGAGGCGACCTAAGGATGAGGCGGTAAGACCTTTTCCAAGACTTGAGGCGACTCCGCCAGTTACAAAAATATGTTTGGTCACATGCGCTTGGCTCATGGAAGACCAACCTATCATTGAATGAGAGGCTACCCCCGCAGGGCTAAAAGTTCAGCTGCGTGTTCCTGAGCGCTACTCGAGCCTTCCAGCCCGGCGAGCATGCGAGCAATCTCCTCGATTCGTGCGCTATCAGATAAATGTGTCACGCCAGATGCCACAATTGTCCCATCGCTACTTTTGCTGACCAGGAAATGAGTATCGGCCCAGGCAGCCACTTGTGGAAGGTGTGTAACGACAATGACTTGCGCGTTCTTCGAAAGCGCATGAAGACGTTTACCTACCTCGATTGCAGCCTTTCCACCTACTCCGGCATCTACTTCATCGAAAATATAGGTACCGACTGGATGTGATTTTGCGATGACAACTTCGAGCGCCAACATGATGCGCGACATCTCACCGCCGCTTGCGCCTTTACCAAGAGCAATCTTTGGCCCATCTACCTGCCCTTGAATCTGCATCGAGATTTCATCACAACCAAGAGCGGTAAAGTCACTTTCTTTCAAAGCACCTGCGAAATCTGGACTTATCACCTCAACAAAGAATTGCGTATGTGGCATGGCAAGAGCTTTAATCTCACCAGTTACTTCTGCAGATAAGTTCGCAGCAGCCTTGCTGCGTGCACTGGATAACTTCTTAGCCGATTCCAATAAATTCTTCTTCGCTACAAGTAGCTCTGCCTCAATCTCAGCGGTGCGTTCATCACCACCTTGTAGATCTGCAATGGCTTCCTTGGCACTCTTCGCTTTTGCCGCTAATAGAACAAGCTCTTCATCCGGTTCACCCGCCCCTGCCCAACGCTTAAGAAAAGAATTCAGTTCTGCCTTTCGTTCCTGCAGCAGATTGAGGCGCTCGGGATCGGCTTCAAGCCCTGTTGCATAGGATGCGAGATCTTTTGATGCATCATCGAGAATGAACAAGCTCTCCGCGATGCGATCGGTTATTTCTTCCAGCTTGGAATCTTTTCCTTTAGCAGCCTCAAGAAATCTTCTCGCAGAGTGTAGCGATGTCAACGCGCCAGTCTCTTCGCCATCTAAGTTAGCTAGTGCCCCCGAGGAAGCAATGCGGAGGTCTTCAACGCTAGAAAGACGATTGATCTCATCTGCAGTTGCTGAACATTCACCACGGGATGCTTTCAATTTATTCCATGCAGCAACAAATTCTTGTAGCTCGGCTATCTCACCATCTCTTTTACTCGCACTTGCCTTGAGTGCACTTAGCCTTTCTTTGAGCGCTCCATAGATGTGAAAGTTCTCTTGATAGATATTCAAAGCCTTTGCAATATCGGCTCCACCAAAGCGATCTAGCAACTCACGTTGACGCGCTGTCTTCACAATCTGAGAATTAGCTGACTGGCCGTGAATTTCAATGAGAGAAGTGGTCAACTCTGCCAAAGTTCCTGCAGGGACAGCGTTTCCTCCGCAGACCGCCTTAGATTTTCCATCTGCCCCCACAGTGCGAGAAATGATGATGGAACCATCCTCAACCTCTGCCCCGATCTCTTCAAAAGAACCCTGTTCAGATTTGGGAAGTGAGAAGCGCGCAGTTGCCACTAATCGGTCGGCACCATGTCTTACCAAAGCACTGTCGCTCTTGCCACCAAGTACCAGATTGAGCGCAGTTAAAATCATTGTTTTACCAGCACCGGTTTCACCAGTGAGGACATTTAAGCCACGACCTAACTCAAGTTGCGATTGTTCAATCGCGCCCAAGTTGCGGATGGAGATTTCTTCTAGATAAGAACGTTCACTCACCGCGCCAACCTTCAACGGGAAGTTTGAACTTTGCTACCAATCTATCTGTAAAAAGAGTCTTAGAGACGTGAGAAAGTTTGATGGTCTGTGACCCTCGTGTAATAAGCACTTTATCGCCCTTTTTCAGCGGAAGTTTACGAAGCGCATCAGCTGAGAGAAGCGCATCGGCTGATTCGATGGTGACAAGAATTTCTGACTTTGGCGAAACCACCATCGGACGAGAGAAGAGCGCATGCGCTGATATTGGAAGCAAAACTAGGGCATCCACTTCCGGCCAAAGCACAGGACCACCAGCGCTGAATGCGTACGCTGTAGAACCAGTTGGGGTTGAACAGATGAGTCCATCGCAGCCCCAATGTGAGAGCGGTCTGGAGTCAATTTCTACAAAGAGTTCCACCATTGTGGTTCCATCGCGCTCAACAGTAACTTCGTTGAGCGCCCAGCCGGTGCCAATCTCTTTGCCTTCTCGTTCTACTGCAAACCGTAAAACCATGCGATTTTCGGTTACATAGTTGGAGGCAATAATGCACTCAGCGATTGCAGCGATTGTTGGGCGATTGACTTCTGCCATAAAGCCGACGTGTCCCATATTTATTCCAAGAAGAGGGATGTTGCGCGAGAGCGTAACTTCTGCAGCGCGCAGAATGGTGCCATCTCCACCAAGAACAATTGCGGCCTCAATCTCTGGAAGGTCAACGTGTGACACCTTCTCAATTCCAGGAATATTCACATCAGAGATTGTGAAGAGTGAGAAACCAGCAGAGGTAAGAAGCGGCGACAGTTCATTTGCCGCGGAGATTGCTTCTTCGCGAGATGGACTGATGATAAGTGCAACGGATCTCTGTGCCATTACGCAGGTCCCATCTCAATCGCTTGATCGAGCGCTTGCTCATCAATAGCAGGTGCGCCGCGACGCAACCATAAGAAATATTCAACATTTCCGGCAGGCCCCGGTAGCGGACTTGCTGCGATTCCCATTGTGCCAAGTCCCACATCGTAAGCAGACTCTGCAACATCGAGCACAGCAGAGCGTCGAAGAGCGGGATCGCGCACGACTCCTCCAGCGCCCAGCTTTTCGCGACCTACCTCAAATTGCGGTTTCACCATCAGAACGAAATCCGCCTCTGGCTTGGAGACTGCGGCGAGAGCTGGAAGAACCAAAGAGAGCGAGATAAATGACAAATCGGCAACTACTAAATCGATATCTTCGCCAACTTGTTCGCCAGTCAAGTGGCGAATATTGGTGCGGTCGAGAATTTTTACACGAGCATCTTGGCGCAATTCCCACGCTAATTGACCATATCCCACATCAACTGCGACAACCAAGGAAGCGCCCCGACGTAAAAGAACATCGGTAAAGCCACCAGTGGAGGCACCAGCATCAAGGCACTTCTTTCCATCAACAACGACACCTGCAAAGGCATCGAGGGCGCCAGCAAGTTTGTGGCCACCTCGTGAAACAAAATCATCGCGCTTACCTTGAAGAGTGATGGAAGTTTCAGCATCCACCTGCGTTGCCGGCTTTGTGGCGGGAATTCCCGCGACAAGGACAGAGCGTGACTCAATGAGATCGGCAGCATGCTCGCGCGAACGAGCCAGTTCGCGTCGAACTAATTCTGCGTCTAGTCGAGTCTTCATCTTTTCAATTAAAGGTTATCGATTGACTTGAGAGATTCTTGCAGCTTCTGGTGGAGCGCCTCAAAGCGTGCGCTATGTTCAGTCAGATCGCTTGCATCGATTTCTTCGAGTTCAGCACGTACCTCTGAAACTAGGTTGCTCTCTTCTTCATTCGCCATCAGAGGCCTCTCTTCGTACTCTTCTTCAACGGTTTTGTAGCTTTCTTTACAGATGACTTCTTGGCTGGAGATTTCTTGGCTGCACTCTTCTTAACTGGCGTCTTCTTGGCTGGGCTCTTCTTGCCCTTCTTAAGCGCGTTCACTTCGCGCACCAAGGCGTCAAACTCTTCGCGCTTTACAAAGCCCATCCTCAAAACTGCTGCTTCAACCTCTTCGCTAATCCTTGCTTTGAGAGTCTGCCCACTTTCATGTGCCCAATCGTTGAGGGCAGATGCAATCTCAGCTGGTGTGCGCTCTCCATCTGAGAGTTTGCGGGCATAGCTCTTTAAAGTAGAGAAAACCTCGTTTACAGGTGCTTTAGCCATGGTGCAAGAGTATCGAGAATAGTTATTACAGGCGCACTATCTCGTTAGCAACGACCTGCCAGCGGCTCGCTACCCCAGCTGGGCTCTGCCAGAACCTGCGATGAACTGAACCCGAGATTTCGACCCATTCATCGGATTGCAGCGCCAGTGCAATCTTGCGAGATTTGGCGCTCCATGCAGCGATGTCGAGAGTGTCTACTCCCTGACGTTCCTCTCGAGTAATGATGAGGCGAAATTCGACAACCTTATCCCCGCTGGGAAGCTCTTTACTTGTAGCACCGGCCGATACTCGTCCACGAAGTAATACATCGTTGAGAGAGTAATCAACTTCTTCTGCCTCGCTCTTGGCCTTCTCAGAAACTTTTTTTGCTTTGCTCTTCACCACTGCCATTTCTACCTCCAATAAGCGCGCACTTGAAGACGCGATTTGGCAGATAGTGGAGTAATGCTCTGACGGATCACGTGGTGAAAGGTGGTAGATGTGGATAACCGTTAAGCAGAGGCCCGATCAGCTGCATCAGTTACTTCATCGACATCTAGCTCTGCACACTTTGCGAACCATTCACGTGCCTCGTCGCTTCGACCTGCCGCCGATAAGGCGTCAGCATAGGCATAACGAAGTCGCAGGGCCCATTCATCTGTCTCATTCTTTAACTCTTTGCACTGCAAGGTCACAACAGCTGCATCGAATTCGCCTAAGTCACGTCGTGCACCAGATGCAACAATGCGCATCTCAATCTCTTCTGATTTTCCCAAGCGCTTAACCTCTGGGGAACCAGCCAAATTCAGGGCTTTTAGAGGGTTTCCAAGCCCTCGCTCGCAATCTGCCATCACCGGCCACATCGATACATCGCCTGAAATTCGGTTTGCAGCACGTAACTCTTTAAGAGCAATCTCGTAATGACCCGCTCGATAAGCCGCATATCCTGCAGTCTCGCGAACAACTGCAAGTCGTCCTGCATGGTGCGCGGCTGCAACTGCATGTTTGTGCGATAACTCTGGATCGACATCCATGTAGAGATTGACGCAGACCATATGTCGCGCAACCACCTTCGCATTTTCGGCAGAGAGACTTAAGAGTTCTGCGCGAACGCTCTTGTCGAGCTCTTCACCTGTAACATCATCAGGGATGTCCGGTTCAAAGATGCGGGGTCGAATTCTAGATTGATCGCGCTCTTGCGGAGCTGGCCGAAACCCGCGTGGATCACTGACTTCACGACCTTGAGAAACTTGACGCGTAGCGCCTGCTCTATCGGAGCGGCCGCCGCGGGCTGGACGTTCTTCTCGCGATTGGGGACGGCTAGATGATGGACGACCAGATGCAGGACGAGCGGAAGGGCGACCGTTAGATGGTCGCGCTGGCCGATCGCTATTTCTTGGACGCTCTTCCATGTACTACTCCCGACAGATAGATCTAAAAAGCTTCCTAAGTTTAACTTCCTTGAATCAAAAAAATTGATGAGGAAATAAAAAAGGGGCGCTTAAAAATAAGCGCCCCTTTTTATAAAAGAAGTCCGGCGACGTTCTACTCTCCCACAAGGTCACCCGTGCAGTACCATCGACGCTGAGAGGCTTAACTTCCGGGTTCGGAATGGGACCGGGTGTTTCCCTCTCGCTATGGTCGCC
>JACCDU010637541.1_pt1 | contig 19544 bp, 18 predicted proteins | sample 7446081 | NCBI WGS metagenome assembly JACCDU01 (sample SAMN15323447, study PRJNA562643) | freshwater metagenome | isolation source: river surface water | place: USA:Blue River Watershed | collected 2017-08-17
AAGAAAGGGCTAATTAGCCCTTAGTAATGCCCATTAGCTCTACCGCCTTGGCGAAGTCAGGGACCTTGCGCTGCAGCTCAGAGAAGGTGCCCTCAGCAACGACGCGACCCTTGTCTAGGTAGATGATTTTGTCTGAGTTCATAACCGTTGAGAGTCTGTGAGCAATTAGGACCACAGTCATCTTGCCGCGCAAGCTATCCAGCACCTTGGAGATCTGAGCCTCAGTCTCGGCATCTAGCGCACTGGTTGCCTCATCCAAGAACAAGATGCCTGGGTCTCGATACAGTGCACGAGCAATGCCCAAGCGCTGAATCTCGCCACCGGAAAGCTGTCCAGCATCTGGCTCGACGTTCATTTCCAAAGCGCCAGGGTTGGCATAGGCGTGGAGTCCTGCCAGCTTAAGGCACTCTGCGGCTTTAGTGAGGTCTGTCTGGGCTGCGCTTGCTAAAGACACGTTCTCAGCGAGGTTTCCTGAGATCAGGTGTGGGCGTTGTGGCACGATGCCAATAGCGCCTTGGCCATACTCCAACAGGAGCCTCGGGTTTTGGCCATCAATCAACGCCTTGCCCGAGTTTGGCAATCTAAAGCCAGTTGCAATCTCAAAACAGGTAGTCTTGCCCGCACCGGAAGGCCCAACGAGTGCGACTTTAGTACCAGCCTTTACGTCGAAGCAGATGTCTTGAATCACAGGAAGCTCTTTAGAGAAGCCGAAAGTGACTTTAGAAAGATTTAGACTCAGTGGTTTCCCGCGTCTCACTTCAGCCATATCCTGCAGAGTTACTTGGTTACGGGCAGCGATAACCTTCAACCGATCAAGCGCAGGTTGGCCTCGGTTGGCTCCGTCGATCATGGTGTTGATGGCGGCTTGGAGCGGCAGGAGGGATGCAACTAATCGAAGTCCGCCGGCCATAAACACGCCTATGGTCACCGCTTGTGATGGGAGATCGCTAAACACCACGATTCCTGCCAAGAAAGCAAAAATACCAAGAATTAAAGAGGTCTCAATTACATATCTTGGAAGTCCGGAGAGCGTGTAAATCACCGCTGTACTGGTTGACCACCGGGAACGCCCCTCGGTGAACTTGTCAATCCATGAATTTGAAACTCCCGAAGCGCGAGCTTCACGGCGAATCCCAAAGAGGTCTTGGCTTGACTGAAGTGCCAGTTCAGATCCCTTGAGTTGGTTCTGTCCATTCCTCTTGATTCGGCCAGTAACAACTCGACTGAGGGCAAAAAGGACCGCAGACAGATAGACAAACATCGCGACCGTGGCTACTGGATTAATCAGCATGAAACAGAGAACCATTGCAATCAGAAGCGATGACTCTGCAATGAGTGAAATTCTTGCGTTTATAAAGTACGACAAGGCCGATGTGGAGGAGGAGGTTATGTTTTGGAATTCACTGAGACTGTCCCCAAAACCACTTTCGCCCTCGCTTCCGCCTAAAAAGTAATCTCTAGCCAGCTGGTGAGAAAAATTAGCCTCCAAGGTAGCGACAAAAAGCGCAGTTCGCAGATTTAGCCATATCGAGAAGCCTGACTTAAGAACAAAAGTCGCGGCTATGAGAAGAGCAATTAACACTGCTTGGATCTCGGTCACATTCCAAGTTCCAACAATTGGAAGATTTATGGGGGCAGCATTGCCCCCACCCGAAGCAAAAGCACCAAAAGATGTCGCAAGGAGGGCAATACCGGCAAGACCAATGATGTCCAAGAGGTTTGCTAAAACTCTCGCCACTGCAAAAAGGTATATCTTCCTAGCAGCAGGTTTTGGCAAAACAGCGCCCAAAGAACGCAGTGACATCGCATTTAATTTGCTCATTGAGACAAGCCTAAGGTTTACCCTAGCCAGACATTAGTGTTTGTTTGAGGTTTGTCTGGATTCATTGGCTCGGTAGAGTTAGACATCGTCGATTTAGGGGAGATTATTGTGCGTCTTGCAGTAGTTATTCCGTCATACCGAGTGACCTCTCACATTCTGGACGTACTCGCTGGAATCGGGCCTGAGGTAGAGCGCATCTATGTAATCGACGATGCTTGCCCCGATAAGTCAGGCGACTTGGTTAGCAAAAAATGCAAGGACAAGCGCGTCTCCGTAATTCGTCATGAAACAAACCAAGGCGTCGGCGGCGCTGTCATCACCGGATACCGCTCAGCACTGGCCGATGGAATGGATGTCATTGTCAAAGTCGATGGCGATGGACAAATGGACCCGAGCCTAATTGAGACCATCGCTCGTCCTGTCCTAAACGGAGAAGCAGACTACGCCAAGGGAAACCGGTTCGACAGCCTTGAAAACCTATTCTCTATGCCTAAGGTTCGTATTTTTGGAAATGCCGTTCTTTCACTTTGGTCGAAGGTGTCTTCCGGCTATTGGTCCATTACTGATCCAACCAACGGTTTCACAGCCATCCACCGCAAGGCGCTGAGCGCAATTCACCTGGACAAGCTTCGCAAAACCTACTTCTTCGAATCTGATTTGCTCTTCAGGCTCAGTATTACAAATGCCGTTGTTGTTGACGTGCCTATGGAGGCCGTCTACGGAGACGAGAAAAGCAACCTCAAGATTGGCAAGGTTTTGGTTGAGTTCCCATGGCGCCACACGGTGAACCTATGGAAGAGAATTTTCTACAAGTACTATCTGCGCGAGTGGTCCGTCGCCAGCTTCGAGTTGCCGCTCGGTGTTGGATTCACAGTTTTCGGTGCCTGGTTCGGTATTGCAAGGTATTTAGAGGCATCTGAGGCGGGTCGTGCCACCACAGCCGGTCAGGTGACTCTCTCTGCGGTTGCCCTGATTCTTGGGGTTCAGCTGCTACTTTCGTTCTTGTCTTACGACGTTCAATCGGAACCTAGGGTTCCAAGACAAAAGAGATAATCGGGGATCGGTTTGAAGAACCTACTTGCTGCTGTAAAAGACTGGAAGAACCTAGCCTTCGCGGGCTCAATGCTGGCAGTGGCCGCCTGGGTTTACTCAAGAGTTTCAATGGTGAACCCGGCAATCTTGGGGGACGAGTACCTTTACTCAATCAACGCTCGCAAGGCTGCCCCTTGGGATCCGTCCCCAGCAGGTGACTTCTCGAACTATCTCTTTAACTTGGTTTACTCCTCAACCAACATGTGCGGCGACGCTTTCTACACCTGCGGAAAGCTTTTGAACCTCGTGTTCTTTGTTGGGTTCCTGGCGGTTATTTTCATCATCGCTAAGCGATACATGAACTATTGGATTGCCTTCGCATTCACTATTTTGGCGGGGCTTTCACCGCTGAGCGTTTACACCTCAATGTTCTTGCCGGAGTCGATGTACTTCTTCTTCCTAAGCTTGGTTTTTGCCACAGTCTTGAAAGCTGCCGACACCTACGCCTGGAAAGACTGGGCTGTGGTTGGAGCTTTGATCGGTATCACGTCGCTGGTAAAGCCTCACGCCTGGTTGTCTGCCATCGCAATCGGTATCTTCTTGGTTGTTTTGGGCTTGACAAATACAAAGCATCGTTTCGGTCCCTTGCTAAAGGCAATCGGAGCAATTTCGGTAGGTGCAATCCTTGGCCGCATTGTTATTGGATTCCTGGTTGCGGGCCCTAAGGCGCTAAGTTTCTTCGGTCAGTATCTAAATGCTGGCACCGTCGCGGACATTACAAAGGGCTCAGGAAGTGCAGCCGAAGCGGTCGCGTCTCCTGTTGGCACAAGCCCAATGAACGGCGTCGTCTCACTATTCGGCATTCAAATGAACATTCACCTTCTTACTATTGCTGCCCTAATGGGTGTCGCGATTTTGGGTGTGACGGTGGGCGTGATTGAGCTGATCAGGACCCGCGAGCTAACCAAGGTCACCGCCCTGTCACTTCTGGCCTTTATTTGGCTATTCAGCCTGGTTATTGAAATTGTCATGTTCACCGGCTGGATTACCGGATCTGGTGACGACCACACCACGCGTGTGCTTGAACGCTATTACGACTTCTTGTTTGTGATAGTCCCGCTGGCGGGTCTTGCCGCTTTGACTTCGAAGTTCATGTCTGAGACCAAAATCTGGATTCGACTACCACTAGCGGTTGTCATGTTGATTCTCATCACTCCAGCATTCTCAGGATTCTTTGGAACCCTGACGATTCAGATTGCTGACGCCCCAAATCTTGCTGGTTTGGTTGTGAATCAAGACGTGTTCAATGCGGCAGCACTATTTGGATTTGTTTCCCTGATTGTTTTTGCCTTCTTCCCCAAGTACACCCCGCTGGTTTTAATTGGCCTTCTGCCGGTCACAATGATCGGCACTGGATATCAAATCCAGGACCAGTACCAGGGCTTCCGTGGCGAGCTGAACGCTCAAGACAAAGCCGGGCAGTATCTAAGGGCGAATCTCACCCCTGATCAGGTTGACTCCACTTGGATTGTCGCCACTTCTCGTTTTGAAGCTACCAACGTTGCCATCTGGGCAGACTCAGCGGCAATCAAATATGACCTATTCGGTGCGGCTTCTGTGTTGGATGCATCCCTAGTACCTGAGGGAACAAGTTACGTTCTCGTGACTGGCGACCTCACCTACTCCGGACCTGTTCTTGAAACTATTCCTGGTGAGGGTTACACGCTTCATCGCATCAAGTAAGTAGACATTGTGAGAATTCTCTTTCTGCACGAAGTCAACTATCTCGAAAAACCTATATTCGAGATGCATGAGTTCCCAGAGCATCTCGCCTCTTTGGGTCACGAGATTGGCTTTGTGCAATTTCCGGAGGGGTTATCTCAAGAAAAAGTGCGGTCTCTTGGCTGGAAGACCAAGATTCCGGGGCGAGTATTGCCCAACCAAGTCCTAACTCTTTACACGCCTCAAAACGCAGCAGGGGATTTGCTTGGCCGTCTCAAGACTGCGCTGACTTTCAAGAAAACCTTTGCCTCGGTGATCAAAGATTTTAAGCCAGATGTGGTTGTTAGTTTTTCGGTGCCAACTTCGGGCTGGCAGGCGCTTTCGGCTTGCAGGAAGTTGGGCATTCCTTACGTTTTTCGAGCTTTGGACGTGTCGCACCTGATTCGAAAAAGCGCTTTCTCTAGCTTGATTCTGGCTGCGGAGAAGTTCATTTACCGAAATGCCTCGGCAGTCTCAGCTAACAATCCAGCGATGTCTGAATATTGCCGAAGCATGGGTGCCATCGAGGCAAAAACTTTTGTAGATCTCCCACCGATTGATCTTTCTCATTTCGCTAATGGAAAGTCTGAGCGAAGTCAGATTCGATCCAAGCTTGGCATCACAGCCGACTCCAAAGTAATTCTCTACATGGGGAGCTTTTTTTATTTCTCCGGATTGCCCCAGCTGATCGATGAGTTTGCCAGGTCTGGCAAAGACAGCACCGTCTTAGTGTTGGTCGGCGGCGGAGAGCAAGATCAAGAACTGCGCCAACAAGTCACAAGTTTGGGGCTTCGGGGCAAAGTTTTATTTACGGGCTTTGTTGGCTTCAATGAGCTGCCCGGGTATCTGGCAGCAGCGGATGTTGCAGCGAACCCGATGCAATCCTCACTGGTTTCAAATGCAGCTTTTCCAAACAAGGTCATTCAGTACCTGGCCACTGGTCTAGCCGTTGCCACCACAAGGCTTAGAGGGCTAGAGCAAACCTTTGGCGAGGTTCCTGGCATACGTTACTCAGAGTCGCCTGATCAAGTCATGCGGGATGCCCTTGAGCTATCAAATAGGGGAGATCTCGCTGCGCTTGGTATGGCGAACCAAGATCTGGTGGCTGAAAAGTTTTCCAAGGTCGAAGCTGTAAAGGCATTCGAGACAAGACTGCGAAAGGTTGTTGAGCACCATGGCTAAAGTGCTAGTTCTTGGCTCCACTGGGATGCTGGGTTCAGCGGTTGTTGAAGCGCTAAAAGACTCAAAATTCGAACTTCTCACGGCATCAAGAACGTCAGGCATTCGATTCGATGCCGAAGGCCTCGACGTCTCAAGCCTTTTCAAGGCGGCAGGTCTTGAATTAGGGGATTACGTAATCAACTGCGTAGGGCTGACCAAATCTCGAATCGACGAAACGTCTCCGACGAGCAGAGCAAGCGCTCAGCGCTTGAACGTTGATTTTCCTGCAGAGCTAGCGAGAGTCGCTTCTGATTCAGGCGTCAAGGTAATTCAAGTGGCAACAGACTGCGTTTACAGTGGCCTCGCTGGCGATTATGCGGAGTCTGCGCCACATGATGCTTTAGATGTCTACGGCAAGACAAAAAGCCTCGGAGAGATACCTTCAGAGAGCGTGATGCACCTTCGTTGCTCGTTAATCGGTCCTGAAATTGGGAGAAATTCTCTTTTCTTCGAGTGGGTAAGACAACAGCCACAAGGTGCAGCGATATCCGGCTACACAGACCACCTATGGAACGGCCTGTCCTCTAAGGCTTTTGGGAAGATCGTTCTTGGAATTGTCTCGAATGATCTGTTTAGAGCAGGCGTCCAGCACTTGGTGCCGGCCGATCGAGTCAGCAAAGATCAATTGGTTCGACTTGAGCTTGAGGCGCTAGGGCGTCATGACGTGAGAGTTACCAGCACCACCTCTCAGAAGCCGGTCAATCGAACCCTGAGCACGGAAAATCCAGAATTCAACATGACCTTGTTTTCCGCAGCGGGGTATTCAGCTCTTCCGACAATAAGCCAGATGGTCGACGAAATCTGCGCAGACCTGCCAAACTAGTGCAGTTAGAGGTGACAAATGGTTCGTAAAGTCAAGGGCTCCACGGTCGTCATTACCGGTGGTACCGGCTCATTTGGTTCGACGATGGCAAAATATTTGCTAACGAAAGACGTCGGTGAGATTCGAATCTTCAGCCGTGACGAGGCTAAGCAGGACGCCATGCGTCACGCAATTAGCGATGCTCGCGTCAGGTTCTTCATTGGTGACACCAGGGACCCAGAATCTGTTGAGCGCGTCGTTCGCGGTTCCGACCTAATCTTCCACGCAGCTGCTCTAAAGCAGGTCCCCTCAGCCGAGTTTTTCCCGCTGGAGGCTGTAAAGACCAACATCAATGGTTCTGCCAATGTGATTCGCTCAGCGGTTGAAAATGACGTCAAGGGTGTTGTGTGCCTAAGCACAGACAAAGCTGTCTACCCAATCAACGCAATGGGTATGTCAAAGGCTTTGATGGAGAAGACCGCACAAGCCTTCGCTCGTGATTACCAAGACTCCAACACGAATATCTCAGTCACTCGCTACGGAAACGTAATGTACTCGCGCGGATCGGTCATTCCACTGTTTATCTCGCAAATCAAGTCTGGCAAGCCGATCACGGTTACCGACCCGACTATGACCAGGTTCTTAATGTCTCTCGCTGAGTCAGTAGATCTAGTTGAGTATGCATTTGAGCACGCAACTACTGGAGACCTGTTTGTTCGCAAAGCACCAGCGTCCACGATCGAAGATCTAGCGCTGGCGCTCATTGAAATGTTTGGCGGATCTAAGGATCAGGTTAAGACCATTGGATTCCGTCACGGTGAGAAGCTTTACGAATCGTTACTGAGCACAGAGGAGCGAGTAAAAGCTGAGGACCTTGGCGATTACTTCCGTGTTCCACTGGATGCAAGAGATTTGAATTACTCGGTTTACTTTGAGGAGGGTGAGTCAAGGCCCGAGAGCCTAGAGGCATACACCTCTCACAACACCGAGAGACTCAATGTTGAGGGCGTTAAGAAGCTACTGCTAACTATTCCTGAGGTGAAGTTGGAGCTAGGGCTATGAGCAAACTAAACGTTGTAACCATTGTCGGCACCAGGCCGGAGATTATTCGCTTGTCGATGTTGATTCCGAAGCTCGACAAATACACCGAACATGTTTTTGTTCACACTGGCCAGAACAGCGATCCGAAGTTGAACGAAGTCTTTTTCCAGGACCTAGAACTTAGACAGCCGGATTATTACCTTAATGTGGACACCAGCTCGATGGGCGCTGTCATGGGTGACACCATGCGCAAGGCGGAAGACGTTTTCTTAAAGGAAAAACCTGATGCTGTAATGATTCTTGGCGACACCAACTCAGCGATTGCCGCGGTTGTTGCCGAGCGAATGCATATCCCCGTCTACCACATGGAGGCTGGTAACCGCTCCTTCGACAACAATGTGCCTGAAGAACTCAACCGCAAGATGGTTGACCATGTTGCGAGCTTCAACCTGCCATACAACGACTACTCAATGCGAAACCTTCTGAATGAGGGAATTCACCCTAGAAGAATCCAAAAGACAGGATCACCAATCGCTGAGATCTATGGCGCTTACAAGAACAAAATCGAAGCTTCGTCAATACTTGAAGATGTAAAACTTTCTAAGGATGGTTATTTCTTGGTGAGCATTCACCGCCAGGAGAATGTTGACCTGCCTTCGCGTTTGGAATTGGTCCTGGACTGCCTCAGGGCCCTTCGCGACCATTTTGGACTGCCTGTCCTTGTTTCCACCCACCCAAGAACGAAAGTTCGCCTAGCGGCAATATCTCAGGAAAACCTGGATGGAATCGTGTTCCACGAGCCATTCGGTTACTTGGACTACAACAAACTTCAGGCAAATGCATTTTGCGTAGTTTCCGACTCCGGAACCATTAGCGAAGAAGCCTCAATTATTGGATTCCCGGCTGTGTCAATTAGAGACTCAATTGAGCGCCCAGAAGCCTTGGAAACGGGTGCGATGGTGCTTACGGGGTTGAATGTGTCAAATCTGATTCAATCTGTAGAGCTAGTGCGCGATCAGACAGATTTTGCAACCATGCCGGAAGGATATGAAATCACTGACTTCTCGGACCGAGTTTTGAAGTTCGTGTTTTCAACTGCAAAGTTGCATCATCAATGGTCGGGGCTTCGACGGTGAATTTTAGCTTGAAGTCGAATGAAAAGAGGAATCGATGAAAATTCTTATCACTGGAAGCCACGGCTTTGTGGGTCGAAACTTTACCAAGAGATTGGTCGAAGCGGGGCATGATGTTTTAGGCGTTGATTGCCTCCTGGCTGGTAGCGGAGCCAGAACACTGACTCTTTGGGCTCAAGATATAAGGAGCCAAAAGGGCGGGAGATTCAAGGAAGAAATTGTTGATGTCCGTACCTGGTTCAAATCCAATCCACATGAACGCTTTGATTTGGTGATTCACCTGGCGGCAGTCGTCGGCGGTAGGGCGACTATAGAGGGAAACCCTCTCGCGGTAGCAGAAGATCTAGCACTGGACAGCGACTTTTGGCGATGGGTCACGGAAAGTAAACCTGGACATGTGATTTCATTCAGCTCTTCAGCAGCATATCCAGTTTCTCTGCAGTCTCAGGATATGAATGGGTTCCTTTTGAGCGAGGGGGACCTCACTTTTGAAGGCTCCATTGGAACTCCAGACCTTACTTACGGTTGGGCCAAAATGACCAGCGAGTATCTAGGACGGCTGGTCGCTTCAAATTACGGCATCAAAGTGGCAAGTTATCGACCATTCAGCGGGTATGGAGCAGATCAGGATGGTAGTTACCCATTTAGGGCGATTTGCGAGCGAGCATTCAGACGTGTCGTGGACGACAAAGGCCGATTTTACGTTTGGGGAAGTGGTGAGCAGTCGAGGGACTTTGTTCATATTCGCGACGTCGTAACGTGTGTGCTAAGCACTTATGAAAACATCACGGATGGAAGCGCCTTGAATATTTCCTCAGGCAAGCTTACATCCTTCAAAGCCCTTGCTCGCATGGCCTGTGACGTGGCCGGCTGGAATCCTGAAATTATAGGCATGACAGATAAGCCGGAAGGTGTTTTTTCTCGGGGAGGGGATACTGCGCTGCAGTTGCAAATGGGCTTTGCTCCAAGCATCAGTCTGGAGGAAGGTATTCGTGAGTGCTTTGAGTTATTGGAAGGGGGCGAGATTGTCTAGAGTATTTCTGATCAACACGGAAGATTTTCCCTGCCCTGGCTCACATCTCCTACACACTCGCAAGTTCCTTAGGTCATTTGAGCATTTCGGGTACATCTTCCACGAAGTAGATTCTTGGACAACCTTTCTTGAAGCACGACCATCCGAAAATGACATTGTCTATTTTTCCGATCACGGAATCCTCGATGGAACTTTGACAACCATTCAGCTTCACAAGCTCGAGCAGATCAAAGCCGCAGGCCCCTTTCCAATATTTTGGTTCTGGCATCGTCAGATTGAAGTTCTGAATTCGATCTTTGGAACTAGGTGGATTCTTACGGGGGAGCATTACAGGTCCAAGGTCGTTCGCGAGTCCCACCAAATGGTTTCTGATGCGTTTAGAGAATCTCCAAATTTCACTCCACTCACCTTTGCTGCATCGCTGACTAAGCAAGAAATTGCCTCCGTAAAGAGAGGTGCGCAATGGGACGCCACTTTTGTCGGTCATCATTACAAAAGGCTGCTAAACGCATCTCTTCTATTGAGCCCTCATAAGATCTCTGTCAGATACACCCCACCTTTTATTTCCGAAGATAAACGTTTGGCATATTTCACTGATTCATTAGTAGTTCTAGGCTGGCATAGTGACGGGAACATCGCCAACGGCGTTGTGGTCGAAAGAGTTTTTGAGGGCTTGGCATACGGCGCTGTGGTGATCACAGACAACCCCTATGCCCTAGAGGCAACTGATGGCAATGTAATTTTCTCTACAGACCGAACCGAAATTCTCGATTTACTTGAACGGTTCAAACGTGACCAAAAGTTTTGGCAAAAACTCTCTAATTCTGGTCAATCTTGGGCATCCGAATACGGAACGTACGTTGATGTGACTCGTAAATTCCTTGAAAGGATTTCTGCCTAGATATTCGTGAGCAGATGAAGCCTAAGGTGAACAAAACGACAATTGAGATTCCACTTGTTGGCGGCCTCGGGAATCAACTGTTCGTTCTTTCATTCGGAGTTTTTGTTGCCAAATTTCTGAATGTGAATGTTCGTTTGATACAAACCTTTAGCTCTAAAGGAAATCAAACTCATGGAAACAAGGTTGCCGATCAGGTGGCAATGGATGGGCTTCCTGTCGATTTGGTCAATCAAACTTCACTTAGCAGAATCTTGAGCTCTATCGGCCGTTTTCTATCAAAATTTTCGGGCATTCGAGGCAAAGCAATTTTTGGAAAAACTTATCTTTCTGAAGCGGAGTTTTTAGCCCTTTTAGATAAAAGTCAGCAGGGATTTAGAAAAGGTACGTATCAAATTCATGGGTATTTTCAGGAGCCTAAATACTTGGAGCACATTCAGGAATATGGTTATTTGAATCATCTAATTGCAGTCTCGCCGTCAGCGTGGTTCAAGGAGGCGCTCACTAGGGCAGGGAGCTCTAGAACAGTCGGCATGCATGTTCGAAGAGGCGATACTTTAACGATTCCTGACCATGGGGTGCTGTCAATTGACTATTACAAAAGTGCGCTACTTTTATTGACTGAAGAGGAACTTAGGAGACCAATTCTTGTTTTTTGCGATGAGCCTGAGCTTTTGAAAAAGGAGTTTTCGGAGCTCGCTAAGTTTGCGGATCTAGAGTTTGTATCCCCACCAGAGGATTCATCTCCGATTGAATCCATCATCCTCATGTCCCTATGTTCGACTCTCATAGTCAGCAATTCAACTTTTAGCTGGTGGGCTGCAAGCGTGGGCGAAACGTCGAGAAGGGTTATTTGTCCAGATGCCTGGTCGCCCTCGGGGAAAAGGGCCATACCACCTGCTAAGTCTCGCGTCTGGGAACTTATAGCTCCGGTCTGGAGGATAAATGACGGCTAAGAAATCAATTTCGGTCTTGATGGCGGCCAAGAATTCTGAGACCACAATCCGGGCCGCAATCTACTCTTGCCTATGGTCGTTAGGGGCACGGGACGAACTCTTGGTGTTCCTCGATGGATGTGAAGACCGAACTGAGCACATCGTCGGGTCTATATCTGACCCTCGTTTGAGGGTCTTTAAGTCCGAGAGGAGTGTTGGTCGTTCTGCAGCTCGAAACAGATTGATTGATGAGGCAAGGGGTGAGTTTATTGCAATACAAGACTCGGACGACATCACTTTACCGTGGCGATTCATGTTCTCCAGGCGGCTTATGCGAAGCTACGACGTTGTGTTTGGCAACGGAGTGATTTTTGGCTCCAATCTTAGGTTTCTCCCGTTTGCACCTCTTTACCCTTTTGTTATTAGGCCGAGTGTTGCTCCTCTGATTTTGTCTTACAGGAATCCATTTATCCACTCTGGTGCAGTGTTTAAGAAGTCACTCCTAGGCGTTGATCTCAGATACAAGGATGTGCCTGCAGAGGAATACTTACTTTGGATTGAGTTGGCACTAAAGAATGCTCGCATGCTACGTACGAGGATCCCATACGTCTGTTATCGCATTCACGAAGGGCAAGTAACGAGTTCGGCATCGTTCTCTGATGATGTCGCAAGTAATACTGAAATTTCACGCGCACAGGAACTTCTTGTTCGAAACTTATTGGCAAAGTTTTCAAAATCTGGTAAGGGTTTCGACGCCACCGACGCCGTTGGTTCGGTGCGGTCCATGGTTTACAGGGAAAGTCCCCAAATACGTTTTGAAGAGAATTTTCTTGCCACACTAAGATCTTTCTTGCCTTGGCTTTCGGGAGTTTTGAAACACGGCAAGTCGGGGCGAAAGAAATGTTGATTTAAATTTTCAACCACGTGCGCAAGCCCCGAGGGGTGCCCTCGAGGAAATCATGGAAGTTGCCCTTTCGCACTAGTTTCAACTTTTGGTAATGGGCTGATGAAGCAACGTCACCCTTTTTGTCAGTGCATGTCGAAAATGAGCCCTGCCCTTATTGACCGCCGCAGCATATGAAAGCTGGCTCTAGTAGCGTTTGGAGAGAGCAGTTCTCGCGCCTAGGCGATCGACTGGCGAAAGATCATTAGACTTAGAAATAAATATTTATAAGGTGACATAGAGTGACATACGTAATCGCACTGCCATGTGTAGATGTCAAGGACAAAGCATGTATCGACGAGTGCCCAGTTGACTGCATCTACGAAGGTGACCGCATGCTTTACATTCACCCGGATGAGTGTGTGGACTGCGGTGCCTGTGAGCCAGTTTGCCCAGTAGAAGCGATCTACTACGAAGATGATCTTCCTGGCGAGTGGAGCGAGTACTTCAAAGCTAACGTTGACTTCTTTTCGGAGATTGGATCCCCGGGCGGAGCGGCCAAAGTTGGCCCTGTTCCAGGAGATCACCCGCTAATTTCAGCACTGCCACCTCAGGGCGAATAGTGTTTCAAGGTTTGCCGGAATATCCTTGGCAAAAACTCAAGCCTTATCGAGAATTGGCTTCCAAACACAAGGATGGTTCAATTGACCTATCGGTTGGTAATCCAATTGACCCAACTCCACAGGTAATTCAATCGGCACTTGATGCGGCATCTGATTCACCTGGATACCCAACAACCTGGGGCGATGTAGTAGCTCGCCAGGCAGTTGTGGATTGGTATTCAAGACGTCGAAAGTCTCCAGGGCTATCCGCTGACCAGGTCCTACTCACCATTGGATCGAAGGAATTCATCTCTTGGCTTCCGATCATGCTTGGTATTGGTAAAGGAGACGTCGTAGTTCAGCCTCGTCTGGCATACACCGCATATGAAGTGGGTGCCGCATTCGCGGGTGCTGAAATTTTCGTCGGTGACGAGCCGAGCGAATGGCCAGAAAACACCAAGTTGATTTGGCTAAACAGCCCCGGAAACCCAAATGGCTCAGTGCACTCGGTTGAGTTTCTCCAGCGAGCACTAGCTCGGGCTCGAGAGCTTGGTGCGGTAATCGTCAATGACGAGTGCTACGCCGAAATGGGATGGAATGCACCATGGGATAAATACATCCCGTGCATGCTCGATCCTGAAGTCACCGGTGGCGATCTGACCAATGTTCTTTCCATTTATTCATTGAGCAAGCAGTCAAACCTTGCCGGATACCGCGCTGCTTTTGCAGCCGGTGATGAGCGGCTCATAACCGGCCTCGTGAACTTGCGCATGCACTCAGGCATGATGGTCCCGATGCCGGTCCAGAAGGCCATGGTTGCTGCTTTGGGCGACGATTTGCACGTTGCAACCCAAAAGGAGATCTACCGTAAGCGCCGACAAGTTTTGCTGCCAGCGCTTGTGGCATACGGTTTTGAAGTTCAAGACTCAGAGGCTGGACTTTATCTTTGGGGCACAAAGGGTCAAGACTGCTGGGAAACCATCGCCGAACTTGCCCAATTGGGCATAGTCGCTGTCCCGGGAGAGTTTTATGGCGAGGCGGGCAAAAACTTTGTCCGTTTCTCTATAACTGCGACCGACCAAGAGGTTTTTGAGGCTGCAAACCGCCTCAAAAATGCTCTAGGCTAAGGCTAAAGCCAACCCTCACAAAGGAGCTAGCGTTTGACTTCTAACGAGAAGGTGTCCCTTCGATACGGTGCCCACGAGGCAGAACTTTCTGTAATTGAAGCGACCGAGGGTCCTGGCGGAATTGATATTTCAAAGCTGATCGCTACAACCGGGCTTAGTTCATATGACCAAGGCTTTGTAAACACCTCCTCGACCAAGAGCGCAATAACCTTCATCGATGGCGATCAGGGAATTCTCCGTCACCGCGGCTACCCAATTGAGCAGCTTGCAGCTAAAAAGAGCTTCCTGGACGTTGCTTACCTACTGATTTACGGTGAGCTGCCAACTGCGAGCGAGCTGCAAACCTTCGACGAGAAACTCCGCGAGCGTTCGATGATTCACCCAAACATGGTTCGCTTTTTTGAGACTTTTGAGCACTCGGCTCACCCGATGGCAATCCTTTCCTCCGCAGTCTCTGTTCTTTCAACTTTCTACAACGACTCAACTGACGCTAGAGACCCAGAACAGGTCGATCTTTCAACCATCAGACTTTTGGCCAAGCTGCCAGTGATCACTGCCTACACCTACAAGTCTTTGGTGGGGGAGAGCTTTGTTGAGCCTGACCAGTCCCTGTCCCTGGTTGAGAACTTCTTGCGAATGACCTTTGGCCACAAGGGTGAAGAGTGGTCTGCAAACCCAGTTCTGACTAAAGCCTTGGACACTCTGTTGCTACTGCATGCAGACCACGAGCAGAACTGCAGCACCTCAACTGTGCGACTTGTTGGTTCTTCCCACGCAAACTTGTTCGCGTCCATCTCCTCTGGCATCAATGCCCTGTCAGGACCACTGCACGGTGGTGCAAACGAAGCTGTTTTGGACATGCTTACCTTTATTCACGAATCCGGCGACTCGGTTCAGAAGTATGTAGAGCGCGTAAAGAACAAAGAAGACGGCATTCGCCTAATGGGCTTTGGTCACCGTGTCTACAAGTCATTTGACCCAAGAGCAACCATCGTGAAGTCTCACGCTGATGAGGTGCTGAGGGAGCTAGGTGTCTCTGACCCTCTTCTCGACATCGCGAAGGAGCTAGAGGCTGCAGCTTTGGCCGATTCTTACTTCGTTGAACGCAAGCTTTACCCAAACGTTGACTTCTACACCGGTGTTATCTACAAGGCGATGGGCTTCCCATCGAGGATGTTCACCCCATTGTTTGCAGTTGGAAGACTGCCAGGCTGGATCGCGCACTGGCGGGAGCAGAACGCTGATTCCACGACCAGAATCGGCCGTCCGCAGCAGGTTTACACCGGCCACACCCAGCGCTCAATCTAAGGTTTTTCGAAGATCCAAACTCCGGTATCGCCGTAGGTTTTTGAACTTTGAAGTTCCAGCGCTTCAATCTCGAGTTGCTCGCTGCGACTAGATCTCTCAACAATCACTAGCCCTTTCTCGCTCAACGCATCGGCGATTGAGACAAGCAGTTTCTCGAGCTCGGTATTTGGAAATTCGTAGGGAGGGTCAACAAAGACTAGGTCGAACTCTCCGGTTGCAGACTTGAGGTAGCGCTGGGCATCTAGGTTATGGGCCTGAATCTTTGTCGAGATCCCTTGCTTTTCAAACGAGCTGAGGATGCTTTTCACGTTCTGCTCAAGCAAGCCAAATGCAACTCGATCCCGCTCAACTAGGTCAACGGAGGCTGCTCCTCTTGAGGCGGACTCAAGTCCTAGGGCACCGGTGCCAGCGAACAGATCAAGAACCTTTGCGCCTTCGATTACACCCATCGCGTCGAGCTTGGCGAACAAGCTCTCCTTTACTCGGTCCGAGGTAGGACGGGTTGCCTTGGCAGCAGGCTTTAGCTGCAAAGAGCCAATGGCTCCGGCGATGATTCTGGTCACGGTTGTGAGCCTAGTGCAAAAGGGTGGTGATTCAGGCGATGATTGTCTGTGTGCTGACAGAAACCTTGAAACTCGATTCGATCCTTGGGGATCGAACGGCGAAGGCTTTCGTCAAGCAATTTGGAATCTCGACTATTGCTGAACTTTTAGAGCATTACCCAAGGCGCTATTCAAAACGTGGCGAGCTCACACCGATCTCATCCTTGCCAATCGGCGAGGTGGTAACCGTTGTGGGCGAAGTGGTGTCAACTTCTTCGAGACGACTCAAGGGTAGAAGTGGCAGTCTGCTGGAGGTAGTCATTACTGATGGTTCCAAGACCCTGACGTTGGCGTTCTTCAACCAGCACTGGCGAGAAAAAGAACTTCACGCCGGAGTTCGCGGCCTATTTAGTGGTCGAATCGGAGTCTTTTCGAACAAGTTGCAACTTGCACATCCGGATTACGAGCTGTTTTTGCAGGAGATTGACGATTCCGAGGCCAAGGCCTGGGCTGACCTGCCGATTCCCATTTACCCAGCATCTGGAACCCTAAGCACCTGGAAAATTCAGAAGTCTGTCGAGCTCGCACTTTCAGCACTGGGCGAGATCAAGGAAGTGCTTCCAGCAAGTCTTTTGAAAAAGCACAAGCTCCTGCCGCTCTCGCAAGCCATCCACCAGATCCATGCCCCAAAGGTTGATGGCGAGTGGCAGGAAGCAAGAGACTCACTGCGTTTTCACGAGGCGATGCTCTTACAGATCCAACTTGCACAGTCCAGGTCTAAGCGAAACCAGGTCGAGGCGTCGGTTAGAACTCCAGGTGACCTGCTCGGCACATTTGATAAGAGACTGCCTTTTGAGCTCACAGACGGCCAGCGGCTAGTCGAGCAAGAAATCGAGAGCGACCTAGCCTCTGGCCACCCAATGCACAGGCTTTTGCAGGGTGAAGTTGGATCCGGTAAGACACTTGTGGCGCTTCGCGCAGTTCTCACAGTTGCCCAATCGAGTGGACAGAGCGCCCTTTTGGCCCCGACAGAAGTGTTGGCATCGCAACACTATGAGTCAATTAGAAGCTCGCTCGGAGAAGAACTGTCTAGAGCATTGGGACTGCGCCTACTCACCGGGCAGATGTCGACCGCCGAACGCAGGATAGCGATGCTGGATATCGCTAGCGGTAAGTGCTTATTGGCGATTGGAACTCACGCACTTATTAGCGAGAAGGTGCAATTCTTCGACCTCTCATTTGTTGTCGTTGACGAGCAGCATCGTTTTGGCGTTGGTCAAAGAGAAGCGCTTCGTGCGAAGGGTAAAACTGCCCCGCACGTTCTCACCATGACCGCAACACCAATCCCAAGAACCATGGCAATAACCGTCTTTGGTGACCTAGAGATTTCGACCTTGGCGGAACTGCCAAAGGGCAGGCAGCCAATTTCCACTCACGTGGTCGAGCTTGCAAAGCCGGCACTGGTGGCAAGAGTTTGGCAACGAGTGGCAGAGGAAGTTCAAGCAGGTCGACAAGCCTTTGTAGTGTGCCCGAGGATCGATGGTGAATTAGTTGAAGAAGGCTCGGAACCTTCCGAATCGGAAGAAGAAGTAGAGCAGGGACCGGCTCCAGCTGCTGCAGTCGAGGTTGTCGAGGCTCTAAAGCTAAACCCCGCATTGGCAGGCCTAAACATAGGGCTTATGCACGGAAGGCAGTCACTCGAGGAAAAGACCGCGGTTATGCAGGCCTTCAGCGCCGGAGAGGTGCAGGTACTAGTTTCAACCACGGTGATTGAGGTTGGCGTGAACGTCCCTAATGCCACAGCTATGGTGATTTTGGATGCCGATCGATTTGGCATTTCCCAGCTGCACCAGCTTCGTGGTCGTGTTGGTCGTGGCGCACACCCTGGAGTTTGTCTGATGGTTTCTGCCAGCGAACCAGGATCATTGGCGATGCAGAGGCTCGACGCAGTTGCATCGACTGTTGACGGCTTCAAGCTCAGTGAATTGGACCTGGAAATTCGTGGCGAAGGCGACGTTCTAGGTAACTTGCAATCTGGTGGAAAGTCTCAGCTCAAGCTACTGCGCGTGATCAAGGATGCCGAGCTTATTCAGCAGTGCAAGGGCCTTGCTCAAGACTTAATTGATGCTGGATTGCCTATCGAAACCCAGAAGGCATTAGAACTTGCAGATGCGGCAGCGCTCAAGCGCAGCTAACCTTTACCTTGTGAATTCAGTTGCTATCTACCCTGGGTCCTTTGACCCGGTAACTCTTGGTCACCAATCGGTTATCGAAAGAGGCGCTGACGTCTTCTCAAAACTTCACGTTGTGATTGTTCACAACCCAAACAAGACACCGCTTTTCTCAATTGCCGAGCGTCTTGAAATGGTGAGACTAAGCACCCAGAACCTTGGAAACGTCGAGGTTTCGGCTTTGGAGTCAGGGTTGTTGGTCGAGCAGGCCAAGTCCCTTGGAGCCAAGGTCATCCTCAAGGGATTCAGAACTGCGGGAGATATCGAGTACGAACTCCCAATGGCACAGGTAAACAGAGATTTGTCGAACCTGGAGACCGTTTTCATGGCTGCAGAACCTAGCCACGGCTACGTTTCCTCTTCGCTGGTAAAAGAAGTTGCAAAGCTTGGGGGAGATGTTTCCGGTTACCTAAATGCAGATGTTGCCAAAAGGCTTATTGAAAGGTTGAGCAAGTGAGTTTTCTAGTTCCAGTTCACGATCTCATGAAGCGTCCTGGTTTGATGCGCGAGTTAGAGCTTGATATCCTATTGGTCGAGCCAATCGGAACCGAGGTCGCGGCCATTCCGGCAGGTGCAGAGGTGGAGCTTGATTTGCGCCTAGAGTCGGTTCACGAGGGTATTTTGGCAACGGGCGAGATTTTTGCCGAGGCGAAAACCATGTGTTCAAGGTGTCTAGAAGACATGAATCTGAAGATTGAGGTGGATTTTCAGGAGCTTTTCGCCTATTCTTACTCCTCGGATGACGAGCTGCTTGTTACCAATGAACACATTGATTTAGAGCAGGTAGTCATAGATTCAGTAGTTTTGAGTCTTCCTTTCCAACCCGTATGCAACAAGGATTGCCTTGGCTTGTGTGTGGAATGTGGATTTAGGTTGAGCGAAGAGCCTGAACACAAGCATGAGAATGTGGTTGATCCCAGATTCGAAGCCCTAAAAGACTTACTTAGCAAGGAAGAGTAACCATGCCAGTACCAAAGAGACGCAAGTCACGTGCTAACACTCACGCACGTCGTTCAATGTGGAAGGCTGCGCCAGTAACTCTGGTCAAGACCATCGAGAACGGCAAGACTGTCTACAGCCTGCCTCACCGCGCCAAGGTCGTAACCGACTCGGTCGGCACTGAGCTCTACATGGAGTACAAGGGCCGCAAGGTAGCAGACGCCTAATAATGGC
>JACCDU010030276.1_pt1 | contig 19526 bp, 21 predicted proteins | sample 7446081 | NCBI WGS metagenome assembly JACCDU01 (sample SAMN15323447, study PRJNA562643) | freshwater metagenome | isolation source: river surface water | place: USA:Blue River Watershed | collected 2017-08-17
GTCCAAGCCCTTTAAGTACTGTCCCTGTTTCAATGGTGACTAAACCGGTCATTTCACAAATCAACGATAGTACGCTAAGTGCGAGCACTGCAAATAATTATCAATGGTTAATCAATGATTCAACCATAAGTGGGGCCACTAATCAAACTTTGATTGCTAAAAGGAATGCCTTGTATAAAGTAATGACTATGACAGGTGGTTGTACCATGAGCTCCGATCCAAGGTTGGTATTGGTTACTGATATTATGGAAGCTTCGGTGAGAGAAATTTCATTAAAAATAACCTCCAGTGATTATATTGAAAATATGATCAAGGGTAATAGTTTCTATATTCAATTTAGCAATATTCAAACCAGAGATATAAAATTAGATATCATCAATTCCACAGGTGATCGTGTTTTCCAAAAAGATAAATTGGTGAATCAAATGGGACCTCAACCAATCAATATCAATAACTTGAATGCTGGCATATACTTTGTAAGAGTATTTGCGAATAATAAAGTGTATATTCAAAGAGTATTTATCACCCAATAAATAAGACCCATGGCCTTTGAATGGAAAGAAGCAATTGTTACAAACATCATTGATGAAACACCTACCACAAAAAGATTTTTCTTTGAAGTGAAGGATGGAAGCATTTTTGATTTTACTCCAGGCCAATTTGTAACATTAGACTTACCCATTCACGAAAAACGCAATAAAAGATGGAGAAGCTACTCTATTGCATCTTTTCCTAATGGCAGCAATCAATTTGAATTAGTGATTGTTTTATTAGAAGGCGGATTAGGAACAACCTATTTATTTAATGAAGTGAAAGTAGGTGATACCATTACTTATAGAGGACCACAAGGTGTGTTTGTTCTTCCTAAAACGATAGATAAAGACCTTTATTTAATTTGTACCGGAACAGGTGTAGCACCATTTAGATCGATGGTGCACTTTATTCATCAAAACAAAATACCACACCAAGCCATTCATTTAATTTTTGGCTGTAGAAAATATACAGATTGTTTATACGGTCATGAACTAAAACAATTAGAACAAGCCGAACCAGGTTTTTATTATCATCCTAGCTTTTCTAGAGAAACAGAAATAAGAGAAGGCGCATATAATGGTTATGTCCATCCAGTATACCAAACCTTATTGGAAAATGCCAATAAAGACAATGCACAATTCTTTATTTGTGGCTGGAAAGAAATGATTGATGAAGCCAGAACCAAATTAGCAGAGCTAGGTATTCCAAAAGAGCGAATACACTTTGAACTATACGGCTAAGAAATCGATTCTAATACCATTGACTTTACTTTAGCCATTGGAATTCTTTCCTGAGTCATACTATCTCTATGTCGAACAGTCACTGTACCATCTTCTTTGGTTTGATGGTCAATGGTTACGCAGAATGGTGTTCCAATAGCATCTTGACGACGATATCTTTTACCAATCGCATCTTTTTCTTCATAGAAGCAATGGAAAGACTTTTTACAATCGTCCATTAACTCTTTTGCAATTTCAGGTAAACCATCTTTTTTAGTCAATGGTAAAATAGCTAATTTATTAGGAGCAATTTTAGCTGGCAAATGCAATACTACTCTAGAATCAGTAGTACCATCTTCTTTATTAATCGTTTCTTCTTCGTAAGAATTAGACAGGATTAACAAGAACATTCTATCTAAACCAATAGAAGTTTCAATTACATAAGGGATATAATGCTGATTTATTTCAGTATCAAAGTATTGCATTTTCTTTTTGCTAAACTCCTGATGTCTACTCAAATCAAAATCAGTTCTTGAATGTATACCTTCTACTTCTTTGAAACCAAATGGGAATTCATATTCTATGTCCAATGCAGCATCTGCATAGTGTGCCAATTTAACATGATCGTGGAAACGGTATTTCTTCGCATCTATACCTAAACTCAAATGCCATTGCATACGCTCGTTCTTCCAATGCTCATACCATTCTTTTTGCGTACCTGGCTTAATGAAAAATTGCATTTCCATTTGCTCAAACTCACGCATTCTAAATATAAATTGACGAGCTACAATTTCGTTTCTAAAAGCTTTTCCAGTTTGTGCAATTCCAAAAGGAATTTTCATTCTTGCTGTTTTTTGTACATTCAAGAAATTCACAAAGATACCTTGAGCAGTTTCTGGTCTTAAATATATTGTACTAGCTTCTTCTGCAACAGAACCTAATTCTGTAGAGAACATTAAATTGAATTGACGAATATCTGTCCAATTGCCTGTGCCACTTACACTACAAACAATTTTATGGTCAGCTATCAATTGACTTAAACTAGCAAAATCATCCTTTGCTAATAAGGCGTCCATGTCTGCTAATAATTTATCAGCTCCCGCTTGATCGCCTTTCTCGATCATCTTATCTGCATGTGCTTCTAATAAATGATCTACACGGTATCTTTTTTTACTGTCTTTATTATCAATCAATGGATCACTAAAACTATCCACATGACCACTCGCCTTCCATGTTGTAGGGTGCATAAATATAGCTGCATCAATTCCCACAATATTTTCATTCATTTGGGTCATTGAGTTCCACCAATAATCACGAATGTTTTTCTTTAATTGAGACCCATAAGGACCGTAATCATATACGGCACCTAAGCCGTCATAAATCTCACTACTTGGGAAAACAAATCCGTACTCTTTTGCATGCGATATAATCGCTTGTAATGTATTATCAGTTGGAGTCTTGCTCATAGTTTGCAAATATAAGGCGAGTTTGCCTATTGGTGTAATTTTTCGTTGTTTTGGTGCCTATCCTTGTCCCTATTGGTTTTCTTTAAAAGATTTTGTTCAAGCGCCTTGGTTAAATCAACGCCTGTTTGGTTGGCCAAACAAATTAATACAAATAAGATATCTGCCATTTCATCTCCCAGCTCCATTTCTGCTTCTTTCCCTTTAAATGATTGCTCCCCATATTTGCGTACCATAATTCTAGAAAGCTCTCCCACTTCTTCCATTAAAATTCCCAAATTTGTTAGTTCATTGAAATATTTCACACCAATGGTTTGAATCCATTGATCCACTTTGTTCTGCGCTTCTTGTATAGTCATCTCTTTCATAAAATAGGTTTTAAAAATCTTTGTTTTTGGAATCCATCACAATAGTTACTGGGCCATTATTTAATAAACTCACTTTCATGTCTGCTCCAAATCTTCCGGTTTGAATGGGCTTACCCATTTCTTTTTCTAATTGTTGAATCATTGCTTCATATAATGGAATCGCAATAGGTGGCTTAGATGCATTAATATAAGAAGGTCGATTTCCTTTTTTAGTAGAAGCGTGTAATGTGAACTGACTAATCAATAATATATCACCCTGTACTTCTTTCACACTTAAATTCATCACCCCATCCGCGTCATCAAAAATGCGCAAATTGGAAGCTTTACCTGCCAGCCATTCAACATCCTCTTGGTTGTCTGCATCTTCTATTCCCACCAAGATCATTAGACCATTTTGAATGGCACCAACAATCTCTCCATCCACTTTAACACTGGCTTCTGTAACTCTTTGAATAACTAGCCTCATTTTCTTAGATTTATTCCATGAAGATAAACAAAACTATTTTCACTAATTTAGCTGTAATTTCAACCCCTTGAGTAGTATTAAAAAATTAGCCGGTCAAACTGCATGGTATGGATTGAGTTCCATTGCCGCAAGGTTTATCAACTATTTGTTGACGCCTTACCTTACCTATAAGTTTACGGAGGCGGCTTATGGGGAAATGTCCATTATCTACTCTTTTATCCCTTTTCTAAATGTAATTGTTACCCATGGAATGGAAACAGCCTATTTTAGATTTGGATCCAAAGAAAACGAAGAGAAAATCTATCATACTAGTAGCTTCTCTATGATTTTTGTGACGAGTATTGTAGTGGTTGCCATGTTAATGTATAGTGGCCCATTAAGTACGCTGTTACAAATTACCCAACACCCTGAATACATTACCATGATGGCATGGGTAGTTGGATTGGATGCTTTAACGACTATCCCTTTTTCTAGATTAAGACTCTCTGATCAGCCAAAGAAATTTGCCTTTATTAAAGTAGGTGGCATTATTCTCAATATTGCTGCCACTTATTTTTTCATAAGCACTATCCCTCAGTTAGCACAAGACAATCCGACTGGTTTTTGGGCGACTAGTTTTAAATCAGATTGGGCTGTTGGTTATATTTTATTAGCCAACATAATTCAAAATATTTTTGTGCTTTTATTATTACAAAAAGAAATTCGTGCATTGCGTTTTTCTTTTGATATTAAACTATGGGCACAAATGATGGTATATGCCCTACCACTTATTTTAGTGGGATTTGGCGGAATGGTGAATGAAACTTTTGACAGAATTATGTTAGGATGGTGGGCGCCTGGAGCTACCGTGGAAGCCAATAAAATGGAAGTAGGTATTTATGCAGCATGTTATAAATTGTCTATTTTAATTACCATCTCTATTCAAGCTTTTAGAATGGGTGCCGAACCTTTTTTCTTTAAGACTGCTCAATCAGATCAAGCTCAAAAGACTTATGCAAGAATCATGAAATTCTTTGTGATCACACTTTGCATCATGTTCTTAGGAGTAGTTTTATATTTAGATATTTGGAAACTATTTATTCGCAATCCCGCCATGTATGTGGGTTTACGCGTTGTGCCCATTTTATTAATTGCCAATATGTTTTTAGGCGTGTATTATAATTTAAGTATTTGGTATAAATTGAGTAATAAGACAATGGCTGGCGCATGGATCACATTATTAGGCGCTTTAATTACTTTAATCATCAACTATATTGCCATTCCACACTTTAGTTATATGGCAAGTGCATGGGCCACTTTTTTCTGTTATGGCACCATGATGGTAGTGAGTTATCAATGGGGTCAAAGAGTATACCCAATACCTTATGCTACTAAAAAACTGATTGCCTATTTTGTAATCTGTTTAATGTTATTTGGCATTAATAATTTAGTGCATATGGTTTCAAGCAATCAACCATTTAATTATTTATTTGCAACAATACTATTGGTTTTATTCATTGTATTTGTTGCAAGAATTGAAAAGAAGGAATTAAAAAATTTATTGAATAAGCAAGCATAATGGCAGAAGATTTACACATCACTCAAGGTGATAAAAAAGCACAATACGAATCTCTCATTCCACAAATAAAAGCATTGATAGAAGGTGAACCTAATCAGGTAGCGAACCTTGCTAATATCTCCGCAGCTTTAAAAGAACAGTTTGGTTGGTGGTGGGTTGGATTTTATATGATTATCGAGGACGAATTGGTTTTAGGACCATTTCAAGGTCCAGTAGCTTGTACAAGAATCAAGAAATCAAGAGGTGTTTGTGGAGCAGCATGGGCTGCAGAAAAAACACTTATCGTGGAAGATGTTGAAAAATTTCCAGGACATATAGCTTGCAGTAGTGCATCTAAATCTGAAATAGTGGTTCCTGTTTTCCAAAATGGAGTCATTACTGGAGTTTTAGATGTAGATAGTGAGCACCTAGCCCATTTTGACACAACAGATCAGTACTATTTAGAGAAAATTGTTTCCCTGCTTGCTTAAGCGTAAAAAGTACCCGAAAAATTAAAAAAATCAATTAAGTTTGCAACCCCTAAGCGGATGTGGCGAAATTGGCAGACGCACTAGACTTAGGATCTAGCGCCGCGAGGCGTGTGGGTTCGACCCCCTCCATCCGCACAAAAGGCCCAAATTTGGGCCTTTTTTAATACTAAAACCTTACCTTTGCCCCCCTTAAACACTAGAATAATAACTAGAAAATCAACTTTATGGCAACAATACAAAGAAGCAACATTGCACCTTTAAATGACAAGTTAACGGTAACATTAACCAAAGAAGATTATTTAAAAGGTTACGAAACAAGTTTGAAGAAATATGCCAAAACGGCAAATATCCCAGGCTTTAGAAAAGGAATGGTGCCTGCTGGTTTAATTAAGAAAATGTACGGTCAATCAGTTTTTCAAGACGAAGTGATTAAGACAGTAGAAAATGAAATGAACCAATATATTGCTAAAGAAAAATTAGAAATATTTGCTCAACCATTGCCAGTAACTGCAGAGTTTCCAACAATGGATGTAAATCAACCAATAGATTACACATTTGCTTTTGAAGTGGGTTTAAAACCATCTTTTACGATTGATACAAAGGGTATTAAAGCAACTCGTTACAAGATTGAAGTAACAGACGAAATGATTCAAGCAGAAGTGGAAAGATTACAAATTCGTAATGGTAATATGACTGAACCAGAAGTTGCAGAAACAGAAGAGAATGTATTGAATGTTACTTTTATTGAATCAGATAAATCAGGTAATGAAATTGAAGGTGGATTATCTAAAGACAATTCATTATTGATCAAATATTTTGCTCCTAAAGCTAGAAAAGAATTCATTGGAAAGAAAAAGGATGATAGCGTTACAATTCAAATAGGTAAAGCGTTTGAAGAGAAAGAATTAGATATTATTTTAGCAGATTTAGGATTAACTAAAGATGATGCTGATAAATACTTCAAAGTATTGATCACTAAAGTTGGTATTGTTGAAAAAGCTCCTTTAGACGAAACTTTATTTACGGTAACTTACCCTAACCAAACGATCAAAACAGAAGCTGAATTTAGAGAAGCCATCAAAAAAGATATTGAAGGATATTATGATCAACAAGCGCGCAATCAAGTGCACGATCAAATCTATCATGCATTAATTGAAAATACTAAAATGGATTTCCCTACCGCTTTCTTAAAGCGTTGGTTACAAAACGGTGGAGAAAAGCAAAGAACAGAAGATGAAGCTGAAAAAGAATATCCAGTTTTCCAAGATCAATTAAAATGGACTTTGATTAGCACTCAATTGATTGCTGAACATAAAATTGAAGTAGGTGCTGAAGACTTAAAAGGTTTCGCTAAATCTCAATTAATGAGTTATATGGGTGGTCAATTAGGTGCATTAGGTGATAATGACCAATGGTTAGAAGACTACGCTAACAGAATGATGCAAGACAGAAAATTTGTAGAAGATAGCTACCACAGAATTAGCACTGACAAATTATTCCAAGCTGTAGAAGCAACAGTGACTGCCAAAGAAGAAAAAATCACTGCTGAAAAATTTGCAGAAAAACTACAAAATCACAAGCACTAAGCTTTTTATACCGATTTTAAACAAAAAGGCCCTTTGGATCCATCTGAAGGGCCTTTTTTTATTCGAACACCTCAAGTTTGGCACCCTTTTTGCTCTAGCTTAATGGAATAGGTTTTACCTTTACTACATTAGAAAAATAAACATATGAACTTAGGAAAAGAATTTGAAAAGTACGCTGTGAAGCATAGAGGAATTAGCAGCAACACATTACACCAATACCAAAATAGTGTAACCAACCTTACACCTTATATTATAGAAGAAAGACCCATGAATGTGGCAAGTATGGATGTATTTAGCCGTTTAATGATGGACCGTATTATTTTCCTAGGTGAAGGAATTAATGATTATGTAGCCAATATTGTAACAGCTCAATTATTGTTCTTAGAAAGCACAGATAGAACAAAAGATATTCAAATGTATATTAACAGCCCAGGTGGAAGTGTTTATGCAGGTTTAGGTATTTATGATACTATGCAATTTATTAGCCCAGATGTGGCTACCATTTGTACTGGTATGGCAGCAAGTATGGGTGCTATTTTATTATGTGCTGGTGTGGAAGGAAAAAGAACGGCTTTAAAACATAGTAGAATCATGTTACACCAACCTAGTGGTGCAATTGGTGGACAAGCAACTGATATCGAAATTACTGCTAGAGAAATTAAGAAATTGAAGCATGAATTATACGAAGTAATTGCTATCCATACGCATAAAGATGTGGATACAGTAGCCAAAGATTGCGATAGAGATTTTTGGATGACTGCTGCAGAAGGAAAAGAGTACGGATTGGTAGATGAGGTATTATTAACTAACCCACGCAAAGTGAAAAAATAAGTATATATGATTATCAAGAACGCATTTTTAATGGAAGAAGACGACGAACCAAAAGCAGATAAGAAAGAAGAAAACGCTCCTAGTTTTTTAAATAGAAAAATGGAACAAATCTTTTTTGAAAAGAGATCTATTTATTTATGGGGCCAAGTAGATGATAAGTCTGCAAAAGATATTGTTACTAAATTATTGCTATTAGATGCAGACAAGCCAGGTGCTGAGATTAATTTTTACATCAATAGCCCAGGCGGTGTGGTAACATCTGGTATGGTCATGTTTGATACCATGAATTTAATCAAGAGCCCTGTGCATACTATTTGTATGGGCTTAGCAGCTAGTATGGGGTCTATCTTATTAAGTATGGGTGAGAAAGGAAAGAGAAGTATTTTCCCTCATGGAGAAGTAATGATTCACCAACCAAGCTTAGGTGGATATTTCCAAGCAACTAGTGCAGATATTGAAATTCAAGCAGAGCAAATCAGAAAAACAAAAGAATTAGGTGCACAAATTTTAGCGAAGAATTGTGGTAAATCTATGGAACAAATCATGACTGACTTTGATAGAGACTATTGGATGAATGCAGAAGAAGCAGTTAAATATGGTATCGTAGATAAGATTGCAAAATCTTTATAATAAAAGAAAATGAAAATGAGTAAATCGGGCATGATACATTGTTCTTTTTGTGGAAGAAATAGAGACGAGGTTAAGATATTAATCGCTGGTCAGGAAGGGCATATTTGCGAGAACTGTATCGAGCACGCTCATGAAATCATTGATAAAGAATTTCATCAAAAGAAAGTAGATGGTAAAGCAGGAGATTTGAAAATTCAAAAACCCATTGCTATTAAAACATTCTTAGATCAATATATCATTGGACAAGATGAAGCAAAAAAGATATTATCTGTAGCAGTATACAATCACTTTAAACGAATCAATCTACCCTCTTCTTCAAAGAACGAAGTGGAAATTGAAAAGAGCAATGTGATTATGATTGGTGAAACAGGTACAGGAAAAACCTTATTAGCAAAAACCATTGCTAAATTATTGAATGTGCCTTTTGCTATTGTGGATGCAACAGTTTTTACGGAAGCTGGATATGTAGGAGAAGATGTGGAGAGTATGCTAACTAGATTATTGCAAAACTGCGATTATGATGTAGAAGCTGCTGAAAGAGGCATCGTTTACATTGATGAGATTGATAAGATTGCTCGTAAAGGAGACAATGCTTCCATTACCAGGGATGTAAGCGGTGAAGGTGTTCAACAAGGCTTATTGAAAATGTTGGAAGGAACTGAAGTGTTGGTACCTCCTCAAGGTGGAAGAAAGCATCCAGATCAAAAAATGATTAAAGTAGACACTAAGAATATTTTATTTATTTGCGGAGGCGCATTTGATGGCATTGATAAAATCATTGCTAGAAGAATTAATACCAATGCGATTGGCTTTAGTGTAAACAAAGATGAACAAGAACTACAAAGAAAGAATTTACTTCGTTTTGTGAATGCACAAGACATCAAGAGCTTTGGTTTAATTCCGGAAATGTTAGGTCGTTTACCTATTGTAACACATTTAGAACCTTTGGACGCTGAAACTTTAAGAAGTATTTTAACAGAGCCTAAAAACGCTTTGATCAAACAATACACGCATTTATTTGATATCGAAAAAATCAAATTAACCATCGATCCTGCAGTATATGATTTTATTACTTCTAAAGCAATGGAATATAAATTAGGTGCAAGAGGATTAAGAAGCATCTGCGAAAGCTTATTTACTCAAGCCATGTTTGAATTACCTGGTACTGATACCAAGGAATTCCATGTGACTTTGGATTATGCGAAGCAAATGTTTGACAAGAGCAAATTGAGTGCATTAAAAGTGGCTTAATAAAAACATTATAAATAATTAAAATAAAAATCATGCAAGAATTAATTGATCGCTTAGTAAAAGAAGCAGGTGTAACACCAGAGCAAGCAAAACAATCTATTGAAACGATTGCTGCATTTGTAAAAGAGAAATTCCCAATGTTAGGTGGTGCTGTGAATCAAATATTCAAGAAAGCACAATAAGAACTGAATAAACAAAAAATCCCTCTCGAATAAACGAGAGGGATTAAAATAATTAGAGGGTTGAGGTTAGATTTATTTAAATTAAAAAATAATAAATCTAACCTCAACAAAAAATCCCGCGTTAACGCGGGATTTTTATAAGCAAGCAATCGGTAATCAGGAATAAATCCTAGATCCAAACTAAGAATATTTTTGAATAATTCAAACTTTTTTTCCCATTCTTTGTTCCCCTACCGAATATCCGTTTGGGCTTTTAATTGATAAGCCTGTTCTTTGTTTAAGTCAAAACGAGAAATCAACTCCTCCCAGCCTAGCTCCTTACCCTGCTCTTTTCTAAGGTGAATAATTGTCCAAATATCCCTTGGCTCAAATATGCCCAAAGAGACCATTTGATTATAATTCATTGTAGCCCAATGCATTTTGACCGTATTGGCCCTAATTGGGAGCAATTTAGGCCTTAACCTTTGGTAATCTTCCTCAGACATCCCATATACCTTTTTAAGCTGCCCAATGGACTGATAGCCCCCAAGGTAATCCCGATATCTAATAATTCTCTTTGCTAAACCAGGGCTCAATTTTAACCCCATTAAATCGTTCAGGGATGCCCTATTGATGTCTAACCATGGTTTGAATTGGCTTTGCTTATTTTGCTTTTTTGGGATGGATGCAATTTGAACGAAAGGCAAGAGTGATTCTAGTTGAGCCTGAGGTACACCGTACCATTTGAGTAAATCTTTGGGCTTGTAAAACCTTCCACCCTTGGCTCTAAATTTTGAAAGTGTTTTAAAATGTTTAGGCAAAAAACCTAATTGCATGGCAGCATTACTATCTAAAGAATTGGGATCAAAATAAAAGCGTTTTTGTAGTATAGGTTTTGAAGGAAATAGAATGGCAGTAGCAGTACTGATCAAAATAAATATTCCAATAACTATCACTGCTTTTAATTCTTTCTCAGAAAAAATAAAATAGGCTTTCCAGTCGGATTTCATTTTATTTTATTTGAGCATAAATAAAATAATTAACCCAAAAATTAAAGGGTATTTATACGCTGAAATTTCTTGAAAAACTACATTGAGAAAACCAATCCATCATAAGCCAACTCTATCCCTTTTGGTAAGGTTGCAGAAGTTTTTTCATGTAAGCCAATCTGATGACTGAAATGTGTAAAGTATACTTGTGGCACATCTAATTGCGCCACTAACTCTAGCGCTTCTTGTAAAGTAAAATGCGTTGGATGCGGCTCTGGTCTGAGTGCATTTAAAATCAATACTTTTGATCCCTTTATTTTTTCTTGTTCTTCTTTTGCAATAAAATTAGCGTCTGTGATATAAGTGAAATCTCCTATTCTAAATCCTAGTACTGGCATTTCTCTATGCATTACTTGAATAGGTATAAAAGGGATGTCTCCAATAGTAAACGGTTCTTTATCGATGGTATGTAAAATCATTTCTGGTAATCCTACATCTTTTTTCTCTTCGAATGCGTAATAAAAATCTCTTTTAATGGCCACCTGTGTTAACTCATTCGCATAAATGTGCATGGGTTGGTTGGAGAAAAAATTAAAAGGTCTAATATCATCTAATCCTGCATAATGATCTCTATGTGGATGGGTAAATACCACAGCATTCAGCTGAGTGGTATTCGTTCTGAGCATTTGATACCTGAAGTCTGGTGTGGTATCAATCACCACCGTTGTAGTGGGGGAACTAATTTTGATACTGGTTCTTAAACGCTGGTCTTTGGGATTATTTGAAGTACAAACTGGACAAGTGCAACCAATTAGGGGAACCCCTGTACTGGTGCCAGATCCTAAGATGGTAATGTCAAACAAGTTATTATATTTTAAGCAGTTGCTTCTGTCAAAGATAGCTTTTGAACCTCTTCGTATAACTTTTGAGAAGACTGAGTTAATTTATCAAATTCAATATCCAACTGAGGAATTAATTCCAATAAGGTATTGATTCTAGCTTCCAAATTCAAGAACTTATTCAAGACCACGATTTTCTTTGCTTCTAGCAAGCACCATCCGCTTTGAAAGTTTCCTCTTTCGTATCTAACTACAAATTCAGATTCGCTTAAAATATCTTCCAATTTATCCAATGTGGATTGAGTCAATTTCATACTATGGATTGATTTATAGGGTAGTAAGTAACCTTACAAATATAGTTTTTTGTGAAATCAGGGCTTTAAATAAACGCCAGGAGTTATTCACATTTCGTACCTTTGAAATAGTATAACTTTATGGCATCTACATTAAGAAAAATTATTAACGATCCGGTTCACGGTTTTATCACTATCAAGGATCCATTGGTATTTGAAATTATCAAACATCCTTTTTATCAGAGACTGCGTCGTATTCAGCAAATGGCCATGGCCCAGCTGGTATACCCAGGCGCGGTGCATACCAGATTACACCATTCCTTAGGAGCATATCATTTAATGACAATTGCTATTGCCGAATTAAGAGATAAGGGAATTGAAATAACTGCAGAAGAAGCACAAGCTGCCAAAGCTGCTATTTTATTGCATGATATTGGACACGGACCTTATTCACATGCTTTAGAAAAAGTACTATTAAAAGGAGTGCATCACGAATCCATGTCTTTATTGATTATGAATTCTCTGAACAATTCTGATAATCCAATATTAAAAGGTGGATTAAATTTAGCTATCCAGATTTTCACTAATCAATACCATAAAAAATTCTTACATCAATTAATCAGCGGACAATTGGATGTGGATAGATTAGATTATTTATCTAGAGATAGTTTTTTCACTGGAGTGAGCGAAGGCGTTGTGGGATATGAAAGAATACTTAAGATGTTGACGGTTCATAACAATGAATTAGTTGTTGAAGAAAAAGGAATAAATAGTGTAGAGAAATTTTTGGTTTCAAGAAGATTAATGTACTGGCAGGTATACAGACATAAAACGGTGGTGGCTAGTGAGAATATGTTAGTGAAGATTGTTGAAAGAGCACAATACTTATTCCAGCATCAAAATAAAGAAGTGGCTACAGGTGGCGTTTTAGATTATTTTTTAGGAAAATTTGATGGTCAATTAGCTTCTATTGATTTAAAGGCTTTTTGTCAATTAGACGATACAGATATTTTATTTGCTATTAAACAATGGCAACATCATTCAGACAAAGTTTTGTCAACCTTATGTGCTCGCTTCTTAGATAGACAAATTTTTAAATGCTTCATGCAATCTGATGCAATTGAAGCATCTGTTTTCGCAGAACACTTTAATGCAGTAAAAACACAGTATCATCTGTCTGATGAAGAAGCCGCTTATTTATGTTTTACTAGTGAAACCTCGAATACCATGTATCATTCTAAAGAGGAAACTATTAAAATATTGCTAAAATCAGGAGATATTGCCAATATTTCGGCTATTCAGAATGCACTAATCAATGAAAGTCTTTCAGCCCCGGTGAAAAAATTTTACATTTGTTGGCTAAATGATTCATCCCCCAAAAATTCATAACGCATGCTAGCATTTAACGCACAACAAGTTGCCCTGATGATTCAAGGAAAAGTGGAAGGAGACGCAACCGTTGAAGTGACTCAGTTTGGAAAAATAGAAGAAGCTAAAGCTGGAGAAATTTCTTTTTTAGCCAATCCTAAATACGAAGATTTTTTATACACTACCAAAGCATCTATTGTTATCATCAATGATAGTTTGGTTTTAAAAGAAAAAATAGCTGCTACATTAATTAGAGTACCCGATGCATATGCTGCATTCGCTACCCTATTGACCAAATACCAAGAATTAAAAGCGGCGAATATGGTGGGTGTTCAAACCCCTTCCTTTATTGCGCCTTCTGCAAAATTAGGAGCTCAACATTTTGTGGGCGCTTTCGCTGTTATTTCTGAAAATGTACAATTAGGAGAGCAAGTAAAAATTTACCCAAATGTTTTCATCGGAGAAAATGTACAAATTGGAAACAATGTAACCATTCATCCAGGTGTAGTTATTTATTTTGATTGCAAAATTGGTAACAATGTGACCATTCATGCTGGTACCATTATTGGAAGTGATGGATTTGGTTTTGCACCTAAAGCAGATGGCAGTTTTCAGAAAGTACCTCAATTGGGTAATGTAGTCATCGAAGACAATGTAGAGATTGGATCTAATACCACTATTGATAGAGCAACTATTGGCTCAACCATTATTCGACAAGGAGTAAAATTGGACAACCTTATTCAGGTAGCACATAATGCCGAAGTGGGAAATAATACCGTGATTGCAGCACAAACTGGCATAAGTGGAAGTACCAAGATTGGTAAAAATGTAATGGTGGGTGGCCAAGTGGGATTTGCAGGTCATTTAACCGTAGCTGATGGCACCAAATTGGCAGCCCAAAGTGGCGTAACCAAGACGATCAAAACACCCAATCAAACCCTTACCGGACATCCAGCTGCCGATCATACAACTGCTCTTAGAACCCAGGTTTATGTCAAAAACCTCCCAGAATTAGAAAAAAGAGTCAAAGAACTCGAAATATTAGTAGAGCAACTGTCTAAAAAAGGGTAATTCAGCCGTATTTTTGCTGAGAATCACCCATTTAGGGTATTTAAACTTTTTTTATGGACCAGCATTTTAATCCAGATAAGCAACATACTTTAAAAGATAGTATTTCTATTAGTGGAACCGGATTGCATACAGGCGTTTTGGTAGACATGAAATTAAACCCTGCAAATCCAGGTTTCGGTATTCAATTTCAAAGAGTAGACTTACCCAATCAACCCATCATTAAAGCGGATTGTGATTTAGTTACAGATACCAGTAGAGGAACCACCCTTCAAGTGGGTGATGCTAAAGTGAGTACTGTGGAACATATTTTAGCAGCCTTAGTAGGTATGGGCGTTGACAATGCATTGATTGAATTAAACGGACCTGAAATCCCCATCATGGATGGAAGCTCTGCGCCCTTTATTGAAAAAATTGAAAAGACAGGTGTAGTTGAACAAGATGCAGCTAAAGCTTGGTATAGTATTGATGAAAATATTTTTCACTACGACGAAGGCAAGCGTGTAGAAATGGTTGCACTTCCTGCTTTGGATTATCAAATCACCACATTGATTGATTTTAATAGTCCAGTATTAGGAACACAGCATGCTGCATTGAATACGATCAAAGATTTTAAATCACAAATTTCACCTTGTAGAACTTTTTGTTTCTTACACGAATTAGAAGCTTTGTTAGATAATGATTTAATCAAAGGTGGCGATATCAATAATGCTATTGTAGTAGTGGATAAAGCAGTGACAGATGCAGAAATGTCAAGATTGGCAAAAGTGTTCAAAAGAGATAAGATTGAAGTAAAGAGCGAAGGCTATTTAAATAATTTAGAATTAAGATTCCCTAACGAACCTGCAAGACATAAATTATTAGATGTAGTTGGCGACCTTGCTTTAATTGGTTTCCCTATTAAAGCAAGAATTATTGCAAACCGTCCAGGTCATAGCAGCAATGTGGAGTTTGCTAAAAAAATCAAACAGTACATCAAAAAGAATAAGCATGTAAAAGATGTACCAGTTTATGATCCATCTATTACACCAGTGTTCAACTTGGAGCAGATTGAAAAATTATTACCACATAGATACCCATTCTTATTTGTAGATAAGATTATCGAGTTAACAGACAAAGTAATTGTGGGAGTAAAGAATGTAACTTTTAATGAATGGTTTTTCCCAGGACACTTTCCTAGTAATCCAGTAATGCCAGGTGTTTTACAAATTGAAGCATTGGCACAAACAGGTGGAATACTTTGTATTAATGCAATGCCGGAAGGACAATACGATACTTACTTTTTAAAAATTGATAATTGTAAGTTTAAACAAATGGTAAAGCCTGGTGATACCATGTTATTAAAAATGGAATTAACAGCACCCATTAGAAGAGGCATTTGCGAAATGCGTGGGACTGTATATGTTAATGGCAAAGTGGCTACTGAAGCAGACTTAGTTGCACAAGTAGTTAAAAGAGCCGACTAAAATTTAAGATTATGACACATCCTTATACTTATATAGATCCCAATGCTAAAATTGCGGACAATGTAAAAATCGATCCATTCACCGTAATTCATGGTGATGTGGAAATTGGCGAAGGCACTTGGGTGGGATCGAATGTGACCATCATGAAAGGTACTAAGATTGGTAAAGGGTGTAGAATATTTCCTGGCGCAGTATTAGGCGCGGATCCACAAGATTTAAAATTCAATGGCGAAAAAACAACTGTTGAAATTGGAGACAATACTACCATTAGAGAATTTGTAACAATCAATAGAGGTACATCTGATAGATGGACTACCAAAGTGGGGAACAATTGTTTGATTATGGCATATAGCCATATCGCACACGATTGTATCATTGGCAATCATTGTATTTTAAGCAATAGCGTTCAAGTAGCCGGTCATGTTACCTTAGGAGACTATGCATGGATTGCAGGTGTGAGTGCCGTACATCAATTTGTAAATATTGGACAGCACTCTTATATCGCTGGAGGTAGTTTAGTGAGTAAGGATGTTCCTCCATATATCAAAGCAGTTAGAAATCCATTAAGCTATGGTGGTGTAAATAGCGTTGGCTTAAAGAGAAGAGGATTTGATTTAGAAAAAATCAATCATATTTTAGATATCTATAGATATATTTTCAACAAAGGAATGAACACTACACAAGCATTAGAGTTTATTGAAGAAGAATTACCAGCAACAGACGAGAGAGATGAGATTGTTACTTTCATTAGAGAGAGTGGCCGTGGCATTATCAAGCGTTTTGGTAAGGGTGAAGTAGTGGAAGATTAATACATGAAACAAATTAGCCTAATAGGAGCTGGTAAAAGATTCAATAAGGATTGGATTTTTCAATCACTCAATGTTGAATTTGAGCAAGGACAGCACTATGCGCTTATTGGCAATAATGGATCCGGTAAAAGCACTTTATTACAAGTAATTGCAGGTTTCACTAATTTAAGTAAAGGACAAATTGAATGGGCCAATGCAGATAGTCAAACCATTTATGATCAAATAAGTATTGCTGCACCCTATTTAGAATTAGTGGAAGAATTAACTACTATTGAGCATTTTGAATTTCATGCAAAATTCAAATCCATCATCAATACCCTCTCTGTACAAGAAATGATTCAGATGATTGGATTAGAAAATTCCACAGATAAACAAATCAGGTATTTTAGTAGTGGTATGAAGCAAAGATTAAAATTGGCTTTAGCTATTTTTTCTAATGCACCTATCTTATTGTTGGATGAGCCTTGTAGTAATTTAGACAAAGAAGGCTATGCTTTATACAAGCAATTAATTCAGCAATACGCTTTGCATAAACTTATAATAGTTGGCAGCAATGACCCTGAAGAATATGCATTTTGCACTCAGCAAATTAACTTAATGGATTACAAGTAAGCCTAACTCTTACTACTAGCAATCAATAAATTTAAATCGGTAAATTTCAAGTCAAACTTATGACTAATATAAGAGTCTGTTAATGCCCCTTTATATAAATAGATGCCCTCTCTTAAATGTACATGTTGCCAGATAATTTCTTCTAATCCGCCTACATCACCAATTTGAATTAACAATGGCATTAACACATTACTAATAGCTTGACTAGCTGTACGAGCAAATCCACTCGGAATATTCGGAACGCCATAATGTATTACATCATGCTTGATCACAATAGGATTTTCGTGATTGGTTAATTCAGAAGTTTCAAAACAACCTCCCCTATCTATCGCTACATCAATAATAATACTTCCTGGTCTCATTGAAGCTACCATTTCTTCTGTCACTACAATCGGCGCTCTTCCAAAACCACTTCTTAAAGCTCCCACTACCACTTCGCAGGTTTTAATTTGCTTGGCTAAAATTCTTGGCTCCAACACACTGGTCCAAACTCTTTGTCCTAAATTATTTTGTAATCTTTGTAATCTTGAAACATCGTTATCAAATACTTTCACACTAGCTCCTAGGGCTAAAGCATTTCTTGTTGCAAATTCCCCAACAATATCAGCTCCAATAATCACCACCTTTGTTGGAGGCACACCACTTATTCCACCTAATAATACACCCTTACCTTGATTGAAATTACTTAAGTACTGTCCAGCAATTAACATCACCGCACTACCTGCAATCTCTCCCATACTTCTAAGAATAGGATAATTATTGTTTTCGTCTTTAATATTTTCAAAAGCTAAAGCAGTAATTTTTTTAGCCATCAATTGCTCCATCAATTCTTTTTTCAATGCCGATAAATGTACCGGAGAAATAATGGTTTGATTCATTTGCAAAAAAGGAAGATCCGCTTCTACTGGAGGGGCTGTCTTTACTAAAATAGGACATTGATACACTTCTGTTTTATCGACAACCACTTTAGCACCGGCTTCTGCATAATCCTTATCTGAATACCTACTACCTTCACCAGCACCAGCTTCTACTACTACTTCATGTCCATTCGCTACCAATACATTTACCGCTTCTGGAATTAAGGCAATTCTATTTTCCTGAAATGCGCGCTCTTTGGGGATACCAATTAATAGAGGCTTGGATTTAAAAGGAATATCCAACACTTCTTCCTGTGTTTCATACGAAAATGAGCTGAGGATTTGTGGCTTGATAGCACTCATGGTAGCAATTTTTATCTAAGTTACAAAAAAGCAAGTGCTTAATGAACTAATATCTTTCTAGTAGTTGGATCTACTATTTCAATAGTTAGATGTAGGGCGTCTTCTGGAACAATTAAGGGAGCTTTTTCCGGCCACTCTATAAAACAATAATCAGCTTCATCTATAGCTGCTGCTAATCCCGCTCTTGCAGCCTCTTCTTCCCCCTCTATTCTATACCAGTCCATATGTACCATCAGCTTCTTTCCTGCCATATACTCATTCATTAAGGAGAATGTTGGACTGGATACGGTATCCTCTACACCCATCACCTTGCATATAGTCGAAATAAGCGTGGTTTTGCCTGCACCCATTGGCGCATGAAATACCCAAACGGGATGGCTCTCATATTGCTCCACCAGTTCCTTTGCAATAGATGGAATTTGCTCCAAACGATACATTTTTTCCATAAAGCAAAGATACAATATAGGAGTTGTACCTTTGTAGTATAAATGATTTCTTATGGAAAATGTACAATTAAAAGTAGATGGAATGAGCTGCACCAATTGTGCTTTATCTATTCATAAATATTTAGAATCTGAAGGAGTCGTTGCACCTAAAGTAAATTTTATGGAAGGAGAAGTGAATTTTGAACTTCCCTTTGAAGCCAGCAAAGAAAAATTAATTAAAGGCATTAATAGTTTAGGATATAAAGTAAGAGACTCAGAAGAAAAAATCACTAAAAGGTTTTTAGACAATAATAAAGAAAGAGCCATCTTCTGTTTGATTTTTACTTTGCCGTTGATGATTCATATGATTCCTGGTGTACATATTCATTTTTTAATGAAC
>JACCDU010093544.1_pt1 | contig 19524 bp, 19 predicted proteins | sample 7446081 | NCBI WGS metagenome assembly JACCDU01 (sample SAMN15323447, study PRJNA562643) | freshwater metagenome | isolation source: river surface water | place: USA:Blue River Watershed | collected 2017-08-17
ACTCTTGTAGGGCGACCTATCTCACCTAAGGCGTCGAGGGCAGATCGTATTGTTCGCCCTGAGAAAAGAACATCGTCGACGAGTACGACCGTGCGACCTTCCACGCCCAGCGATGGGATTACCGTCTCCATGAGTGGCCGAGGTGCTCGCATCCTTAAATCGTCACGATGGAGAGTGACATCGAGTGTGCCCACTTGAATCGGGCTCCCCTCAATGGACTCGATGGTGGCTGCCAACCGATGAGCAAGATGGGCGCCACGAGTAGGTATTCCAAGAATGGTTAAATCACCAGAACCCGAATTTCGCTCAAGAATCTCATGTGAGATCCGAGTCAAGGCGCGAGTGATATCGCTTTCGTTCAGGGCAAGGCTCATGTAAATCTCCTTTCCTGCCTCTCTGGACAGGTCGTTAAAGGACGTGTGCGAAGGGTATCACCTCAGCTGTGGACAGCTCAGGAACGACCCATCATGAGCGCTCTAACCTCACCCTCAACGGAAGAAAGGGGCAATGAAGTGGAGTATCAGGAGAATCAAGGAGTTGAGGTGCGCTGCGCAGAGAGATTGCGCGAGTTAAGGCGGGGCAAAGGCCTCACTCTCCATCAAGCCGAGAAGCTCAGTAACGGAGAATTTAAGGCGGTTGTCATTGGCTCCTACGAGCGAGGCACCAGAGCGATCTCGTTGGCAAGATTAGAACGCTTGGCCAAACTCTATGAGGTTCCATTTCAATATTTTTTCGACGGGAAGAACCACGAAACACGGCGAGAAGACGATGGATTCATCTTCGATTTGCGGCGTATACGTAAGAACGGCGCTGAGTCTGAGAAGCTCGCTCCAGTGAAACGCTATCTCAATGCCATTGCACGGAAGCGCTCTGACTGGAATGGTGAAGTGATATCGCTTCGCAGATTAGATACCGAACTGTTAGAGCTCATCTGTAATCTCGATGCAGTAGAGCTTCATCAAGAGTTGAGGCTAGCGGGATATCTCTTTGCTAGCGAAGTTAGCGGGCAACGCTCTCTTTGATTGATGAAATCTTCCCCAAGAGCCCATGGATAAAGGTTGCCGAATCTTCTGTAGATAAATCCTTTGCCAGAGTAATTGCCTCATCAATAGCAATTCCATCGGCGAGCTCATCGCTCCAGATTATCTCGTAGATACCTAGGCGGAGAATATTTCTATCAACAGCAGCGAGGCGATCCATATCCCAACCCTGGGCATATGTTGCAATCAGTTCATCAACCTTGCGCTTATTGGCTGTGACACCAGCGATGAGCTCTCGAGTGTATTCACGAATAGGGCGTGCATCAGGACCTTCTTCAACGACATCGCGACTTTCTAGAATCGCTAGAGCATCACTATTGCGAATATCTGATTCGTAAAGAATATCGAGAGCTTGCTTGCGCGCCTTGCTACGAGCTGACACTTAGTTGGCGCGACCTTGGTATGAACCGTCTCGCGTATCAACAAGTACAACCTCATCTTGTTTGATAAAGAGCGGCACCTGAATTTGAATTCCAGTTTCGACAGTTGCTGGCTTTGTTCCACCTGATGAACGGTCACCCTGAAGTCCTGGCTCGGTATAGGTGATCTTAAGCGCCACAGAGGCAGGAAGATCGATAAAGAGTGGATTGCCTTCGTGAATCGCAACAATTGCACTTGTATTTTCGAGCATGTAATTAGCAGCATCACCGACGGTGGCGGCAGAGATTGTCATCTGATCGAAGTTGACATCATCCATAAAGACAAAGTCTTCACCCTCTTTATAGAGGAATGTCATCTCACGCTTTTCAACGATAGCAGTATCAACCTTGACGCCTGCGTTAAAGGTCTTATCTACTACCTTGCCGGTCATAACTTGCTTCAGCTTGGTTCTTACGAATGCAGGGCCTTTGCCTGGCTTCACATGTTGGAACTCAACAACCGTCCAGAGCTGTCCCTCAATATCAAGGACTAGGCCATTCTTAAGATCGTTAGTTGTTGCCATGATTGAAACTCCAGTTCAGCCGCTCCGTCTTTCGAAGCACAAGGCGCGAGTTTACCCTACTTATTAAGAATCTTTGAGAGCGCACGAAGGGCGAGGAGATAGGAATCAGGGCCGAATCCCCCGATAGTCCCAGTAGCAACACCAGATATTACTGAGGTGTGGCGGAACTCTTCACGTGCCAATGGATTAGAGAGGTGAACTTCAATTAGCGGAGCTTTCACCAATTCAGCTGCATCACGAATCGCATATGAGTAATGTGTAAAGGCTGCCGGGTTGATGATGACCGGTGTTTGTGAATCTGCTGCTGAATGGAGCCAACCAATAATCTCGGACTCCTGATCGCTCTGTCGAATATCTACCTCGAAGCCAAGGCCCTTAGCCTCAGAGGTGATCAGGTCTACTAACTGCGGGTACGAGAGATCACCATAGATCGAAGAATCACGGATATCTAGACGAGCGAGATTAGGGCCGTTGATTACCAATACCTTCATGAGAGAACCTTCTCATATGCTGATTTCAATTGCTCCTCAGTTACACCCTCAAGTCGTCCACAATTTCCGATTGAATTGAGGGTGACAAAGCGAATCGAAGAACCACGAGCTTTCTTATCAAGAGAAATTGCGGCATATAGCGCGCTCCAATTTCTGCCACCAGATACTTGAGCGAGTGAGATAGGCAGACCAATCGCACTGAGGATTTGGCGATGCTCTGCAACTAGATCGCTCTCCATAAGACCGCACTCGGCGGCAAGTTCTGCAACAAAGACCATTCCTATCGAAACAGCCTCTCCATGACGAATTGAATAGTCAGAGACACGTTCGATTGCATGGCCGAAGGTATGGCCATAATTAAGAATCTCGCGAAGATCTGACTCTTTGAAATCTTCGCTGACAACCTTAGATTTCGTGGTGACGGAACGTTCAATGAGATTACTTACCAAAGTGCTCTCGGATCGAATCTCTTGAAGTGTTTTTCCCTTAATTGAATTAAGAATCTCGACATCATCGATGAAACCACATTTAACAACTTCGGCCATTCCAGCAGCGAAATCTCTATCACTGAGAGTGCGAAGCCACGATGGATCGATTATCACCGAGATTGGTGAGTGAAATGCACCGATGAGGTTCTTTCCGTATGGTGAATTGATGCCGGTTTTGCCACCTACCGAAGCATCGACCATTCCTGCCAAGGTCGTTGGAATCGCAACCCAATCGATACCTCGAAGCCACGACGCTGCTGCGAACCCTGCGACGTCAGTAACGGTTCCACCACCGATTCCAACGATGAGGTCACTACGAGTAAAACCGGCTTCAGCCAACTTTCCCCAGATATATGTGATCACGCTAGCTGTTTTGCCTGCTTCACCATCCGGAATCTCAATCAAAGTAACCTCTGAATGTGAAAAGTTAAACGTTGGTAAGGAGGAACTCATAGTTGCAGAGTGGATCACTGCAACCCGATCTCGTTTTGAGGCTATCGGAGAGAGATCGCCACGCCAATCGCCGGTGATTCGAACCGAGTATTGATGTTCAGCGCTTACCTGTATCTCAGCCACGGATATCCCCTTTACTTCGCAATTCATATGCAATCTCGATTTCAGCCACAATCTCTTCAATTGACTTGTTATCTACATCGCAAATGAAATGAGCAAGTCCCTCATAGATGGGTGCGCGTTCGTTCATAAGTCCCTGCCACTGTGCACGTGGATTACCCATGAGCAGAGGTCTCCCCTGATTGAAGCCAACGCGAGAGGCAACCTGTGCGAGTGAGATTCTTAGGTAAACAATGAAAGCACCGCTGGCCCGAAGTGCCGACTGAGCGTCGATTGATAGACAAGCACCACCACCAAGACTGAGCAGAGCGCCATCTTCCAAGAGCGCGGTTCTTAGGATGATCTTCTCAAGTGCGCGGAACTCATCTTCACCATCTTCAATGAATATATCTGAAATATCGCGACCGGTCTGTTCGACAATCATCGTATCGGTATCTCTGCAGTGGGTGGAGAGCGAACGAGCAAGTGCAGCGCCGACAGTGGTCTTGCCAGAACCCATTGGTCCAATAAGAACGATACGTGGTGCCATCTTATTTAAATCGGAGATTTTCCATATATGAGAGATAGTTCCGACGGGTTTCTCCTACCGAATCGCCACCAAACTTCTCAAGTACCGCCTCCGCTAAAACAAGTGCAGCCATTGCTTCACCCACAACACCAGCAGCAGGAACGGCACAGACATCAGAGCGCTGATTGATCGCTTTAGCAGCCTCCCCAGAGAGAACATCGATGGTGTCGAGCGCCTTAGGAACAGTAGAAATTGGCTTCATTGCAATGGAGACTCGTAAGACTTCGCCATTAGACATTCCGCCCTCTGTGCCTCCTGCGCGATCTGTTCGTCGAACAATCTTTCCGGTCGAATCACGTTCAATCTCATCATGCGCAACTGAACCTCTACGCATCGCTGATGTGAAGCCATCGCCAATCGCGACGCCCTTGATTGCTTGAATCCCCATCATCGCAGCAGAGAGGCGTGCGTCTAAACGACGGTCCCAATGGACATGCGAACCTAATCCAGGTGGAAGGTTGTAGGCGAGAATCTCGCAGACGCCTCCGAGGGTATCTCCATCTTTATGTGCAGCTTCAATCTCTGCAACCATATTTGCCGAGAACTCTGGGTAGGCACAGCGAACTGGATCGGCATCAATACGTTCCATCTGATCCGGGGTAGGAAGTGCAAGGCCTTCACTTATAGCAACAGTTCCAATAGAGGTGACATGGCTAAAGATTTCAATACCAACGCTCTGCTTTAGGAATGCACGTGCAATCGCACCTAAAGCTACTCGTGCGGCGGTCTCTCGAGCACTTGCACGTTCGAGGATTGGCCGCGCATCATCGAAATCGTACTTCTGCATTCCGACCAGATCTGCATGTCCAGGTCGTGGGCGCGAAAGTGGTGCATTACGTGCAAGATCCTTAATCTCATCAATTGGCAGTGAGTCAGCTGACATGACCTTCTCCCACTTTGGCCACTCACTATTTCCAACCTGGATAGAGATCGGACCACCTTGGCTCTCACCGAGTCGAACGCCTCCAAGAATCGAAACTTTATCTGCCTCGAAGTTCTGTCGTGCACCACGACCTGTACCTAAACGTCGACGTGAGAGATGGAGGTCGATATCAGATGTAGAAACCTTGATATGGGCCGGCATTCCCTCAATGATTGCTGAGAGAGCAGGGCCATGAGACTCACCGGCGGTAATCCAACGCATGGCGCAATTGTCTCAGATAGACGCTAGTTCAGGCACCTTAAATGGTGGAACGATTCAGATAGCGAGATACAGCGCGAGAAAAGGTAGAAGTAACGCCGGCGCGAAGGCAATCGTCTTTGAATCGGCACCTGAAATCAAGCGCGAGATGAGAATCGAAGCCATAGATACGAGCGCCATTCCTTGAAAATAAGCTGCCGTAGTCACAACCGGTGAAGCGGTAAGAATCAGCGCTATAAAAAGTTTGATATCTCCAGCACCAAAACGCGCCAGCGTTCCGAAAGTGATTGTGAGGATGATCGCTGGAATCGCCGCTTTGCTCAACGAGTGAGGCGGATCAAGAAAAAGGAGAATCGCCAATCCCATGGTTAATCGATTTGGAATCAGATGTGTTCTGATATCGATCACGCAAATGAGGAGAGCTGTGAAAACGATTAGGACCTTTAACATCCTATGAGAGTAAAGAAATTCTCTTCTCTATGAAAAGCCCCTGTGGATTAGCGGATTGCACGCTTGAGGAGGGGCCGAAGATGGTTGGCAAGTGCTGCCTCGTCGAGGTTGCGATCGAGCGCTAGAGCAAGTTGTTGAATGCCTTGATAGAGAAGAAGTTCGAGTCCATTGATCACTGTGCCGCCGGAATCATCCCAGCGTGCACCTAATACTGTTGGCCATGGTTTGTAGATAACATCGAAAAGAAGAGAGCACTCCCCGGTATTGAGCGAATCTGCAAGAAGGTCAGCTGCGCCGGCAGGGGTTGTGTTTACTACCAGATCATATTGAGCGAAACCTGGCGAATCGTTCCAACGTTGGTACTCAAAGGTAGAGTGCTGAACAGAAGACTCAAGCACATCTCGCCGCGTACTCGTGCGACCTAATACAACAATCTCATCGGCAACTTCATCTAGGGCGCCGACTACTGCACGAGCGGTGCCTCCAGCGCCGAGAACTAATACTTTCTTAAATCTCTCAAAACCTTGGTTGCGAAGCGCTGAGATGAAACCAGAGCCATCGGTACTTGTGAGATGCCAAAGATCGCCTCGGCGATAGAGCGTGTTGGCAGATTGGATATGAGTCGCAACTGAATCAATCTTCACCGGAAGCGATAGCGCCTCTTCCTTAAGCGGCATTGTGATGGAGAGATAATCGAACTTAGAACTCTCTTCCGCGAAGAAACCAGAGAGGGTGTCGGAGTGAACCTCTATTCGATCGTATTGACCATCTATTTCTAAGAATGCGAAAGCTTCGCGATGGAGAAGCGGCGATAGTGAATGCTCGACCGGCGAGCCAAGAACCGCACCTCTTATTGCCTTAGCCATCGAACCTCACCCAAACTTTCCTGCTCGAAGATTCTTCTTATATAGAACCTTCCAAGTATTGAACTCATCAATCGAATCAGTAAAGCGAGTATCCCCTGGCGCTACTGTAATAAAGAAGAGCCACGCCCCTGGTTCGGGGTGAGTTGCCGCATACATAGCCTTACTCCCTGGATTGTTAATGGGTCCCGGAGGAAGGCCATACCTGCGATAAGTGTTATAGGGAGAGCTAAGGAAGGTGGATTGAGTACTAAGGAAGACTGAACCCCGACTGCCCTTGATGTAATGAACAGTGGAGTCGAACTGAAGTGGCATTCCCTTTGTGAGTCGGTTGCGTACGACCTGAGAAATCTTTGCAAAATCTTCTTGATCTCCCTCGGCTTGTACGAGTGAAGCTATCGTTAAAAACTCTGCGGGCGAGAATTTCTCGGTTGAATTGAAGAATCCTGCCTTCATCATCTCGCGATTGCTTCGCTCTACCATCGTTTCCACAACTGTTGCAAGAGAAGTTGAGGAATCGAAACTATATTGCGCTGGGAAGAGCAACCCTTCCAAGGTCTTAAATCCATTTGGAATATCAAACCTTGAAAAAGTGGTCGCAATCTCATTCGAAGAATAACCGGCAGAGATAAGCGACTCCTTAATCTCTGCGTTCCACGCTCCTTCTACGATCGAGATGAGATTGCTGATTCTCTTGGCATCGAGCAACTGCTCGAGCGCCTCGCGCGCACAGATCTTCTTATCGATCTGGTGGATTCCTGGGGCGATCGCTGCCGAGCGCGGATCCGAAACTGCCACACCGAAGAATGATTGATAAGACGCGGTGACCCCTTTATCAAAGAGCTCTTGAGCTATCTCGGAGCCGGTCTCCCCCGCTGAAACATCTATCGAGACAACTTCTGATCCAGTTTGACCACATGGGAAGTTCGGTGAGGAAGATGTGCGTGCATTGATCTTATAGATCAATGCGAGAACGGCAATGATTGCGAGCAGGAACGCTAAGAAGCGTATGTGGCGCTTACTAATTCTCACGTGAAAGTCCGCTCTCAAGGATGGCAACAGCTGCCATGGAATCGATCAATGACTTTGAGTCCTTGCTCGACTTTCCCGCCTCTCGTAGTTTTCGTTGGGCATCTACCGTGCTGAGACGCTCATCAACAAAAATAATGGGAAGGGTGAAGCTGTCTCGCAATAACTCTGCAAAAGAATGAACCTTTTCTACAGCTACGCCGACACTTCCAGAGAGATGTTTGGGTTCACCTAGATAAATGCAGATGGGTTCATATTCGTCGAGGATAAGAGCGACATGTTGGATGAGTTTGGGATGCTTAGCATCAAGAAAGGGTAAAGGTGAGGCGAGGATTCCATCGGGATCGCAGATTGCAACGCCGATTCGCGCATCACCATAGTCAAAGGCGATTCTGCGACCTCGCTGCATATTACTTACCGTGAAGATGTGAAGCGATTGCCTCAAGTGCCAGACGTGACTTTGATGAATCTGTTCCGCCACCTTGAGCGAAATCATCCTTACCACCGCCGCCACCGCCGAGAACTGTGGAACCAATCTTCACGAGTTCGCCCGCCTTGACCCCACCGGCGCGTGCAGCATCCGATGCAGTTGCCACCAATACAGGACGGCCACCATTGGCGCTAATGAGAGCGACTACAGAGTTGGAAGAACGATTGCGAAGCTCTAGGGCAATCTTTCGAAGATCATCTCCAGATACTCCATCTGGTAGAACTCCCCCAATAAAGTTGATCTCACCAATCACAATAGATGTCGACGCTAATTGATCGACACTTGCAAGTGCCTGCGCAGATCTAAGGGCTGCAAGTTCCTTCTCTACCTCTTTAATCTTGTCGAGTAGGCCTTGAATTCGTTCTGGTAACTCTTCGACTCGGGCACCCTTAATGAGATCTGTAAGAGAGTTGAGAAGAATATGTTCGCGGGCAAGGAAGCTATAGGCATCGGCGCCTACCAACGCTTCAACGCGACGCACGCCAGCACCGATGGAAGATTCGCCAAGTAACTTAACAATGCCGAGCTGTCCTGAGTTCGATACGTGTGTACCACCACAAAGCTCACGAGCCCAATCGCCCACGCTCACAACGCGAACCTGCTCACCGTACTTTTCACCAAAGAGCGCCATCGCTCCGATCTTCTTTGCATCAGCCTGAGTCATGACCTCTGCAGTGACAGCAAGATTATCGAGGAGCAGTGCATTGACGCGTCCTTCTACATCGTTGAGTACACCTGCTGATACAGCGCCTGTAGATGGGAAGTCGAAACGAAAACGACCTGGTGAATTTTCAGAGCCAGCCTGCGTTGCTGTTTCGCCGAGGATCTCACGGAAGGCTTTATGAACCATATGGGTAGCTGTATGTGCACGCGAAATTGCATTGCGTCGCTCTACATCGATGATGGCATGACCCGAAGCGCCGACCGAGATCTCACCGCTAATGACGCGGCCACGGTGGACAGATAGACCTTTAACTGGAGACTGGACATCAGAGATATCGATAATCGCGCCATTTGCAAGCGTGATTCGACCGCCATCGGCAAGCTGTCCGCCACCTTCAGCATAGAAAGGTGTCGCATCAAGGATGACTTCAACATCGTCGCCTTCAAATGCGCTAGAGACGCTTGATCCATCAACAAGAATTCCATTGACCGTTGCCTCTGCCTCTGTATGCGAGTAACCAATAAAGTTGGTTACTCCCTTGGCATCGGCAATCTTTCGATACTCGGTTAAGTCGGTGTGGCCGCTCTTCTTCGCCTTGGCATCGGCCTTAGCACGATCTCGTTGCTCCTTCATGAGGCGACGGAAGCCATCTTCATCGACTTCAAGACCTTCTTCACGCGCCATCTCAAGGGTGAGATCGAACGGGAAACCATATGTATCGTGGAGCTTAAAGACTTCGTCACCAGGAAGAGTGCTCTTCTTCTCTGCTTTGAGAGTGGTTGTCGCAAGATCAAATATCTGGGTACCGCTCTTGAGTGTCTGCAAGAAAGACTCTTCTTCAGATGTTGCAACAGCCAATATGCGCTTCGTATCTGTAACGAGCTCTGGATATTGAGGACCCATTGCACCAATCGCAGCTTGAGTAAGATCTGCCATGATTGCATCATTTGTTCCTAGCAAGCGCATATTGCGAATGGTGCGTCGCATCATTCGGCGCAAGACATATCCGCGACCTTCATTACCTGGAGTTACACCATCACCGATCAGCATCGCAGCCGTGCGAGCGTGATCCGCAATGACGCGCAACGAAACATCAGTCTTTTCAGATGTCCCATACTTAACACCAGAGAGATCCATCGCCTTAGAGAGAATCTGCATCGTCGTATCGATCTCATAGATGTTCTCGACGCCCTGCAATAGAGCGGCGGCGCGTTCTAGGCCAAGACCGGTATCAATGCTCTTTGCTGGAAGTTCGCCGAGAATTGGGTACCCATCCTTGCCGCCACCGGCTCCACGCTCATTCTGCATAAAGACGAGATTCCAGATTTCAAGGTAGCGATTCTCGTCAGCAATAGGTCCGCCATCTTTACCGTAGGCCGGGCCACGATCGAAGTAGATCTCAGAACATGGACCGCAAGGACCTGGCACACCCATAGACCAAAAATTATCTGCCATATCGCGACGCTGAATACGTTCGCGCGGAATACCGATCTTCTTATGCCAAATCTCTTCAGCCTCGTCGTCATCGAGATACACAGTTACCCAGAGCTTCTCCTCCGGAAATCCATAGCCGCCATCAGCGATCGGCTTTGTCAGTAACTCCCATGCAAGTGTGATAGCTCCCTCTTTGAAGTAATCTCCAAATGAGAAGTTTCCACACATCTGAAAGAACGATGCATGTCTAGTGGTCTTACCGACCTCATCAATATCTAGAGTTCGCACACATTTCTGGACCGAAGTTGCACGGTCGTATGGAGGCTTAACCTCTCCGAGGAAGTACGGCTTAAACGGAACCATTCCTGCATTGACAAGGAGGAGGTTGGGATCATCTGCGATAAGTGAGGCAGAAGGGACAACTGTATGGTTGAGGCCAAGTGAGTTTTCGGATTCAAAGAAACGTAACCAACGGGAGCGAATTTCAGCGGATTGCACGGTAGGAACTACTCAGCTTTCTTTTTTGTTTTACGTCCCTTATTAATCTGAGCTGCACTCAGAAGCGCACCAGCCACTTTGACTGCAGGACCATTCTTCTCCATAAAGCCTGTAGTTGCATCGGTGACCTTTGTGGTGACCTCTTCAACATTCTTTGTGATGCGAGCAAAACTTTCGAGTGGGCTATTGATGAGCTCGAGGGTTCGGGTCGACTCCTCGAGAAGAGGTGAAGTATCTTCAGTAAGAACCTTGAGGCTGGTCGATGCCTCGTCAACCAGTTTTCCGACTCGGACGACTACATACGCTATCGCCACCGCAATGATCAAAAGAGATACTGATGCGATGATTGTTGCAATTCCACCTGGACCCATGTCTGTAAGCCTACCGTTTCAACTTACTTTACTGGCGCTTTTTCAGGCACCCAATCGATCCCGGCTTCTTTTCTCTGAGCTGGGGTGATGGGAGTTGGCGCGCCGGTAAGTGGATCTCCACCACTGGCAGTCTTAGGAAATGCGATTACCTCACGGATTGAATCAGAGTTTGTGAGAAGGGCGCACACACGGTCGAGGCCGAGTGCGATTCCGCCGTGAGGAGGTGGGCCATAGTTAAAGGCCTCAAGGAGGAAGCCGAACTTGCTCTGCGCTTCTTCATCGGTGAGACCAATCACGGAGAAGACATCCTTCTGGATATTGCGATCATGGATACGGATAGATCCGCCACCGAGTTCGGTACCGTTAAGAACAATGTCGTAGGCATAGGCGAGAGCTGAGGCTGGATCGCTCTTAAATGTAGATGCGAACTCAGGCTTTGGACCTGTAAATGGATGGTGAACTGCCGTCCATCCCCCATTGTCAGTTGGCTCAAACATTGGAGCATCGACGACCCAGAGGAACTCCCACTGACCCTCTGCAATCAAACCGCAACGTTTTCCAATTTCAAGACGCGCTGCACCGAGAAGTTGTTGCGAAGCTGAACGTTCGCCAGCAGCAAAGAAGATGGCGTCGCCACTCTTTGCGCCAACAAGAGCAGCAATCCCACTTGCTTCGCTCTCGGAAATATTCTTTGAAACCGGTCCTCCGAGAGTCCCATCCTCATTGACAAGAATGTAAGCAATTCCCTTTGCGCCACGAGCCTTCGCCCAATCCTGCCAGGCATCGAGTTCGCGACGAGGAGTTGATGCACCACCTGGCATAACAACTGCACCAACATAAGGCGCTTGGAATACACGGAATGGAGTCTCTTTAAAGTAATCAGTGACTTCAACAAGCTCGTAGCCGAAACGAAGATCTGGCTTATCTGACCCGTACTTATCCATGGCATCGGCATATGTCATATGACGGATTGGAGTTGGAATGTCGTAACCGACCGACTCTTTCCAAATCTTTACAAGAATCTGCTCTGCAACAGCGAGGATGTCGGCCTGATCGATAAATGACATCTCAATATCAAGCTGAGTGAACTCCGGTTGGCGATCAGCGCGGAAATCTTCATCACGGAAGCAACGCGCAATCTGGTAATACCGTTCCATTCCAGCAACCATCAATAACTGCTTAAAGAGTTGAGGTGATTGTGGAAGCGCATACCAGCTACCTGGCTGGAGACGGACAGGAACCAAGAAGTCACGCGCACCTTCTGGAGTTGAACGAGTCAAATATGGAGTTTCGATCTCATGAAAATCAAGCTCCTCCATGACGCGACGAATAGCGGAAGTTACTCGAGAGCGAAGGCGGAGGTTGGCCGCTGGACGTTCGCGACGAAGGTCGAGATAGCGGTAACGAAGACGAACTTCTTCGCTGATCTCAGCCTCCGAACCGGTATCGATGGGAAATGGCAAAGGTGCAGATTCACTGAGAACAATTACATCTGCGGCGAGAATCTCAATCTCGCCCGTTGGAATATTTGAATTCTCATTACCGGCAGGGCGCTTACGCACCGTTCCCTTGATCTGTAGGCACCACTCTGCGCGGAGCGCCCCAGCGACAGCTTCATCGCTAATGACAACCTGCACTGAACCAGTACCGTCACGAAGGTCAATAAAGGCGACTCCACCATGGTCACGGCGGCGTGAAACCCATCCTGCTAGAGAAACAGTTGTGCCTTCGTGGCTAGCTCGAAGTGAGCCTGCATCATGTGTTCGTAACATCGTCTGGATTCGCCTTTAAACGTGGGTGATGTGCAACAGGCTTACGCCTCAAGCACCTTATGCAATTCGCCTATCTTAACGGAGATTGAACTCCCATCGCTCATACGTTTGAGCTCAACGGTGCCACTTTCTCGCTCGCTCTCTCCAATGACTGCTACGAAGCGAGCACCGCTCTTATCTGCAGCCTTCATAGCGCCTTTGAGTGAGCGATCTCCAAATGCAACCTCTACCGAATGGCCACTCTCACGGGTAGCAGCAGCGATTTTGAGGGCGTAGCCCTTGAAATCCTCGCCCATAGGAATAATAAAGAGGTCGGAGGTGAAGCCCTGTACCGGAAGAGTGTTCTCTGCAATCGCTGCGAGCAACGCTCTATCTACGCCAAGCCCAAAACCAATTCCAGAGAGCGCTTGGCCACCGAGAACCTCCATTAAACCGTCATAGCGTCCGCCGCCACCGATGCCGCTCTGGGCTCCTAGATCTTCATGAACAAATTCAAAGGTGGTACCGGTGTAGTAATCGAGACCTCTGACCATTCGCTTATTGATTACAAATGCGACACCTAAATCCGTGAGGTATTCCTTCACCTTTTCGAAATGGCTCCGTGAATAGTCACTGAGGTAATCCATCAGAATCGGAGCCGTAGACATCGCGCTCTTGATCTCTGGACGCTTATCATCAAAGAGGCGTAAAGGATTGAGTTCGGCGCGGGCACGCGTTGCCTCATCAAGATCAAGTGCATTAATAAATTTCATGAGGTCAACGCGATGAGCGGCGCGAGATTGTGCATCTCCCAGTGAAGTTATTTCAAGTCGATAATTCTTAAGTCCAAGATTCTTAAAACCTTGATCCGCAATGGCGATGACCTCTGCATCCAACGCCGGATCATCAATACCGATGGCCTCGATTCCGACTTGATAGAACTGGCGATAACGACCCGCCTGTGGTCGTTCTGCCCGGAAAAACTGGCCGGAGTACCACGCTTTGACCGGCAGTTGACCGCGATCGAGGTTTGATTCAATCACTGCGCGCATGACCCCTGCTGTGCCTTCAGGTCTTAAGGTGATTGAGCGACCGCCTCGATCTTCAAATGTATACATCTCTTTGGTGACGACATCGGTCGATTCACCAACACCGCGATTAAAGAGCGAAGTATCTTCAAAGACAGGAAGCTCCATTAATTGATACCCCGCCCGCTTGGCTGGAGATATCAACTGCTCACGAACCCATTCGAAAGCTTGGGATTCAGGAGGTAGATATTCACGCACACCTTTGGGAGCAGCGATTTTCTCAAATTTCATGGACAACCCTTCGTTATGCCAATTCTTTCAGATATGGGTTGGTTTTGCGTTCATATTGAATTGTTGTCTCTTCTCCATGTCCCGGCAGAACTCGAATGGCATCATCGAGAGTGAGGACTTTCTTCGATAATGTATTGCGCATATCAGAGGCGCTCCCAGTGGGAAGATCAGTGCGACCGATAGAACCAGCGAAGAGAACATCGCCGCTGAGCAAAGTTTCATCATTAATTAAGAACATCAGAGAGCCCCGCGTATGCCCAGGTGCATGAATCGCTCTGATCTTCATTCCAAGAAAATCTAAGATCGACCCATCTTTAAGAGTCTCAACCTTCACGGGTTCGGCGAAGCTCATCCCTCTCAATTGATCTGCAAATTGTGGACCATGGATGGATGCCGGATCTGCGATAAATCGACGATCCTCCGAATGTATATAGGCCGGGATGTCATAACCATCTGCGAGGGGTTTGACAGAGAATGTGTGGTCGAGATGGCCATGGGTTAAGAGAGCAGCAACTGGCTTAAAGCCCTCCTCAGAGACTATGAGCTCTATCTCGGCAGAGATATCTGTCATTCCAGGGTCGACGATGATGCACTCTCCACGGGTTTCAGCTGCAATAACCCAGCAATTGGTTGCAAACATGGGAGCAACAAATGAGCGTATGAGCATTGTGGACTCCCCTGGTTTACGCCTGCGATTTACTGCGTGAGGCGGTACAGGGTACCTTTTCCTCATAACAACCGCTGATAACGAAGGCCACAATGGCCAACGCGCTGAAAGGGACCACCATGACTGAATCACATAACCCAACAGAGATCGCTAATGCAGCAAAGGCACATGTAAGTGCAGCCTCAGCCTTGATTGGAGATCCTGCCCAATTCGGTCGAGTTGGTGAAGATGGCACTGTCTATGTGCGCACCCCACAAGGCGAGAAGGCGGTCGGTTCTTATCCAGGAAAGAGCGCCGAAGAAGCGCTTGCATATTTCGTCCGTAAATTTGAAGCGCTCGCCTCAGAGGTGGCACTTACCGCCGCTCGCATCAAAAGTGGCGCGATGGTTCCACAGGATGCATATGAGGCGGTAAAGAAGTTGCGTCAACAAGTGGCCGAACTAAATGGCGTCGGAGATCTCGTTGCCCTTGCGGCATCTGTCGAGCAAATTGAACCTCTCATCGAGGGACATCGCGAGGCGTATGAGGCGAAGAAAGCTCAGGAGAGCGCAGCAAAGGCAGAGCGTCGGGCTCAGATTCTTGTAGAGAAAGAGAAGATTGTTTCTGAGGCTGAGTCACTTGCACTCTCAGAGTCATGGAAATCAACCGGTGATCGCCTCAAAGTACTCCTCGATGAGTGGAAGGCAGCTCCACGTCTTGATAAGAAAGTTGATGGAGAGTTCTGGAAGAGATTCTCTGCCTCCCGCAATAAATTTGATAAGCGCCGTCGCGCTCACTTTGCACAGCTTGAAGCTGTCTCTTCAGTCGTCTCTTCGGCTAAGGAGGCAATTGTTCAAGAGGCAGAGAAGTTGGCTACAAGTACCGATTGGGTTGCAACTGCTCGCCGATTCAAGGCGTTGATGGATCAGTGGAAGGCAGCTGGTCGCGGCAAGAAGAGCGACGATACAAAATTATGGAATCGATTCAAGGCAGCTCAGGATCAGTTCTTCGCTGCAAAGAATGCAGATCTAGAGAAGCGTGAAGTGAGCATGGCTGCAAATCTCATCAAGCGTGAAGAGCTACTTCCTAAGATTGAAGCTCTCGTGCCATTCACTGATGTTAAGGCAGCTAAGGCAGCTTTCAGAGATCTCATGAACGAGTGGAGCAAGATCGGCATCACCAATCGAGATAAGCGCGCCGCTCTTGATGCTCGCGTAGCTGCAGTAGAAGAAGCGATTAAGAGCGCAGAGGCAGAAATCTGGCGAAAGAGTGATCCAGCGGCTAAAGCTCGTGCTGCTGATGTTGTTGCACAGCTCTCAGAGTCAATTGCAAATTACGAGAAGGCTGCGGCAAAGGCAGAGGCTTCTGGGAATGCTAAGAAGGCACAGGAGGCACGTGAATCTGCCGCGGCACGTAAGGTATGGCTTGCTGAAGCAGAAAAATCTCTCGCTGAATTTAAGTAAGCGAGCAATTCACTAGGTACGGTAAACGTCGTAGACACCCTCGACGTTACGGACCGCTGCTAAGACCGAATCAAGGTGCTTTGCGTCTGCCATCTCGAAGGTGAACTTTGAGATGGCTACACGATCCTTCGATGTACTCACCGCCGCACTCAAGATATTAACGTGCTGCTCGGAAAGTGTGCGAGTAACATCCGCCAAGAGTCTTGCCCTGTCTAGCGCTTCAATTTGAATGTTAACCAAGAAGACGCTCGCGGCGCCTGCCAGCCAGCTGACTGCAACAACTCGCTCACCTTGATGCTCGACCAGATCCGATGCATTTCGACAATCAACACGGTGTACCGAAATTCCAGATCCTTTAGTAATAAAACCCATGATCTCATCACCAGGTACCGGGGTGCAGCATCGAGCGAGTTTCACCAAGACATCATCAACACCTTCGACCTTGATGGCGCTGGAAGTTCTCTTTGCAACCTGATTATCCGTTGGAATAATCTCTACCGAAGGTTCAGGATGAGAATCTTCCACACCCATTGAAACTATTAACTTTTCGATGACCGAGGCGGCTGAGACATGGCCATCACCCACCGCGCTATAGAGCGCATCAATATCGGCATAATGTAAATCGTGAGCTAGCTCTAATAGCGCATGGCCTGCAAATATCTTCTGCAGCGGCAATCCCGCCTTACGCATCTGACGCGCAATAGATTCTCGACCAGCATCGATCGCTTCTTCACGACGTTCTTTGCTAAACCAGGCTTTGATCTTCGACCTTGCTCGAGGGCTCTTTACAAAATTGAGCCAGTCGCGACTTGGTCCCGCTGAATCAGACTTATTGGTAACAATTTCAACTACATCGCCGTTGCTCAGCTTTGATTCCAACGGAACTAAGCGGCCATTGACCTTGGCGCCGGCACATCGAAGACCTACATCGGTATGAACAGAGAAGGCGAAGTCGACCGGAGTAGATCCACCTGGCAAGGCGATAACTGAGCCCTTCGGTGTAAATACGAAGACTTCTGGACTTCCGAGATCAAATCGGAGAGCTTCAAGAAATTCAGAGGGGTCTTCTGTCTCTTTCTGCCATTCATGTAACTGGCGGAGCCATAACATCTCTGGTGATTTCTGCTCTCCCCCTTGCTTGTATTTCCAGTGAGCAGCGATTCCAAACTCGGCGCGTGAATGCATATCGTAGGTCCGGATCTGAATTTCAATCGCCTTACCGTTTGGACCAATTACCGTTGTATGGAGAGATTGATAGAGATTGAACTTAGGCATCGCGATGTAATCTTTAAAGCGACCAGGGATTGGGCTCCAACGTGCATGGATTGAACCAAGGACGGCGTAACAATCCTTCACATCATTGACAAGTACACGGATTCCAACCAAGTCATAAATATCATTAAAGTCTCGGCCGCGGACAACCATCTTTTGATAGACAGAGTAGTAGTGCTTCTTCCGCCCGGTGACAGTGGATTGAATACCATCTTTCGCAAGATCCTCTTCAACCGCAGAAATAACTTCAGAGGTAAGCGCATCTCTCGATGGCGATCTCTCTGCCACAAGGCGGGTGATCTCTTCATATTTCTTCGGCTCAATCACCGCAAAGCTGAGATCTTCGAGCTCCCATTTAATCGCATTCATACCAAGTCTATGAGCGAGAGGTGCATAGATATCGAGAGTCTCGCGAGCTTTACGTGTTGCGCTCTCGGATGAGACATAACCCCAAGTACGAGCGTTATGGAGACGATCAGCCAACTTAATAACGAGAACGCGGATATCGCGAGACATTGCAATTACCATCTTGCGAACTGTCTCGGCTTCTGCGGTAGGACCGTACGTCAGCTTATCGAGTTTGGTAACGCCATCAACAAGATTAGCCACCTCATCACCAAAGTCATGGCGAAGCTGATCTAATGAATAAGGCGTATCTTCAACTGTGTCGTGAAGAATTGAGGCAACGACGGTTGTTGTATTGAGCCCGAGCTCTGCAAGAATTTCGGAGACTGCAACCGGATGGGTGATGTACTCCTCACCTGATTTACGCACCTGCCCAGCATGGGCTTCATTGGCAATGGTGAAAGCGCGACGCAATAGTTCTTCGTCAACATTTTCGTAATGCTCCCTGAGTGACCCAATGAGAGGGTCAATCAGCGATATGTCAGCCATAAATCGAAAGGGTTACTTGCGACCCTTGCGCTTTGGTTGATTACGTGGGCCTCTACCGGTTGATGGACGCACAGCATGAATCTCACCAGAAACTGGCGCTGCTCCCCCGCGTGCTGCAACGCGCTTTGCTAGCGCAATCATCGCTGGCTCCTTCTCGCGCATCGCTGCCAAGAATGGTGGAGCGATGAAGATGGAAGAGTACGTACCCACTGCAAGACCGATAAAGAGTGCCAGTGAGAGATCCTTAAGGGTTCCTGCACCAAGTAGGCCAGCTCCAACAAAGAGAATCGATCCCACTGGAAGGAGGGCGATAATCGATGTATTGGCTGAGCGAACAATTGTCTGGTTGACAGCGAGGTTAGCGGCATCAGAATAGGTGCTCTTTCCTGATGCTGCGATTGATTTGGTGTTCTCGCGAACCTTATCGAAGACGATAACGGTGTCGTAGAGTGAGTAACCAAGGATCGTTAAGAATCCAATAACGGTAGCCGGAGTTACATCGAAACCAACCACAGCGTAAATACCTACTGTGATCAAGACGTCGTGAACCACGGCAACAATCGCAGCGATAGCCATCTTAGGCTCAAATGTCATAGCCAGGAAGAGCATCACTGCCAACAAGAAGGCGATAAGGCCATAGAGCGCCTTCTTAGTAATTTCCTTACCCCAAGATGGTCCGACAATCTGAGTATCGATATCCTCAAGGGCAACTGCAAACTTGGCTACAAGAGCGTTTTCGACAGCTGACGATTGTGCAGACGATAAAGTTCCGGTCTGTACGCGAATCTTTGAATCACCGATCTTCTGAACAATAAGTTCGCCCTCGATGCCGACTGATTCAACGGTAGCGCGAGCTTCTTCAACGCTGATGCCTGCCTTGTTAACGGTGTATGAAGAACCACCCTTAAATTCGATTCCGAGATGGAGTCCTTGTATGGCAAGAGCTCCGATTGAAATCAGAACAAAGACCGCTGAAATTGAATACCAGCGCTTGCGATTTCCGATGATGTTAAATGAAGTCTCACCTGAGTAGAGACGATTACCTAATCCTGAAAGTCGAGCCATCTTTTTAACCCTCCACGTTCTCTGATGTAGCTGAACTACGAGTCATTGGACTCTTAGTTCCGACGCTCTTC
>JACCDU010835135.1_pt1 | contig 19488 bp, 31 predicted proteins | sample 7446081 | NCBI WGS metagenome assembly JACCDU01 (sample SAMN15323447, study PRJNA562643) | freshwater metagenome | isolation source: river surface water | place: USA:Blue River Watershed | collected 2017-08-17
ATGACTCGCTGTCGGCTCGTTACACCAAGGCTCTGGCTCGTGCCATGGCTTACACCAAGCAGGTGAAAGCCGCCGCTGTTCTGAACAACGGTTTCTCGGCGTCCTACCCCGGTGGCGACGGCGTGGCTCTGTTCAGCACTGCCCACCCCTTGGTGTCTGGTGGCACCAACAGCAACACCCCCGCTACCCAAGCCGACCTGAACGAGACTTCCTTGGAAGCCGCCGTGATTCAGATCGCTGGTTGGACGGATGAACGTGGTCTGCTGATCGCCGCCAAGCCCAAGAAGTTGATTGTTCCCCCGAGCCTCATGTTCACCGCCAAGCGTCTGCTTGACACCGAACTGCGTGTGGCTACTGCTGATAACGACATCAACGCTATCAAGCAGATGGGCGCGATCCCCGAGGGCTACACGGTCAACCACTTCTTGACCGACAGCAATGCGTGGTTCCTGACCACCGATGTGCCCAACGGCATGAAGCACTTTGTCCGCACCCCCTTGCAGAACAGCATGGACGGTGATTTCGACACTGGCAACGTCCGTTACAAGGCCCGCGAGCGTTATTCGTTCGGCTGGTCTGATCCCCTCGGTATGTGGGGTTCGTCTGGTTCGACCTGATAAGGGTTTGACCTACGGAGAAGGGGGCCTTGCGCCCCCTTTTCTTTTACTGTATATTGTGATCATCCCGGTGTTACGGGCGCTCTGACAGGTACCGGCCTGACGACATGCAGACAGACGCCTTCAATCTCGCATGTGAGGAAATATCATGGCGAACACGACTTTCAGCGGGCCGGTTCGGTCGCAAAACGGCTTCCAGTCCATCTCCATCAACAGCACCACTGGCGCAGTCACCGTCAATTCTTCGATTGGCACCGACGTAATTCTGGGCACCCAGTCTTTGTCTGGCGCTGGCGCAGTTGACATCACCAACGCATTCACCAACCTGACCACCACCGGTGCCGCACAGGCTTTGACGCTGGCAAACGGCACTCTTGGTGAAATCAAAATCATCACCCACGCTGTGGATGGTGGTTCTGCTGTGTTGACCCCCACCACCAAGATTGGTTTCTCGACCATCACGTTCACTGGCGTTGGCGAGTCTGCCATGCTGGTTTACACCTCTGCTGGCTGGGCCATCGTTGCACTCAACGGCGCCGTTGCCGCCTAATAGGAGGCCGACATGGCCATGCAATACGACGTTAAGTCGACACATTTGACGACCTCCGGGGTTGCGGTCAACTACCGCACCCGGATCAAGGGCGCAATTGTGTCAGCAAATGCCTCTGCCGCCACCCGAAACACTGTTTTTGCAAACAATGTTTCGCAGGCTGGCACCTACGGGCGCTCAACCAACACTGTGACTGTGACCATTACCAATCATGGTTTGACCACTGGCGACCGTGTTTGGCTTGATTTTTCCGCTGGGACAGGCGGTACTGCAACTGACAACATCTACGCAGTCACTGTCAGCGATGCGGACACTTTCACGGTGACTGACAGCGCAAGCGGTAGCATCACCGGAAGTCCGGCTGTTGCCATGTACGCAGACATCCTCCTTGAGGCTGACTCGTACAACCCGACTGCGTTTAACGTGATTGTCCCGGGCGAAGGGATTTTGGCTTCTGCTGGAATCTTTGTTGGTCTGGTGGCCAACGTAACCGCAACGGTGTTCTATGGCTAAGACCCCCGCATGGCAACGCAAGGAAGGCAAGAACCCCTCTGGTGGCCTGAACGCCAAGGGGCGAGCCTCCTACAACGCCGCGAATCCGGGCAAACCGGGCCTGAAAAGGCCCCAACCCGAAGGCGGGGCACGCCGAGACTCTTTCTGCGCTCGAATGAAGGGTATGAAAGCCAAACTTACTTCTGCCGAGACCGCAAAAGACCCGAACAGTCGGATCAATAAGTCTTTGAGGGCTTGGAACTGTGCTGATGGCGGATATGTATCTGCCGCAGATGGTTGCGCTCAAAAAGGGAAAACCAAGGGTCGGATGGTTTGAAATGGAACTGATGGTATGGAACGCCTTGCTGACTACATTTCTTGGGCTTCTCGGATGGAGTCTGAAGGAAAAGTCTGCCGAAGTGCAACGTCTTGGAATCCTGCTCAATCGCACTCGGGAAGAGATTGCGAGGGAGTACGTGACGAAACAGGAAGTCCACACGGACATCAACCGTGTTCTGGACAGACTGGATCGTCTGGAGAAGAAGATTGATGACTTCATGAAGGAGCAACGAAGTGCCATCAGTTAGTCAAAAACAGCACAATTTCATGGCGGCGGTGGCCAACAACCCAACGTTTGCCAAGAAAACAGGTGTACCTTCTTCCGTAGGTAAAGAGTTCGTTGCGGCTGACAAAGGCAAGAAGTTTGGCGGTGGCTCCAAGTCACGAGCCGACCTTCAAAAAGTGAACAAACCTGAGACTCGGCAGGGTAAGACCGAGTTGTTTTCAAAAGGTGGTGACATGAAAGAGTCCAAAGCAATGGTGAAAAAAGAGATCGGTTTCATGAAAAAAGCCGGTGCTCCCAAGTCGATGGTCAAGCATGAGATGGCTGAAGCCAAAGGCATGAAGTACGGTGGCAAGACCAAGAAGATGGCTTCTGGTGGTTTGGCCGCTGGCCACAAGTCTGCCGACGGCATCGCCTCCAAGGGCAAGACCAAGGGTATGAAGCCCACCATGTCCGCTTCCAAGCCTCTGGGCATGAAGCGCGGCGGCAAGTGCTGATCTAAGGAGGCCATCATGGCTATGTCCAAAGAAGAGATGAAGCGCCGCTACAAGCCGCGCCGTCCTGAAATGACGATGGATGATGTTGTGACGCCCGAAGCCCGGGCCAAACAGCAAGCCATGGTGCAAGAGACAAAAGACGCCGCCGCCGAAAAAGAAGCAGGCAAAGCCTATGACAAGATCATGCCAACCCCCGAGCGCTATGCAAAGGGTGGCTCTGCCTCTTCTCGTGCCGACGGAATCGCCCAGCGTGGCAAGACTCGCGGTAAGGTGCTCTGATCATGATGTCCAGCCGTGGCATGGGAGCCATCAACCCCAGCAAGATGCCAAAAGGCGTCCGCAAGGCTCGCCGGGATGACACCGACTTCACCGAGTACGCCAAGGGCGGCAAGGTCAAGTCCAAGGTCAACGAGGCTGGCGTTTACACCAAGCCCGGGATGCGCAAGTCGCTGTTTGAGTCGATCAAGTCTCGTGCGGTGCAGGGCACTGCGGCAGGCCAATGGTCGGCCCGTAAGGCTCAGTTGCTGGCGAAACAGTACAAGGCAAAAGGTGGAGGCTATCGTGGCTGAAAAAGAAACCCCCGGTGAAAAACGTTCGCGCAAGCAAAAAGAAATTGACGACATGAAGTTGTCTGCGTATGGCATGTCTTCTGAGCGCAAAAACACCTACCGCAAGTTGAAAAACGCACTTGCCGGAGGAGACGATTACGGCACGGAACTCAGTGCAGGCGCTGAGTACGCTCGGAATCAGGAAGCCAATCGTGCGTTTAAGGAAGATGTGCCAGCACCCACAGTTGGGGCGCTAATTTCCAACTACCCTTCTGTTATGCGTGCTGGGCGTGAAGCCGCCGCTGAAGAACGACGTGAGGCTCGTGGGATGAAAAAGGGTGGCATGACGGCTTCTAAACGCGCCGATGGGATTGCACAGCGTGGCAAAACAAAAGGCAGGATGGTGTGAAGAACCCACAGCAATCGCTCAAGGACTGGACCGCCCAGAAGTGGCGCACCAAGTCTGGCAAGCCGTCTTCCAAGACGGGTGAGCGGTATTTGCCCGAGGCGGCGATCAAGTCTTTGTCTCCCGCTGAGTATGCCGCCACCACCAAAGCCAAGAGGGCTGGAAAAAAGGCTGGCAAACAATTTGTGGCGCAACCCAAAAAGATTGCGCAAAAGACCGCGAGGTATCGATAATGGCTGAAAAATGGATTCAGAAAGCGATCAAGAAGCCCGGCGCTCTGCGCTCCGCGCTTGGTGCGAAAGAAGGGAAGCCGATTCCCGCAAAGAAGTTGGCCAAAGCCGCCAAGGTCCCCGGAAAGATGGGCCAACGTGCGAGACTGGCCCAGACCCTGAAAAAGATGAAGTAAATGGAAGAAGACCTGCGCCTCTTCAAAGCCAAGGCCCAAGCGGAATTGAACCGACTTGAGGCGGATTCGACCGCCAAAGAAGTGGCGGGTAAGGCTATCGGGAAGCAGGGTCTTTTTTACATCACATTCATCGTCGTAATTGGGGTACTGGCGTCTTTGGCGCTGGACTCCGACAAAATTGCCGCTGTGATGGGCTTGCTTGGCGCGGCTCTTACTGCCTTGATCAGCATGCTCAACGGCATCGCCGGGGCCAATCCAAAACAGGAAAAGCCTGAGTTTGAGATCATGCGACAGTTGATTGACAAATTGGATAAGTTGGATCGCACTGAATTACCCATGCGTGTAGACGTGGAAGGCGATAAAGTGACGGTTCGTAAAGGCGATGACGTGGTCACCGCAAGGAAAGACTGACATGGCAAACACATCCGGCGCATCAGCATTCAACCTTGACCTCGTTGAGTTGGTCGAGGAGGCATTTGAACGTGCCGGTTCGGAGTTGCGTACTGGCTACGACCTCAAGACTGCCCGACGCAGTCTGAACATCATGTTCGCCGACTGGGCCAACCGAGGCATCAATCTCTGGACGATCGAGCAGGGCACCATCAACCTCGTGCCCGGCCAAAACACATATGCCCTGCCGGTGGACACCATCGACCTGCTGGAGCATGTCATTCGCACCGGTGCCAACGTGGCATCGACTCAGGCCGACCTAACCATCACCCGCATCAGTGTTTCTACTTACGCCACCCTGCCGAACAAACTTCAGCAAGCCCGACCCATTCAGGTCTGGATTCAGCGGTACAACGGCCAGCAAAGCCCGACCGGCCTGACCCTGAGCGGCAACATCAACGCCTCTGTTGACCAAATCACCTTGAACTCGGTGGTGGGTTTGCCTGCCGCAGGATTCATCAAGATTGACTCCGAAATCATCAATTACGGATACATCTCAGGGAATACCCTATACAACTGCTTCCGGGGTCAGGCAAACACGACTGCGGCATCCCACACCTCTGGAGCCACGGTTTACTGGCAACAGTTGCCTGCCGTCACGCTTTGGCCGACCCCAGACAACTCTCAGGCGTATCAGTTCGTGTACTGGCGCCTGCGCCGCACCCAAGACGCTGGTGGCGGTGTCAATGTCATGGACGTGCCGTTCCGCTTCATCCCGTGTATGGCCGCTGGCCTGTCGTACTACATCGCCGGGAAAATCCCGGGTGGTATGGAGCGAGTCCCCTTGCTCAAAGCCCAGTATGACGAGGCATGGCAGTTGGCCGCAGACGAGGACCGGGAAAAGGCCGCAGTGCGGTTTGTGCCGCGCCAGCAGTTCATTGGGAGCACTTACTGATGGGTAATCGGTTTGCTTCCGGCAAATATGCAATCGCTCAGTGCGACCGTTGTGATCAGCGGTTCAAACTGACGCAGTTGCGCCGGGAGGTAGTCAAGACCAAAAACTACGAGTTGCTGGTCTGCCCGGAGTGCTGGGACCCTGATCAACCGCAGTTGCAGTTGGGCATGTACCCGGTGGATGACCCTCAAGGTTTGAGGAACCCACGTCCTGATCGCAGTTACAGACTGTCTGGAACCAGCGGTTTGCAGATCGACATCAACGGTGGAACCGGGCCAAATGGTACAGGTACCGTCGAAGGTGGTAGCCGCATTTTCCAGTGGGGTTGGAACCCTGTTGGTGGGTCGAGGGCAAATGATGATGGGTTGACCCCAAATAACTTGGTTTTGACCATAAATTTGGGCACAATTACGGTAACAACGACGTAAGGAGTCGAAGATGGATGCAAAGACCGCAGTTCGCAAGCATGAGAAAAACATGCACCCCGGCCAGAAGCCGACCAAACTGAAAGCCGGTGGCAAGACCAACGCCGACATGCTGAAGTATGGTCGCAACATGGCAAAGGTCATGAACCAGCGTAGCCCCGGCCGCAAAGGAGGTTGATCATGGCAACCCCCAAGAAAGTCAAGACCGTGGTGGTGGGCGAAGAGTCCGCCAAGAAGGTCATGCGTGATGCCAACGTTTCTGTGGCAAACACCAACAGTAACGAATACAAACCTGTCAAAACCAGCGGCATCAAAATCCGTGGCACCGGTGCGGCGACCAAGGGTGTGATGGCGAGAGGGCCGATGGCATGACCTACAACGAGTTGGTTGCGGCCATTCAGTCGTACACGGAAAACCAATTTCCGGATACCTATCTTGCTGATGGGAGTGCTGTGTCGTCCACGACTCAGATCAACACTTTCATCAAGCAGGCTGAACAGCGCATCTACAACTCGGTGCAGTTCCCGGCTCTTCGGAAGAATGTGACGGGCGTCACTTCGACGAACAACAAGTATCTCTCGGCCCCCAACGACTTTCTGTCGGTGTATTCGATTGCTGTGATTGACGGCACTGGGGCGTATGAGTATCTGTTGAACAAAGATGTGAACTTCATCCGTCAGGCATACCCAAACCCCAACGACACTGCGATTCCCAAGTATTACGCCCTGTTTGGGCCGACAACCACCAATGATGCCAGCCCGGTGATCACGGACGAGTTGACCTTCATTCTTGGTCCGACCCCTGATGCGGTCTACAACGTTGAGTTGCACTACTACTATTACCCCGAGTCGATCACTGTGGCGGCTGATGGGCGTACATGGTTGGGTGACAACTTTGATTCGGTGTTGCTGTATGGCTCTCTGGTTGAGGCTTACACCTTCATGAAGGGCGAGGCCGACATGGTTCAGTTGTACAACGGAAAATACATGGAAGCCCTTGCCCTCGCCAAGCGTCTGGGTGATGGTCTGGAGCGCAGTGATGCGTACCGCAGTGGTCAGGCTCGTCTTGCTCCTCTGCCGCAGAATAACGGGGTGACCTGATGGCCTTCACCGGCAACTATTCTTGCAACACCCTGCGCTCTGGTTTGGTTGATGGCACGATCAACTTCACCTCTGACACCTTCTATTTGGCGCTGTACACCAACGCCGCAACGCTGGACGAGACCACGACAGCCTACACGTCTACGGGCGAGGCCACTGGCGGGAACTATGTGGCTGGCGGTCAGATTGTGACTGCCACGGTTTCCAATCAGGCGACCTCCAACGGGAGTGTCACCTACATCAACTTCTCGTCGCCCGCATGGACTGGAGCAATCACAGCCCGTGGCGCCTTGATCTACACGCCCGGTGCAAACGGGGCTGTATGCGTGTTGGACTTTGGTTCCGACAAAACTTCAACCACATCTTTCACCGTGCAGATGCCAGCAAACGCCAGCACCTCGGCACTCATCCGACTCGTTTAAGGAGCGATCATGTTCAACGAAAATGCAAAATCTACCGACAGCGTTTCTGCTGGGCTGGTCGCCAAGACTGGCTTTTCTGAGTCCGCCAAGGCTGGCGGTGTGTTTCATGTCCAGTGCTTTGACAAAGACGGCAACCTGAAATGGGAAGACCAGATGCACAATCTGGTGGTCAATCAGGGCCTGCAAGACATGAACACCCAGTATTTCAAGGGTAGCACTTACAGCGCCGCCTTCTATCTGGGCTTGGTCACTGGCCCCGGTTCCAGCACCACCTACGCCGCCGCTGACACGCTGGCTTCTCATGCTGGTTGGACTGAGTTCACCAATTATTCGGGTTCTCGCAAGGCTGTGACCTTTGGTACGGCTACCACGGCTGATCCTTCGGTGATTGGCAATTCTGCCTCACCTTCACAGTTCAGCATTACTGGCGGTGGCGGTGTTGTGGCTGGTGCGTTCTTGTGTACCGTCTCCAGCGGCACCTCTGGTGTCCTGTTCTCTGAGGCAGACTTCCAGTCCCCCGGCGACCGTACTGTGGTGTCTGGTGACACCCTGAACGTGACCTACACCTTCAGCCTTGACGCCGCATAAGGGTAGGCCCTTGTGTTTGGATTCACCCCGTTTGCCACAACGCCGTTCGCAACTGCGGGCGCGGGGATTACTTACGACTCTGCCGTAGACGAATTCGCCGCTGGGGCCGTGCTTTTCTCTGCTCTGGCGGATTTTGCCGTTGCATTTGTTGATTCCGTAACTGGCGCAGATCAAACCGAGGTTGTCGCATCCACATTCAGTGCAGACCTTTCGGATTCTTCCGCTGTTTCCGATCAGACTTCCAGTTTGGTTGATTTTTTGGGTGTGGTGTCTGAGCAATCCACTGGGGCTGATACCGCTTCTGCACTTACGGATTTCTTGGCTTCTCTTTCTGATCAGGCTACGGCGGCAGACTTGGCGGCGGCTCTGATCGATTTTGTGTCGAATGTGTTTGAGACTGCCGCCGGGGTTGATTCAGTTTCTGCGTTGGCGGATTTCCCAGCCTCTTTCTCTGATTCTGCGACAGGTGCAGACGCTCTTACCCCGTCCATCACTTACAACATTTTCATGGATGAGGGGGCTACAGTTTCCGAAACTGTGTCAACGCTGGTCGATTTTGCGCCTTTGATTGCGGAGTCCGGGACGGCAACTGACAGCGCACTTGTGGAACCTTCAATTTTTGGGGCAACAGTCAGCGAAACTGCGACTGCGACTGACACAATCTTGGCGATCGCCACCTTTTTTGCTACCATGACAGACGGCGCGGTTGCCGTGGATGAGATCGCCGCTCGCCTGTTGTGGGAAATTATCAACGACTCACAAAACCCAAATTGGTCTACCATCAATGATGCTCAAACGACCACTTGGAATGTGATCAAAACCCAATCGTGAGAATGATATGGCACTTGTTGTAAAAGATCGGGTTAAAGAAACAACCACCACGACCGGCACCGGCACCATCACGCTTGGTGGGGCAAGTGCGGGTTTTCAGACTTTTGCCGTTATCGGCAACGGCAACACAACCTACTACACCATCGTCGATCAAGCCACCGGTGACTGGGAAGTTGGCATCGGCACTTACACGGCTTCGGGCACAACCCTGAGCCGCACGACTGTTCTGGAATCCAGCAACGCTGGCAGTTTGGTGAACTTTGCCGCAGGCTCCAAGGATGTGTTCTGTACCTATCCCGCAGAACGATCAGTCTATCTGGACACCGCAGGCTCTGCTGTTACCACTCTGGATGTGGGAACTCTCGGTGTCAGCACCGCAAACATCACCACAGCCAACATCACTGCGGGTACAGTGTCAACCACGCCGACCAGTAACACAGACATTGCCAACAAACAGTATGTGGACAGCATTGCGGTGCAGTCTGTGCATTACCATGAGGCTGTCAAATATGAGGTGCCCAACACCACGGGCAACTTGAACGCCACATACAACAACGGTTCATCTGGTGTTGGGGCGACGCTGACCAACGCCGGTACCTTGACGGCGTTTACACCGGATGGGATTGTTGCGTCGGTCAACGACCGGATTCTGATCTACAACCAGACCAACGCTTACGAAAACGGCATTTACACGGTTACCACAGTTGGCAGTGGCTCTGTTGCTTGGGTTTTGACCCGCGCCACCGACGCTGACACTTACGATCCCATCAGCCCAACTGGCCTTGGTGGCGGAGATGCGTTCTTTGTCACTTCAGGGAACACTGGCGCTGGCGAAACCTATGTGTGCGACAACACTGGGTCCATCACATTTGGCACGACCGCCATCACTTTTGCTCAAATTTCCAGTGCTCAGGTTTATTCTGCGGGCACTGGGCTGACGCTGACCAATACGACTTTCAGCATCACCAACACGGGGGTTTCGGCAACCACATACGGTTCTGCATCTGCTGTGCCGGTCTTTGCCGTAAATGCTCAGGGTCAACTGACCAGCGTCACCAACACCAACATTGCAATCTCATCCAGCGCAGTGTCTGGACTGGCCCCGTCTGCCACAACCGACACAACCGATGCGACCAACATCACCAGCGGCACCTTACCGACTGGGCGTTTGTCTGGTTCTTACACCGGCGTCACCGGGGTCGGTACGCTGACCGCAGGCACTTGGAATGCCACCACGATTGCCCCCGCCTATGGAGGTACCGGGATCACCTCCTACACGATTGGCGACATCTTGTACGCCGACGGGTCTGGAAGCCTTGCCAAACTGTCTGATGTGGCGACCGGCAACGCTCTGATTTCTGGCGGTGTGGGCACGGCTCCGTCTTGGGGCAAGATTGGCTTGCAAACCCATGTCAGCGGCACTTTGCAGGTGACAAACGGCGGTACGGGTGCAACGACTCTGACTGGATATGTGTACGGCAATGGCACGGGGGCGATGACGGCATCGACCACCATCCCCAATTCTGCCACCACCGCAACCAGCGCAAATACCGCAAGCGCCATTGTGGCGCGTGACGCATCGGGCAACTTCAGCGCAGGCACCATCACTGCCACGTTGTCTGGCAACGCATCGACGGCATCTTCGGCAACTCAGTTGACGACTGGGCGCACCATCAGCGCAACCGGTGACATCAGTTGGACGAGCGCATCTTTCAACGGCACAGCCAACGTTTCTGGTTCGGCTACGCTTCAGTCTGCCGCAATCACAGGGCAAACTGAACTGACTTCTGGGCAGGTTGCCAGCAATGATCAGTTGTTGATTTATGACGTGTCTACGACCAGTCTGAAGAAGGCAACGATTGCCAACGCCGCTTTGGTTGGGCCTACCGGCCCCACGGGACCAACTGGTGCTACTGGCGCCCCCGGACCCACAGGGCCTACTGGTGCTACTGGACCCACTGGTGCCCCGGGTCCTACTGGCCCTACAGGCGCTCCCGGCCCAACCGGACCTACTGGCCCGACAGGTGCTCCCGGCCCTGTTGCTGGATCAAATACTCAAGTCATCTACAACAACGCTGGCTCTGCGGCTGGCTCTGCCAACCTGACTTTCAACGGCACCAACCTCACTTGCGGCGGTTCGTTTATTGCCAACTCAGATGAGTCTTTGAAGATGAACTGGCGCGATCTGCCAGACGACTTCCTTGAGCAACTCTCTGAGTTGAAACACGGTATTTTTGATCGAATTGACATCAACGAAACTCAGGTTGGTGTATCTGCTCAGGGGCTTCAAAAGTTTCTGTCAGAGGCCGTGATCAAAAACCCGGCGACCAATCTGCTGGCTGTGGCTTACGGCAACGCCGCCTTGGTGGCTTGTGTCAAACTGGCTCAACGGGTGTTGGCTCTGGAAGCCAAACTGGATGGTAAAGAATGAGCCACCTTCCGATTTGGTATATGGGTCAACTTGGCGATGAGATGTGCAACCGCATTGTCAGCGAGTTGCATGTCAAGGAGACCGCAGAAGCCACTCTGGGGGTTGATGGAGCGCAAACCAATAACGGAACCCGCAAGACCAAAGTTCATTTTGCCGAGGCAGGGTACTGGCTGGAAGGCATTTTTGAGCGTTTTGCGATGGAGGCCAACAAGACCTGCAAGTGGGAATACCATGTCACGGGTTCTGAGCGGGTGCAGTTTGCCGAGTACAACCCCGGCCATCATTACACATGGCACACCGACACCTTCACCTTGTGTGGGAAGCCGGAAGACCGCAAGATCACGGTGGTTTGCCTGTTGAACGACGAGTTTGAGGGTGGCGACTTTGAGGTTCGCCTGTACAACGACTACAACGCTCAACTCAAAAAAGGCACGATGATTGCCTTCCCATCAATCCTTGAGCATCGGGTAACGCCGATCATCACTGGAACGCGATATTCAGCGACAATGTGGTTCAGCGGCCCACGCTTCCGATGAGGACAAAACATGCCAAGCACATACTCTACAAATCTTGCCCTTGAGTTGATCGGCACTGGCGATCAAGCCGGTACTTGGGGCGCAACCACCAACACCAACCTTGGTACTCTGATCGAGCAGGCCATCTCTGGCTATGTGACGCAGGCCATCACTGATGGTGCCGACACGGTTATCACGATTCCCAACGGGACAACCGGTGTTGCTCGAAATATGTTCATCGAGTGTACGGGCGCTCTGACTGCGGCTCGTAACCTGATCGTTCCAGTCAACAAGAAGTTGTACTTCATCTACAACAACACGACCGGTGGTTTTGCGGTTACGGTGAAGGTCAGTGGTCAGACTGGCGTCAGTGTGCCGTCCGGGGCAAAGATTCTTTTGGTGTGTGATGGTACGGATGTTGTGTTAGCCACAAATTACATGATTTCGCCAACTTTTCTGACGCCTAACCTTGGTACGCCTTCTGCGGCAACTTTGACCAATGCAACCGGCTTACCTATTGTTGGCGGAACCACCGGAACTCTTACTGTTGCTCGTGGTGGTTCTGGTGTGACAACGCTGACTGGGGTTGCCTACGGGAACGGGGCAAGCGCTTTTACGGCGGCAACTGGGGCGCAGATTGCGGCGGCTATTGGTTCCACGGCTGTTACAAATGCAACAAACGCCACAAACGCGACCAATGCGACAAACGCAACTAATGCCACCAAACTGGCGACAACCAATTTCACCGTCGAAGAATCTGGTGGTAACTTGATTTTCAAGTACGGCGGAACGACAATTGCGTCAATGACTTCCGCCGGAGTCTTCACAACCCTCAGCGACATCACTGCTGGCGGAACACCATAAGGAGTAAATCATGCCAATCACAGTTGCTGGAACGCAAATCACTTTTAACGATAGTTCGACTCAATCTAGCGCCGCGCCGACTGATGCAAATGTGCAGACGTTTAACTCGTCTGGCACTTGGAGTAAACCGGCTGGCGCATACACGATGGCAATTATTGAAGTCTGGGGTGGCGGCGGCGGTGGTGGTCGTGGCGCTTCTAATAGCGATTCGGCTCCCGGCGGTGGAGGTGGATATGCAACTGTAACCGTCCCTATTTCTTATCTTGCGTCTAGTGTATCAATTACTGTTGGTTCTGGTGGTGCGGGTGCTACTACAAACAGAGCAACTGCCGGAACCGGGGGCCAATCCTCTGTGCCTTTGCTGACTGCTTACAACGGGTATTCTTCAATTTTTGCTTCAGGCGGAGAGGGGGCCTCTTGGAGTTGTAATTGTGGCCCAAACCCTAATGCTGGTGGTGGCGGGCTTGCGTTTGGCGTTCCGGGTGCTTCCACTTGGCCTACAAACGGCGGCGCTGGTCAAAGTAATAGTAGAGGAGGTTCATCTTACTACGGAGGCGGTGGTGGCTCTCGCGGCAGTAATAACACCACTTTTTTAGGCGGCCCTTCTGTTTTAGGTGGTTTGGGCGGTACTGGAACTATTAACACAACTCCCGGCAACGGCACACAGCCCAGCGGCGGCGGCGGTGCGGCTTATAACGGCGGTATCAACGGCGGCACCGGCGGTGCAGGTCGTGTTCGTATCACTTGCTACTAAGGAGAGCAGAAATGGCTTTAACTGATTGGGCGGTATATCGCTTGAGCGATGGCTACATTGAAAACGTGATTTGGTTCGACGCAGAAACAGCGCAATGGACTCCACCTGAAGGTTACGGGATCGTTGACATCCCCGGCGATGGCTCTTTGGCCGGAGAGTGGTCGATGTGTGGAATTGGCTGGTCGTACATCAACGGTCAGTTTGTCGAGCCTCCCGGCCCTGTCGTGACCCCTGCACATGACCAACCCGAAGTTGACGGAGCGCAGACGCTGTGACTGTCGAAGTCGTAAACCCTCGGCACGCTGTCAGATACGACGGGGCTACAGTCAACGTGTATCACGCTGACAAGGGACAAGGCATTCCAAAGCACGCTCACTCTTATGCACATCTGACCATGTGCCACGTTGGCTCCTGCATTGTCCGAAAAGACGGCAGAGAGTTGGTGATGACCAAGGAAACTCAGCCAGTGAACTTGATTGGCGGCGAGTGGCATGAAATCGAGGCTTTAGAAGACGGCACGGTGTTTGTGAATGTCTTTGCCGAGGGCAAATACTGACAGGAGACCCTTTTGAATCATGGACCCTATCACCATCGCCATGACGGCGTTTGCCACCGTTCAAAAGACGGTGCAGGTCATCAAACAGGCCCAAAAGACTGTTAATGATGTGTCGTCACTTGGCCCGATGTTGGGCCAATATTTTGGAGCCAAACAGGAAACTGTAAAGGCTCTGGCGGAGGCAAAGAAAAAAGGCGGGTCATCACTGGCGCAGGCCATCCAAATTGAGATGGAGTTGTTGAGCCAGAAGAAGTTTGAAGATGAACTCAAGATGATCTTTTTCCAGACTGGTCATGCAGACATCTGGAACAACATCCAAAAGCGGGTTCAAGAGGGTGAGCAGGCGCAGAGGGAAGCCCAGCGTCGCGCCAGAGATGCGGCAATCAAGAAAGCCAAGAAAATGGCTCAGTTGATCAACATTGTGATTGGGGTGGTTCTGGTTGTGTTGTTGGTGCCGCCACTGTTGTGGCTGGTGATTCACGGCATCATGTACGCAAAGGACAAGTGATGAGGGCGCTGATTTTGGTGGTTCTGTTGGCTGGTTGTGATGCTCCTGAGTATTACCGCTACCCCTGCATGAACCCCAAGCACTGGGAGCGTGAAGACTGCAAGAGACCCCTGTGCGCCATTACCCAAGAGTGCCCGGATCAGTTGTTGAAGCCCGAAGAAATGAAAGGTGACCAGAGATGAGTTGGGATCATGAAACAGTTGAGAGCCGCATCAAGTTCATGATTGCGTTCACCTTCTGCGCTACGGTGCTGGTCATGGTCGGCCTGTCGATGTTCTCCATCGTCTTTGTGCCACAACCCATGAATGGCATCGCCCCCGCAGACAAACAGTTTTTCTACCTTTTGAGTGACATGTCCAAGTACATCTTGGGCAGTCTGGGAACCTTGCTGGCAATCAAAGGCAAGGATGTTGTGCAAGAGATGTTGAAGAAGGAGCCTGAAAATGATCCCCCTGCCAGCACTGATGGAAGTCGGGAGCAAGATTCTGGACAAGGTACTCCCAAATGAGGAGGCCAAGGCCAAGGCTCTTGCTGAACTGAAAAAGATTGAGTCCGACGGGAAACTGGGCGAACTCAATGTTGATCTGGAAGCCTACAAGACCGAGCAGAACAACCTGACCGAGCGTTTAAAGTCGGACATGGCCAGCGACAGTTGGTTGTCCAAGAACATCCGCCCGCTCACACTCATCTTTATTCTGGGTGCATATTTCACTTTTGCCATGATGTCAGCCTTTGACTTTGAGACCCGTGGCGCTTATGTGGAACTGCTTGGCCAATGGGGGATGCTCATCATGTCGTTCTACTTTGGTGGGCGCACCCTTGAAAAGATCATGGACATGAAAGGTAAGAAATGAAAGACAACTGGGAACTTTCTTTTGACAAGGTGATTGAATCCGAGGGCGGCTACCGCCTCACCACCATCCCCGGCGACTTGGGTGGTCAGACCTACGCTGGCATCGCTCGGGTTCCAAACCCTGATTGGGAAGGCTGGGCGCTGATTGACAAAGGCGAGACCCCGCCCAAAGAAATGGTCATGCGCTTTTACAAGACCCGCATCTGGGATCGGATCAAGGGTGATGATCTGCCAACAGGTCTGGATTATTTGGTCTACGACTTTGCCGTGAACGCTGGGCCGGGACAGTCTGCCAAACTGCTTCAGCGGGCAGTTGGTGTAACGGATGACGGTGCTATCGGCAACGGGACTTTGGGGGCTGTGCGGGCCAAAGAACCCGCAGAGGTGATTGCCGGATTCACCCAGCAGAAAGAAGCCTTTTACAAGGCTCTGGTGGAGCGCCGTCCGGAGCAGGTCAAGTTCATCAAAGGTTGGTTGAACAGGGTTGCCCATTCCAAGGAAGTAGCCGAAAATATGCTTGCCTGATGAGGTTTAAACGATGCCACTCCAGAAACTGCAATTCCGCCCCGGTGTAAACCGTGAAGGCACCACGCTTGCCAACGAAGGTGGCTGGTTTGAATCCGACAAGGTGCGGTTTCGTTCGGGCTATCCGGAGAAGATTGGCGGTTGGGTCAAAGACACTGGCACTCAGTACAGCACCGGCACCAACCTTGCGCCGCCGACTGGCTCGTTTTGGGGCACTTGCCGTGCGCTTTACAACTGGCTGACCCTTGCAGGCTTTAACCTTTTGGGGGTTGGCACCAACCTGAAGTACTACATTCAGGACTCCATCGGTGGCAACTTCTACGATGTGACGCCTATTCGGTATCAGGTCACCGTTGCCTCAAACGCCTTCACGACAACCAATGGCTCCACGACTGTCACCTGCAATGTCACGGCGCATGGCGCTCAGGCTGGTGACTTTGTAACCATCTCTGGCGTGTCTGGGCCGGTTAACGGTATCCCAGCCGCCGATTTAAACAAAGAGTTCCGGTTGGTTTCTGTTCCCACCTCCGGCACGTTCACGATTGTTGTCGCCACCGCCGCAACATCGGGTAGCACGACTGGGGCAGGAACCTTTGCCTTCCAAATTCTTACAGGCAGTGATGTTTACACGACCGCCGCAGGTTGGGGTGCGGGTGGATGGGGCGGCGTAACCACTGGATTCTCAAACACTGGCTGGGGGCTGTCTGCCGCTACCGGTGTGGGCGTTGATTTGCGTCTTTGGAGTCAGAGTGCCTTCGGTGAAAACCTGATCTTCAATGCCCGTGGCGGCGCACTGAACTTCTGGGCGGTTAATCCATCCCCCACCGTTTACGACAGGGGTCAAGTGATTGTGGCTGGCGGCTCCATCACGCAGAAAAACTACGCCACCGGTTCTGGCACCACCACGGTGTCGATTGATTCCACCTGCCCATCGCTGGTCAATTATGTGATGGTGTCTGATGCCTCTCGATTCACGATTGCGTTTGGGTGCAATGATCCGACCGGCGTGTACTCCAGCGTGGCACTTGACCCCCTGATGGTTCGCTGGTCTGATCAGGAATCCTATTCGACTTGGACTCCGGCCATCACCAATCAGGCAGGCTCATACCGATTGAGCCAAGGCTCAGAGATCGTCACCGCCATGCAGACCCGTCAGGAAATCCTGATTTGGACGGACACTTCAATCTACTCCATGCAGTTTGTCGGTGCGCCTTATGTCTGGACATTCCAGATCATGGGTTCCAACCTCTCCATCATTGGCCCCAACGCCGCAATCACGGTGAACAACATCACCTACTGGATGGGCACGGACAAGTTCTACATGTACTCTGGTCGGGTTGAGACTCTGCCCTGCTCGTTGCGCCAGTACATCTATGACGACATCAACCTTGAGCAAGGCTTTCAAGTGTTTGGCGGGTCCAACGAGGGTTACAACGAGATTTGGTGGTTCTACTGTTCGGCCAACTCCACGACGGTGGACAAGTATGTGATCTACAACCATCTGGAGCGCACTTGGGCTTATGGCTCTCTTGCCCGCACCGCTTGGCTGGACAGCCCCATGCGGGACACCCCGATGGGCACGACCTACGGCAACCAATTGGTCTATCACGAGCAAGGAAACGACGATGGCACAACCACTCCTGCGAGTCCTATTTACGCTTATGTACGCTCATCCGATTTTGATATTGGCGACGGCCACAATTTTGGTCTGGTTTGGCGGATCATTCCCGATGTGACCTTTGATGGATCGACTGTCAATCAGCCTGCGGTGAGTTTCACTGTGTTGCCCCGTCAGAACCCGGGCACGAACTACGGCTCGACCGACAGCCCCGTCACAACCAGCGCACAGAATTACGCAGGTCAGCGTACATACAACGTGCAACAGTTCACCGAGTATGCGTATGTCCGCATCCGGGGTCGCCAGATGGCGTTCCAGATCAGTTCGGCAGACCTTGGGGTGTCGTGGCAGTTGGGGTCGCCCCGCCTCGATGTGCGTGCTGATGGGCGTAGGTAAAAACCCTTATGGCCACCAATCGTCTGATCACTAACATCATTCCCCCTGTCGCGCCCCGGTTGCCTGCGGCCACGGTGGAGTGGGATCACCGCTTCATGGAGCAGTACAGCAACATCTTGCGCCTGTACTTCAACGGGATTGACACGACCTTTGGGGGTCTGCTGGGGTCACCGGCCAACGGCTCTGGTCTGCGCCCGGGCGGGGCATACCTGAACTTCCCCTACGCCGCCATCCAGCGCACGACCGACAAGACCTTCACGGCCAACACCGCCACGCAGATCACATTTGATACTAATGACTACATCAATAACTGTACCAACGACGGCACAGATGGGATCGTGGTCAATACCGCAGGCATTTATAACTACCAATTCAGCGTCCAGTGGCTCAACACGGATTCCCAAGAGCATGATGCTTGGATTTGGCTTAGGAAAAATAATGTGGATGTGGCTGGAACGGGTAGTCAGTTTACGGTTCCATCCAAGCATGGATCGGTTGATGGGCATTTGATTGCCGCCGCCAACTTTTATATCCAACTGGCACCGGGCGATTACGTCAGCATGTACGCCGCCGTGGACAATGTTTTGGTTTCAATGGAAGCCAAAGCCGCCATCACATCCCCCTTTGCGATGCCCGCCGTTCCCTCGGTGGTGGCAACACTTTCGTTTGTTTCTTCGGTACCGACATGATAGACTTCGTCAACCCCAAATTCGTGAGGCATCAATGAGCCTTCAACAAGCCGCCAAATACCTCCAGTCCAAGGGACGTGGTGATGACACCGTCCTCGTTCACATGACACCCAAAGAGGTCAAAAGCCTTCAGGCTGTGGCTATGGCTCATGGCGGGTCACTGAGCATCAACCCTGAAACTGGATTGCCTGAAGCAGGGTTTTTGAAGAGTCTGCTCCCCGCTGTTATTGGTGCTGGGTTGATGGCCGCTACCGGCGGTGCCGCCGCTCCTGCTGTTTTTGGTTTGAGTATGCCGACTGCGATTGGCCTTGGCGTTGGTGGTGTGGAAACTCTACGTACTGGCAGTTTGGGTAAAGGTTTGATGGCCGGGCTCGGTGCTTATGGTGGTGCTGGGTTGGCCGGTGGACTGATGGCTTCGGGTGCTCAACAAATGGCCGGGGATACCATTGCAAAACAAGCGGCAGAAAACGCCGCACTCGAAGGCATTACCCTCCCGGAAAATTACGCTCAACTTGCTGGGCAGACTTCGCTCCCGCAAGAACAAGCCCTTGCTCGCATGGGCACTTCCAATCTTGACTTGATGGGCAAAGGACTCACGGGTGGGTTTGGTGGTTTTCAGTCTGGCATGACTGCGGCAGGTGGGCCCTCGTTGGGTAAAGCGGCTTTCGCCGTCGCCGCTCCAGTGCTTGCTGGCATGGAGCCTCAAGGTCTGCCCCCCATCCAACGAGGTGGTCCTAACCCATACAACTACTCGTACTCTGCAAACACTACCACGCCTTTCCCGCAACCGGATGTGCCTGATGTTGCTGGGCTGGGTCAAGCGTTTGGTCGAGAGAATCGGTTTTTCACGCCGACTTACACCCGCATGGCTGGCGGTGGCACGGTTGAGATGATGTCAGACGCCAACGCAGTTGGTGCCAACACGGGCTATCCGATGGCTGACATTTCAAGGGGAGCATATGCAACACCCTATCAGCAACCCATCTCGCA
>JACCDU010141151.1_pt1 | contig 19482 bp, 29 predicted proteins | sample 7446081 | NCBI WGS metagenome assembly JACCDU01 (sample SAMN15323447, study PRJNA562643) | freshwater metagenome | isolation source: river surface water | place: USA:Blue River Watershed | collected 2017-08-17
CGTCGGTGAGCGGGGTCCTGAGTTGTTTGTGCCTGGTGTTAGTGGCAGCGTCGTATCCAATAATGACACGCGGGCAATGTTGAATCAGCAAACTGCTAACCGTCAGATGAATGCTGGCGGTAGCGCAATGCAGCAAAAACCGATCGAGGTGAAATACGAATCGACCGTGATCAACGGCGTTGAATACGTCACCACTGAGCAGCATCAGCGTGGCATTGCGTTGGCAGCAGAACGCGGTAGGGCACTTACACTGCAAACACTGCAAAACTCAGTAAAAACACGTAAGCGCGTAGGTATGGCATGAGCACATTTGCATTCGTCAACTACGCACGCTTTCTGCAAAGCGACGGCACGCCAACCTCGCCGGTTTACGCCTATCAAAACTTCTCCATCAATCAAACACGCACGTACAGCAGCGTGACCTATGCGTTTGCGCCATTCGGCTACACGCTGGGCGCTGGCAGTAAGGGCGGCGACCGCAGCGAATCCAGTCTTGTTGCAGGATTGGATCCGATCAGCGTTAACATCTTTGCTGAGGCAGTTGAGTCGCGCTGGCTGCTGGACATCAAAACTGTCAGCCTTGACCCGGAAACCTTTGCTGATGATGCGTTAATTCGGTCCGAGCTGTGGCGCGTGGCGCAGTACGAAATGGACACCGAGCGTGTAATCCTGAAGCTTTCCAGTCCGCTAGACGCCACCAAGGGCGACATCCCTAAGCGCCGCCTAACCACTGGCATTGTTGGCGCCTTGCCCAGCACCGGCAACGTGGTGATCAGTTGATGGACTGGAAGCACTGGATTGGGCTACCTCATGAGTTTGGCGCCGATCCGGAAGACGGTAAGGCTGCAGATTGCCTGGTGATGGTGTGGCACATCTTGGATGACGCTGGCATTGCACACCCACAAATGAATGCACAGTGGCTGCAGCTTGCTGAGCAGAAGCGTTGGCCAGAGCTGGAGCAGTTATGGCGTGATGGCACCGTTGAACTTGATGGCCCGCAGCAGCACGCTGTAGCGCTGATCCGCAATGGCCCAGCCGGCCTTGGTGTCAGTATTGTTGTAGATGATGGGCTTTTGCTGGTGCATCACAGACGTGGCGTCCGCTGGGTGCCGCTGTCGTATATGCCAAGTCTTCGCTTTTACACCTTTCGCTGATGCTGCCTTCTGATCGCTACCTCGCAAGCCTGCTGGGTCTGACAGACGAGCAGTATCTGTATTTCAAGGCTGAAGTGGCGCGGCGTGCCAAGGAGCAGCCGGAGCCGGCGGTAGTTGCAGGCGTTGAAACGATCATCGCCATCACCCTCAGCGTGATTGGCATTGGCTTTCAAATTGCAGCGTCATTCCTAAAACCAAGCGTTCCGCAGCAGCAAGGCGGCCGGCCGGCACAGTTGCAGGCACGCAACCGCAGCGATGCGCCGATCACCAATAACCAGCGTTACACACCGCGCTACGGCTTCGACAGCACGCAGGACATCACCACACTGGGCAGCACCATCCCACTGGTGTATGCGCTGCGTGAGGCCATCAGCGGCACAACCTACGGCGGCGTGCGCGTAAGCACCCCGATGCTGTGGAGTCAGATCTACAGCCTTGGCGGCAGCCAGCTGCTGCGTGCAATCTTCATGATCGGCGAAGGTCCGATCGGTGGCATTGATGCCAAAAACTTTGCGGCTGGCGGCAACACGCTGGCCAGCTACGACTTCGGCAACAGCACAGCCAACAGCGCCGGCAGCAGGCTCACTGTTTACGGTCGCGTGGGTAGTGGCCTGACCACGCGCATTGCATCCGGTGATCAGATCTTCGGCCGTGCCGCTAACGCCGATGTGGGCAACGCGCAAAACGCAGGCGGATCCGATGTGTTCATGGTGCGCCGTGGCAGCAGCTGGGCAGCAGACTTCAGCAGCGCCACCAAGCCGAGCAATCAGACGATCTTCGGCGTCTACACGCTCATCGGTAATGACTTTGGCTTCAAGGTCAACCCGGTGATTCGTCCCCGTGTACAAGCGCAGTTGGTGCCCGAAGGCGAAGACGGCGATGCGCAAGTGAAGTGCAAAATCGACGACGTTGCATGGGCGCAACGAAAGAAAGCGCAGACTTATTTCAGCAGCCGTAGCGGACTGGTGAGCGGCAGCGTCGGCAGCGTCGGCAGCACGATCACCTACAAGCTCTATCCCAGCAGCGACAAGGACACGGAGTTCAGCCGCGATCTACGCACGCTGACCAACACCGCAGCATGGAGCATCAGCAAAGAGCAGATCACAAAAGACGGCGCTGCTGGTTACAACAAACCAGCAAGTGAAAGCAGCCGCGCAAAGTGGGTTTACGAATACGACGATGAATCAGTTTCAGATCTAAAAAGCCGACTGAGTGCAACTGTCAACAGCGTCACGATTGACTCCGAGGGCATTGGTACGCTAAACGCCACTTTTACTTTCGATACAACTGGGCTTGGCGCTTACGACAATAGCGATAACATCGACACAGATCTTGAAGTATTGAAAGCAAGTAAGTTTCGCGTCACTTTTACCAACCCAGCGATCACGGACGATGACGACGAGGCGGTCTGCAAGTACACCGTCAAGATCCGGGTCCGCACAAAAGCAACCCAAAAGATCAAGCGAGCAACGTTAAGCAACGTCAGCCTCAGTACAACCACGGCAGTTGTAGATGGTGTCACTGTTGTGACTAGCGTTAGCGCTAGTGGCGGAGGAGGTGACATTGATATTGATGCGGTCAACAATAATCAAACGCCAGTCTTCAGAATTCAAGACGGCACCAGTGTGACTGGCAATGGCACAGTCACCGTCACCAAAAACCTAAAGTTTGATGCCACACAGATTCATATTGAGAAATGCGCCGATGTAGCTGGCACCGTTGCAGGCCGCCAAAAGACATGGGACGACGCGATCATCCCAGGCGAGCTTTACAAAGTCGGCTCAGCGCTTGCAATCTGCACTAGCCGCACGGATGACGTGTTTGTTTCAGAGGCTGATATATCTACCGGCAGCGGCACTGAGATCACTGCAGTGTTTACCACTGTGCGCGCTGGATCAGTCACGCTTAATACGCAGGCCAACATTGAACGCGATGGCGATGACTACCTAGCGGGCAGTTACGAACTGCGCAACGTCGCCACAGCGCCCGATGGCCATATCTTGCGTTGCGCCATTGCAAGCGTTTCAACCACGCGCCCGTGTCAAGCGGTTGAGTTTGGCATCCGCTCGCGCATTGGCATTCGCATCAACGGATTCTGCAATCTTAAGGATTCGATCAGCTTTGCTCAAGCTGATGATCGCGCCTGCATTAGCCGCAAAGACGACATCATCGAACGAGGTTCCACTCTCAAGGTGGATGTGTTCCAAAGCAACACAATCACAACTACAGAGGAGCGTTACAGCTTTTTCAAGATCGGCTACCGCGAAGCCGGCAGCGGCGGTGCGTTCACAATCCTGAGCAACACTTACGGCATCCGCGGTGCGACGCAGCAAAACGTTTTCAACTACGTGCAGCTGAATATGCCATCGCTGAAGCAGTGGGAGTTCAACATTGAACCGCTGTCTGGTTTTGAGGTACGCGCAGGCACTGGCATCAATACGCTTTACGTGCTTGATGCACGACTAAGCACCCGGCAGATAGTGACCGATGGTTCGGTCACCGTTGCCTTCAATGGTGAATCAGTTCCGCGCACAGCTGAGCAGTTTGCTATTGCCGCAGTACGCGGTGAAGGCAAAGGCATTCCCGAATTGGATCCAAGTAACTACGGCAGTGCCACGGATCGCAGTTATCTTGACACATGGGGCAAGCTCGCGGAAGCCTTCGTTTATGAAGAGGCCCAAAGCAGCGCCGGCAGTGGACCCGAGCACGAGGTGGTCTACATCAATGAGATCGTGCCGAATGCCACGGCACCGGTCTATGACGACCTCGCCCTAGTCGGCATCAACGTGATGAGTTCGGTTGAGTGGCAGCAGTTCGGCCAGTTCAGTTGCTACGTGACTGGTGGCAAAACGTGCCGGCGCCTGCGCAACAGCCTCGCGGTTGGCGCCACGCACTTATTCCCGGATGTGTTGCTGGATCTGATGACCAATGCCACCTACGGCGCTGGTGATCTGATCACCGATGAGATGATCGATCTTGATGCCTTTGAGACAGCAGCAGATTGGTGCTACGACCGCAAATACTTTTTTGATGGCGTGCAAGCCGATCGCGTTAACCTTCGCCAGTGGGCAGCAGACACCGCAGCCGCCCATCTGCTGGTGTTTGGCGAAAACGACGGCAAGTTCTATTTGCGTCCGGCCCTGCAGTTCACGGCAGTGCCTATCAAGGGTTTGTTTACTGCCGGCAATATCGTCGAGGGCAGCTTCAAGCTGCAATACCTCGAGCCCGAGGAGCGCGAGCCAATTCAAGTCAGTGTGCGCTATCGCGAAGAGCGTGCCAGTACTGATCTGACCAATCCCGGCATCTTCCCGACTGAGCGCGAAGTGCTGGTGCGCGAAGCGATCGGCACCGCAACCGATCCAGTTGAGTCGCTCGATCTCAGCGATTACGTCACCAGCCGCGCGCACGCGATTGATGCCGCCAAGTTCATCATCCGGATGCGCCGCATTCCGACGCACGCGATCAGCTTCCGCACAACCCATGAAGGCGCACTAGCCAAGCTTGGGCCTAGCGACTACATCCGTGTGGCAATGGATGAGACGCAATACGACGAATTCAACAATGGCGTCGTCACCGCTGATGGCGCACTGGTCAGCACCAAGCCTCTAGCCGATGGCGCCTACAACGTGATTGCCTGGGATGGCACAGAAGGCACACCACCAGCCGATGCAACGCTGACCGTAAGCGGCGGCGGCACCGTAGCCACTCCGGTTGGCGTGGTGTTCACCGTCAAGCTGCCCAGCACGCAGGTGCGTACCTACCAGATTGAGCGGATTACGCCAGACGAAGAAGGCACGTTTAACATTGAAGCAGTTCACATGCCAACCAACGCCTCGGGTGTTCTGGAGCTGGCAAACGGCTTTGATACCGCCGGCAACTGGGTGATTGAGTGATGGCTGTCGCATTTCCAAGCATCACGCCAACCAGCCGCAGCTTTACGGCGCCGCGATGGCCGACAAGCGGCATCACGTCACAATCTGGCGTCACAACACGCAGGCTGTGGGGCAGCCGCCCATCGCAAGCGCAACTCAGCCTCGGATTCGACAACATCAGCGACGACAATGCGGCCGCTATTGCGCAGGCATACAACTCAGCCAAAGGTGCCACAACTGATCTGACGCTGCCCTCGGCATTGTTCAGTGGCGCATCGTCTACGTTGACAACATGGCTTGACGGCAGCGCAACCGGCGCAGGGCTGAAGTGGTTTTTCGCTGAAGAGCCGCCAAGCATCGAAAGCTCTGGCAGTCCTGGCCGCAGTAATGTGCGTGTGGCGCTGGTGGCTGAGCTTAGACTGTAGCCATGGCATACACCGGCGCTAACGGCAGCTTCACCATTAACGGGTACACCGGAGTGGTGCGTAACGCCACGGTAGACATCTCGCGTGATGCGCTCGAGACCACGAACCTTGGTAATTACAGCCGCACATATACGCCTGGCCTAATTGGAGCAACAGGTAATGCGACGTTCATCTATGAAGCCGAAATCAAAAGCAATTTGATTGCAAATGTGCTGAACACCGCTAGTTCGCGTGAGACGCCGATTGCAGTTACACTAACTGTTGGCACAGGGCAAACACTGGCCGGCAGCGTGTTCATCACGCAAGTCGGTACGTCCGTCTCCGTCGGCGACGTGACCAGCACCAATGTGGCATTCCAGTTCACTGGTGCGCCTAGCTAGCCATGGCAGTTCTTGGTACTAACGGCAAAATCGTTTTAAACCGCTCGGCGCCAGCGCCTGTTGCGGTGAACGTTACTGCGCTGAACCAAGACAAAAACATCATTTCGTTGACAACGACAGGATTCCGCAGCGGCGATCTTGTCGAGGTTGCAAGCACAAATAATTGGCCAAACGCGAATCTGTACAGCGATCCGCTGATTCCGAGCTACGCCAATATTTTTGACTATCAGGACTATGCCGAGATGGTCGGTTACAGCACGGCATACCCTGCTGGACTGTTGCGCCCATTTCGTTGGTTATCGACTGAAAACAACGATGTACTGACAACAGAAGATGGCAATGTGTTTGCCGTGCAGTCGGACGCAGATATCACTCCGTACCGCAATCGGCTGTACGTACACGTTGATGCGCTAAATCGACTGTCGTTTTATCGCACGCGAGCAGCGGCGCTGGCTGGCGCTAATGACGTGACGCGAGAGGACATCGACCACGCAGACTTTGCCTTAGACCCGAGCGGTCAAATTGAGCTGCGTTTAGTCAACGAGTGGAAGCTAGAGGCTTGCCTGCAGAGCTGGAGCCTCAACCTAAACGCCAGCGAGATCGACACTACCGGCTTGGGCGATCAGTTCTTTGATGGTGTTAAGTCGCTGGTGCAAGGCGGCGGCACGTTCGACTTCCTGATTGAGCGCGAGGAACGCGATACCCGCAACACCGCAATCATTAGTCGCAGCGAATACGCCAATGCCTATGTGTTTTTTGGCGTTGAAGAAAACATTACTTACAACGATGCTGCAGTGAGTGGTAGCAGCGCTGGAGTCACTGCTTACAACAACGCTGAAGTAACGCCTGCTCCTGCCGCTTTTACCCTTGACGCAACTGCATTGGCCACGCTTGGCACAAGCAACATGCTGCGCTTGCTGCTGAACACTAACGAGCAGGCGGAGGCTGAGGCAGAATTCTGGATGATCGACAGTGACGTGCAAGACCGCACGATCTACACCGGGATGCTGCTGCCTGGCGACCTGTACTACAAAGCGCAGATTATGCTGACAAGTAGCGCCGTCAGTGTTCGCGCCACGGATGTGATTACTGGTTCGGCAAATTTTGTGACCGTGCGCGAGGTGCAGTTGCGCGAAGGCTAGACTGCTACCCATAAGGCACTGTTGCCATGACCTATAAGATCACCCACAAGAACAGCACCGTATCCGGCACTCCACCTACGGCGGGTGATCTTGACATAGGTGAACTTGCAATTAACGCGGCCGATGCCGAGCTGTACACAAAAGACACCAATGGAGTTGTGCGGACGTTAAGCGCCAATACGTTTACGCAAGCTGGTACTGGTGCTGTGCAGCGCACCGTTGAATCAAAGCTGCAAGATGTGGTGAGTGTGTTGGATTTTATTCCACAAAGTGAGCACGCTGCCATTAAAGCTGGAACGAGTTCGTATGATACCACTAGTGCTATTCAGGCAGCGATTAATTCACTACCTGCTAGGGGCGGCATTGTAACTTTTCCAGCTGGTAAGTTTAGAACCACTGCTAAGATAACAGTCAAGTCCTATGTCACGCTCCAAGGTGCTGGAAAGTTTGGAGGTACTAGCGCCTACGACCAAGGCAGTACAACTATTTATGGGAACCACTCTGGTACTGCCATCCTTAGTCTTGTTGGATCAATATCTTGCACAATATCCGACCTTTGCCTTCAAAGCGTAGAGGGCGGACCTTACCCTCAGTCTGGGTTGCTTCTTGGCAGGTCTACTTCCGCGAGTGCTGGCTACCACTCAATCAAACGAATTAGCGTTTACGGCAGCTACCAAGTGGCCAACGTTTACTCCATTGCAAGCGAAGATAATTATTGGGAAGACATCAACCTTTGGAATTACGGACAGAGTACCGGTATCCACTGCTTCTATACATCCATAGGAAACAGCAATGCAACGATGACAGAGCCGTTGGTTACGTCATCCAACATTGACAATGTATTTGTAAGATTTTTCTTTGTCAATTCTTCCGAAAACGCCAATGCTGCCTGCATTTACCTAGACAATGCGGAAGGCATGGGAAGCTGGTCTTTCCTTGGTGGATACCTTACGGCAGCAGCAGGTTCTTACGTCACCATCGCAAATGGCTATGTAGACGGCCTCTCCGCTCTTGGTCCATTTACCTTTGTGGGCGTTAGTGGGGAAAGACTCGCTGCTGGTGATCCGCTTTATGCTTACAGGCTGACTGCTAGCTCTGCTGTTGAATTGCGTGGTCTAACAATTACCGGTGGGCGTTGGGATTTGGTTGCTGGATCAAGTCACTACAACATTTCTCAAAGTGCAAACCTTACACTGGTTGCACCAAATATTGTGATGCAGCCTCCAGAGGCTTTTCCGTACGCATTATCTGACATTAAATACAACCAAGTTAAAGGCGGCATCGTTAGTGTTGGCAGAGAATATGAATATACAAGCGTATCTACGTTTGGATCTGGATGGTCTAATGCCTATGGCGCTCCATACGCTCCAGTTGGTTTTAGAATCAACCCTGATGGACATGTAATTATTAGGGGCACTGCGTATGGTAATCCGGCGACTAGTGTGTTTACGCTGCCAGTTGGATACAGACCTGCTGCAAACCAATTCTTTTCTGCGTGGACTACTGGTGACATCATCAGACGAGTTTTGATTACTACAAACGGGGCGGTCAGTGTACTTAGTGGCAGTTCCAATATGGAAGTTGACTTGTCCGGCATCCAATTCAAGCTTTGAGTTGGTTGCTTTTACTTCATTCACTTTAATCCAATGGCTTTACAAACATCAATGTCCCTGACGGACAATTTTCAACAAGTTATTAACTTTGTTGATTGCTACGTCAAAGTTGCCAGTGTTCTTTCGACCAAAGAATATAGTACCATTACTTATTTCATCTACAAGGAAAAAGATGGTATCTTGCTGAAGCAAGACATTGTTAACTTTGCGCTTGACTTTGATGGACCTAACCCCATCAAACAAGCATACCTTCACCTGAAAACCCTTCCTAAGTTTGCTGACGCTACCGATTGCTGATCATGATCACCATCCTAGGCATCAAAGTGTCCTATGAGATGCTTGCCTTCCTGATTAAGTAAACTGAAAGCACTTTGGCGCCGATGGATGGCCAACATTAAAATCTCCGAGCTAACTGCTCTTGCGCCACCAGCCGCAGCCGATGAGCTGGTGGTGGTTGATGTGAGCGCTACTACCACCAAAAAGACCACTGTTGGCGAAGTGGTCAGCATCATCACTGGTGATGTAGAGGTCGCCAACGATGGCACTGCAACGATCAGCGAGCTGCCGGTCAGCAAGCTGCAAGATGGTGCGGCCCGTCAGTTGCTGCAGACCGATGCCGCTGGCACAGGCGTTGAATGGACATCCAACGTCGCTCTGCCAGGCACGCTTAGCGCCGGTGGTGATGTTAATTTCGATTCCGGGCTGATAAGAACTATAGCCAGCACTAACAGCATTGGACTGTTTGGTGCCACGCCTGCAGTTCAGCCAAGCGCTATTGCCAATATCACTACAACTGCGACTACTGGCACGTTGCCTACAGCAAACGGCAGCGTTACCATTGCCGACGCCGCGGCTCCGACCGTAAGCGAGCTGCTGGAGTATTCAGTGGAGCTTGAGGCAAAGCTGGAAGCTGCTCTGGCCGCACTGCGCACGCTTGGCGTAATCGCAACTTGATGGCAAAAGAGTTGGCCGGTGACGGGTCCTCACGCGGTGCCCGCCTCACCGCAGCCGGCCGCTGCGGTACCGCCTAAACGCCTCAAAAGGGTTTAGGTGTCAAGCTTAGCAGGTAGCTAAGCTAATTGCATGATCGAGCTGATCGCTGCTATCGCCGGGGCGTCGATCTCCGTTGCCGCGATGGGCGCAATGGGCTTTAGCCGCCGCAATGACGAAGCGCGTGATGCGGTCATTCGGTTGACCAGCGCAGTAGAGCACATAGCCACGCAGCTAGAAGTGCTTCACACCGACATCAAAGAAGACCGCAAGGAGACTTTCACGCGGCTCAACACGGTTGAGCAAAGGGTATCTAAGCTAGAGGCACGGCCGCCTGCTTAGCAATGGAGTTTCTTTCGCATCCTGCCTTCTGGATCTGCGTCGCTGCTGCCAGTGAGTTGATTGCGCTGTCGCCTCTGCGCGATAACAGCATCATTCAACTGGTGTTTCATGCGCTGCGCGCGCTGAAAGGAAAAAAGCTCTGATCAGCTTTGGCAAGCTCGGTTGGCAGCGTCGACTAGAGCAAGCTATCCGTCAGTGGTGGTTTGAGCTGACGTTACCGGCCAAGCTGGATCAAGCCGAAGCGGAGTGGCACGCAGCGCAACCTGCGGAGCCAGAGCCGGTGATCACTCATCACGCGGTTGACGATAACCTGCAGACAGGCGAAAGCCGCAAACTTGGCGGCGCAATGGAGATCAAATCACCATGGTCAAGCTGAGCGATCTGTTTAAGTACTACAAACACGGCACGCCACATCAAATGGCGGCCATCTCTGAATTAGAGGCTGAGCTATTAAAGGTTGCACCTGAAGTTTTTAATAGGGATCAGCCGTGGTACAAGACATGGCAGGCTGGCGGCAAGCTGCATAATTATGAGCCAGCTATAAAGCTCATTAAAGAGTTTGAGGGCGTGCACCTTAGCGCTTATCCAGATCCGCTGCATGGATGGGATGTGGCAACGATTGGCTATGGAACCACGCGGTATCCAGATGGCCGCAAGGTGCAACGCGGTGACAAGATTACCGTGATTGATGCCGATCAGTTGCTGGCGCTTGAGGTTGAGCGCATCGCCGCAAAACTGCGCAACAGCGTGCCGTTTTGGAATGAGATGACAAGCAACAAGCAATGCGCGCTGATCTCCTTTGCCTACAACCTTGGCGCCGACTTCTACGGCAGCACTGGTTTTGAAACCATCAGCAAATGCCTTTTCGGCAAGGACTGGCAGGCAGTGCCAGCGGCGATGGAGCTATATCGCAACCCAGGCAGTGCCGTAGAGGCAGGCTTGCTGCGTCGCCGCCGCGCAGAAGGCAGGCTATGGATTGGGGAGCAGCAGCAGGATCCAGCAAAGCTGTCGCCCAATAGTGCATTTACAGCTCGTATTACACCGCACGTGCAGCTTGGTGAGTTTGCGCTATTTCAAGAAGCACGGCGCTTTGATCATCAATATCAGCTCGACACAGCAGCGGAGCTAGCGGCATTACTTGAGCGCGCACGTGTCAAGTTTGGTGGCAAGCCTGTGGTCATCACCAGTGGCTATCGCCCGCGTGCCATCAATACAGCGGTAGGTGGCTCCAGTGGCAGCGAGCACCTATATGACGCACCTGACGTTGGTGCGGTTGATTTCTACATCCGTGAAGTCAACATCAACCATGTGCAAGAGTGGTGTGATGCCAACTGGCCGTATTCACTTGGTTACGGCGCACCTAAAGGGTTTGTGCATTTAGGAATGCGTCGCGGCAAGCCAAAGGTACGATGGGATTATTGAAGCCACTGCGTGGATCACTGCATTGATGGCGCAAACCTCATCCCAAAGCGCAGTGCAAAACATAGATTTAGACAGCAAATCTTTGAGGCATGGCAGCATCAATGTGCTTACTGCGGAGATGCAGCTGACACGTTAGATCACGTCAAGCCGCGCCATAAAGGTGGCGCTACTGTGACGACTAACCTTGTGCCAGCTTGCAGGCCATGTAATCGAAAGAAGGGCAGCGAAGAATGGCAGCAGTGGTTCAATCAGCAGGATTCCTATCTGCTAGATCGTGAGCTTGCTGTGCTGTATTGGATTCAAGCATCTGATGATAGAACACCCTAGCCTGCCATTCTTGCTGGTGATCTTTACACATTCCCGCTAGGCAGACCCTCCAGACGTTCCCTACTTTCTGTATTGTTGGCTCCAAGTGGGGTGCCTGCCAGCGGGTTGCCTATCAGCATACGAAGGCGGCTAATGCCACGTTTTTGTATTTCGCACATGCGCGCACGCGATAGGCCCATGCGCTTTTCTAGGTCATTCCACGGCACTGGATTGCGACTGTTGCGTGCGTAGATGATTTCACGTGTGCGATCATCTAAATGCTCATCGCAATAGTCGCGCACTGTTTCAAGCTGCCAATCGTATTCAACGTCGTATTGTCTTTTATCGGCAATGATGTCAAGAATGTTAGATGATTCATCTTGCGCAGGCTTGTCAAGGCTTGTGACCCGATACGACTGTTGCAATGTGTCAGATATCACCTTAGGGGTCACATCAAGCACTGCGGCAAGCTCCGCCATGGTCGCAGTGCGTCCATGCTCTTGCGCAAATGCCTGTGCTGTCTTGTTGAGCTTGATCAGCATTTCATGCACGCCAAGCGGCAGCCTGATGATTGGATCGTATTGAATCAATGCACGCCCGATGGATTGGCGGATCCACCAGTAGGCGTAGGTGCTGAACTTATACCCGCGAGTGTAGTCAAACAGCTCGACAGCACGCGCAAGACCGATGTTGCCCTCCTGGATCAAGTCCAGCATGTCAAGCGTTTGCGTGTTGCGCCTGCTGTACTTGCGTGCAACATGCACTACAAGCTGCAGGTTGGATTGCATGAACTTTTGCCGCGCACGTTCGCCGCTGCGTAGCTCGCGGCGCTCTTGTGTCGTTAAAGGTCTTTCAAGATCCTTTAGTTCTCTCCACTTTGAGACTCGGCGGCCAAGTTGTATCTCTTGTTGCGGTGTGAGTAATGGATACCGCGCGATACTGTTCAAGTAGTCGCCAATAGCGTCAGACATGGAAAATCCGTTAGTGCATACAATGGAAGCACAATTCCACGGCGCTGCCAATGCTGCGCAGCTACGTGCGTTACATGCTGCAGCAGATTGGGGCGGACTGCTGGAATATGCGCTGTTGATAGCCGAGCAAGAAGCAAGCCAGCGGTCTCAAATCCACTGGCTTGCGCAAGAGGCGTCGGCAGCGTTGCGGACTGGTCTAGAGCAGTGGCATCTAGATGCCGCTGAGGAACTGCTTCGAGGCCGTCGTCGTGATGTCTGAGTTGTAATGGCCTGTGACGCTGTAGCTGGTCACCGGCTGCTGGCTCATGCGAAAGAACACCATCTGCCCGATTTTTAAGCCAGGCCAAAGCGGCAGCGGCAGGATCTGGCGTGAGTTCTTCAGTTCCAAGGTCAGCACGCTGCTATGCCAGCCAGGATCTGCGTAACCGGCGTGCAGATTTTCGTAACCTTCCCTTGCGCGGCTTGACTTGAGGAAGAACAGGCCGGCAATGTTCTCCGGCATGTTGAACACTTCAATCGTCTGCGCAAGGATAAATTGCCCTGGCTTGAGTTCGTAAGGATTCTCTGCCGTGCGTCCCGCAATGCTGAGCGGCCGCATGTTTAGGTTTTCGGCAGACTCAATCATGATCGTGTCACCAAGCCGTAGGTCAAGGCTGGCGGGATTGATTAATGCCTCGTCGTAGTTTGGCACCATGCCATCGGTGCACAGTGCTTTGATCTCGTAGTCGCAGAGGATGGTCATTGGTTGGGTAAATAGTGAGGCTGGCTAATCCAGCCAGCTCCATGCAATGCGTTGGCAGATGCGCCATGCGTGTTTTTTGTCGATGCCGTAGCGTTCTGCCAGCTGTCTGTAGCTGTTGCCAGCAACACGCAACTGGCGCAGCTCGCGCACGTGATCTTCTGTAAGAAACGCGGCGTAGTTTGCCTCGCCGCGCTTAAACGGATCACTCATCTACATGCAACAGCAACCTGCGCATGTACCAGTCGGCTTTGCCGTAATCTTGATCGGCATTGCCCTTGTGCTCAGCACGCCACAGGTATTTGATGACGTTGCCTTTGCAGTAAGCGCAAAAGCCGTCATCACCAAGTGCTGCCTTAATGGCTTGGATGCACTCAATGTCGCCGTGCTTGTAATGCGGCGGATGGTTGACAAGATCACTCATCACCTAGTGCCTCTGCCATATCGCGCTGGATCAGATCAGCAATGCGCTGTTGATACAAGCCGGTGTAGGTGCAGCAGGTGCGGCCGCTTTGCTCGTACAACCACTGCAGATAGTCATCACGGCGCTGCTCAGTTTTGTGGTTGATCATCTTGCATCAGCTCCAGAAGTTCAAGAATATGCGCGGCAAATGCCACGTGTGTCATCACTGCATGGGTGCCGGGAGGGCGCCCGTAGGACGCCTCCCACCACTCCTTGAATGCAATATCAAGTGTGGTTTCGTTCATCAGAACACAGGCTCCTCGCTGGTGGTTGCTGCGCCGCGTGGCATGAATTCAAAGCGCTGGATGCTGAGCACATGCTTACTGCGCTTGGCGCCAGTTTCCTTGTCGTTCCATTCTTGCCGGCGTACGGCACCGGTCACAAGAATGCTGTCGCCTTTTTTGAGCTTATCAACGATCAGCTCGGCTGACTTACCCCAGATCTCGCAGTCGATTGCGTTATTGATCCAGTTGCCGTCCTTATCCTTGCCCTCTGGGCTGCCACCTGCGAAGTTGGCAACCATTGTGCCGGATTCAAAGGCACGTAGTTGCGGGTCAGTGATGATGCGAACAATGCCGGTTGCGTAAAGGCTCATGTCAGTTCAGTGGTGTGATGCCATTGGCTTCTTCAAAAGCCAAGACTTGTGCAAGGGGATAGCGGACACGTGGCGTGCCAGCCGGTAGGCCAATGCGTGGCGCAGTGACGTAGGCAGGGCCAATGCCGCGTGCACGTTGGTTTTTGATGGCTGCTGGCTTCAGGCCCCAACGCGCTGCCAGTTCGTCAGTGGTGAGGAATGGTTCAGTCATCAGCGAAGGGATCCTCCGATGGCGTGTCGGATAGCACCGCCTCGCGCTCTACGGCAAGACGCAGCAACTCGTCGTTCTGCTCATCGCTCAGATCAGGCTTGCGCTTATCCATGCGCGCTACCACCTCCTGCAGCTTGGCCAGCGTGTCGGCCTTGGCAATAGCAGCCTTACCGGCTTGGAACAGCTTGGCGTCGCCTGCCGGGAGCGCAGCCGCAGCGGTCACCGTAACCGGCTCTACCTCTGCCTGCTGCATCTCATCGGTGCTGTAGACACCAGACATGTCGGCGGGAAACGCCTTGCGCAGGGCCAATGCCTCAGAGCATTTGGCGATCATCGCGGCGCCCATCTTGGACCACAAGCCTTGACCGGCGTTGTAGTCAGCAAAGCGTGCCACGCCAGTAAATGGATGGCTGGCACCTTTGCGCCAGATAGTGGTCTTGGCCGCGGCAGGTGGCTTGCTGCCCAGCCATACATCAGTCCACTGGCCGTCTTCACCGCACCATTCAGTGATGCTGCCATCCAGTTGTCCAGTGCGCTCAGCAATGGCACGCAAACCGTCGATGCCGGCTTGGATGGTCATCTTTCCGCCACGCTTGATGGCGTAGATCTGCTTGCTGAACGGATCCAGTCCAGTGCGCTGGCAGGCGTAAGCAAACAGGCGCAACTCGTCATTGCTGCAACCAGGCGCAATGGTGGTTGAGATCAGCTGCGTTTGCTCTGGTGTCCAGAGCGTGATGCTAGAAGTCATCGGATGTGATAGTTGGGTTGGCAGTTAATGCCCATGAAGGCAGGCTGAGCGCTTGGCACGTGTCGCCGTAACCCGGCCACTCCTTGGTGGCTTGGCAGTCGGCAATCACGCGCATGTCACGTTGCCGCAGCTCATCACCAGCAGCCATGGCCGCGGCGTCAAGCTCGTAGACGGCTACCGCGTACGGAGCAGTCTTTTCAACGGCAATGAACACAAACCGCTCAGCACCGTGCAAGCCGGCTAGGTAGTGGCTCGCTTGCACATGGTAGCGGAAGGTAGCCACGCTACGGGCAAAGCCGGCAGGGCTGGCGTCCGTGGTGGTCTTGAGATCCACCACAGTGGCGCCGGCGTACCAGTCAGGGCGGCACTTGCACCGCAGCCCAGTGGCGGCGTCATCCCACCAGAAGGACTGCTCAGCCTTGCCATGGGCAAGCAGTGCAGATGCTGCAGGGTGCACGCGGACGCTGACAGCCATGGATAGCGCAAGTGTCATATCGGAGCCGGTGACGGCTTCAATGCCAGCAGCCGCCATGCGCTCTGCTTGCTCCTTGCCGGCCTTGGTATTGCGCGGTGCGCAGACGCCGTAGCGGGCTTGCAACTCCTCCGGCTCCAGCACTGCGCAATGCACCAGTGAACCCAACCGCATGGCGGCAGTCGGTTCGGGTGCGCTGCGCTTGGGGTCGAGGTAGCGGCTCCAGTAGTGGTAGGGCGACTTGGCCACTGCGTGCAGGTGCGAAGCGCTGACGGCTGGGTCGGCGTGGTAGTCGGCGTTGCTGGTCACGCTGCTGCCCCACTACGCATCTGGCGGTGCATCCGGCTGGCGGTGCCGTAGGTGGCGACCAGCTCGGGGAATGCGTCCAGCAGGCGGCGCTTGTTGCCGGGGTCAGCCTTGAGGCCAGCAGCGGCTAGCGCTTGGAAGAAACCACCGCCGTGCTGGTAGGCGGTGGCAAATGTCCAGTAGATGTCTGCTTCAGTCATGGCTTGAGTTGCTCTTGGCAGGCGTGATGGCTGTAGGCGGGCTGCTGGCGGCCGGTGTCATAGGCCATTGCCCAGACACCGAAGATGATTGCCAGCACGGCAAAGCGGTTCAGATTGTTCATGCCATCAGCGCCTTGCGGACGCGATAGGTGGACAGGTTGAGGCGTTCGGCAATGCGCTTCTGGCTCAGGCCAGTGCGGCGCAGTACGCGGATGCGGCGGTCGTCAGAGGCGGTTAGCCAGTCGATCACGGCGACTACTACCAGCAGTGGTAGCAGCAGTTTCCAGATGATCAGCAGTGCGGTTGTGAGCATGGTTGGGGTCGCAGTGTGTAATTGCCGGATTGGGAGCGGCTCCGGCGGGCCGCGTGGGCTCAGTCGTCGAGCAGGGTCTGGTCAAACCACCAGCAGGTTTTGAGGAAGGCGTTGGTGCGGGCCTCCTCCGCAGCGCGCTCAGCGCGGTCACGCTCGCGGAGGCGGATTGCGCGAGCCAGCTGCTCGGTTTCGGTGAGGCGGGGTTGTTTCTTGGTCATGGTTCTCGGGGTGGGGTGCAGGACTGGTTGCCTGCTGTCCCCATATCCTACACCATGTGCAGCCGTGGTCAACCCTGCCTAGTAACGAATCGACACAGTTGCGGTGCCATCCAGTGGCACGCCTAGGCGGTAGGCGGCGCCGGCGCTGAGATCCAGCGCCCCGCAGTCGCATCGGTCAGTGACTGGCACGGTGAGCAGGCGCCCGCGGTGCTGCACGGTGACGCGTGTGCCGCAGGGCAGCCATGGATGTGCAGCGGACACGTCCCAGTGGCGGTAAGTGCCGCCGCAGTACGTGGTGCGCCCGTGATACCAGCCGTCGTAGACGGTGGCAGTCACCTGCCGGGCTTGAGCAGGCGACAGCAGCAGGATTGCTGCAGTGATCAGTGCACGCATGATGCTTGAGGTGATGAGGATCCGGGGCGCACTATCCGGCTTATGGCCTAAATCTTTGTGCCCCCGAAGGGGCGGTGCCCTTAGAGCCACTCCTCAAGCACGGCCTGGGCGTTGCCCAGATCGTGCTCGATTGAGTCAGCCAGCGCGATGGCCTCTTGGGCCATCGTGAGCAGCTGCTCGGTGGAGCGGCTCCACGCCTCGAAGGCCGCGTCCACCTCAGCGATTAACGCTGCGGTTTCGGCCTCGCGGGCGAGGGCGTTGCGGGTGATGTCGTCCATGGGATCTCCGGTTGGTGGTTGAGCCCCCGGCGGGACTCATGGGTGCCGGGTGAAGGCCACCACCGGAGCGGGACGACTCCCGCGAGTATTCGGTTTTCAAGGATCAATGGTGTGCCGGGCCAACCGGCGGTGCAGCCTTACTTAGGGCGTGTTGGGCTCGTGGTGACGCGTCGTGTACCCGGCTCCGCGGAGGTTCGGTTTAGCGAGGGATCCTCTCCCCTCGTGCATCCACTATACACCATGCGCCGCCCTGGTCAACCGTTGGGCATCTTCCACTGAGCGCGCCACGCCTGCAATGCCACCAGCCGCATGGACTGCATCTAGCCACTGCTGCTGCTCAGGCCGCAGCCTGCCGGTTGCAGTCTTGACCTCTATAGATAGGAACACAGCCACGGTGCTGCCGACCATATCCTCAGTCACCGTGACGCGCTTCCAGCCGATCAGGTCAGCGCTGCCCTTGCACAGGCCGAACTGCACCGGGCGGCCATTGGCATCACGCAGCGTGCCGGTGTTGTTGCGGAACAGGCGCGTGTCACCGTTGCTGCAGGCCAGGCGGATCTCTTGCTGGATGGTTTGCTCAGATGCCATGCCTCTTAGCCAGTCTGGCCTGATACACCCTCTCAGCCCATCCGCGCTTGTAGCCGCGTTGTTGCGCTAGCTCGCGGAGCGCATCCAGGTCGCGGGCTGAGGACTGCTCGCGCCGCTTAGCCACTGCCATCTCCACCAACTCCCCATCCACCTGCTGCAGCTCACGGCGTTCCTGTGGCGCAAACACATGACCGCACTCGCGGCATACCTGCACCGCACTGGCGCTGGTGGCGAAGCACTGCGGGCACACCTTGACGCTGGGCGCTGCCTCGCGGTCGCGTTTGCGGATGCCGTCTAGCGACCACTCGCGTGGCTCTAGATGGTGGCCAAGCCGCAGCGTGTTGCCAACATGATCAAGCACCACGGCGCGTTTGCCAGCCATTGGTCGCAGGCATCGCCCGATCATCTGTAGATGCAGCGCTACGGATGCCGTAGGCCGCAGCAGGATGCAGCCGCCGACGCTTGGCACGTCAACGCCCTCACCGATCAATGCGCAACTGGTGAGCACTTTGAGCCTCCCGGTGCCAAGGTCGCTGAGCAGCTGCCGGCGCTGCGCGGTATCCATGCTGCCGTCAATGCTGGCCGCGGCGATGCCTGCTGACTGGAACAATGCAGCCACTGCCTCCGCGTGCGCCACTGAGCAGCAGAACGCAATTGCCGTCTGTCCTGGCAGGTGCTTGCGGTAGTGGCCAAGGCAATCACCCATGATCGTGCCGACGCGCTGCTCAGCCTCCTTAGGGTCGAAGTCACCCATCCGCTTGCGCAGGCCGGTTGAGTCAAAGCCAGGCGGTGCCAGCACCTTGGCGCCAGCGAGGAAGCCGGCATCGGTGAGCTGCTGCGCGGTTGGTCCTTCCACCATGCACTGATAGTGCTCACCAAGGCCGCGGCCATCGCTGCGGATCGGTGTGGCGGTGACGCCGAGCAGCTTGGCTTGGGAGAAGTGCTGGATCACGCGCGCCCATGTGCCGGCAGTGGTGTGGTGCGCCTCATCCACCACCAGCAGTTGGAAGAAATCCCGCGGCAGCAGGTGCAGCCGGCGGGCAACGGTTTGCACGCTGGCAATCTGCACGACATGGCTGAGATCCATGCTGCGGCCAGCTTGAATCAACCCGTGGGCAACGCCCATGCTGCGCAAGCTGCGGCTTGCTTGGTCGAGCAGTTCAGCCCTGTGAGCGAGAATTAAAACCCTGTTTCCCTTAATGCTTGCTTGTTGAGCGATGTAGCTGAAAATGTAAGTCTTGCCGCCACCAGTGCTGAGCACGGCAAGAACCGATTTGCGGCCTAACTGATACTGGCCGCGTATTTCATTAACTAACTGCTGTTGATAAGGGCGAAGATCAA
>JACCDU011316394.1_pt1 | contig 19482 bp, 18 predicted proteins | sample 7446081 | NCBI WGS metagenome assembly JACCDU01 (sample SAMN15323447, study PRJNA562643) | freshwater metagenome | isolation source: river surface water | place: USA:Blue River Watershed | collected 2017-08-17
ACGAGTCCACGCGGCCGGTGACGCAGGACATGCTCGATGCGGGCGGGTCGATCACGAACGTGGCCGCGGCCACGGGCGATGATGCGACGCCGGACGACGATGATGCGACGGTCGAGGTGGTTCAGAATCCAGGAATCAATATCGACAAGGTCACCGTCTACGGCGCGACCAGTGGCGATGGTCTGACGGGAATCACTGCCGGCGACCCCATTGGCTGGTTCTATACGGTCACCAATACCGGTAACGTCGCACTTGCAGGCGTCACAGTGGTCGATGACCACGGTACTGCGGATACGTCAGATGATTTCAGCCCGACGTACCTCGGTGGTGATGACGATGACGATGGCCTGCTGGATGTGAATGAGACCTGGACTTTCTCTGCCAGCGGATCCGCCGTGCTGGGCACGTATACGAACGTGGCGACCGCCTCCGGCAATTCTGCTGACGGCCAGCCGGTCAGCGATACCGATGACAGCTCGTACACTGCCATCGGTCGTGAAGCCCTGATCGCGCCGACCGGCACCACACCGTACCAATACATCAGCGGTACCGCGCAAACCTTCCAGGAGTATTACGACTATCAGGGCGGCGTCATCCAGTACAGCGTCAAGGGCGGCAAGATCAACCAGACCAACCCGGGCGTGTTCTTCTATTTCACCGGTGCGTCAGGCGATATCCACGGCGCCGATACCAACAACAACGGTATCGCCGATGATCCGTTGACGGTCAAGATCGATCAGACCATGACACCGGATGGCATCACCTCGGCATTCAGCCCGCTTAACTTCAGCAATATACAGGTGTACAAGGTCATGGATGACGGTGATGGTGTGGTCGATGGTGGTGACAGCCTGATGACGATGAGCGCGAAGAGCTACCAGGTCTCGGTGGTCAATGGTGATGTGTTCGTCACTTTCACACCGACGGATACCACATCGATGTACATCCTCTCGGTCAAGTACCAGACCACGACGGTGGTGGGTAACTCGGTCACCATGAGTGGCGGTGGCTATCCGACGGTGAACTACCAGTTCGATACCGTCATCGGCGGCAGCATTGTCGAGACCTATGAAGGTGGCGTGGGTCTGGCGCCCAAGCCGACCAGCAAGATGCTGCTGGCCGACGAAGGTGGTGATGGTGCACGCGCAATCAATCCGAACCAGATGAAGGTTCTGGTCGATGCAGCGATCGCCTGGTGGGCAGCACAGGGCGAGGATGTCACGGCCCTCGAGAACGCCTCGATCGAACTGGCCGACCTGGGTCAGGATGGTGATGACCACTGGATCCTCGGCATGACCGATGGCGACACCATCACCATCGATGACGATGGCGCTGGCCACGGCTGGTCCACCGGCATGGGCGGTGTCGCACCCCACAAGGTCGATCTGCTGTCGGTGCTGGTCCATGAGATGGGTCACGTGCTTGGCATGACGGACGAGGACATGGGCGACATGCTGGCCGTCGGCGAGCGCATGATGCCGGACAGTGGCGACACGGCAATCGGCAACCTGCCATTGCCGGCACAACTGCTGGGCACGATCGGCGTGCAGGAAGCCGAGCAGCACGTCAACTTCAGCTGAAGCCTGCTCCTTGACCAGGCAGGTGGTGGCGCAACGGAGGCCCTCGGGCCTCCGTTTTTTGTGCGCGTTCGCGCTGACGCGGTGAGTTCGGCATGTACTACGCACCGGCTCCCGCACTGCAGAAGCAAACGCCCAGCGATGTCACCTGCGCTGCAAGTGTTCACTTACTTTTACAGCAAAGGCCGCGTTGACTGTGGCCGTTGCTGCACAGTGGCCGCGCATTTACTTCGGAGCATCCTTGCCGTCCGGTTTGTACGGGAATTACTATCTTTGCAACTATCGAGGAATATCCCCCAACCTGCGAGGAGAGTGCACATGTCCCAGTCCCTGTCGAGCGATCGTGATCCCGTTTCCAGCAACAGCGCTGCCACCGAGGGTGTCGCACCGGTCCAGATCGGGCTGAGGTTGCGGGCCTCCGACAGCAGCGGTCGAGCGATCGTTTCCAACATCAGTTCGGTGCATCTGAGTTCGGGCATGGCCTTCATCGACTTTGGTTTCGTCGAGCAGTCGGTGCTGTCCGAGGCTGCCCGCGCCGCCCGAACCGGCGGTGACAGCAAGCAGATGGCAGATGGCCGCCTCGAATGCCGGATCGCGATGGGCATGGGCGATGTCGCGCAGCTCGCGCGCCAGCTGCAGCAAGTGCTCGCGAATGCGAATCGCCGCGCCAGCGTGGCAGCGGACGCGGATGCGCACCTGATGCCGGGCCCGGAGACCAGCCTGCAGTAAACACGCCTGCTGCCCTGAACCCCGGTGGCGCTTGCTGCGCCACCGGTCCCGCCACCTCAGCCGGGCTCCGCCATGACGACCTTGTCCACCTCTCCGTTCCGCACCTCTGCGGACACCGCGCCAGAGCTGCGCGCGGTCGTGTCGGCCAGCCGCAGCGCGGTGACCACGGCGGCATTGTTCAGCCTGTTCATGAATCTGCTGCTGCTGGTGCCGTCGCTGTACATGCTGCAGGTCTACGACCGCGTGCTGTCCACCGGCAGCGTGCCGACGCTGTTGATGCTGACGCTGATCGCGACCTTCCTGTTCATCGTCTTCGGTGGCCTGGAATGGCTGCGCTCGCAGGTGATGATCGTCGCCAGCATGCGCTTCGATGCGATGCTGGGCCCGACCATTCACGATGCGATCTTTGCGCGCACGCTGGCGACCGCCGGCCGGCAGGCCAGCGCGCAGCCGCTGGAAGACCTGGACAAGGTACGGCAGTTCATTACCGGGCCTGGCTTGTTCGCGTTGCTGGATGCACCGTGGGTACCGGTCTATGTGGTGATCATGTTCGTGTTCCACCCGTGGACCGGCATCGCTGCGCTGTTCTCGATTGCGGTGCTGGTGGCATTCACGGTCTGGACCGAATTGGCGACCGGCGATCTGCTGCAGGAAGCCAACCGCGCCAACATTGCCGCCAACCAGCAGACCGCATCTCACCTGCGCAATGCGGAAGCCATTGCCGCGATGGGCATGATGCCCAGCCTGCGCGAGCGCTGGCTGGGTGAACGTAACGCGGCGCTCGACGCCCAGCATCGCGCCAGCGCGCGTGCGGGACTGATCTCGGCGATGTCCAAGACTTTCCGGCTGACCGCGCAATCATTGATTCTGGGCCTCGGCGCCTATCTCGCGATACGGCGCGAGATCTCGCCCGGCATGGTGATCGCCGCCTCGATACTGCTGGGCCGGGCGCTGTCACCGATCGACCAGCTGATCGCCAGCTGGCGCACCCTGAGCGCCGCGCGCATCGGTTACGGCCGCTTGGCCGAGTTGTTGGCATCTCACCCTGCGCTGCCGGAACCCATGTCCTTGCCGCCCATCCGTGGCGAATTCCGTATCGAAAAGCTGGTCATTTCACCGGCCGGCATGCGGCGTCCCGTCATTAAGGAAATCTCGCTGCAAATTCCTGCAGGCAGCCAGATGGCCGTGATCGGTCCCAGCGCTGCCGGCAAGTCGACCTTGCTGCGCGCACTGCTGGGGCTGCATCGCCCGGTGTCGGGCAGCCTGCGGCTGGATGCAATCGAACTGGCGCAGTACCCGCGTGAAGATCTGGGGCGCTCGATCGGCTACCTGCCCCAGGATGTGGAGCTGCTCGACGGCACCATCGCCGAGAACATCGCGCGCTTCGGCTTCATTGATCCGGAAGCCGTGGTGAGGGCCGCGCGCCGCGCCGGCGTGCACGAAATGATCGGCGCGATGCCCGATGGCTACGAGACATCCTTGCATGGCAATTTCACCTTGTCTGCCGGACAGCGGCAGCGAGTGGCGCTGGCGCGTGCGTTGTATGGCGACCCCGCAGTGGTCATTCTCGATGAGCCCAATTCCAACCTTGACGAAGCCGGCAACGCCGCGTTGCAGCAGGCGCTGACGGACCTGCGCAGCTCCGGCACGACCGTGATTGTGGTCACGCACCGCTCGCAGTTGCTAGAGCAAATGGATGCAGTGCTGGTGCTGGTCGATGGCCGCATCTCCTGCCTCGGCACGCCGTCACAAGTAGCGGATGCATTGCAGCAGCGGCGGCAGGCGATGCAGACACAAGGCGCGCCGGCGACTGCGGGCAAGGCAGCATCGGGCAACGGCAGTGCAGCGAATGCAAGCTCGGCGAATGCAAGCACAGCGAATGGAACCCAGAGCACGAGGCCAGCCGCTGCGTCAGCCACCGTGCCTCAGGCCACCGTCCATCCTGTGGAGACACGTCAATGAACGCGCCCGACAAGATCCATGCGCTTCCCTCGGCGCGCAAGCCCCTGCCGGGGCTGGACCCGAAAATAGAACGGCGCGAACGCAAGCTGCGCATCATCGGTGTTGCGAGCGTGTTGCTGCTGTTCGGCGGTCTCGGCGCGTGGTCGGCACTGGCGCCGCTGGACAGCGCCGCCATCGGCCCCGGCGTGGTGGTGCTCGAAAACTACCGGATGGCGGTCGATCATCTGGAGGGCGGCATCGTCGCGCAAGTCCATGCGCGCGAAGGCCAGTGGGCGAAGAAAGGCGAAGTCCTGGTCACCTTGCAGGATGTGCAGCCACGCGCGCAACTGGAGCAGATCAAGGGCCAGTGGTTCGTCGCGATGGCGCGCGAATCCCGTTTGCTGGCACAAAGGGATGGCAAGGGGCGTGTCAGCTTTCCGCGGGCGTTGCTGGAGAATGCGCGTGACCCGCGTGCGGCGGATGCGATGCGCGTCCAGGAGCAAACCTTCAGCGTGCGACGGCGTGCGCTGCAGGGAGAAATCACCCTCTACGAGCGCCAGATTGCGCAGCTGCGCGAAAAATCTGCCGGCTTGCAGGAACAGCGGGCGATGCGCGAGCGGCTGGTCGCGTCGTTCGAGAAAGAGCGCAGTGATTTCGAGGCGTTGGCACGCGAGGGTTATACCGAGCGCCAGCGCGTACGCGAGATGGAGCGCAACCTGGCCCTCAATGATGGTCAGCGCAGTTCACTGAGCAGTGACATCGCGGCCACCGATGTGGAGATCAGCGCCACTCAAGTAAAGATCCTGCAGCTGGAACAGAACTTCCAGCGTGAAGTGAACAAGGAGCTGGCCGAAGTGCAGGCCGAGCTGTTCACGTTGCAGGAAAAAATGCTGGGGCTAGAAGACACCGTCAAACGCACCGTGATTACCGCGCCGCAGGATGGCATCGTGCACGGGCTGGAAGTGCATGCGCAGGGCGAGGTCATCAAGCCCGGCGCGCATTTACTGGACATCGTTCCCGGCAATGAAAAGCTGATCGTCGAAGCCCGGTTGTCACCGCAGGACGTGGACCAGATCCGCGTCGGGCAACTGGCCGAGGTGCGCTTCACGGCATTCCGACAGCGCGATATGCCGAAGATACAAGGGCAGTTGTCCACTCTGTCGGCCGACCGCATGGTGGACGATGTCAATGGCCAGAAAATGCCCTACTACCTCGGGCGCGTCGTCATTACGCCCGAAGGCGTGCAGCAGCTGCAGAGGCTCAAGCTCGACCTGGTGGCGGGGATGCCGGCCGATGTGATCGTCAAGACAGGCGAGCGCACGTTCTGGCATTACCTGACCGCGCCCGTCACCGATCTCGTCACCCGCTCGCTGAAGGAGGATTGACATGCGCGCCGGCCCCAGCCTGCTACGCACCTGTCTGTTGGCATGCCTCGGGATGGTGGCCGCCGCAGCGCAGGCGGAAGACCTGTTGTCGCTCTATCGCAGCGCGGTGACGGATTTCCCGGCACTGCGCGCACGGGTGATGGCGATAGGGCGCGCACGCTCCGATGTCGATCTCGCGCAGAGCAAGCTCTATCCGCAACTGAGTGTGCAAACCTCGGCGTCGCGCAATGATTACCGTGACACGCAAAACGAGCAGCGCTTCAACGGCAACCGCACCATCTTCATCGCACGCCAGGCCTTGCTCGATCTGCCGTCGGAACATCGCTTGTCCGCAGCCAGGTCGGCCGTAACGCAAGCCGAGCGTGAAGCCGAGCTGGCACGCAATGAATTATTCGGCCAGCTGGCCGAGCAGTACCTGCTGGCGCTGCAGGCCGAGGATGAACTGATCCAGCTGCAGGTGGAGAAGGAAGCCGCGGACCAGCAGGTGGAGAGGCTGCGTGCGATGCGCGAGCGCGAGATGGCGAAGGTGACCGATCTCGCCGAGGCGATTTCCTGGCGCGAGCAACTGGTCACGCGCGAGATCGACGCGATCAACAAGGCCGAGGCGGCGCGTACCCGCTTGCAGGAATTCACCGGGCGTGTGCCCGGCATCCTGTCGAGCATGGCGATGCAGGATTTTCCGCCGGTGCCGGAGTCGGTCAGGTACTGGGTCGAGGGTGCGATGGCAGCCAATACCGTACTCGCAGCGCGGCAGGCTGCTGTGTCGACGGCGCGCGCGGCGGTCGATGCGGCCCGCGCCGAGCATTACCCGGTGGTGGCGCTCAACCTGCAGCGCAACCAGTCGAATCAGGACATCGACAACTCGCCGCGTCGAGACTTCACGGTCGACAGCATTTCGATCGAGATGCGGCTGTCGATCTACGAGGGTGGCCGCGTCAACGCGGCCACCGCATCGGCGCTCGCACAGCTGGCCATTGCGAATGAACAGCTCGATGCCGCACGGCGCGAGGTGGAGCGTGATGTGCGTATCCTGTACGCGAGCGCCACCGCCAATCGTGCGCGCATCGACTCGACCAACGGTGAAGTGGATGCCTTGAATTACACGGTGCGCGCGCAGGAGCGTGGCTATGAACTGGGCGTGGTGACGGTGATCCAGGTACTGGATGCGCGCCGCCGCCTGCTGCGCGCGCGCGTGGACCAGGCCAAGGCCAGGTATGACTACCTGCGCGACCTGATCGGGTTGCGCATGCGCGCCGGCGCGCTCAGCGAGGCGGACGTGATTGATTTCAACCGCTGGCTGGCGCCGCGCCCGGAAGCCGTGTCCTGGTCTGACTTGCCGGACGCGTCGCTGCGCTACTGATACCGCGCAATGCGGGATAGGACAGCAGGATGAAGTGCGGCGGAGCATGTCCGCGTAGGGCGGCGTGTTGCGGCGTGCGGCACGGTATGGCAAGGTCGGCCGGGGTCTGAACAGTCATCGCGGGGTATGATGCGGCTACGTCAGCCGCAGCCTCTGCGCGGCCCTGCAAGGACCCGCCCGCCATGAATGTACCGTCTGTTTCCCGTCGCCCCGCGACGGTCCCTCCGACTGCCCCTGCAACTGTGCCATCGCCGCTGATGACTGCCGCGGCGGTGTCCGGCGTGCTGGTCACGCTGCTGGGCATACCGCTGGCGGGCAACGCGGCAGCGGCGGCCTATGAATGCGCGGGCAAGACGCATTTCATCCACCGCGGTGCACCGTCCACGGTGCCGGCCGACGCCACCCGCAGCTATCGCTTCGATGATGCCGATCGCACGCAATTCGAAGGCATGCCGTGCGAGATCTCAGCGACCGAGATTGGTTGCCATGGCCTGACGCCACAGCAAGCCTATCGGCGCTTGCTGATCGATCGCGCCACCGGTGTCGTGAAAGACACGATGGAATTGCCGACCTCGATGCTGGTCTTCGAAGGGCAGTGCAAGTAAACCATCTCCGGTAGTACTTCATGTCCAGCCAGCCCTTGGATCCCGCACAATGGGAGAGCAACGAAGACGGCCGCATCTACGCGCCGGGCTTCGGCGATGTCTATGCCAGTCGTGCCGGTGCATGGGGGCAGGCGCAGGCAGTGTTCATCGAGGGCTGTCAGTTGCCGCAGCGCTGGTGCCGGGGTGAACAGGTGCGCTTGCTGGAGACGGGCTTTGGGCTGGGTGTCAATTTTCTTGCGAGCTGGGCTGCGCTCGAGCGCTGTGTCGCAGAAACGAAGGGGCAGGGCGAAGCCGGTGCCGCGCGACTGAATTACCTGTCTGTCGAAAAACATCCCTTCACGCGTGACGACCTGCGAAAGGCTCTGGGCCTGAGCATTGCGGCAGCACCTGAAAATCAGCGCGCCACGCTGCAAGCGCTGGCAGATCGCCTGATCGCACAGTGGCCGCCGATGCTGCGCGGCTTTCATGCGCTGGAGCTGGATGAGCACGTGACACTGACGCTGGTGTTCGATGATGTCGACACCGCGCTATCGCAAGTCACTGGCCGCTTTGATGCCATCTACCTTGATGGTTTCGCACCGGACCGCAATCCGGTGATGTGGTCGCCGGTCGTGCTGTCGCAGGTTGCAGCGCTGGCTGCGCCCGGTGCGTTGCTGGCCAGCTGGTGCGTGGCCGGGGCGGTGCGGCGTGCACTCGCTGATGCAGGCTTCCGGGTCGAGAAGCGGCCGGGCTATGGCGGCAAGCGCGATTGTCTGTCGGCGCAGTGGCCTCAGGCATCCGAAAGCGCGGTCATCCATGTCGGCAGTGTCAGCGAGGTCATTCATTCCAGCCAAGTCAGCATTGCAGACGAGCTGGCGTCGGTGGTCGTGGTCGGTGCCGGCATTGCCGGGGCGAGCATTGCGCGCCAGCTGGCGCGCCGTGGTTTGCGGGTCACTGTGCTGGAGCGCGATCGTCCGGCGTGTGGGGGTTCCGGCAATCCGGCAGGCGTCGTGCGTCCGGAGCCGGGCAGTGCCGACAATCCGATCACGACACTGAGTGCGGCCGGTGTCACCTGGTTGATGCGCTGGATCGATCGTCATGCGGCAGCGGTACCTCACCACTGGTGTGGCGTGCTGCGTATTGCACGCGACGAGCGCAAGCGCGACAAGATGGCCCGCCAGGCCGCGGACGCTGCCGATGATTGGCTGCAGGGAGTCGATCTGGAAGCGGCGAGAAGCCTGTGCGGCGCTGCGCCGGCAGAGGCGGGGTTTCATTTGCCGCAGGCAGGCTGGGTGGTGCCGCCGGCGCTGGTGGCCGCCTTCCTCGATCACCCCGGCATCACGCTGCAGACGAAGAGCGAAGTGAAGCGCTTGCAGAAGGAGGGCACTGGCTGGCAACTGCTGCTGGCCGATGGCAGCCGGCTGCAGGCCACGCGGGTCGTGCTCGCGACGGCATTCGACCACGGGCTGGGGTCGATACGGCTGGCGATGGGCTCCGCCCGTGGCCAGTTGTCGATGCTGGCAGCGCGCGATACGCGCGCGTTGCACAAGATCGTTTGCCGCGATGGCTACATCACGCCGGCCGTGAATGGCATGCACATCGTCGGTGCCACGGTGCAGCATGACGATGATGACGCCGCCGCACGTACCAGCGATGATGAACAGAATTTCGAGCGCTTGCAGCGCTTGCTGCCGGGCTTTGCGACGCGTGCCGAGCTGCAAAGCGGACGTGTGGGCTGGCGCGCGACGACACCGGATCGCTTGCCGCTGGTCGGCAAGCTGGACGAGGGCTTGTATGCGAGCCTCGGCCACGGCGCGCGTGGCATCACGTGCGCGCCCTTGTGCTCAGAATTTCTGGCCGCAATGATGTGCGATGCGCCGCTGCCACTGGGCGCCGAGTGGATTGCGCGCCTCGATCCCTTGCGCAGGGAAGTGAAGGACGCCTGAGCCGGCTCAGGCGACGCAAGGCGGCAGTTTATGCAAACAGGCGTGCGAGTTCGGCGCCCGGGTTCTCCGCCCGCATGAAGGCTTCGCCGACCAGGAAGGCATGCACATCGGCGTCGCGCATGCGCTTGACGTCATCGGTGTTCAGGATCGCCGACTCGGTCACCACCAGTTTGTCCGGCGTGATGCGCGGCAGCAGGTTCAGCGTGGTATCGAGTGTGGTCTCGAAGGTGCGCAGGTTGCGGTTGTTAATGCCCAGCAGCGGTGTCTTCAGTTTCATTGCAGCGTTCAGCTCGTCGCCGTCATGCACTTCCACCAGCACGTCCATCCCCAGTTCCATGGCGCACGCTTCCAGCTCGGCCATCAGGCCGTGGTCGAGGGCGGCCACGATCAGCAGGATGCAATCCGCGCCCCATGAGCGTGCCTGATATATCTGGTACGGGTCGATGATGAAGTCCTTGCGCAATGCCGGGATGGCGCAGGCGGCGCGCGCCTGCTTCAGGTAATCCGGCGCACCCTGGAAGAAATGCACATCGGTCAGCACCGAAAGGCAAGCGGCGCCGTGTTGCGCATAGCTTTGCGCAATGTCGGCCGGGCGGAAGTCTTCGCGCAGCACGCCCTTGGATGGGGAGGCTTTCTTGATTTCGGCGATCACGCCGGCGTTGCCGGCGGCGATCTTGCTGCGCAGGCTGGCGCCGAAGCCGCGTATCTGTGCACGCGATTCGCGGTCGCTCTCGACCTCGCGACGCAGGCTGGCGTAGTCCTGGATTTTTTTGGCGGCAGCGACTTCGTCGGCCTTTACGTCCAGTATTTTGTTCAGGATGTCGGACATGCTTGTTATTCCGGAATTGGCGTGTAGTCCAGCGGATTGAGCCGATTGAATAGCAGCTTATTGAGCGGCGAAGCCTTGCGTGAACTTCACAAATTGTTCGAGCTTGGCGCGTGCAGCCCCCGATGCAATCGCCTCGCGCGCACGCGACACACCATCGCCGATGCTGCTGGCGACGCCCGCCGCATACAGCGCAACACCGGAATTCAGTACCACGATGTCACGTGCCGGGCCGGTCACGTTGTCCAGCGCTTCGCGAATCTTTTGAACCGACTCGGCGGCGCCGCTGACTTTCAGGTTGCGGCTGGAGGTCATCTGCAGGCCGAAATCTTCCGGATGGATGTCGTATTCGCGTACCTCGCCATCGACCAGCTCACCGACCATGGTCGCGGCGCCGAGCGACGCTTCATCCATGTTGTCACGTGCCCAGACGACCAGCGCATGTGTGGCGCCGAGGCGTTGCAACACGCGCGCCTGAATGCCGACCAGGTCCGGATGGAATACGCCCATCATGATATTGGGGGCGCCGGCCGGGTTGGTCAGCGGTCCCAGAATATTGAAGATGGTACGAACGCCGAGTTCCTTCCGTACCGGCGCCGCATGTTTCATTGCCGCGTGGTGGTTGGGCGCGAACATGAAGCCGATGCCGGTTTCTTCGATACATTGCGCTACCTGCGACGGCTGCAGGTTGATGTTCACGCCCAGCGCCTCAAGCGCATCGGCACTGCCCGAGGACGAGGACACGCTGCGGCCACCATGCTTGGCCACGCGCGCGCCGGCAGCAGCCACCACGAAGATCGATGCCGTCGAAATGTTGAAGGTGTTCGCGCCATCGCCACCGGTGCCGACGATGTCGACCAGGTTGTGCGCATCCTTCACCTCGACCCTGGCCGCGAACTCGCGCATCACCTGCGCCGCGGCGGCGATCTCGCCGATGGTTTCCTTCTTCACGCGCAAGCCCATGGTCAGTGCAGCGATCATCACCGGCGTCATCTCGCCGCCCATGATCTGCCGGAACAGGCCCAGCATTTCATCGTGGAAGATTTCGCGGTGCTCGATGCAGCGCAGCAGCGCTTCTTGCGGGGAAAGTGTCATCGCGCCCTCAGCTGTCCAGGAAGTTTTTCAGCAGTGCATGACCATGCTCGGACAGGATGGATTCCGGATGGAACTGCACGCCCTCGATCTGGAAGTCTTTGTGGCGCACACCCATGATCTCGCCATCGGCAGTCCACGCAGTCACTTCGAGACAATCCGGCAGCGACGCGCGCTCGATCGCCAGTGAGTGGTAGCGGATCACCGTGTACGGGCTGGGCAGGTGCTTGAACACGCCGACGCCGGTGTGCTGGATGGGCGAGGTCTTGCCATGCATGACCTCTTTCGCGCGGATCACTTTGCCGCCAAACGCAGCGCCTATGCTCTGGTGGCCGAGACACACGCCGAGGATAGGCAGCTTGCCGGCGAAATGCTGCAGCACCGGTACCGAGACACCGGCTTCATGCGGCGTGCAGGGGCCGGGCGAGATGCAGATGCGCGTCGGGTTCAGTTGCTCGATCTGTTCAAGCGTGATTTCGTCATTGCGGAAGGTGCGGACGTCCTCGCCCAGCTCGCCGAAGTACTGCACGAGGTTGTAGGTGAACGAGTCGTAGTTGTCGAGCATCAGTAGCATGTCAGATCTCCCCGTCCAGGCCATCTTGCACCTGCTCCGCCGCCCTTAATACGGCGCGCGCCTTGTTTTGGCTACGGCCGCTGCGCTTAACTTGTGCTTCGCCCAAGTTAGCCTCCACCGAAACAAGGCGCGCTAGTTCCAGTTTCATCATCACAGTTCTCCATCGAGGCCGTCTTGCACCTGCTCCGCCGCCCTCAATACGGCGCGCGCCTTGTTTTCAGTTTCTAACCACTCCATCTCCGGCACCGAATCGGCGACCACGCCGGCGGCCGCTTGCGCATACAGCATGCCGTCCTTGATCACGCCGGTACGGATGGCGATGGCCAGGTCCATCTCGCCGCCGAAGGACATGTAGCCGCAGGCGCCGCCGTAGATGCCGCGCTTCACGGGCTCGAGTTCGTCGATCAGTTCCATCGCGCGTACCTTCGGCGCGCCGGACAGCGTGCCGGCGGGGAAGGTCGCGCGCAATACGTCGAGGTTGGTCATGCCGGATTTCAGCGTACCCTCGACATTGGAGACGATGTGTTGCACATGCGAATATTTTTCGATCACGAACTTGTCGGTGACTTTCACACTGCCGATCTCGGCGATGCGGCCAATGTCATTCCGTGCGAGGTCGATCAGCATCACGTGCTCGGCAATTTCTTTCGGATCGGCCAGCAATGCTTTGGCGAGCTGCGCATCCTGCTCCGGCGTTGCGCCGCGCGGACGGGTGCCGGCCAGCGGGCGGATCGTGACCTTGCATTCGCCATCGCGCGTGGCTTCATTGCGCACCAGGATCTCGGGCGAGCTGCCGATGATTTGCATATCGCCGAAGTTGTAGAAGTACAGATAGGGCGATGGGTTCAGTGAGCGCAGCGCGCGGTACAGCGACAGCGGCGAATCCACATAGGGCTTGCGGATGCGCTGGCCAACCTGCACCTGCATCAAATCTCCGGCCATGATGTAGTCCTTGGCTTTCAGCACCGCTTTCAGGAAGTCTTCTTTCTTGAAGTCGCGGATCGCTTCAGTCCGCACTGACGCCGAAGTAACCGGCACATCGACCGGGCGATGCAGCATCGCGCGCAAGTCCTTCAGCCGCTGTTTCGCACGCGGGTAGGCTTCAGGCTGCGTCGGATCCGCATAGACGATCAGGTAGAGCTTGCCGGACAGATTGTCGATGACGGCCAGTTCTTCTGTCAGCAGCAGCTGGATGTCGGGCACGTTCAGGTTGTCCGGCGGCGCGGTGTGTTCGAGCTTGTGTTCGATCTGCCGCACGGCGTCATAGCCGAAATAGCCGGCGAGGCCACCGCAGAAACGCGGCATGCCGGGACTGAGCGCGACCTTGTAGCGCGACTGGAACTCGGCGATGAAATCGAGCGGATTGCCGGTGACGCTTTCGACCACTTCGCCATGGCGCAGCACGTCGATCTGTTTGCCGTGCGAACGCAGCATCGTGCTGGCCGGCAGCCCGATGAAGGAGTAGCGGCCGAAACGTTCGCCGCCAACCACCGATTCCAGCAGGAAGGTGTTCTTGCCCTGGTGCAGAGTCTGCGCCAGTTTCAGGTAGAGCGTGAGCGGTGTTTCGAGATCGGCGAAGGCTTCGGCGATCAACGGAATGCGGTTATAGCCTCCCGCGGCCAGCGATTTGAATTCGAGTTCGGTCATGTTTCTCTCCGGGGTCGCCATTGTACGTGGGGCGGCTGGCGTGTCTTGAAAACCCACCGATGCAGTCGTGCACCGGCGGCAGGCGATGATCTGTGATCAGGCTTGCCAGCGTCGCCACAGCCAGGCCTCGAAGGCGCCGGGCGGTGTCAGCTTAGGTTTTTTGACAAGAAACATGGTGGGGGTGATCAAGCAGCGAGTAGATTCGCCGCAACCTGCAACGATGCGACTATACCATCAGAGTCTATGGATTGTACCGGTTTGCCATGGTTGTACCCGTAGGGCACGGTGAGGGAACGGCAGCCGGCAGCGCGTGCGGCTTCAGCATCGTTGGACGAATCGCCGATCGCGACGACTTGCGATGGATCGAGTGCGAAATCGCGGCATACGGTCAGCATCGGCAGCGGGTCGGGCTTTTTTTTCGGCAGCGAATCACCGCCGTAAACGATCTCGAAATACGCAGCGAGGCCAGTCTTGTCGAGCAAGGGGCGCGCGAACGCGATCGGTTTGTTGGTGACGCAGGCCAGTCGCAGCCCGTGCTGCTTCATTGCCGCCAGGCCTTCGTGCACGCCTTCATAGACGGCGCTGTAATCACCATTGATCTCGAGGTAGTGCCGCTGGTAGGCTGCCATCGCCTGCGCGAAGCGCTGCTCGACGCCGTCGGCGTCGAAATCCACGCCGAGGACGCGCCGCATCAGGTTCTCCGAACCTTTGCCGACAAATTCGATGATGGTGTTGATGTCGAGTGGCGCCAGCCCCAGTTCATCGCGCATGCGATTGATGGCCACCTGGAAATCGGGCGCGGTATGCACCATGGTGCCATCGAGGTCGATGATGGCAGCGCGTATGCCTTGCATGCCAGGAGATTGCACGCTCAGGCACCCGCCAGCTGCGTGCGCATCGCGTCGATGATGCCCTTGTAATCCGGTTTGCCGAAAATGGCCGAGCCGGCGACGAAGGTGTCGGCGCCTGCTTTTGCGATCGCCGCAATATTGTCCACCTTCACGCCGCCATCCACCTCCAGCATGATGTCGCGACCTGACGCATCGATCATCCGGCGCACGGCCGCAATTTTCTTCAGCGCTTCCGGGATGAAGGACTGACCGCCGAAGCCCGGATTGACCGACATGATCAGGATCAGGTCCAGCTTGTCCATCACATGTTCCAGATGGTGCAGCGGGGTCGCAGGGTTGAAGACCAGACCTGCCTTGCAGCCATGGTCACGGATCAGTTGCAGCGTGCGGTCGATGTGTTCGGACGCTTCCGGGTGGAAGCTGATGATGTTCGCGCCTGCTTTCGCGAAGTCGGGGATGATGCGATCGACCGGTTTCACCATCAGGTGTACATCGATCGGCACCTGCACATGCGGACGAATCGCTTCGCACACCAGTGGCCCGATTGTCAGATTGGGAACATAGTGATTGTCCATCACATCGAAATGGATGATGTCGGCGCCGGCGGCGACGACATTGCGTACTTCCTCACCGAGACGGGCGAAGTCGGCAGACAGGATGCTGGGGGCGATGCGGTAGGTAGTCATTCGGCGCTCTGGCGGGACTTTGATTCAATCGAGCACGCATTTTACCGTGTGGCCATGTGCCGGCGACCGGGGGCGCTTGCGGCGCGCAGTGATTTCGTGTGCAATCGCGGCTGGTTCATTGCAAGGACATCAACAGCGCCATGGCAGTCTATGAAATGACGGTGTCGGTTCGTACCCAGTATCTGGAAGAACAGTCGGAGCCCGATCGCTCGCATTATGTGTTCGCGTATGCGATCACGATCAAGAACACCGGCAATATCCCCGCGCAATTGATCTCGCGCCATTGGGTGATCACGGACGCGAACGACCGTGTGCAGGAAGTTCGTGGGCTGGGCGTGGTGGGCAACCAGCCCTTGCTGCAGCCCGGTGAGCACTTCGAGTACACCAGCGGCACCTCACTGGCGACGCCGCACGGCACCATGCACGGTGAATACTTCTGCGTCGCCGAGGACGGCACCCGGTTCGAGACGCCGATACCGGAATTCGTGCTGTCACTGCCGCGTACGCTGCACTGACTGCGCGGCGTCGCAAGCGCTCATTTGTCGTCGTCGCGGCCCGAGAACATCGTCCACCAAACAATCAGAATCAGCAGGCCCAGTGCCAGGCCAGCTTCCAGAAATATCAGCCACATACAAGATGCCTCGTTCGTTCAAGCGCGCCAGTGTAACCCTGTTGTCGAGCCCTTTGGTGACGTCGCTGCTGCTAGCGGTCACGCTCAGCCTGTCCGCCTGCGTGGCGCCTCAGCGCGTACCGGCACCGCCGCCGCCCGCATCGACACCGCGACCCTTGCCGTCTCCGGTACCCGAGCCAGCATCCGCGCCATCTCCGACCGCCGGACCCGCGCAGGCACCGACACCGGCAACCACACCGCCAACCACACCGGCAACTACACCGGCAACTACACCTGCACCTGCGCCTGCGCCTGCGCCAGTGCAGCCGCCAAAAGCCGCGCAACCTTCTGATTATTTGCGTGCGGTCAGTTTCGCTGAACTGCAGGGCTGGGCAGATGATGATTTGCGCGAAGCCTGGCCAGCGTTGCTGGCCTCGTGTTCTGCGCTGGCTTCACGCGCCGGCTGGCAAGAGGTATGCGCGGCGGCGCAGCGCATCGATGCGACGGATGCGAAAGCGGTCCGTGCCTACTTCGAGACCCGCTTCGTGCCGCACCAGGTGCGTAATCTCGATGGCTCGTTGTCGGGCATGGTCACCGGCTATTACGAGCCCTTGCTGCGCGGCGCGCGTCAGCGTGGTGGCCCGTATCAGACGCCGCTGCATGCGGCACCGGCCGACCTGTTGACGATTGATCTCGCATCGCTGTATCCGGAACTGAAGAACCTGCGCTTGCGCGGTCGCGTGGTCGGCAACAAGGTCGTGCCGTATCACACGCGCGCGGAGCTCGAACAGCAAGGCTTGCTGGCCGGGTCGGAATTGTTGTGGGTCGATAATCCTATCGAAGCGTTCTTCCTGCAGGTGCAGGGATCAGGACGGGTTGCGCTGGACGATGGCAGTGACACGGTGCGCGTCGCGTATGCAGACCAGAATGGTCATCCTTATCGTTCGATCGGCCGCTGGCTGGTCGACAAGGGAGAGCTGACACTGGACCAGGCATCGATGCAGGGCATCAAGGCGTGGGCCGTCGCGAACCCAGGCCGGGTGCAGGAATTGCTGAACGTGAACCCGAGCTACGTGTTCTTCAAGGAGGAGAAAATCGGCGATCCTTCCCGGGGCCCGAAGGGCGCGCTGGGTGTGCCGCTGACGCCGCGGCGATCGATCGCGATCGATCCGCAATACATACCGCTGGGCGCACCGGTATTTCTGTCCACCACGCAGCCGAACAGTGCTTTGTTATTGCGCCGCCTGATGATGGCGCAGGACACCGGCGGTGCGATCCGCAATCCGGTCCGTGCCGATTTCTTCTGGGGTTTTGGTGCCGAAGCGGGCGAGCAGGCCGGCAAGATGAAGCAAGCCGGGCAAATGTGGGTACTGCTGCCGGCGGCGCTGGCGGTGAACGGCAAACCGGGTAACTTGCCTTGAAGTTGCGTTGGCGTGCGCAAGGTCGCGCCTGCACGAACCGGCGCGCCCGCGCAACCTCACCCGTTTGGCTTAGCGCCCCGCCGGGCGCCAGTATGGTGACGGCGTTTGCCGCGGAGGTGCCCCGCCCGGTAGCGGACCCGGCCGATGCTCCGATGTCGGATTCGGCGACTTGTCCCGCACTGAGGGCGGCAGCCCGCCCTGCAGCAGGTCCGGCAGGCCGGCAGGCATACCAGCAGGCAAACCATCGAGCAGGCCGGGCAGTGCATCAGCGGTGGTGTCTGATTGCCAGGCGGTCAGTGGCGGCTGCCTGCCCTGGCTGCGCGCGATCAGGTCGCTGGCCAGTTGCTCTTTGCTGCAGCTGACCCAGACATAGACGGCCTGATCCAGTGTTTCGTGGTGCAGCTGGAACCACTCCACCAGCAACTGCCCGCCCACGCGCCGTGCGCTTGCGGTGTCGCCGGTCATGACTGCAGGTTGCAGGCAATGCAGTGCGCGCAGCACCCTCGCATGCTGCTCGAGGTGGCAGGGCGTCGCGGGGAAGGCGAACTGCTCCATCATCGCCTGCTCCATCGCGAATGCGCGCTCGGTCGTATTCAATAATTCGACATACGCGTCGGCGACGACTTCTTCAGGACACAGACGCAGCCAGTGCGCGCCACGCCGCAAGCTGCGGTGTGCATCCCTGATCCGATTGATCTCGCGGCGCATCAGCAATCTCCCGGTGAATGGCTCCATGAACAAGCGCAGTCGTCACCTGCACGACTGCGCCTATTGTTTCACCTTAGTCGGACGACCGGCACTGTCAAGGCCGATTTCCATGCCTTGCCGCTGCACTATGCTGTAGGCCACACGCTACAATCGCGGGTCCAATATCGCAGCGGTATCTGCGCGCGGCGCTTGTCCATTCATTCAGGAGACTAATCAATGAACTATGAAAACATCGTGGTCGCGACCGAGGGCAAGGTCGGCATCGTCCGGCTCAATCGTCCGAAGGCACTGAACGCGCTGAATGACCAGCTGATGGACGAACTCGGTCACGCACTGCTCGCTTTCGATGGCGACGAGGCGATCGGTTGCATCGTCATCACTGGTAGCGAGAAGGCGTTCGCGGCCGGCGCCGATATTGGCGCAATGGCCTCGTATACCTATATGGATGTGTACAAAGGCGACTACATCACCCGTAACTGGGAGGCGATACGCCGAATTCGCAAGCCGATCATCGCAGCCGTCGCCGGCTACGCGCTTGGCGGCGGCTGCGAACTGGCGATGATGTGCGATTTCATTATTGCTGCGGATACAGCGAAGTTCGGACAGCCGGAAATCAAGCTCGGTACCATGCCCGGTGCCGGCGGTACGCAACGTTTGCCGCGTGCGGTGTCCAAGTCCAAGGCGATGGACATGTGCCTGACAGCCCGCATGATGGATGCGGTGGAAGCGGAGCGCGCGGGTCTGGTGTCACGCATCGTGACAGCCGACAAGTTGATGTCGGAGGCGCTGGAGGCGGCCACCGTGATCGCCGCGATGTCGCTGCCATCGGTCATGATGATCAAGGAAGCCGTCAACCGTGCGTATGAATCTTCGTTGACTGATGGTGTCCAGTACGAACGCCGCTTGTTCCACAGTACCTTTGCGACCGAGGACCAGAAAGAGGGCATGAGGGCGTTCATCGAAAAGCGCTTGCCAAGCTTCCGAGGCCTTTGATATAGTTCGCCTCCCGTTGCAGCGAAGGGTTTTCAAAAAGGCTACGAAGCCCTTGAAAACCCGCATCAATGCAGGCGGGAAAAGCCGGCAAAGCGCCGTGCGCAACGCGAAAGTCTTCGAAAACAATCGAAGACGAGTAGTTGACGGAAAGTCGGTTGCGCCGCATAATAGCTGGCTCTGCGGTTGACGAGCAAAACGCCTCGACAGCCGCAAGTAACGGGAGTTTGCAGTCGAGCGGTAGTCGAAAATTGCTTGACGCGTTTCCTGAAACAGTACATAATTCCGCTTCTTTGCTGCTGACGAACAAGACGCTTCGCAGCGCGGCGGATCCCGAGGAAAACTTGTGGTGTGCGAGCAGGTTCTTTAACAATTAACAGCCGATAAGTGTGGGCGCTTGATGGCGTGCGGCGATGTCACTTTGGTGGTGTCGCAATACTTTAAAAATCAAGTGCTCACAAAAAATATAGGTAAGTTCGCAAGAGCTTATCCTGTCAGTATTTTGAGTGAGCGACGGTTCTTCGGAACCTGCCAGCAATGGCACAAAACAGAGAT
>JACCDU010183867.1_pt1 | contig 19461 bp, 16 predicted proteins | sample 7446081 | NCBI WGS metagenome assembly JACCDU01 (sample SAMN15323447, study PRJNA562643) | freshwater metagenome | isolation source: river surface water | place: USA:Blue River Watershed | collected 2017-08-17
AAAAAATAATTTACAATTTTACGCTGTTTAGCCATAAATTTTACCATTTTCAGCCACCAAAAACGTTTAATTTAATGATTATCGCTTAAAAATAACATATCAATGACTAAAAATGGTAAATTTTACAATTTACAGTTTTGGCCGCGACCAAAAATAAATTTGATTTTAAAATTGAATTTATTTTTTTATTTATAGTAAACTCTTATAATGTATACACAACAATACTATTATGTTATCGATTTATTGCAATCTAAGACAAAATTAGATCCTGATGAAGAATATAAATTAAAATTATTGACTCCAAGAATTAAAATAAATTTATATTGCAAAAAAGATGATAATAATACATTTACAATATATATATATGAAAATGATAAATTGTTATATCCGTTTTTATTTAATAAATGGAATATTATGATAACACCAGAAATTATTGAAGATAATTATATAATAATTGACAATAATAAAAAAAAATATTATACATTATATGAAAATATAAAAAAAATTTCATCATCCAAAATTGAAAAATTATTATTACAATATTGCATTATTGATTCAGAAGATTATATAAATGTTAAACAATTTTTAAATTGGAATTGCGATTTAAATATTCATAAATTGGACAATTTAACTAAAATAGACAATTTAACTAAATTAGAAGAATTAACTAAAATAGACAATTTAACTAAATTAGAAGAATTAACTAAATTAGAAGAATTAAATAAGAGAGTTACTAAACTTGAAATTGAATCGATGTGTAATTTGAATAGTGTAAGCAATGTTAAAAAATTAATTTCATCAGTTAGTAATTTAAAATCAATAATTGATGAAAATAAAATAGATATGACTAAAATTAAAGAAGACCATATAAAATTAATGAAATTAATTTCGGATCAAAAAAATGAATTAAAAATGCTAAAATTGCTATCAGAATCTAAAAATGTTACTTACAATTACGCCGAAATTAAAAAAAGAAATTTTAAAATAAATACAGAAATCAAAAATTTATATAAAATTTCTAAATTATTTAAATAATTTACAATATTCTAAATATTTGTCTTCCCAGTCAAAAATAGGTGCAAAATGGATTTTATATTTTTTTTGTATGTCAGCATTCCATTTAAATAAGTCTTTATTAGGAATGTTTTGTAATTCAGGAAGCCATTTTTTAATATAATTACAATCTGGATCGAATTTTTTAATAACTTGATTGTCGACTCGCATCATGCGTCCAGTTAATGGGTTGCAACCACGTTTAGCAAACCGCCTCCCACTTAAATCTAAATCAATGAACCATTGATGATTTAATTTATTTTGAGTAGTATTGCAGTCAACTAACAATTTGCTAAACCCAACTTGAGATCCATACTTTGAATGTAATGGATTTATTAATAAATATTTAATCCAAAAAGTCCCTAATAATAATCTAACTCGATTGCCAATATATCCTGTTAAAATTAATTCTCGCATCGCGGCATCAATAATTAGGAATCCTGTTTTAGATTCCATTAAATTATACCAATATTTAGATGAATTTGGCCATTTAATTTTATTAAATCTTAAATCAATAAATATATTATATGAATTTGCATTCGTAACATATTTTAGTATGCAATTATAAAAATCACGCCAATATAATTGTTTTTTAATTTCAGTATTATTTTTTATAAGATGATAAAATTCTCTAATTGAAATACAACCAAAATTTAATGCGGCCGAGACTTGATAAGTATTAAAATCTAAATAGTCTCTATTTTTTGAATAATCTTTATAAACTATTTTATTATTAATTTTTTTTAATGCTAATGTGCGACCCCCATGCTGAGCAATAAATTTATTTTCTTTATATAATTTTTTAAAATCGTTTACTGCAATTCTATTAAAGTCTAAATTATCATTTTTAATAAATTTTTTAAAATTATTTTTTATTGGATTATTAACTTTTGTTTTAATCGCATTTTTGTAGAATGAACCATAAACCATATATGCTGAATCATTTTTTTTAATCATATTTTGAAATTGAATTAATGTATGATCGTGGTCACAATTAACTACATCAATATCATAATATTTTAACAACTGTTTAATTTCAAAATCGCGTTTAATAGCATATTTAGTAAAATCTAAGTTAAACCCAAATATTAAATTATAATTTGATTTTAATTTTTTAATAATTTTTTCAATAATACTATTTGGATTGCCTTTAAAACACATTAGTTTTCCATCAAGTTGTTTATTTAAATCGATTAACGATTCACACATAAATTGGATTGCATTATTTGAACGATAGTATTTATTTTGTTCTGTTAAATCAATTTGATAATTATCAAAAATGAAAATTGGAATAATTTGGTGGCATTTTTTAGATAATTCTATTAATGCTAAATTATCAAATAATCTTAAATCTTTTCGAAAAATAAACACTCCTAAAATATTGTTAGTCATTGTAATACTATAATACTATAAAATAGATAATTTTAAAATTGAATATTAAATAATAAATTAAATAAAATAATGAAGAATTCTGCAAATATTAATGGAAAATATTATGAAGTATTAACTGATTCATTTAATAGATTATTAAAATTAAATTTTGATAAAAATAAAATAGTTATTAAACCAAAATTTAATTATCATTATTTATTAAGAAAAGAATATAATGATAAATTAATTGAATTTTCTCATCAATCTGGATTTAAAAAGTTTGTAAAAGAAAAATATAATATTGATTTATTTAGAAATCCAGATGAAGCATTTATAATTAATAGAACAACCAAAACAAAGATAGTAATTGTAGAAAAAAAATTTCAAATAGTAACTGGGAGTTGCGATATTAAACTTTGGGCGAGTCCAACATTAAAAAAAGAATATGAAATATTATTTAAAGATTTAAAAAATGTTCAAATCGAATATGTATTGTCTGTAAATAATTGGTTGATGAATAAAATTAATTCAGACGCTACTAAATATAAAATTTTATTAGAAATATTAAAAAAAGAAAATATTATAGTTTTATGCGGCGATCACAATAATTATTTTAAACAACTAGATAAAATTGTATTTAAAAATTTTTAATTAGCAATTCGTAAACTTTACTATTTGGATTTTTACTATTAATGTTTCGTTTACATAATATTTTTTTATATATAAATTGTTTTTTTGTGGATGTTAAATGCAATTTAATAATATCTGAATCAGAATTGCTAAATAGTAAATCATTATTAGCATCATTGATAAATTTTAATAAAGTAATATGTTTATCATAATTAAATCCAGAATTATCATATTTAACAAATGAAGTTTTATTTATAGGCAAATATGGGGGATCTAAATAAGTAAAATCATTTTCTTTTATATATTTAATTGATTTTTCAAAATCTAAATTTACAAATATAACATTTTTAAATAACTTAGAAATATATGTTAAATGATTAAAATTTATAATTTCAGGATTTTTATAATTGCCATAAGGGACATTAAAACCGTTTTTGCCAGTTCTAAATAAACCTCTAAATCCGGTTTTATTTAAAAATATAAAATATGCAGATTTAGTAATAATGTCAGTGTCATTTTGATTAAATTGTTTTCTAATCCAATAATAATAATTTTCTTTCGATAATAATGCTTCATCAATGTCTTTTGGATTTGTAGTAGTTCGTTTTAAATCCGAACATTTATTAAAAATATTTTTAATTTCTAAAATTTTATCAAATAATAAAATATGATTAGTTTGAATTGTCAAATAAACATTTATTAGATCTGAATTAATATCATAAGCAGTTATATTCCCAGAAATTGTTATAGTTTTGTTATTAACGCGTTTTAATAATTCTATTAAAACACTAGCACCGCCTACAAAAATTTCGTGATAATTGTTAATATGCGATGGGAATTCTGCTAATAAAGTATCTATAATTTGAGTTTTGCCACCGACCCATTTTAATAAGGGTTTATTATAATTTTCATTAATAACTAATTTATCTAATAACTCATTCATTATAATAGTAATTATATTAATAATAAATTCAATTTTAAAATTGAATATTAAATAATAAATTAAATAAAATAATAATGTATAATTTAACAATAACTGATAATGATGTTTTAAATTATATCAATGAAATAAAAGATACTAATGGTGATATAAATAAATTATTAAATAAATTTTTATATTTAGGATTAAAAGAATATCAAAAAAAAGAGTTAATGCCAGATAATATTATAATTCAACAATTAGATGAAAAATTTGAAAATTTGAAATATATGATAAATGAAATAAAATTAGAAAATGTGAATTCAAAATTAATGTTAAATACAAATACAAATCGAGGAATAATTGGTGAATGTTTAGTATATAATTATTTTAAAGATAGAAACTATGAAATTGAAATGTGTTCAGATAAATCGCACTCAGGAGATTTATTATTAAAATTAGAAGAAATAAATAAAAACGTATTAATTGAAATTAAAAATTATAAATATACAGTCGATCAAAAGCAAATTGATAAGTTTTATTATGATTTAGACCATACTGGGATTGAATTAGGTATTTTTGTATCATTAAATTCAAAAATAGTAAATATTAAATATCCAGTTGAGTGGAAAATATTACAATCAAATAAAATAGTAGTATTTATATCTGAATGCAAAGAAGAATATTTAAATTTAGCAATTTATTCATTATTACTACTATACAAAAATAATAACTACACAAGTAATATTAAATTAATAGAAAATACTGAGTTATATAATGATATTAAATATCTAAGTAATCAAAAAGAGTATATAAATAAAATAAAACAAGATATATTAGATATTCATAATAACACCTTAAAGAATATTATGAATTTGTATAATACTATTTGCATATTTGATAATAATTATAGTTATATTCTAGATAAATTATATAATAAATTATCAAATGAGATAGTGAATTACACAAATACAATAATATTATTAGATTATGAAGAGCCAATAAAAACAATATTGGAAAATATAATAAATGAATTAAAAAAAGAATATACAATGGAATATCAAGATAAAAAAAAAATAAAATTAGAAAATAAAAATAATAAGATTGAAATTAAAATATTAAAGAGTTCTATAAATATAATTTTAAATAGCGGAGTAGAAATTAAAAATATAAATATGAATAATTGGAATATAATTAAAAATTTACTTTAAATCAAAAATGTTAGCATAAAATGAAAAAGGAAGAAATAGTTCATTTCCAACTCTAATATTTTTATTATAATAATTTATTTTTTGTAAATCAGACTGGTTAATAATATTGGAATGTGACAGTTTATTATAAAATTCAGTATCAATTACTGAACCGGTTTCTTTCCAAGAATTAAAATCTTTTAATCGTTCTCTTCTAGGTTTACATACTGTTGAATCTTTACCAAATTTAGTTTTTGTAATGTAGGTGTCAATCGCATTTTTAGCGTGACCAATTGAAATTGTTGAATGCGATTCGAGTTTTAAATATATGTATCTATTTTTATTTTTATCAATAAATGGATAGAATAATAAACTGCGTTTAATTTCAGTATTATCATCACATTGTGGACATATATTGGGAATATATATTTTTCTTTCATATTTATTACATTTAAAATGATCGTTAATGCATTTAGATTTTGGAATAATAAAAGAAGGTTTAGTATTTGATTTACATTCAGGTGCAAAAAATTTATCAGAAAATTCAGAATGTGTTAATGTTTGAATTAATTTAGTAGATGGCGACAATTTAGTATCAATATGACAATTGGAATTATTAATGTCATCATATGCCAATTGGTTAAAAATAATACCTTGGGGGTCTTCAAAGCAAATTGCACCACCTATAAAACACATATTATATTTATCTAATTCTAAAAATAAATCAGATAAAGATTCATTTACTAAATAGTAAAAATCATTATTTTTATATTTATTATTATCAGCAGAAACGCTTATAATTCCAATCAAAATTACAAATTTAAATATAAATATAATTGTATTAGTTAGTGGTATTATTTGATTTAATGATAATAAGATAACTAAATCAAGAACAAAAATAATAATGCAAAACACAATAATAATTGATAAAGTCATTACTAATATTAGAAAATAAAATTGTATTAAATTAATATCAATATTATATTATTAATATTAAATTTTATTAATTTATATAAAATATATTAAATTATTTAATTTAATATGACTAATCAAAATACAAGTATTTATACCGATGAAGGAGATGAGATACCATTATTTACAAAAGATTATTCATATTTTTTAAATAAAAGTATAATTTTATATGGGTCGAGTGGTAGTGGCAAATCAATGATAATGAGAGATATATTATATATATTAAAAGATCATATACCAAATATATTAGTAATTGCACCAACAAATCATTTAAATAATTCATTTGATGATATCATCCCGCCGCAATTAATATTTCCAGATGTTACAGAGGAATTAATCCAAAATATATTTAAACGGCAAAAAACTGTTGTTAAATTATATAATATGGTAAACGATTTTAACAGATTAGAGAATATATATAATAAAATTGCAAATACAAATGATATGCAAATAAAAAATAAAATTGTACAAAGTTATTATAAAATAAAATCTAAATTTCAAAGTAATAATAATTTAAACATTGTTGAAAAAAAAATAAAATTAAAAGAATTAGATGATTTGCATAAAAAAAGTTTAACTGAATTTTATAAAAAAGTAATAAATAGATATAGACAAATAATAATAACAAATCAGCACGTTCAAAATAAATTTGATGATATGGAATTTAAAATAATTAAATGTATTAATATAAATCCAAATTTTTTATTAATATTAGATGATTGTGCATATAATGCAAACGTGTGGAGTAAATATATAGAAATTAAAGAAATATTTATGAATGGTAGACATCATAAAATTACATTTATGATTTCATTTCAAGATGATAAATTATTAGATTCTGGACTGCGAAAGAATGCATTTATAAATATATTTACAACTGAAATTGTGTGTAATGCATTCTTTCAGCGGTCTGCAAATAATTTTACTAAACAAGAAAAAAATAAAATGGCTAAATTAGCAAATTGTATTTTTAATGATTCAAAATTAAAAGAAAAAAATTATAAAAAGTTAGTATATATAAAAGATAAATCGCCAAGTGTATATTATGTATTAGCAGATTATATTGATAATTTTCAATTTGGTTCCGATTATTTAAGAAGTCTTTGTGATAAAGTTAAAAAAAATGATAATTTAGATGAAGAATCATTTAATAATGAAATTAATAATTTATTAAACTCAGTTTAAAATTCCCAGTTATTTGACATGCCAGTATATCGTTTACTGATTTTAACTGCATTATATATAGATTCCAATAATTCTTGTGTATTATCCCAGTTAATACACCTATTGCAATTATTTTCTAAATCTGATTCTATAATAAGTCCTGTAATATTTTCAAATTCTAAACTAATTAAATTAATAATATATTTAATAATTTTAATTTGGTTTTTATAATTTTTTTGAGAATTATTACTAGAACAGTTAATGAATATGTTTGGAATTAAATTATTATTCATTAAAACAGTTTTAACAACATCGATAAATGAATCGTGATAATTTGTACCCGAATCAGAGCCATTCAATATAATATGTGTCCAAGGATTGCCACACGTGTAAATCATAGAAATAATACCTTGTAAATTAATTCCAAAATAAGAACTTGGTTTACAAGATAACTTAATAGCATCAATTGCTGGCTGAATATTTCCACTAAATGAATTATTAAATCCAACTGGAAAAGAAAATCCTGATACAATTTCTGAATACAAATGAGATTCTACTGATTCTGAATGAATATCGCCCCAACTAACTAAATCAGATATATATTGCAATATAAAAGAATCACATATATCAATACCTACTGGTATGCCCAATTCATTAATATTAAGTAATAATTCCCGAACTAATTTAATATCTTTATTAAATGTATTATTTAGATTTGCTAGTGACTTTAAATTTTTAAAATATGTTTTCATAATAATAAATATTGATTGGTTGTATTTAAATACAAATTTTTGTAATTTGTGCGCATATTCAAGTGCAGTTTTAAAATCGTAAATATAACTAGAACCAATAACAATTATTAATCTTTCATCAGTTTTATTAAGAATATTTTTAATAATTTCTTTAGATATTACTACATTGTCTAAAGCCATCTGTGTAATTGGTATTTCGTCCATTACACATTCTGGTGAAATTAATGTCTTTGTTGCTGAAATATTTGAATTAGTAATAAAATGCATTATGAATATTATAGTTATTTATAAATATATAATAGTAATCATTATTATATTTAAATAAAAAAATTGAATTTTTTTTACACTTAATATATATACATATTACTAGTTATACACATAATGAGTTTATTTGTTCTATAACTTATATAAAATGTGGTCAAACCTACCAGTAAATGTTCAAGAAGATATATTAGAATATTCTAATTATCGCCAAGATATTCAAGAATATTTTAAAATGAATGTATTGCCATTAATCGATGATTCATTTATTAAAATCGAAAACGGATGTGAACTGTGTTATGTCAAATATTTAAACAAAAAAAAATTTAAACTATGTGATAATCACAAATTTATGCCATCTACCACCCGCCAAGGTAAATATTTTTCAATATATAATTTACCTAACAGAAATTTACAAGATACACTTGGAAAGTTATTTTTAATCATTGATAATGTATCACGATTTAAATTAATTATTAGTGATTTAAAAAAATTCGAAACTCATAAACTAACTAAAATTAATAATGAATTATTATTTGCATGATTTGGTTTTGTTATTGCAACCAGCCCTAAATTGCTCATAATAATTTAACACTTCAATTAAAGGTGGGGATTCAATAGTATATAAAATATCTTTTTCAAGTTTTTTATATAAACAATTATATTGAGTCTTATTAATTTTTTTTTCTTTAAATTTCAATAAAATTTTTTGGTGTTCTTGTTTAAAACATTCATTTTCTTGTTTTATTAATTTTTTATTAACTTTGTCTTTTAATTTATAAAGCCAAGAAAATAATTTAATACGTCCACTCATATAATTATCAATTGGCATTTCTTTAATGAATTTTTTATATGACTCTCTACAAAAAATACACGGTAGAATATAGCCCAATGAAAGAAATAAATTTTTAAATTCTTTTTTAATTCTCATATGGTCTTTATTTTTAATATCAAGTTTTTCAGGATATGTGCCCAAAATTGATATAAATAAAAAATTCCAAGCACTGCCACCCCACGCAGTTGTTTTCATTCCAGATAGAGAATTATATTTATTCATTGTGATAATTATAGAAATGTTATTTATGTAATAGATTAGTATATTAATATTATCTATAAATTATTTTATTTTTTATAATTAAAATTGAATTTTTAATTATAGTATTTATAAATACAATGACTATTTATAAAAGAGATGACTATATTAAAATTATTTATAAAACACCAATAATTGATGAAATAATTAAATTTGTAAATGCATCCAATAAAAATTATAATTTAAATTTTAATTATAATAAAAATATTTATGAAATAATTATTAAAAATGAAATAATTGAATGTAATAACAATTTAAATAATTTTAAAATTGAATTTTATAAAATAATTAAAAATAAAATAGAGTTAGTAAGATATGTTACTAATAATTTTACAAAAATATTATCAACAATTGAAATAAAAGAAAAATATAAAAAAGAGTTATATTGGGGAGGAAATGGTGTTGGAAATCGCTGGGCTAATTCTAAATTAAATTATAGTGTTATATTTTCAAATAATAGAACAAAAACGTATAGCGAAAATGATAATGACCAAATACCAAATAATATTTTAAATAATTTTTTGCAAGATTGTTCAGGCAGTGGTATTATTGGAATATATGTTCATTCTATACGCAAAAATAAATCATATAGATTAATTCGTAAAGACATACAAACTGCAATTACTAGTTTAAATTGCGTAATATGCGGGACTCAAAACACTATTTGTGATCATAAAAACGATTTATATAATGATAAAAGAGTTATTAATTTAAATACTCAATTAATAGATGATTTTCAGCCGTTATGTAATCATTGTAATTTGCAAAAAAGACAAATATGTAAAAAAGAAATAGAATTACAAAAAATATACTCTGCAAAAAACATTTTAAGATATAAAATATATCCTTTTGAATTTCCTTGGGAAAAAAAAGCATTTGATAAAAATGATATTAATTGCAAAAAGTCAACATATTGGTATGACCCAGTAGAGTTTGATAGAAAAATATTCTATTATTCTATATATTTGATTCCAATGCTTAATGAAATTAAAAATAAAATTAAATTAATTTCATAACTTTATCAAAATAATCTTTTGAAATTTCACACCCTTTAAAATGTCTATTTGTATTTTTACAGGCTAATGCTGTTGTGCCAGCGCCTAAAAATGTATCTAGTATTATATCATTTTCATTTGAATGTTTTTTAATTAATTCTTCAAATAAAATTAAACTTTTTTGAGTTGGATGAAATCTATTTTTGCCACCTTGTAAAGGATACATATAAATACCGTTGTCATATTTACTGTTAAATGTTGGCTTTGAGCCTTTAATGCCTAATAATGCAATTTCTCGACAGTTTGTTAAATAATTAATATTTGAGTTTAATGGCTGTGGATTTGTTTTAATCCATTCAATAAAACGAATTTGTTTAAATTTATGTTTTTCCATAATATTTTTTAATAATGAAATTTTCCATAAATCAAAGAATATTATAATTGTCCCTCCCTTTTTTAATTTGTTATAAAATTCTGATACAAAATTGTCTAATTTTTCAATTGTAAATTCTCTGTCCCAACTGCCATAATTTGTTTTAACACAATATTTTTTCCCATATATAGAACCATATTTCATATAATTATCTTTATTATCATCATCTTTAATATTATTTTTTTTCTTATATTCAATCCACTGTTCTAATGTTTTTACAAATTCAATTCCATTATCTTTATTATTTTTAACATTATCATAATGAGTATTCATTCCGCTTTCTTTAGAAATAATATAAGGCGGGTCAGTAAGTATTAAATCTATTGATGAATCTGAAATCGTTGATAAATATTGCAGTCCGTCATCGTTTTTAATTTCAATAGTTGTCATAACTAACTAAGTTATTTTATAATAATTAACTTATTATTTAATTCAATTTTAAATAATTAACAATATTATAATAAATAAACAAATCAAAAAAGAATAATTTAAAATTGAATTAAAAAGTATTATAATTAATATAGTTAAGACTAGTGTATTTTAACAATGTCAAATGATTTTATCCCAGAGAGTGAATTAAATAAAGTTAAATTTTATGTTTTAAGTGATGAAGATAATAATATTGACGCATTTGTTGAAATTAAAAACCGAGAATTATTTAGAGCAAATCAACCTGTAAATCAAGGAATTTATGATAAAAAATTAGGTAGTACAGATAATTCATATGTATGTAATACTTGCTTTAAAGATAAAACATTATGCTCGGGGCATTTTGGAAAAATAATATTGCCATATCCAGTAATTTCGCCATTATTTAAAAAAGAAGTATTAAAATGGTTAAAAATTATTTGCTTTGAATGCGGGCACGCAATTTTAAAAATTAAAAATGCAAACAATATTCCAAAGTCGCAACTATTAAATGAATATGTTAAGTTTTCAAGAACGAATACTCAAAAATCAATTAAATGTATTAACTGCAATATTGCTCACCCAATAGTTCAAAAAGATCCAAAAGATCATTTAAAAATTTATGCTAAAACAATTGTAAATGGAGTTGAAGAAGACAAAAGAATTTATAATAATGAAATTGAAGAAATATTTTCAAAAATTTCAGATAAAACCGTTTTGGAATTAGGTAAAGATATATCAGCACATCCTAGAAATTTTTTATTACGAACTATTAGAGCTCCGCCAGTTACAATTAGACCAGATATTAAAAAAATTAAAGGTGGAAGATCTAATAATAATGATTTAACAACAATATTAAAAAATATTGTTAATTTACTTGATAAATTGCCATCGGTACTTGATGAAGAAGCAATTATTAAAAACATCATACAATTAGATAATATTGAAATGCATTATTATAATTTAATAAAAGATATTCCTTCTAGTAATATTAATAAATTACAAACAAATACAGGCAGTTCACTAATGTCTATTTCATCTAGATTTCCAAAAAAATCAGGACGAATTAGAAAAAATATTTTAGGCAAACGAACTACTTATATGGGTCGTTCAGTAATTACTGGTGACAATAGTATTAAAATTAATGAAGTTGGAATTCCAATTTCAATTGCTAGAAATTTACAAGTGCCTGAGGTAGTGCAATATTACAATAGAGATAGATTAATGATTTATTTTATGAACAAAGATAAAAAATATCCAGGATGTTCTAAAATCATTAAAAAATCAACAGGTGCCGAATATTATGTAGGTGCAATTAATGACGATTTTATTTTAGAAGATGGTGATACTATTTTTAGAGATCTTATTGATGGAGATGCAGTTGCTATGAATCGTGCACCATCTCTATTATATAGTTCAATCAGTGGCCATACTGCTAAAATTATGGCAAAAGGGGATACATTACGATTATCAGTAAATGTTGCAGATACAATGTATGGTGGAGATTTTGATGGTGATGCTATGATGTTAATTACACCACACACAATATTATCAAGAAATGAATGTAAAATTTTGTCAGGTGTCGAAAGATGGGGAATATCATTAAAAAATGGTTCACCGTCAATTGGAGTATACCACGATGGATTAATTGGTATATTTGAATTTACTAAAAATGAAATTAATATTAATAAATATAATTCAATGAGATTATTAAGTCAAAATGCAATTAAAACAGAAAATATTATATTTAATAAACAAAATTATAATAGCCGTGAATTAGTTAGTAAATTATTGCCACCTATTAATTTTAATAAGAAGGCTGGATTTTATAATCCTGATTATGCCGATTTTATTAAATACAACTTAGATGAAATTAAAGTAGAAATTTCACGAGGGAATTTATTAAAAGGACGATTAGATAAAAAATCAATTGGCCAAGGTGTTGATGGTTCATTATTTCATATTATTCATAATGAATACGGTAGTGAAACTGCTTTTGATATGATTTATAATTTACAACAATTAACAACAATTTATTTAATGCATAAAGGTTGTACTATTAATTATGATGATATTACAATTAGCAAAAATGCATTAAAAAAGGTTCATGAGCAGACTGCATCAATATTGTATGAATCTAACCAAATATATAATAATCTAATTAATGGCAAAATAATTCCTCCGCTTGGTATGACAGTTAAAGACTTTTATGAACAGCAACAATTATCTATATTAAATCTCGGAGACGACTTTTTAAAACCAGTATTTGAAGACATTGATACTGAAAAAAACAATTTATTTAAACTTATTTCATCAGGCTCAAAAGGCAAATTTACTAATTTATTACAAATAAGTTCATCAATTGGCCAAACATCAATTGGAGGTGAACGTATGTATAAATTATTTGGATATGAAAGAACTTGCCCCTATTATCCCCGTTTTGATGATTCCCCACAAAATCGAGGTTTCGTAACTGAATCATATACATCGGGAGTAGATATGTTATCATTTATATTTCAATCAATGGAAGCAAGATATAGTATTATTAATAAAGCATTATCTACAAGTATTACTGGTGAACAAAATAGAAAAAGTATTAAAAATTTAGAATCACTGTATATTGACAATACTAGAAAAGTTGTTAAACATAAAAATATTGTTCAATTTATATATGGAAGTGATGGCATTGATACACGAAAAAATGAAAATGTTAAATTTAATACTATTTCAATCTCATTATCTGAGTTTGAAAAAAAATATAGATGTACATTTAATGATATTTCAAAAGAATATCATAATGATAACATTAAAAAATTATTAGATAAAGAATATAATGATTTATTAAATGATAGAAATTCTTATAGAAATATTTATCTAAAAATTGAAAAACAGAATAATAAAAACAAATTATTATCTGATATGAAAAAATTACCAATTAATATTCATAGAATTATTGAAGATATTACTTATAATTTTACTGATGTCATTAAAAAAGAAAAATATAAGTTAAGTCCAGTAATTATTCTAGATAAAGTTGATAATTTATGTGTTCAAATTATGTATTCTCATTATAATGAAATGCAATTTCATAAAAAAATGAAAATTCCTGACCATATTTATTCTTCGTTTACATTAATTAGAATTTTAATTCGTTCATATCTAAATATTAAAAATATTATTTCTCTTAATCTCAATTATAATATTTTAGATTTAATTATTACTCGTATTTTAAATACATATCATAAATCATTAATTGATTACGGATGTCCAATCGGTATTATCACGGCTCAATCAATTTCTGAACCTATGACACAATATGTGTTAGATAGTCACCATCGAACAGGTGCATCAGGCACAAAAACAGATTTCTTAGTTCGTATGAAAGAAATTTTAGGTGCAAAAGATACTTCAAAAATGAAATCACCTAGTATGATTCTTTATGTTAAAGACGAATTTAAACATAATAAATTTAAAATCCAAGAAATTGCTAATCATATTGAAATGATGGCTCTTAAAACATTTTTAAATGGATATCAAATATTCTTTGAAGATTATAAACAAATTATTCATCCTGATTACATTCACGAATTAAAAATCATTGAATTATTTGAAAAACACAATCCCAATATTAAAATTCCTAATGACCTTATCAAATGGTGCATTAGACTAGATTTTAATAAAGAAAAAATGATCGAAAAAAATATGAAATTTGAAACTATTTGCTATAAATTAAAAGAAACTTTCCCGTTTTTATTTATTGTACACACGGCCGAAAATGCCGATAATGTATTTATTCGATTATATATTCGATACCAATACTTTAAAAAAACTGGTGAAATTACATTAGAATATATTGAATCTTTTATTAATGATTCTTTATTAAATTCAATCATCCGAGGTATTAGTAATATTTATTCTACTAATACAAATAATAAAATCGCTAGAACACTTATTACTGATGATGATGCTATTGAAAAAAATAATGAATTTGTTATTCATACTGACGGAACTAATTTAGAAGAAATATTCCAAAATTCTTTTATCAATCCTTATCTTTCTCAATCTGATAGTATTATTGAAATTTATGAATTATTAGGAGTTGAAGCCGCTAGAAATAAAATTATTATTGAATTAATGAATATGATGCCCGCTGCTGATAATAAACATTATATGACTTATGCCGATTCAATGACTTTTACAGGTAGAATTTCATCTATTGATAAATCTGGTATTGAAGAACGAGAGCCAAATAATATCTTATTAAATCTTGCTTTTAGCCACCCAATTCAAGGATTAGAGCACGCCGCAATTAATTCATTAGAATCTACTTGCTCGGCCGGATTAAGTGCTCCGTTAATGGTCGGACAAATGCCTAAATATGGTAGTAGTTATAATACAGTTTGCATTAATGAAGAATTTATTAATACTCATTTAATGAATATTAACACTCAATTAAATGATTTATAATTAATTAATTATGCACTACTATTTTTATTTTTTTTATTAATTTTCTTATTTAAATTATATTTTATATATAATAATAATAGTGCTACTAATAATACTATAAAAAATAATTATGTTTAGTTATATGCTCTTAGATGATTATTCAGTTTTAAATACTTGTTTAACTGATAAAAAATGTTATACTCTATCTAAAAATTTTTTAATTGAAATTTTACCCCATTCATCTTTTAATTATGAACACGGATTTTATTTTTCTTCTTCTACAAATTTATATATTAAATTATCTAATGAGTTAAATAATAAATTATCTTTATCTTCTACTGTGATGTCTCTTTCTGATTCAGAATTAAATAGATCTTCTATTGAATTAATTAATACCACTAATGAAATTGTTACAATTCAACCATACTCTCCGATTTTAATTTTATCAAATACTGTTTTATGTGAAAACAACCACGTAGAACAACACTGCAATATGCCACAATTAGAATTAATTGATCTTAACACATTTGAAAATGTTGCCGAGCCAAAATCAGAACCTGCTGTTGAACCTGTTACTGAATCTGTTGCCGAACCAAAACCAGAACCTGTTGTTGAACCTGTTGCTGAATCAGTCGCTGAATCAGTTACTGAATCGGTCGCCGAACTAAAAAATGAATCCGTTGCTGAACCAAAAAATGAATTAGTCGCGGAACCAAAAACAGAATCAGTCGCTGAACCAAAAAATGAATTAGTCGCGGAACCAAAAACAGAATCAGTCGCTGAACCAAAAACTGAATCAGTCGCGGAACTAAAACCAGTTGCTGAGCCAAAAACAGAAAAAAGAAAATATATTCGTAAAAAGAAATAATTAATAATTTAAAGAAATGCCAGATATACCAATTTCAGTCAATTCGCTTTGAATATCTGAATAATATTCTGATTTATTTTTATCAAATAAATTTTTTATTTCGCAGTTCGGATAACTAATATAATTTTTTGGCGGTAAATTATCTAAATTTTTATTATTTGCTATTAAATTTTTAAAATTTTTGATAAATTGTAAATAACTATCAGGATAATTTTTTTTGCCTGTTGTATTTAAAGAATAATTAAATATTGAATTATCAAAGTTTTCAGAATTATTAAACTCAACAGGATATAAATTATACATATATTGAATAATATTTATAATACTGTTTAATGAATTATAATACAACATATATTTATTTTTAATATCTGCATCATCTTCTAAATAATATTGCAATAAAAAATACATTAAATTATAAGTATAACTGGTAACTGGAATATAATTATCTAATTTAGAATTATATAATAAATTTATATTTACTAGATTTCCATATAAATTATATATATTTAATTCGTATTGGTCTAACTCAGAATATAATTGTTCTGGCAGCAGATCTAATATTTTGTTTAAATATTTTTTATTTTTTATTTTATATTTTGTTTTTAATAATTTAAAAACATTTTCTATATTGTGATCTGATGCATTACCATTTGCATTTATAAAAGATACTGATGATATATTAAATAATTCAAATGATATTATATTTTCTGAATTTATGCTATATGTATTTTTAATTTTAATATTTTCATATAATTCTTTTAACTTTATTTTTTCATCCTTTGTAAACGACAATATGTCTTTTAATTTTTTATATATTCTATCAAATTCAACATATATAATATTATATGCTAGTTCGCCGTGAAAAATTATATTTGTTTCTAAATTATATATAATATCATTATGTATATTATATCTATTAAAATATTTGTTTGGCAATGATGTATACGATAATGTTTCGTCGTTATGAATAATATTTATATTTATAAATTTAATATTTGTATAATCAAAATTAAATTTAGTAACTTCTAATTTATTTATCATATCTACTGATGGTAATTTATAATAATTTTCTAATAATTGTAAACGTTGAACATCTTTTTTAAATCTATGTAAAATGTTATATGATATACCTGTATATTTATATAAAAAACTTAATGATATATATTGATTTATTTTTTGAAAATTTGGATGGACAAATTTAAAATTTTCATATTCTAAAAATGGAATTTTAGAATATATATTTTCTGGTATATATGTTGAATCAAATAATGTAAACCCTAACAATTGTACGCGTACAGTTGTCTGGTGAATGGCTGGTATTATACTAATATTTTCATATTTTAATTCGCATAATATTTTTCCAATATTGTTTGCGTGTTGTACATTATTTGGTGAGATTATATCAAAATCTGGTATCTGATATAAATCATTATATAATGTATCATTCTGTTTTTTAAGTGCATAATCAATTGCGGTTCCGCCTACTATTAATAATTGATTATCTAATATATATTGTTTAACTATTTTTAATGCATATGAGATTTTATCTTTTAGATAATTATGCGTATATAATATATACTCATCTGTTATTTCAGTTTCTGTTTTTAAATTAATCTCGTCCATCTGCACTAATATTAATATACTATTAATATTATTTTAATTTAAACATAAAACTAATATTTAATTAAAAATTCATTTTAATTAAAATTGAATTTTTAATTAAACTTAATATACCTTTATTAAGATTTAATTAAATGGACAATTTTGAATTGTGTGATGATGAAATTTTTAATGAGTTCTTTAACAAACCTTTTGAAAAATTAAATAATTTTGCCAACAATGAATATAAAAATTGTACTGACTGTAATATTCAAATGCAACCAAATATTAATAATACATTAACTTGCCCTTCCTGTGGATTTATTAAAACTGTTATCATTGAAAATTTAGAATACGAACCTAGTATGTGTGGTTATAATACTAATGAAAATTACCATATTCCTATCAAATATGTCGGCAAAAATTCATTCCAATATCAAAAATTTTTAAGAAATAATACTTCTGAATATAGTGTTATTCAAGAAAATACATTAAAAAAATTATTAGATCGCCTGAATTATCAATCTAATAATTTTGTTATTCCTAAAAATATTATTTCTAGTGTTCTTACTCAATATAAAAAAATTCGTCATACTTCTAAAATTCATCGAGGGGAAATTTTAAAAGGTATTCTTGGTTCTTTAATTTATTATGAATGCTTAAAAGAAGGTATTATTAGAAAACCTAAGGAACTCGCCAAATGGTATTCTATCTCTGAAAATAATTTAAGTAAAGGCGATAAAATTTTAAGAGAACTTGAAGAAGCCGGTGTTATTGAATTACCTATTAATAAAGATTTCGATATTGAATATATATCTTCTTATTTAAAACGCATCAATTTAGATATTCAATATGAAGACTTCTTGCTTGAACTATTAAATAAAATTAATGAATTAAAAATCGGCAATCCTAATGCTAGACTGTCTACTAAAACTGCAGCATTGATATTTTTATTAGTTATCTCTAAGTCATTTCCGATTTCATCAGAAGATATATCTTCTGAATTTGATATCTCGATTTCGACATTTAAAAACTTTTATATGGAAATTTTTAAAAATAAAGATAAATTAGATCATATCTTTACAAAATATAATATTACACTGCCTAATAAAATACCTAGAAAAGTTAGAAACAAAAAAAATACAAAAGAAGTTTAACTACTTCTTAATTATCTTTGTATCTTTTATAGATACTTTGTAATTCTTCTTTTAATTTTTTTTGTTTGAATTGTCCGTTTTTTGTTATCTTCTCATTTAAATAACTTGATAATTTATTATTAACCTCTTTATTAAATTCATTATCTAACT